>CERQ01101520.1_pt1 | contig 23535 bp, 21 predicted proteins | sample 530711 | NCBI WGS metagenome assembly CERQ01 (sample SAMEA2620882, study PRJEB7988) | marine metagenome | biome: marine biome (ENVO:00000447); feature: mesopelagic zone (ENVO:00000213); material: "saline water (ENVO:00002010), including plankton (ENVO:xxxxxxxx)" | depth 850 m | reverse complement strand
CGCAGACCATCGCGCGGCGGCTGTCGTCGGAAGGGGCGACCTGCCTTGTGACCGGGCGGCACCGTGATACGCTGGAAACGCTTGCCAACGACATCGGCGGTCATGCGGCGGTCTGCGACATCACCAGTGAAAGCGATCTGGCCGCGCTGGGCGATCGCGCGCGCGAACTGGGCGGCGTGGACATTGCCGTCAACGCAACCGGATGGGGCCTGATCAAGGGTTTCCTCGACACCACGCGCGAAGAGATCGACCGCATGGTGGCGCTGCAATTCACCGGCGCGTTCCAGTTCTACCAGGCGATGCTGCGCGCGATGAACGACGGCGGATCGCTGATTCAGGTGACCAGCGCGACGGCCACGATCATGCTGGAGGATCACGCCGCCTATATGGGCACCAAGGCAGGGGCGGATCACGTGCTGCGCTGCGTTGCCAACGAATTCGGGCACCGCGGCATCCGCGCCAATTCGATCGCGCCGGGATTCACCGCCACCCCGATGACCGAGCGTGCGGCGCGCAACAAGGCGGTCGTCGACTGCTTTGCAAAGGCCTATCCGCTGGGGCGCGTGGGGACGAGCGAGGACGTCGCGGCGGGTATCGTCTGGCTGGCATCCGACGAATGTTTCATGACGGGCGAGACATTGCATGTCAGCGGCGGGCTGCGCCTGCGCCGAAACCCGACCACGGCCGAGATCGTTGCAGCCGCAAAGGCGGCGCGCGAACAGCGTTCGGCGTGATATAAAAAACATTCCTGCTTGTTTTTTCATCCGGTCGTTGCGATGATCGGGCAAGAGGAAGGAGCGCAAAGGCCATGGAACTCAACCGCGACACGATCGCGCAGGTGCAGGAAGTGATGGAATTCGAACGGTCGCGCAAAACGCCGCCCGACGATTTCCCGGCGCTGCCCGATGTTCCCGGATGCCGCTATACCGATCCCGCATTCCTCGACCTTGAGGAAGAGCGCATGTGGAAGCGGTCGTGGCGCTATGTCGGACACGCCGATCAGGTGCCCGAAAACGGCAGCTGGTTCCTGACGCATGACACCGGATCGCCGATCGTCGTCACGCGCACCATGGATGGCGAGGTCAAGGCGTTCTACAACACCTGCCAGCATCGCGGCGCCCCGCTGGTGACCGAGAAATCGGGCCAGTCGCGCGGCTTTGTCTGCGGCTATCACGGGTGGAGCTATACGCTCGACGGGAAGCTGGTGGCGGTGCGCGACAAGCGCGATTTCGTCGATCTCGACATGTCGTGCCGCTCGCTCGTCGGCGTGCGCTGCGAGATGCTGGGCACGCTGATCTTCCTGAACGAAGATCCCGACGCCCAGCCGCTGAAGGACCATATCGGCCCGATGGCGAAGGAGCTGGAGCAATACGACCTCGACAATCTGTCGCTGGTCGACAGCAAGCGGTATGATGTCGACTGCAACGTCAAGGTGCTGCTCGACGCCTTTCTCGAAGTGTATCACATCTCGTCGATCCATCAGGACACGGTGAACCGGTTCCTCGATCATCGCGGCATGATCGTGACGCTCTGGCCCAATGGCCACAGCCGAATGATGACGCCCAATCGCAGGCCCGACTGGACCGATCCCGGCACGCTGGGCATGCCCAAGATCGAGACGATCACCCCGGTCCCGGCCGAGAACAATGTCAGCTATCACATCTTTCCGAACCTGGTGATGCCGCCGTCGGACAGCGGCATCCCCGTGCTGCAATTCATCCCGCGCGGGCCGCGCAAATGCGAAGTCGTGTCGAGCTGGCTGGCCCCCGACCACGACCCTGACGATCCGCACCCCTTGTGGAAGACGCGGATCGATAACTGGACCCGCATCCTGTACGAGGATCTGCAATATGCGCCGCAGATTCAGGAATCGCTGGAAAGCAGGGGCTTTCGCGGCATGCCGCTGAACTATCAGGAACGCCGCATCTATCACTGGCACGAAGAGCTGGACCGGCGCATCGGCCTGAACCAGGTGCCCGAGAGGGCGCGCGTGCAGCAGGTGCTGAAGGATCAGGTCACGGGCGGCTGATGAAGGGCGATATCCCGGCGCGGCAGGCCGCCGAACGGCGGTCCTACACCGGCCCGCCGCGCAGGCTGGAGCGCGAAGGGCTGTTTATGCTGGAGCAGCAGGGTGACAGCCGCTTCGTCTCGCAGCCCCTGCCAAGCGCGCTGATCCGGCTGTATGGCGGGCAGGTCATGGCGCAGGCGCTTATGGCCGCGCAGCGCACGGTCGAAGACGGCAAGCGGCCGGCAAATTGCCATGCCATGTTCCAGACGCCGGGCGATATCGCGGTCCCAATCAGTTTCGACATCGAACGCGATTCCGACGGGCGTAGCTTTTCCGCGCGGCGGATCGTGGCGCGGCAGGGCGATGCGATCATCCTTGCGATGAACGCTATGTTTCATATCGAGGAACCGGATGCGCCTTCGCATGGGGCCGCCATGCCGCGTGTGCCCGAGCCCGAGACCTTGACGCCGATGGAAGAGGTGCTCCACGCCTCGACCGAACTGGCAAAGCGGCACGAGCCGTTCTGGCTGCGCGACCATATCTTCGACTGGCGCCCGGTGCAGACATTTCGCGTAAACACCCGTCCGCCCGAAGCGGGCGAGCAGCAATTCTGGGTCCGGCTGAAGGAATCGTGGCAGGGGCTGGCGATCGATCATTTTTCGCTGACCGCCTATCTCACCGACCTGCACCTGCTGCATGTCGGGCTTGCCCCGTTGGGCATCGGGTTCGCGTCGGATCATCTGCAGACGGCCTCGCTCGACCATTCGGTGTGGTTCCACCGCGCCGCCTCGCTCGACGACTGGATGCTCTATTCGCTGACAAGCCCCTCGGCCGCGCATTCGGTGGCGCTGGGGACCGGGAACCTGTTCACCCGCGATGGACAGATCGTCGCCAGCACGGCGCAATCGGGCCTGATCCGGCTGCACGACAAGGCGCGTACAGGAAAGCTATGACCGGCACCGACCCCAATCGCCCCACGATCTGTTTCGAGGATCTGGAAGTCGGCGATTTCCGCCAGTCGCGCAGCCGCACGGTCACCCGCGACGAGATCGTCGAGTTCGCGCGGCAGTACGACCCGCAATGGTTCCACTCCGACCCAGAGGCGGCGAAGGATTCGGTCTTCGGCGAGGTGGTCGCCAGCGGCATCCATGTGCTGGCCATGTGGCGGCAGCTGGATCATGAGATCAACAGCGATATCGATTACGTCTGCGGCATCGGCTGGAACGAATTGCGCCTCAACCGCGCGATCAGGGCAGGGGACGTCATTCACGTCACCTCGCGCATAGTGGACCTGATCCCTTCAAAGACGCGCGAAAATCGCGGGACGGCGCTGACCCGCTATGCCGTTGTGCTGGAAGACGGGACCGAGGCGGTGACATTCACCAGTATCAATCTTGTCTATACGCGTAACGGCCGTCACCGCGAACGGCGGTAGCACTGCCGACCGCCGCTATTTGGATGGAACAGGACCCGAAGGCATCAGTTGGGAAGGTAAGTCAAAGAACTAAGATTTACTGGAGAGTACGATGCCAGAAGGCGGATTATTAAGCTCGTTGAGCCTTTTTACACTCATCGGCGTGTTGGTGCTGGCAGGTGTAGCGCTGATCTATTTCATGCGGAAAAGATCGAACCGGCACCCCATGGATACCCCCGAAGGCAAGCGAGCCGAAGAATTGCGCAGCCGGGAAGCCGAAGAGGAACGTCGCGAGGAAGGCCGGTCCGAACTTTAGATCTGGCCACTCGCGCTAGAGTTTGCACCCGACATCCCTGTCAACGCCGCTGGTCGAAGCGGCGGCCCAGCATGGCGCTGGCGATGTTCACCTTCTGGATGTCGATCGCACCGCCCGCGATGCCCCAGCCCCAGCTGTCGCGCAGGCGGCGCTCCATCGGGAAATCCTTGGAATAACCGTACGCACCCATCAGCTGCATCGCATCGCCGCACACCTCGCGCGCGATGGCGTTGGAAAAGCATTTGCCGGAGGAGGATTCGAGGATCGAGGGCAAGCCGTCCTCCGCGTTCGAGGCTGCGCGCCAGATCAGCAGGCGGGCGGCTTCGGTCTTCATGTACATCTCGGCCAGTTTCAGCTGCACCGCCTGGAACTCGGCAATGGGTTTGCCGAACTGGACGCGTTCCTGCACATAGGCTGATACGTCTTCCAGCGCGCCGGATGCCTGCCCCAGCGCCATCGTCGCATTGCCGCAGCGTTCGAGGTCGAAAGCTTCCATCAGCTTCTTGAAGCCGCCCGCGGGTACGATGATATTGTCCGCCGGAACCTCGCAATCGTCGAAATTGAGGTCGGAGGAGGGGATGCCGCGAAAGCCCATCAGCTCTTCATTCGGGCCGAACGACAGGCCGGGCGCGTCCTTTTCGACCAGCACCGCGCCGATGCCCTTGGCGCCCGGATCGTCGGACAGGCGGCAATAGACGACATAGGCATCGGCGTGCCCACCGCCCGAGCACCAGCGCTTGGTGCCGTTGATTACCAGCCTGTCGCCCTTCGCCACGCCCTTGGTCTTGAGGTCGGTGAGCGCGCTGCCTGCGTCGGGTTCGGACATCGAGACGGCAACGATCATCTCGCCGCTGCACACCTTGGGCACGATCCGCTGCTTAAGCGCGTCGGACCCGAAATGCTCGATCGCGCGCACCGGGCCTACCGAGGATTCGAAGATCGGGAAGGCGACGGCGGAGGAAATCTTGGCGAATTCCTCCAGCACCACCAGCGCCTCGATATTGCCGAGGCCGAGGCCGCCCAGATCGCCGCTGACGTTGATGCCAAGGAAGCCCATGTCGGCGTAACGCTTGATCAGCTCGCGCGACGGCGGCGCGTTGTCGCGTTCCAGCTGCGCGGCGATGGCGGGCAGTTCGGCCCGCGCGAAAGTGCGCGCGGCCTGCTGCAGCTCCTGCTGCTCCTCGGTCAGCCTGAAATCCAAGTTCCTGTCCCTCTTGTCAGATGTCGCCGGGCTTTTTGCCGCCCGGTCCGTAGATGTAATCGTCGAGCACCTTGTGGAAGTGCCGGATCCGCAGCTCCTGATCCCCGATCCACAGGCCGGGGAAGGAGTCGGAATGCATCCCCTTCTGCACGGTCGGCAGGTTGAAGGCATCCTGGTCCAGCACCTGCCCGATCGACTTGTCGCCATGCGCGAAGCGGCGGTGCTTCGGGCGTTCGGGCCATTCTTCGCCATCGGGCATAAGTTCCAGCACCCAGATGTCGTAGAGCATCTTGTTGGGGTCGGTCGCATGGGGCCGCTGGCGGAACATCATCACGTCGTCGGCATGGACGTTGAGCGAGACGTTCGGAAAAATCGTGTAGTGATAATCGTCGGTCAGCTGGTCGTCGTTGAGGTCGGAATAATCCTTGCCCTGCTCGGGCCCGTGCTCCCGCTTGAAGCGCTGAACGTCGCGGCGGATGTCGCCGACGCGGCCTTCATATTCGGCTGGGTCCATGCCGGCGGCGCGCATGATGCCGTCGATGGCGGGCGGGATGGCGCTGGGCATCGCGACCCGCGCCGATATGGCGGCGAATGGCACCAGATAGCGGCTGTGCTTGTCATAGACGTCGATCTGCGCGCTGGTGTCGTCGAGATACCATTGCAGCTGCGGATGGATGCCCTGAACGTGATAGACCTCGCTGAAGGCGTCGACGCTGGCCTTCCAGTTGCAGTCCCACTCCACCGTGACGTCGCGCACCCATGCCATGCGCTCCATGTGATAGGGGTCGAGGTGCTGCGGGATCATGCCGAGGAAGTCGCTGAGCGGCTCGACATCGCGGTTGAGCGAGAACCACACGAAGCTGCCCCATTCCTCGCAAGGCAGCGGCGGCAGTGCGGCGCCCTTGGGACAGCCCTGCGGAAACGTGTCCATGTCAGGAATGCGCGTGATCTTGCCCGACCAGTCATAGGTCCAGTGGTGATACATGCACTGGAAATGCTCGGCATTGCCCAGCCCCTCGGGCCGAAGGCGATTGCCGCGGTGCAGGCAGACATTGGGAAAGGCGCGCACCGATCCGTCGGCCTGCCGCACGATGAGGACGGATTCCTTGCCGATCTCGGTGCAGATGTAATCGCCGGGTTCGGGAATGTCGCAGGACCGGCCGCCCAGCAGCCAGACCTTGGTCCAGACATGCTCCCACTCCAGCTTCATGAAATCCTCGCTGGTGTAGCGAGCGGCTGGAATGATGTCATAGCCGAGATCGGGATCCTCGGCCTTTTCGGCAGGGGTGCCGTCCGGCCATTCAGCCGGATCGACCCGTTCTATCTTCTGTTCTCGCTTGACGTCCACTTCCCGCACCTTTCCTTAGAATTGCGTGCGGTTGGTATAGGCGCCGTCGACGACAAGGTTCGACCCGTTGCACCATTCGGCAGCAGGGCTGGCCAGGAACACGATGCAGCGCGCAACTTCCTCGGGCTTGCCCAGGCGGCCCGCCGGATGCTGGCGCAGCTGTGAATTGTAGAATTTTTCCATCGTGCCCTTGATCATGTCCCAGTTGCCGCCCTCGAACTCGATGGGGCCGGGGGACACGACATTGACGCGCACGCCATTGCGGCCATGGTGCAGCGCCAACTGCTTGCCCCAAGTGATGAGCGAGGCCTTCATCGCGTTATAGGCCTGCGGACCGCCCATCGCCTCGCCTGCGGATGTGGTGGAGATGAGGACGATGGAGCCCGAGCCCTGCTCCTCCATGTGCGGCATCACGACCTCCACCGCGCGGACGGGGCCGAGCACGTCGACCTCGAAATTATTGTGCCAGTATTTTTCCGAACCCATGCCGCCGCCGGCCGAGGAGATCGGGATGAGGATGTCGACGCCGTCCAGCTCCTCGATCGCCCATTCCAGCCATGCTTTGTATTCGTCGGCGGATTTCACGTTGACCGGCTTGCCGACGATGCGGGTGCCATATTTGCCAAGCTCGGCAACCGCGTCCTTGACGCTGTCTTCGGAACGGGCCGTCAGCGCGATGTCGCAACCTTCGCGGGCAAGGATCTGCGCGACTTCAAAGCCGATTCCGCGTGCGCCGCCGACGACGATGGCCTTCTTGCCTTGCAATCCAAGGTCCAAGGGTTCTCTCCTCAATTCAATCCGCTTGTTGCCCAAGGGTTAGAATGCGAGGCGTGGCCACGCAAGGAAAAACATGCATGTATGTTTGTTTATTTCGTTGGCAGTGCAGACGCAAACATGCATAGGGCGGCGTACCACGATTTGCCTATTGACAATAAACAAGCATGATTGTTTTCTTTCAGCGATGGCCACGACTATGAACCGAATGGCGGGAACCGCGCGCGCCGATGCAACGCAGACGCAGCAATCGCTGAAAAGCGCGCAAACGCGGGCAAGGCTGGTCGACGCCGTCATTCGCTGCATCGTCAAATATGGTTACAACAAGACCACGACGCCTCGCATCGCGGAAGAGGCGGGCCTGTCGCGCGGCGCGATGCTGCATCATTTCGAGAACGGCACCGCGCTGATCAAGACCACGATCATCGAGCTGCATGAAAAGCGGCTGCGCGCATTTCGCCGCGCGTCGGACAGCGGGCACGATCCGACACATCTGGTGCAGGCCTATTGGCGGCAGGTGCAGAAACCCGGCTTCATCGCGTTTCACGAACTGGCGCTGGCAGCGCGGACCGATCCCGACCTCGCCAAGATCCTGCATCCGTTGCAGGTCGAATTTCGCGAGCGGTTCCACCAGGAAGCGGTCGAGATGTTTCCCGAATGGCGCGCCGATCCCAAGAGTTTCGACCGCGCCATGACCCTGTCACAGGTCGTGATCGAGGGGATGGCCTCGTCGAAGCTGACCGGATCGCTGGACGAGGCGATGATCGAGCCGATGCTGACGATGCTGGAAGACCAGATCCGGACGATGAAGCCGAAAGGCGGATAGCGCGGCCAAACGCCGCCGCGGCGCGGACCCATGCGGCAAGGTCAATCGGCCTGCCCGGTCCCCGCCGGCAGACACAGGAGAGGACGCGAGTTGGCACATCTGCATGAAGCCGGCACCAGGCTGCGGACATGAGCGGCCGGGGGCAAGGTCCCTTGGCGGGGGTTAAGGTCATCGATCTGACCAGCGTGCTGATGGGCCCCTATGCGACGCAGATCTTCGCCGATCTGGGCGCCGACGTCATCAAGGTGGAAAGCGAGCAGGGCGACACGACCCGCGCGCTGCCGCCGGGGCGGGAGCCGGGGCGCGGCGGGATGTTCCTGAACGTCAATCGCGGCAAGCGCAGCATCGTGCTGAACCTGAAACAGGCCGAAGCGCGCGAAGCTCTGCTGACATTGTGCCGGGATGCCGACGTATTCGTCCATTCGATGCGTGCCCGCGCGATCGAGCGGCTGGGCCTGACCTATGACGATGTGCGCGCCGTCAATCCGCGCATCATCTATGCCAGCATGTACGGCTATGGCCGGAACGGACCCTATCGCGACCACCCTGCCTATGACGACATCGTGCAGGCCGCATCGGGCGTGGTCGACCTGCAGGCACGGCTCTCGGGCGGTCAGCCGACCTATCTGGCCAATGTGGTGGCCGACAAGGTCAGCGGGCTGACGGGCACCTATGCCGTCATCGCCGCGCTCTATTCGCGCGAGAAGACGGGCGAGGGGCAGGAGATCGAGATCCCCATGTTCGAGACAATGGTCTCGTTCTGCTCGGTCGAGCATCTGTGCGGATCGGTGTTTCGCCCACCGCTGGGGCCGCCCGAATATGCGCGAGCGGTTTCCGCCTCGCGCCGTCCGTACGAGACGGCTGACGGCTATATCGGGGTGATGATCTACAACGACCGGCACTGGCGAAATTTCTTCGACGCCATCGGCAATCCCGAATGGTCGAAGGACCCGATCTTCGCCACCATGGAAAGCCGGACGCATAATATCACCCGCGTGCTCGACCATGTTGCCGAAACCATGCGTACCCGCGGCACCGACGAATGGGTCGCGCTGCTGCGCGAGGCGCAGATCCCCGCGACCGCGATTGCCAGCCTGCAGGACCTTCTGCATGACGAGCATCTCGAGGCCGTGGGATTCTGGCAGGACCGCGAGACCGATGCGGGGTCGCTGCGCATGCCGGGCATCCCGGTGCACTTTTCGGGCACGCCGGGATCGATCGGCGATCCGGGGCCTGCCCTAGGCGCGGACGGACGGGAGATCCTTGAGGAAGCGGGCTTCGACGCGGCCGCCATCGAACGGCTGGTTGGCAGTGGCGGCGAGGAAGATCGAACCGCGCAGGCTGCGCGCAGCGGAGGTGTCCGATGACCGGGCCGGAACAGCAGTGGCGCGAGGCGCTGTCCGAAGGACGCCTTGTGTTCCAGCGTTCCCGTGCCAGCGGGACAGTGTTCTTTCCGCCGCGCATTACCGAACCCGGCACGGGCGATGGTGATTGGGAATGGGTCGAAGCGCCGTCGCCGGCGACGGTCTATTCGGTCACAGTGATCCCCTCGCGAGCAGGTCGTGCGACGGCGGTGGCGCTGGTGGATTTCGACGGCGGCGGCCGGATGATGGGCAATGTCGTCGGCATCGATGCCGAAAGCGTGGCGATCGGCATGCGGGTCGATGTTTTTGTCGACCGGACGGGTGATGCGCCCCGTGTGCAGTTCGACGCAACGAGGGCGGCGCGTTGACCGCGGGCGCCTTCCCCCGCGCGCAATGTTCGATTGCAGGCGCCGCGACATGGGGCGTCGGCGAAGCGCCGGGCCACAGTGCCATGGAAATCGCGATGCGGTCCGCAATGGGCGCGCTCGACGATGCAGGGCTGTCGGTTGGCGATGTCGACGCGGTGTTCGGCTGCTTGCCGGGCGATCTGTTCGCGGGGCTCAGCTTTGCGGAATATCTCGGGATTTATCCGCGCTTTACCGACAATAACCGCACGGGCGGATCGTCGTTCATCAGCCATCTGATCACCGCCTGCCACGGCATCGCCGCCGGATCGTTCGAGACGGCGCTGATCGCCTATGGATCGAACCAGCGCACCGGTGGCGGTCGGCTGTCCACTCCGGCAGGCTGGAACGAATGGGACGCCATGTCCGACGGGCTGTTTCCCGTATCGGGCTATGCGCTAGCGGCGGCGCGTCACATGCACGAATATGGCACTACGCGCACGCATTTGGCCGAGGTCGCGGTCGCGGCACGCAAATGGGCGGCCGGCAATCCCGAGGCGTTCGTGCGCGATCCGCTGACCATCGAGGATTGTCTGAACGCGCGTACGATCAGCAGCCCGTTGGGGAAATTTGATTGCTGCCTCGTCACCGATGGCGGGGCCGCCATCGTCGTGACCTCGACCGAGCGGGCGCGCGACCTTCGTGCGGCGCCCGTGCCGGTTCTGGGCGCGGCGGCGGCCACATGGTACAATTCGGTGTCGCAAAGCGGGGATTTGACCACGACGGCCGCGGCTGAATCCGGCCCGCGCGCCTATCGCTGCGCGGGGATCGGGCTCGCCGATGTCGATGTCGTGCAATTATACGATGCGTTCACGATCAACACGATCCTGTTCCTCGAGGATCTGGGCTTTTGTCCCAAGGGCGAGGGCGGCGCCTTTGTCGCGGACGGGGCCATTGCGCCCGGCGGACGGCTGGCGGTCAACACCAATGGGGGCGGCCTCTCCTTCGGGCATCCGGGCATGTACGGCCTGTTTACCCTGATCGAAGGCGTTCGGCAGATCCGGGGCGAGGCCGCCAATCCGCTGGCCGATGTCGATATCGCGCTGGCCCATGCCAATGGCGGCACGCTGTCGAGCCAGGCGACGGCGATTCTAGGATCGCTGGCGACGATCTAGCCAAGAAAAATACATTCCTGCTTGTTTTTTACCTTGCCATCCAGCATCGAGGTTTGACACGATAACCGAACCGGCGCCTTCTTTTCGAGCGTTCGGGGTGGATGCAGGTTGAGAAGGGATCCCATGAACGAACCTCGGATAATCCGGCCCGATCCCAACGATCCCACTCGGCCCAAGCGCGGGCTGCACGAGGACGATCTCGCCAGTTTGCCAACCGTCTTTCGCAGCGATCTGCTGGCCGATCACGTCATACTGATTTCCGGTGGCGGCAGCGGCATGGGCAAGGCGATGGCGTTCCTCGCCGCAAGGCTGGGCGCAACGGTGATCATCTGCGGCCGGACCGAGGAAAAGCTGGAACGCACGCGCGATGCCATTGCGGAAAAAGTCGGTCGCGAGATCCATTTCTACCCGACCAACATCCGCGACCCCGATGCGGTGGAGGCGATGATCGCCGATGCATCCGACCGGTTCGGCGGGATCGACACGCTGGTCAATAATGCGGGCGGCCAGTTCCCGCAGGATGCCATCGATTTCAGCCGCAAGGGCTGGAACGCGGTGATCGACACCAATCTCAACGGCACGTGGTGGATGATGCAGGAGGCCGCGCAGCGCTGGCGCAAGGACGGGCGCAAGGGCCATGTCATCAATATCGTCGCCAATGTCGAACGCGGCATGCCGCAGGCGGCGCACACCTGCGCGGCGCGTGCGGGGGTGATCTATCTGTCCAAGACCGTCGCGACCGAATGGGCACCGCACGGCATACGCGTCAATTGCATTGGCCCCGGCGTGATCGAGACCGAGGGTTTCGCCGTCTATCCCGAGGAAGCGCTGCAGCGTTTCCACAAGGCCAACCCCATGAAAAAGCGTGGCAATGCGTGGGACGTGGCCGAGCAGGTGATGTATCTGGCATCCCCTGCCGCCGATTTCATAAACGGCGATCTGATCATCATCGATGGCGGACAGGCGCAATGGGGGGTCGTCTGGCCCGGCGGCATGCCCGACTATTTCGACGAGGGCGGGGCGGCCTGATACCATGGCAGGCCTGGTCGAGGAGCGTCGCGGAGCCATCTGCATCCTGACGATCGACCGCCCTTCGCGCGCCAATGCGCTGGACGCCGCGACCTCCGCCGCTTTGGACGAGGCAATCACCCGTGCCGAAGCCGATGAGGCCATTGGCGCGGTTCTGCTCTGCGGCGCGGGCGACAGGGCGTTCTGTTCGGGCATGGACATGAAGGAAGCGGCGCAGGCGGGCGTCGGGCAGGGCCTGATCCCCGGCCGCGGGTTCGGCGGCATTACCGAGCGGCAGCGCAGCAAGCCCCTGATAGCGGTGGTGAACGGCGCGGCGGTGGCTGGCGGGTTCGAGATCGTGCTGGCCTGCGACATGGTGTTTGCCGCTCCGCATGCGATTTTCGGCCTGAGCGAAGTGAAGCGGGGGCTGTTCGCCTATGCGGGCGGGATCCAGCGGCTTGCGCGCCAGTTGCCGCGCGCGACCGGGCTGGCGATGATCCTGACGGGTGAACCGCTTTCCGCCGAGCGGATGCACCAGCTGGGTCTGGTGACGCAGATTTTCCCCTCGGACGCGCTGCTGGAGCGCGCGATTGGCACGGTTGAGACCATGCTGAGCCACAGTTGGGACGCGGTCGGACACGCTTTGGCGCTGTACGACGCAAGCCGCGCAATGCCCGAAGACATGGCTCTGCGTTTCGGCAGGCGGTTCGGCGATGCGACGCTGGGATCGTCCGATGGCGGCGAAGGCGTGGCTGCATTTGCCGAAGGGCGCAAAGCGAAATTCCGGCCCGATTAGGGGGCTGACGAATCCATACCGCAATCGCGGCGATCAGACCGCATCGGATATTGAAGGAGAGAGGCATGGGACGCGTAGAAGGCAAGGTGGCGCTGGTAACCGGCGGCGGATCGGGGCTGGGGGCGGAGGCCTGCCGCGTCCTGGCGGCTGAAGGCGCGCTTGTGGTGGTGTCCGACGTCAACGAAAAGGCCGCGCAGGCGCTTGCCGACACGATCGGCGACCGGGCCATGGCGCTGCGCCACGATGTCGCGTCGGAGGATGACTGGATCTCGGTGATGAAATCCATCGAGGACACGCACGGCCGCCTCGACATATTGGTCAATAATGCCGGTGTCGTACTGAACGCCGATGTCGAGGATACCTCGCTCGAGAAATATCGCTGGGTCAATTCGGTGATGAGCGACGGGGTGTTTCTGGGCTGCAAGCACGCGATCCCGCTGATGAACAAGGGCGAGGGCGGTTCCATCGTCAACATGTCCTCGACCGGCGCGCTGCTGGGCTATCCGATCTTCTTCGCCTATTCCGCCGCCAAGGGCGCGGTGCGGGCGCTGACCAAGTCGGTCGCGGTGATGTGCCAGGAAAAGGGCTATGCGATCCGTTGCAATTCGGTCCATCCCGGCGCGATCGAGACGCCGATGGTGCAGACCGCCGAAGGGCGCGAGGCCAAGGATATTCCCGCCGAGGGGATCCTGCCGCCCGGATCGCCGGGGCATCCGCGCGATATCGCGATGATGGTGCTCTATCTGGCGTCCGACGAATCGCGTTTCGTCACCGGGGCCGAGATGGTGGTCGACAATGGCGTGACGATCCGACCGTTCTGAGTTTTGCCTGCCGGCAGAATCTGGGGGAGCCATTCCATCCGGAGTGGCTCCCCTCTTTTTACGCTAATTCTCGCCGCCGCTATTTCTCGCCGTCCATGTAGCGGTCGATTTCCTTGTGGAAGTGGCGCAGCCGGGCTTCCTGCTCGCTCCACAGCGGCCCGCGGAAGCCGCGCGAGCGCGCGCCCGCCTGAACGATGGGCAGTAATTCGGAATCCTGGTCCAGCACCTCGCCAAGGCCCGGAGGCTCGCCGATGCCGGTGCGCACGATTTCGGGGCGCGTCTTGCCCGACAGGTCGGTCTGGGCCAGCCCCATCCATGCGGGCGCGGTGTAACCCGGCGCATCGACATGGCGATAGAGGATCAGCGTGTCATAGGTGAAGCGGTTCGGATCCTGAGCATTGGGCAGGAACCGGTGCAGGACACCGCCTCTGGGTGGCAGCCGATCTGGGCGTTGGGGAACACCGAATAGACGGTCGAATCCGACAATTGCGTATCGCTGAAGCGTTCATAGTTCAGGCCGAGATCGTCCGACCGCTTGCGCTTGGCCAGCTGGACCGCGCGGCGGGTTTCCTGCGCGCTGCCGTCGAAATCCTCGGGGTCGATGCCCGCGTCGGACAGCATCATCTTGATCCCGTCATTGACCGTTTCCTGATCGTCATAGCGCCGGCTGGGCTGCGCGAAGGGGACGAACTGGCGGCTCATGCCATTGGGATAGAGGTCGATCTGGGTGCGGTCGTCCATCAGGCACTGGGTCTGCGGGTGAACGGCATGGAGGTGATAGGTCTCGGCAAAGGCGTCGACGCCGCCCTTCCAGTTCGCGCCCCATTCCGACTGGCGGTGCTGCACGACATACATGTCGTCGATCTGGTAAAGCTCGAGCTGCGCCTTCAGCGGTCCGAGATATTCGTCGAGCGGCATGACGTCGGGGTTCATCGAGATGAACACCAGCCCCGCCGCCGTTTCGCACCGGACCGAGGTCAGGTCGCGGTCATGGCACAGCACTTCGGGCTGGAACGTGTTTTCGTCCGTCACCTCGCTATTCTTGCCGTCGAGGTCGAATTTCCAGCTGTGGAACGGGCAGGTAAAGCCCGACAGCGTGCTGAAATCGGCAAGCACGAGGCGACTGCCGCGGTGCGGGCAGACGTTGTAATGCGCGCGGATCACATCGTCGTCGTCGCGCACGATGATGAAGCTTTCGTCCCCGATATCGAAGCGAAACAGATCGCCGGGTTCGGCGACATCGGCGACCGGGCATGCGATCAGCCAGCTTTTCGCGAAGACCTTGTCCCATTCCTCGCGCGCGAAATCGCGGTCGTGATCGGGGCGGTCGGTGCCGTTGTCGATTTTCGGCGACCGGTTGTTGAACGGGTGGGGCGTTCCGACGTGAATGTCCCACATTTCGGTTTCGAGTTTCATGGCATCCTCCGCGCCGGTCGGTGCCGGCATCTTGCTTGCTCTGTCCGCTCGGCGCACCGGCGCGATGGCCAGTTCGCGTTTCGCCAAGGCGCTTTCACCGGAAGGCGAAACGGCGGATCGACTCCTATAAAAAAGACATGCATGAATGTTTGCAAGTGGATTCGTTCAAGACGAGCGAACGCTTACGATAAAATGCAAACGGGAAAGGAGAGCGCGCCATGAGCCGCAATTTCGGGAATGTGTTCCAGATCGCCTATGTCGTGGACGAGATAGAAAAGCACATCGATTATTGGACGCAGGTCATGGGCGTGGGGCCGTTCTTTCACTTTCCCGTGCCGCTGCCGTTCGAATGGCTGCGGGCGAACGGAACGGATCTTGCGGTCGATGCGCCGGTCTTCAAGGCGGTGGCCGTGGCATACAGCGGCGACACGATGATCGAGCTGATCGAACCGGGTTCCGCCCCGTCGACCTATCGCGATTTCCTGGAATCGGGGAAGAGCGGCGTCCATCACCTGGGCACCTTTACCGACCGGCTGGAGGAAGAACTGGCCGCCGCGCAAAAGGCCGGGATGAAGGTGGTGCTGGAAGGCGAGCTGCCGTTCTCGCGCTTTGCCTATCTTGAGCCTGCCGACGCGAAGCCGGGCACGATCATCGAGATGATCGACGCGCGCCCGGCGATGCTGGAAACGCTGGAGAAGATCAAGCAGGCGGCGCGCGACTGGGACGGAAAGACCCGCACGGCAGAGATGTAGGGCGCGCCAGCATGTAAGCAGGGGATCGGCGGGGCGCGAACCGGTCAGTTCGCGCCCACGCTGGTCGATGCCTTGCCGCCCGTCCGCAGCACGGCGGCCTGGTCGCGGATATACTGGCGCAGCGCCTTGAGGTCGCTGTCCGACAACTCGCCGAATTTGGGCATGCCCATCGGGATCAGCGCGCCTTCGCCGACGACGCTGTGGAACGCATCGGCGGATGCGACGATGCCCGATGTGCGCAGATCGGGCGCGGTGCCGCCCGCGATCGCGCCGCCGCCATGGCACACCCCGCAGCGGGAGGCGAAGATTTCCGAGCCGCGTGCCGACAGCGCGGCGTTCGGCGCGTAATCCGGATCGTTGAACGCCACTGCCTTGTACGGCACCTTGGCAGGCAGCGTGCCGTTCGCGCCCAGTCTGAAGGTCAGCACCCGGCGCGCCTGCGTGCGGTAGTCGATGCCGAACTGCGCGGTCATCGGTCCGAACAGGCCGGGGCTGGTGCCCATGCCTGCGATCACGGTGACATATTGCTCGCCGTCGACGGTATAGGTGATGGGCGGGGCGATGACGGGGGCCTTGGCGTCGAAGGTCCACAGCACCTTGCCGCTTTTCGCATCATAGGCGGTGAAATCGTCGTTTACCCGGCCCTGGAACACCAGCCCGCCTGCGGTCGCCATCGCGCCGCCGCTGAACGGCACATCCATGGGGATGCGCCATGCGACCTTTTGCGCGACCGGGTCATAGGCGGTGAGGTAGCCGGTGTTCGTCGCGCCCTCGGGTATCGACACCGCATAGCCGACCCCGCTGGTCAGCCCCATGCGCCCGGCCCATTCGAAATTGTCCTTCGTCACGCCCGCGTCGTCATAGGTGACCTCCAGATCGAGCGTGGGGATATAGGCGAGGCCGCTTTGCGGGCTGTAGGCCATCGGCAGCCAGCTATGCGCGCCGACGGGGGTGGGCTGAAAGGTGACGGGGCCGTCCTCGTAGCGGACATTGTCGATCTCGATCGGGCGGCCGGTTTCCTTGTCGATGCCCTTGGCCCATGTGACGGTGACGAAAGGCTCGGCGCTGATGAGTTTGCCGTTGGTGCGGTCGATGACGTAGTAGAAGCCGTTCTTGGGCGCGGTCATCACCACCTTGCGCGGCTTGCCGTCGATGGTCAGCTCGGCCAGCTCCATGTCCATGCTGGCGTTGAAGTCCCAGCTTTCGCCCGGATTGATCTGGTAGTGCCAGCGATATTCGCCGGTCTTGGCATCCAGCGCCACGATTGAGCACAGGAACAGATTGTCGCCCTTGCCCTCGCTACGGATCTTGCGGTTCCACGGCGCGCCATTGCCGGTGCCCAGCAGGACAAGGTCCTGTTCGGCGTCATAGGTCATGGCGTTCCAGACATTGCCGCCGCCGCCGTATTTCCACCATTCGCCCGACCATGTCTCGGCGGCCATCTCCATGGCCTTGCTCTCGAACCCGTCGGCGGGGTTGCCGGGGACGGTGTGAAAGCGCCACAGCTGCTCGCCCGTCTCGGCGTCATAGGTGGTGACATAGCCGCGGATCGGGCCGCTGTCGGCGCCGCCGTGGCCGATGATGACCTTGCCGTCGAACACGCGCGGCGGGCCTGAGATGAAGCGCGGTTCGTCTTCGGCAAAGGTGCGTTTCGACCAGACGGGCTGGCCGGTTTTCGCGTCGATGGCGATCAGGCGGCCGTCCTGCGTGCCGATATAGACCTTGCCGTTCCACCACGCGATGCCGCGGCTCCCCCAGCCCTGCCGCAGCTTGTCGCCCGCGGCTTCGGGCGCCTTGGGGTCATAGGTCCACAGCAGCTTTCCGGTCTTGGCATCGACCGCGTTGGCGACGCTGTAGCCCGAGGCGAAATAGATCACCCCATCGACCGCCACCGGCCCCGTCGCCGGATTGCCCGGCGGCAGGTCGAGCGACCATGCGAGCCCCAGCGAGCCGATGTTCCCGGTGTCGATCTGGTCCAGCGGGCTGAAATGTTGTTCGCCATAGGTGCGGCCGAACGCGGGCCAGTCCGCGCCGTCGCTGGCATCGGTCAGGATCGCGTTTGACCGGCTGTAGGCGCTGTCGTCGGTGTCTCCGGAAGCCCCTCCGCAAGCGGTCAGCGGTACGGCCAGCGCGGCGAGCAGGAGGGCGCGGAGGGGAAGGGGGGTGGAGGGCATCGGAGTGAATCTCTTGGCGTAAATACGGGAAGAGGCAGCCGCGCAGGGTGCGGCTGCCTCTCCGATCAAGCGGACTTAGCGGAACAAATCCTGTCCGAACTTGGCACCCACTTCGAGGCCGAAGTAGCGCGGCGCGCCGTACTGGGCGTTGACCCACAGCCCGGCCACGTTCTGGATACCGACGCGGTAGCGCTCGTCGGTCAGGTTCCGGCCGATGGCGCGGATGTAGTACCTGTCGTCGATCTCGCCCAAGGTGATCGATGCGTTCACCAGCGTGCGCGCATCGAGAAAGGTGTTGCCCAGCGGATCGTCGATCGCCTGCGTGTTCAGGTTGCGATCGGTATAGGCGACATTGCCGTTCAGCGTCAGCGAATGGTCGGCACCCAGCGGCAGTTCGTAATTGCCGTCGATGGTCCACTGCCATTCGGGCGCGCGGTCCAGCGGGGCGGTCGACAGGTCATAGCCGGCGTTGGGCGCGTCATATTCCTTGTACTTGCCGTCCTGATAGCCAAGCACGCCGCGCAGGGTGAAGCCTGCGAAGGGATTGGCTGAGGCTTCAAGTTCAAGACCCTTTACTTCGGCGCTGGCGGCATTGACGAACAGTGTGACCTGGTTGGGCTGGCCGTTCACCTCGATCGGCACGTTCAGCTGCTTTTGCAGATCGTCGTACTTCACGTAGAAGCCGGTCAGGTTGAAGCGCAGGCGGTTGTTGAGGAATTCGGACTTGATGCCCGCCTCGAAGCTGTCGGCCAGTTCCGGATCGGTCGCCTGCGCGGCTTCGCGGAAGGCGTCGAGGTCGGTGCCGAAGGCTGCGAAGCCGCCGATCTGGTCATTGAACCCGCCGCCCTTGTAGCCATGCGAATAGGTGCCATAGACGAACAGGTCGGGCGTCGCCTGCCAGCCAAGGCTGGCGCGATAGGTCGGTTCTTCCCAGCTGTCCTCCACCGTGATGACATTGGCGGGATAGTCATAGACGCTGGCATCCAGCGCTGTGTCGAGCGGGATCGACAGGTCGAAGCCGCCTTCCAGCTCGGCCGCGAAGGCCTGCTGGCGTCCGCGCCATGTCTTGTCGTCCCAGCTGTACCGGCCGCCGACCGTCAGCGAGAGTTCGGGCGTGATTTCGAACGTGCCTTCGGTGAACAGCGCCTTGGACGTCGCCTTTTGCGCGTTGCACAGCACATAGGGCGTGGAGTTCCAGTCGCCGAACGGCAGCGGGCCGCCGGTCAGGTCGAGGAAGCCTAGGATCTGCGACACGCAGAAGTCGATCTTGTCGCGCTGATAGAACCCGCCCGCGATGAAGTTGAACGGCCCGTCGAAGTCGCTCGCATAGCGCAGTTCCTGCTGAAACGTCTTGCGGTCGTCGTCGCGCGATGCGTCGAAGAAGGACAGCCGTTCGCCATCGGGCGCAACCGCGGTCGCACCGGCGTAGGAGTTGGGGATCTGCGAACGCTGCGAGCGGTAGCCGGTCACCGAGGTGATGACGCCCGAACCGATATCCCAGTCGATATTGCCGTAGTACCCGTCGACCGAGATGCGCTGGCCAGCTTCCAGATTGACGCTGGGGAGCGTCCGGCCCGTATAGGCCGCGCGGTCGAGCGGATCGATGTTCTCCGCATTGGGATCGGTCAGGCCGAGCAGGTCGGTCAGCAGCGGGGTATCGCCCTCGTACAGATAGTTGACGTTGACCGAGGGGACGACGTCGGACCGGTCGCGCAGCCATTCGTACTGGAACAGGGCCGAGATATTGTCGGTCGGCTCGACCAGCAGCTTGGCGCGGGCCTGCCAGACGTCCTTTCCGCCCAGCTTTTCGCCGTTCAGGCAGCCCTGCTGTCCATTGAACTTGCTGGGGACGAAGGCCGTGACCGGGCCATAGCAATGGTCGTTGCGGTAATAGCCGTCCGACGTTTCGGACCCCATGACAAGGCGCAGGGCCGCGATGGAGCCGAGCGGGACATTGACCGCGCCCTGCAGGCGGGTCGTGCCGAACTCGCCGAATTCGGCGCGGCCCTCGACCCCGATGTAGTTCATGATCGGGCGCTTGGTCCTGACGGTGACCACGCCGCCGGTGGTGTTCTTGCCGAACAATGTGCCTTGCGGGCCGCGCAGAACCTCGACCTGTTCGATGTCGAACGTGTCGAGCAGCTGCGTCTGGACCGAGGGCACCACGAAATCGTCGACCAGCACCGCGACCGGCGGTTCGAAATAGACGATGATCGAGGTCTGGCCCACGCCGCGCATGGCGAACGAGGCCGCGTTGAAATTGGCGATGGTCGCCGCCGAAAAGTTCGGCACGAAGGCCGCAAGGTCGCCGATGTCGCGCGGCGAGGATTGCTGGATCAGCGCGCTGTCGACGGCGGACACCGCGATCGGCGTCGTCTGCAGGTCCGAGCTGCGGCGGGTGGCGGTGACGACGATTTCGTTAAGACCGGTGCGTCCGCCGTCAGCGGTATCGTCCGGAGGATTGACGACGGTGGCGGGACCGGCAGGCTCTTCCTGATCGGGCGCGGGATCCGCCATGTCCTGCGCAAAGCGGACGGCAATGACGCGATGGCAAGGGCGGACAGGGCGCATTGCACGCCGAGCATGTATTTCATTGTTCCTCTCTCCCCATTTCCATCCCTCTGGCGGGGATGGCAACGACACCCTCATCGGGCAGAAACAGACATTCATGCATGTTTGTATTTATTGCAAGCCCCTTGTGGCAGCTGTCGTCAAATAGCGTTCGGGGTGTTGCCGGGGCTGCTTTTGATGCGCCCGAACAAGCGAAACGCCCTTTCCAAAAGCAATCATGTATGTTTTTTATATCGAAACAGGCGGTTCACCGCCGACAGACGGAGAGAGATTCCATGGCCTATAGTTTCCTGTCGCGCTTTCGCATCAAGGAGGGGGCCGAGGATCGTTTCATCGCCGCCGCCCGCAAGATGGAGCAGCAGGCGCCGGAAGAGCCCGGCGTGCTGCATTTCCAGTTCTTCCGGCTGGAGCAGCCGCAGATGTTCGCGGTGCTGGAATCCTTCGTCGACGCCGATGCCGACAAGGCGCACATGGAATATGAGCAGAACAAGCCGCTGATCGCCGAGATGATCGAATGCATGGACGGCAGTTACGAGCGCGAGATGCTGCTGGACCTTGAGGCGGCGCGATGAGCGGGAAGAGCTTTATCGCGCAATTGCGCGCCAAGCCCGGTCGCCGCGAGGAGCTGATCGCCTTGCAGGGCGAGATGAAGTCGCTGGCCTTCGAACACGAGCCGGGTGTGGTCGTGTACGAACTGTTCCAGTCGGAGGACGATCCGGACCTGTTCCAGGTGGTCGCGACGTTCAAGGACGATGCGGCGTTCGATACGCATATGTCGATCGACTTCCACGACCGGCTGGTGCCGCCGATCCTGGAGTGCGTGGACGGCGAAATGGAGATCGCATTCTACCGCTCGGTCTGACCGGCGGACTCTCCCGTTCGCGCGGTGATTTGCCAAGCTGCGTGATCGGGGATAGCCTGCGCCCGGACAGCGCCGGAATCCGGGGGCGGTGCTGACAGGCGTGGGTCGCGGCCGATGTGCTGCCTCGGGGACCGGGAGTCCTTCGATGACGAGTCCTTCGATAACAGGGCCCGCTCTTGCGGCTGCCCCCGCTGCGCCCGTTCCTGACTCTCCGTTATCCGCCTCACCCGTTTCCGGGGCCGACCGCATAGGCTCGCTCGACGTTCTGCGCGGGATCGCGGTTTTCGGCATATTGCTGATGAACATCTCGGCATTCGGCCTTGTCTGGCAGGCCTATGGCAATCCGTTCGCCGCCGGCGGCAGCACCGGGGTCAACCTGCTGCTGTTCGAGATCATGAATGTCGGTTTCGAAGGGACGATGCGCGGCATCTTTTCCATGCTGTTCGGAGCCGGGATCGTGCTGATGACCGTCAGGATGGAGCGGGCGGGCGTGGGCATGGCCGCTGCCGACATCTATTTCCGGCGCATGGCTTGGCTTGGCCTGTTCGGGCTGATCCACTGGACGCTGCTGCTGTGGCCGGGCGAGATCCTGTTCGCCTATGCGATCTGCGGCTTTGCGCTGTTCGTCGTGCGCAAGGTTCCGGCGCGCTGGCAACTGGCCATCGGCATCGCGCTGCTGGCGGTGGCGGCGGTGAAGATGGAGCTTGGCTATCGCGGGACGCTGGAGGATGCCGGTAATGCCGCGCAGGCGCAGGCCGTGCTTGCCCAAGGGGGCACGCTAAACGAGGGGCAGCGCGAGACCCTCGACGCATGGAACGAGACGCTGTCCGAATATGTGCCGACCGCCGAGACCGATGCGATGTTCACCGAATGGCATAGCGGATCCTATGTCAGTTCCGTCCTGCAGCAATTGCCGTTCAGTTTCGAATTCCAGTGGGTGCGCGCGCCCTTCTGGCTGGCCTTCGACATGGTGCCCTTCATGCTGATCGGCATGGCGCTGCTGAAATGGGATGTGCTCACCGCGCGGCGCAGCACTGGCTTTTATGCGGGGATGGCGGCGGCGGGCTATGCCGTGGGCATACCGCTCGGGCTTTACGAACTGGGCCTGCTGCAGGCGGGCGACTATGGCCCGGTCGCGTCGGCGGCGGCGGGGCGGACCTATCAGTTCAGCCGGCTGGCGATGGTGCTGGGCCATCTGGGGCTGGTGCTCTGCGTGGTGAGGCTGGGGCTGTTCGCCATGCTACAGCGCGGTTTCGCGGCGGCGGGGCAGATGGCGCTGACCAATTACATGACGCAGACCCTGATCTGCATCACGCTGTTCTATGGCTTCGGTTTTGGTCTTTATGGGCGGTTCGACCGGTCCCAGCTCTATCTGATCGTGGCGACCATCGCCGCGGTGCAGATGATCTGGAGCCTGGCGTGGCTGCACCATTTCCGGTTTGGCCCGCTGGAATGGCTGTGGCGGACGCTGACCTACTGGAAATGGCAGCCGATGGCGCGTGCCGTGCCGGTCCATGCGGCGGCGCCGGGACATGCCTGATCGGACAGCTTGACAGCTGTTTTGCCGATGTCGCTGCCCAAGCATATGAATATTAGCCGAAACGGCGCTTTTGCTATCGGTCAGGCCCGGTTATGCAGGCCCGATGATTTGTCGTACTTTTTCGCTTCTGTGGCTGATCGTCCTTGTGGTCACGGGCGGATGTTCCGATCAGCAGGAGGATCGCACGCCCGATCCGGTGCCCGTCGTGGCAGAGCCGCTGCAGTTCCGCCCGCTGCAGGTCGCGACCGAGATGATCGGCACCGCAAGGGCGTCCACCAGCGCCGAGCTTTATCCTGAGACTTCGGGCCGCGTCACGCGGGTGCTGTTCACCGCGGGGGATTACGTGCGCAAGGGCCAGCCTTTGGTCGAACTCGATTCGCGGCGCGAACGGCTGGCTGTCGAGGCGGCGCAGGTGCAATTGCGCGAGGCGGACCAGCTGCTGGGCCGCTATCGCCGGATCGAGGATACGGGCGCCATTTCCGAAAGCCAGATCGAGGCAGGGGAAACCGCGCTCGCCTCGGCCCAGGTCGAATTGCAGCAGGCACGCACCGAACTGGCCGACCGGACGATCAGGGCGCCGTTTTCGGGCCATATCGGCCTGACCGAGATCGACCCCGGCGACCGCGTGAACGATTCGACGCCCATCGCGCAGATCGACAAGCGCAGCACCCTGTTCGTCGATTTCAACGCTCCCGAAACCGTGTTCAGCGCACTGCGTCCCGGCGAGACGGTGACCATCGCGCCCTTTGCGCAGGACGACCGCACGATCGAGGCGCGGATCGTCGCGACCGACAGCCGGGTGTCGCAGGACAGCCGCGATTTCAT
>CERQ01101109.1_pt1 | contig 23835 bp, 21 predicted proteins | sample 530711 | NCBI WGS metagenome assembly CERQ01 (sample SAMEA2620882, study PRJEB7988) | marine metagenome | biome: marine biome (ENVO:00000447); feature: mesopelagic zone (ENVO:00000213); material: "saline water (ENVO:00002010), including plankton (ENVO:xxxxxxxx)" | depth 850 m | reverse complement strand
CCACATTCTTGAGGAAATGTTTGAATATCTCTCGGAAGCGATCAATCAACCAATTAGGGAATTGGGAGAGATCATGACCACCGATCTGACAAAGAGGCTTCGGGATCTGATCGACGATGCCGGGTATCGGCACAACGACCGGATCCCGCCGGAACGCGATCTGTGCATGCGCCTGGGCACGACGCGGAACCAACTGCGCAAATCCTTGTCCGAACTGGAAGCGCAAGGCCGTATCTGGCGTCATGTCGGTCGAGGCACCTTTGTCGGCGCGCGACCCGTTCTCAATCTTCAGGACGTGACCTATCTGCGCGACCAGATCAAACCCGAACAGGTGGTGACCGTTCGGCTCAACATCGAGCCGGAACTGAGCCGGCTGGCCGCACAGCACGCCGGCAAAACCGACTGCGAACAGATGAAGCTATGTGCCGAAAAATGCAGGAACGCCGAAGATTGGCGCGCATACGAGGCATGGGACAACCATCTGCACCACGCCATCGCGCGGGCCACCCGGAACCAGCTGTATCTCTATTTCTTCGAGACGCTGAACTCGGTGCGCCGGTCCATCGTCTGGGGGCAACCGCGCGAAACCCGCGCGCCGGCCACCGATTATTCCAGCTTCCGCGAACACGATGAAATCGTCGCCGCCATCATCGCCGGTCAGGGCGAACTTGCCGCCATCGCGATGCGGCGTCATCTTCGTTCGGTCTATTCCCGCGTCTTGCCCGGCAATATCCCCGAGGACGGCTGAGGTCGCCGGATGCCGTAACCAATCTGGAAAATGGTTGTTCGTGCGACCCTCGCGACCACTTGCCAATCATGCGCGAATTCTTCGAATAATCGGTCGAAGGCGCCGTCTTCTCGGCCGGCGTGAAAGACGTCGCGCGATCAATCACGGATCGGGTCTTCGACCACCAAGCGTTCAGGAGAACAGCAATGCCGGATCATGTCATCCCCACACCGCAAGCGCATGTCATTCCCGCCGGGGACGGCGGCAGCTTTCCCGTGCGGCGCGTTTACTGTATCGGCCGCAACTTTGCGGCCCATGCGGTCGAAATGGGGCATGATCCCGATCGCGAGCCCCCGTTCTTCTTCCAGAAGAACCCCGACAACCTGGATCCATCGGGCGAATTTCCCTATCCGCCCCACTCGTCGGATGTTCATCACGAGGTAGAACTGCTTGTCGGTCTGAAATCCGGCGGCACGAACATCCCGCTGGACCGGGCTCTGGATCACGTCTGGGGTTATGGCGTTTGCCTTGACATGACGCGGCGCGATCTTCAGGGCGAGGCGAAGAAGCTGGGTCGCCCGTGGGAAATCGGGAAGGCATTCGAACGCTCTGGCCCGGTCGGTCCGCTGCGGCCTGTCTCCGAGGTCGGCCATCCCGATCAGGGACGGATCGAGCTGAAGGTCAACGGCGAGCTGCGGCAGGAGGGAGACCTGAACCAGATGATCTGGAAGGTGCCCGAGATGATCTCGTATCTTTCAGAATATTTCGAGCTGGCGGCCGGCGACGTCATCATGGCCGGAACGCCGTCGGGTGTGAACGCCATCGCGAAGGGTGACGTGCTGGAAGCCGCGATCGAAGGCGTCGGAACGCTGACCGTCAAGGTCGTCTGATTTCACAGGGACAGATCCGGCCGGGGCGACGCTGCATGCGATGCCTCACCATCGTCTTTTCCATGCACCTGCTTTCAAGGGCTCGGCGCAAGGACCAATCTGCGCGATACTGCTGCGTGTGCCGCAGGATCGACATTATCGGACTGGACGCGGGTTTCGCCAGGCACCGCCCGCCGGCTTGCACCTTGGAGGCCCGATCGCGCATTGGCCGGTGACGAATTCGAACGATTTGCTCAAGGCAGCACCTCCGAAATCGAGACCAGCCGCTTTTCGGCGACCGAGCGGGCTGCCGCCTCGGCGAGGACGAGTGCCATCAGGCCATCATGGCCGGTCGTTGGCGGCAAGCCGCCGCTCTCTATCGCCTGCACGAAGGTGGCGATCTCGGCCGCGTAGGCCGCGCTGTAGCGCGTCATGAAAAAGTCGAGAAGCGGGGGGCGCGTGAATCCGCCGGCATTGGCCAGCGTGGTCCGGGATTGGTGGATGTTCTCGACCGCAAGCGCCCCTTCAGAGCCCAGCACTTCGATTCGCTGGTCGTAGCCATAGGTGGCGCGGCGCGAGTTCGTGATCGTGCATTGCCGACCGCCGGCCGTCCGCAGGATGACGCTGACGCTGTCATGGTCGCCCAGGCGCCCGATCTCGCGGTCGACAAGCACCGAAGCCGCGGCCTGCACCGATTCCACCTCTTCTCCAAGCAGCCAGCGGGCGACGTCGAAGTCGTGGATGGTCATGTCCTTGAATATGCCGCCCGAGCGTTCGATATAGTCATAAGGCGGCGGCCCCGGATCGCGCGAGGTCAGCGTCACCATCTCCACGTTGCCGATATGGCCGGCGTCGATTGCGGACTTCAGCGCCAGGAAGTCGGGGTCGTAGCGGCGATTGAAGCCGACCATCAGCGTCGTCCCCGTCTCCTCGACGACGGCAAGGCATTGCTGGACGCGCGCCACCGACAGGTCCACCGGCTTTTCGCAGAATACGGCCTTGCGGGCCCGGGCGAACCGATCGATCAGGTCGGCGTGGGTGTCGGTGGGCGTACAGATAATGACGGCATCGACGTCCTGCGCGGTTTCGATCTCGTCGATGGTCCGGACGCTGGCGCCGCATTTGCCGGCAAGCGCCTGGGCCGCATCGGCGACCGGATCGGCGACCGCGACGCATTGTGCGCCATTGGTGGCCGCGACCGCTTGCGCGTGGGTCTTGCCGATGCGGCCAGCACCGAGGATGGCGAGCCTGAGAACCATGATGAATCCCTTTGGCGGGCGCAGTCTGTGCGCCGGTTTCTGATTGGAAGGATCCGCGACGAATCCCTTGCGGAAAATCTCAGGCGGTTTCGGCGTATTCCGGCTGGGTCTTGGCGCCGGTGATGTAGGCGACGACATCCTCGCCACTGGTGTCCTGCTTGCACAGGTTGGCGCAGATGCGGCCGCGGCGCCAGACCACGATTCGGTCGCAGAGGTCCATCACCTGCCGCATGTTGTGGCTGATCAGGATCAGTGGCTCGCCCTGTTCCTTCAGCGTGCGGATGATGTTTTCGACCTGAACGGTTTCCTGAACCCCAAGCGCGGCGGTCGGTTCGTCCATGATGGTCAGCTTGGAATGGAAGGTGGCGGTGCGGGCGATGGCGACGCATTGGCGCTGGCCGCCCGACATGTGCTGGATCGTGTTGCGGATGTTGGGGATCTTCACGCCGGTCTTCTCCAGTCCCGCCAGCGTGGCCTTTCGCATTCCCTTGTAATCGAGGATCGAGAACGGCCCAAGATTGAACTTGCGCAATTCGCGACCCAGGAACAGGTTGTCGGGCACATCCAGATGATCGGCCAGCGCAAGGTTCTGGAACACCGTCTCGATGCCGGCCTCGCGCGCCGCCAGCGGCCCGTCGAACTCGACATAATCGCCATTGAACCAGATCCTGCCGGCGGTCTTCTGTTCGACCGCGGTGATCTGGCGCACGAAGGTCGACTTGCCGGCCCCGTTGTCGCCCATGATCGCCACGTGCTCGCCCTTGCGGATCTCGAAGTTGCAATCCACCAGCGCGTGAACGCCGCCATAATGCTTGGTCAGCCCCTCGGTTCGCAGGATGACCTCGGCCGGTTCGACCCGCGGATGCGGCGCCTCGGCGCCCGAGATGTTGGTCTGGATATCGCTGGCCATGATGTTCTCCCTCAAGCCTTTGCCGCGGCGCGTTTCTGGCGCCACTGGTCCAGAACGACGGCACCCACGATGATCGCGCCCTTGACCATCTCCTGGTAGTAGGCGTCGAGGCGCAGGAAGGTGAAACCCGAGATGATCACCCCGAAGATCAGCGCGCCCAGCACGGTGCCGAGGATCGTCCCGCGGCCACCCTGAAGCGAGATTCCCCCGATCACGGCCATCGCGATGGCATCGAGTTCATACATCAGGCCCATGCCGGCCTGGGCGGTCAGGTTCTTGGAACTGAGCACCAGCGCGGCGATGCCCGCCAGCAGACCGGCGATGGAATAGACCAGAACCTTGTGTCGCGCGACCTTGATGCCGGACATCCGCGCGGCCGCCTCGTTCGAGCCGATGGCATAGGTGTGCTTGCCATAGACGGTGTATTTCAGGATCAGGTGAAACAGGATCGCGAGGAACGTGAAGATGAAGACCGGCATCATGCCCGATCCGATCGCCGTGTAGCTTTCCGTCGGGAAGGATACGGGCTGGCCCGCGGTCCACCACTTCGCGACGCCGCGGGCCGACACCATCATGCCAAGCGTCGCGATGAAGGGCGGGATACCCGTATAGGCGACAAGCAGGCCGTTGATCAGCCCCGCGACCAGACCGCAGGCCAGCGCCACGATCATGGGCACGATCAGCGGCAGGTCGACCCAGCCCTGCTCGAAAAAGACCGCGCGGCTATTCTCGATGCCGTTGATCTGGCCGACCTGGGCAAAGCTCATGGCGATCATTGCCGTTGCACCGACGACAGAGCCTGACGACAGGTCGATCCCGCCGGTGATGATCACCTGCGTCACGCCGAGCGCGATGATTCCGATGATCGAGACCTGAAGGATGATGATCTGCAACCGCGCGGTGTTGAACAGACCGTCGATGTTGTCCCGCGTGTTGAACAGAAAGCTGTCATTCATCAGGAACCGGCCCAGCACTTCGAACGCGAGGACGATCAATGCCAGGCCGATGGCGACGCCGGCCTCGGGCGGCAGACCGCGTTTCGATGCGTCAAAGGCAAGTCCGCCGACCCCATGTGGTGATTCCGCCATCTCGGGTTCTCCTCCTTGCCCGGCCTCACTGGCCGGAGGTCGGGAGACGGCGCGGAATTGCGCCGCCTCGGGGCCTTTCGAGCGTGAAACGCTCAGTTCTGGGTGGTGAAGTCGGACATGTTCTCGGGCGTCACGAGCTGGAACGGGATGTAGACCTTGCGATCGACTTCCTCGCCACGCGCCAGCGCCAGCGCGGCATCGATCGAACCCGCGCCCTGCCCGGCGGCGTCCTGAAACACGGTCACGTCAAGTTCGCCCGCCGCCATCGCAAGGAGCGCATCGCGAGTCGCGTCGATGCCACCCACGACCACATCCTCCATCGCGATGCCCGAAGCCTTCATCGCCTGGATCGCGCCGATGGCCATTTCGTCGTTGTTGGCGATGACGGCGTCGAATGGCTGGCCGGTTGACAGCCAGTTCGTCATCATGTCCTGCGCCTCGTCGCGCTGCCAGTTCGCCGTCTGCCTGTCGATGACGTCTATCTCGACCGCGCATTCGCCGCCTTCGATCACGTCGCTGATGTCCTGCGTCCGAACCACGGCGGCCTGGTTCGACAATTCGCCCATGAGGATATAGATCTCGGCCGGATCCTTGCCGGCGGCGCCCAGCATATCGCAGATCGCGACCGTTTGCAGCGACCCCGATTCGCGCTCGTCCGAGCCGACGAAGGCCTGGTTGTCCGGCATCGAATCGACATTGATCGGTTCCCGGTTGACATAGACAAGCGGCACACCCGCCGTATTGGCGGCGTCCGACATGGCCTGCGTGGCCGAGGTATCGACCGGATTCACGATGATCGCGTCGACGCCCGAGGCGATGAAATTGTTGATCTGGTCAAGCTGCTTGCCGACATCGTTCAGCGCGTCCTCGACCTGTATATCGACATCCTCGAGGCTGCCGGCGTATTCCATCATGCCGTTTCTGAGCACGGTCAGGAAATTGTCGTCGAACGATGACATCGATACCCCGATCGATTCGGCCATCGCCGCCGTCGAAAGGAGCGACACCAGCCCCCCTGCAATGATCGTTTTCTTCATCTTTCCTCCTCCATTGGTGTCCGGCTCACCTTGATCAATGCCGGATCATGCCGCTTTTTGTGGCAAAGCGGGTTCCAGGCGGTCGCGGCAGCGACCGACATGTTCAGCCGATGTTTGGAACCGTCATGGCATTGATGGCAAAGGACACCATGTTCTGTCGAATTCCGGTTGGAGCTGTCCCGCCATGACGGTCAGATCCGGTTCGGGATGAAGAAACCGGCAGGCCGGGCGCCGGACTTGTCCGGTCGCGCGCAAGCCCGGCCTCACGATCGGCTGTGACGCAAGAAGCTTCGCAAGTCCGGATTCCATCCCCATCTCCCGGCTGTCCCGACCTTCAGGGCGGAGCCCCAACATTCCGAGATAGAAGTAAACATAGATTGACGCGAATTGCAACCGGTTGCAAATACTGGCTGGCAGTTTTATTCATGTCACCGTCGGGCAAACGCATGTATGAGTCCGCCGTTCACCATTTTTGCGGAGGCGATCACGGGATGCCGGTGACTCTGAAGGATGTCGCTGAAAGGGCGGGTGTCTCGCGCTCTGCGGTTTCGCGCACCTTCACGGATGGCGCATCGGTTTCCACGACAATGCGCCGCAAGGTGGAAAAGGCCGCAAGAGAGCTTGGCTACAGTCCCAATGCACTGGCTTCCTCGCTGACCACGGGCCGGACCAAGCTGATCGGCCTGGTTTCCAACAACTTCCTCAATCCGATCTTTCTGCAGGTCTTCGACCTTTTTACCCGCGGCCTGCAAGACCGGGGATTGCGCCCCTTGCTCGTGAACCTGTCGAACGAAACGGATCCGGAAAATTCGGTTCGCATGCTGCGGCAGTATTCCGTCGATGGCGTGGTCGTCGCCTCATCCACTCTGCCTTCGGATTTCGCCATGGCCTTCCGGGATGCCGGCGTGCCGGTTGTGCATGCCTTTGGCCGCTATTCCTCCTCGCCGAAGGTCCATGTTGTCGGGATCGACAACCGCGAAGCGGGCCGATTGGCCGCGCGCACCCTGGTCGAGCGCGACTATCGCGACATCGCCTTTCTTGGCGGACCCGAGATCGCGACCTCGACCCAGGACCGGTTTGCCGGGTTCATGTCCGAACTGGCGGCGCATCCGAAAATCCGGGTCAGCCATTCCTTCGCCCTCGCCTATTCCTTCGACGCCGGACGTCAGGAGATGTTGCGCCTGCTGAAGGCCGGGCCGGCCCAGGCCTATTTCTGCGGCGATGACGTCCTGTCCATCGGCGCGCTCTCGGCCATCGCCGACAGCGGCTATTCGTGCCCTGCGGATATCGGGATCATCGGCTTGAACGACATGGAAATGGCCCGATGGGAGAACATCAACCTGACCACGATCCATCAACCGATCGAGCAGATCGTCACCTCGTCGATCGAACTGATGCTGGCATTGCTGAAAGACCCCGATCGCCATCCGGAGGCGCGGATCTATTCCTGCCCGGTGGTCGAGCGGGGCACCCTGCGCGCCCCTGCCTGACCGATCGGCGCGCTCAGCGGAACATCGGCGGCCGGGCCTCCGTCCAGGCGCCGCTGGCTCTTGCCGAGGTCACGGCCGCATGGACCGCCGCCATCGAGCGCACACCCGCCGCCGCGTCGGGCAACCCGTCGCGGGGCTCTCCGGCGATGGCATCGGCCAGGTCGCAATAGATATTGGCCACGGCGAGGGGGAAGCCCTCGGGGTGGGCGACAGCCACGCGAGACAGGCGCCGTGCTTCCTCGTGCAGCCCGCTTTCGCCCTTCTCGATGATCTGCGTGCGGCCACCCAGGGGCGTGTAGATCAACTGGTTCGGCTGCTCGGACGCCCATCGAAGCCCGCCCGTCTCGCCAAAGACCTGGACGTCGAAACCGTGCTGCCGCCCGATGGCCACGGACGAGGTCCAGAGCCGGCCGACAATGCCGCTCTCCATCCGAAAATTGACCATCGCATCATCCTCCAGCGCGCGGCCCGGGATGGTGGAGGCGAAATCGGCCGAGAGCCGTTCCACCTCGTCGTCGCACAGGAAACCGGCCATATGCAGGGCATGGATGCCGCAATCGGCGAACTGGCCGGAAACCCCTGCCATCTTCGGATCATAGCGCCAGCGGATCCGGGGGTTGTCGGCATCCTTGGCGTCGCCGTGATGGCCGTGGCTGAAATTGGTGATCACCAGGCGAACCTTGCCGATCTCTCCCGCCCGGACCATGGCGCGGGCCTGGCGGATCATCGGATAGGCCGAATAGCAATAGTTGACTGCGCAGATCCGGCCGGATTTCCTGGCCACGCGGACGATTTCCTCACCCTCCTCGACGGTCATGGTCATCGGCTTTTCGCAAAGCACGTTGAACCCGGCTTCGAGAAAACCTTTGGTGATCTCGAAATGCGTGGCATTCGGGGTGGCGATGGTCACAAGATCGATGCGGTCGGCACGGCCTTTTTCGGCTGACAGCATCTCCTGCCAGTCGCCATAGGCGCGGTCGGCCGCGATTCCCAGCCGCCGCGCATAGGCGCGTCCGGCCTCGGGTCGGTGGTCAAGCGCGCCGGCGGCGAATTCGAAACGGCCATCGGCCAGCGCGCCCAGCCGGTGGGCCGGGCCGATCTGACTGCCTTCTCCGCCGCCGATCATGCCCCATTTCAGCTTGGTCATGGCCTGTTCCCCTTACTTGAAGCCGATGGATTCGAGATATTCGCGGTTCGCCCCGGCATCCTTGATCGGCGAGACATCGAGGGTGGGATCGCAGTCCTGCTCGACCGTGCACCAGCCCTCGAAGCCGGCGTCCAGCAGGACCTGGCGAACGGCCGGAAAGTCCACGTCACCCTCACCGAGGTTGCAGAAGATGCCCTGTCCGCAGGCATCATAGAACCCGGTGCGGTTCCGGATCGCCTCGGCCTTTACCCTCGGGTCGATATCCTTGAAGTGCATGTAGGAAATTCGGCCGATATGCTTTTTCATGAAGGCCACGGGGTCGAAGCCGGCATAGGAATGGTGCCCGGTGTCGAAGCAGATCCCGAGGATCGTCTCATCGACCTCGTCCAGCAGGCGTTCCAGTTCCGGCTCGAAGTCCAGGAAACCCGCGGCATGGGCATGAATACCCACCGTCAGGCCGTATTCCTCGGCCCCGATCCGCGCGCTTTCGGCGATTCGGTCGCGGAAGGCGATCCATTCGGCGCGGTCCATCTGTTCGGCCTCGCCGGCACGGCCGGCGGTGGGCGCGCGGCGCGGCGAGATGGAATCGATCAGCACCAGATGCTGGGCCCCATGGGCCCTGAGCGCGCGCGCAGTGCGGTGGGTGGCGTCAAGCACGTCCTTCCAGGCTTCGGGGTCATGATAGGGGCGGAAGACGACGCCGCCGATCAGCTCGAGCCCGTGTTCCTCCAATGCGTCCGACAGGATCCCGGGATCCTCTGGCATGAAGCCCACGGGGCCGAGTTCGATCCCCTTGTAACCCGCCGCAGCGCATTCTGCGAGAACGGTCCGCCATGCCGGGTTCCGGGGATCCTCTGCGAATTCCACCCCCCACGAGCAGGGCGCGTTGCCGATTCTGATGGTCATGCCTGCGTTCTCCGGTGATCAGAAATCTTTGATGTCGGTCCAGGTCCCGGCGTCGGCCGAGGCGCGCATCGCGGCGATGACCCGATTGACCTCATGCCCGTCGCGAAAGCAGGGCCAATGCGGCTGACCGGTCTCGATCGCATGCAGGAAATCCCTGGCCTCGATGATGATCTGGTCCTGGTAGCCGGTGCCATGGCCCGGCCCCTGGCAGAATGGCGCGTAGTCGGGATGCGCCGGACCGGTCAGGATCCTGGTGAAGCCGCGCTCTGCCTCGGGGCCCTCCATCCGGTAGAGCCAGATCGCATTCTGGTCTTCCTGGTCGAACCGGATCGCGCCCCTGGTGCCGCTGATTTCATAGGCGAAACCCATCTTGCGGCCGGTCGCGATGCGCGAGAAATACATCTGCCCCATCGCGCCGTTCTCGAACCGGCACATCATCTGGGCGTGATCGTCGTTGCTGACCTCGCCGCCGGGGCGCGTCTTGTGAAAGGTCTCGTAGCTGCCCGCCACCGAGATGATCGGCCCCATCAGCGCCAGGGCGCCGTTGACCATATGCGGGGCAAGATCGCCCATCGTGCCATTGGCCATGCCGCTGGTCCGCCAGGTGGCCGGGGCCTTGGGGTCGGCCAGGAAATCCTCGGTATGTTCGCCCCGGAACCAGGTGATTTCTCCGATCTCTCCGGCGGCGACGAGGTGACGGGCGAACTGACTGGCGGGGGTGCGGATATAGTTGAAGCCGACCATGTTCACGACGCCCGCATTCTCGGCCGCGGCGACCATGGCGGCGCTGTCCTCGAGCGAGGCACCCATGGGTTTTTCGCAGAAGACCGCTTTGCCCTGCGCGAAAGCCGCCTCGGAAATCATTCGATGCGTCTCTTGCGGCGTGGCGATGACGATGGCTTCGACGCCGGGATCGTCGACCAGGGCCTTCCAATCCGAAGTGGCGCGGGCAAAGCCGTAGGCGGCGCGATAGCGTTCCGCGCTGTCGGGGGACGAGGCACAGACCATTTCGAGCCGGGGCCGCAGGGTCGTGTCGAAGATCGCGCCGACCGCGGACATGGCCACGGCATGTGCCTTGCCCATATACCCGCCGCCCAGAATGCCGATGCCGATTTGGGTCAAGCTGTCCTCCTGCCAGATTTTGATTGCAACCGGTTGCAAAAAACGTATCGTGAGAATCGACAACTCGCAAGCTGCATTCGCCAGCGATCGGAAATATTCAACGGGGGTTCGCGCAGAGATGACCGCGTCCAACGACACCATCCGGCTGACCACGGCCCAGGCGATCATCCGCTGGCTGTCCAACCAGTTCATCGAGATCGACGGACGGGAAATGCGCGTCTGCGGCGGCGGCTTCGGCATCTTCGGGCATGGAAACGTCACCTGCCTGGGCGAAGCCCTGAACCGCGTCCATGACCAGTTGCCGCTGTATCGCGGACAGAACGAACAGGGGATGGGCTTTGCCGCCGCGGGTTATGCCAAGCAATGGCTTCGCCAACGCTTCATGTTCTGCACCGCCTCGGCCGGGCCGGGCACGGCCAACCTCTTGACCGCGGCAGGGCTTGCCCATGCCAACCGGCTGCCGATCCTGATGCTCTGCGGGGATACCTTCATCACCCGCCTGCCCGATCCGGTGCTTCAGCAGATGGAGAATTTCAACGACCCGACCCTCGGGGTAAACGACGCCTTCAAGTCGGTCAGCCGCTACTGGGACCGCATCTGCCATCCCGCGCAGGTCATCCAGTCGCTGCCCGCGGCCCTTGCGACCATGCTGGATCCCGCCGATTGCGGACCGGCCTTTATCGGATTGCCGCAGGACGTGCAGGGCTGGACCTATGATTATCCGGCCAGGTTCTTCGACAGGAAGGTGCACCGAATCCGCCGCCAGGCACCCGACGTCGCCGAAATCGCCGATGCCGTCGCGGCGCTGAAGGGGGCCGAACGGCCGATGATCATCGCCGGTGGCGGGGTGCAATATTCCCGCGCCGTGGCCGAACTGACCGCGTTTGCCCAGGCGCACCGGATCCCCGTGGTCGAGACCATCGCCGGGCGCGCCAATCTGGTGGCCGCGCATCCGCTCAATATCGGACCGATCGGCGTGACCGGATCGACCAGCGCCAACGCGGTGGCCGAGGCAGCGGACGTGATCCTTGCCGTCGGCACGCGGCTTCAGGACTTTACAACCGCCTCCTGGACCGCCTTTGCCAAGGACGCGAAGATCGTTTCGGTCAACGCCGCCCGCCACGACGCAAGCAAGCACATGTCCCTGCCGGTGGTCGGCGATGCCAGGCTGGCGCTCGACGCCCTTGCCGAGACACTCGATTACACCGCCCCCGAAGGCTGGGTGCGCTTCGCGCAGGACGAACGGAAAAAATGGGACGCCTACGTTGCCGAGAACGTCAAACCCGGCAACCGGCCCAACTCCTATGCCCAGGCCATCGGCGTCGTGAATGCCCATTGCGATCCGCGAGACCGGGTGGTGGCCGCCGCCGGCGGGCTGCCGGCCGAAGTGACCGCGAACTGGCGCACCCTCGAGACCGGCACGGTGGATGTCGAGTTCGGTTTTTCCTGCATGGGTTACGAAATCGCGGGCGCCTGGGGTGCGCGCATCGCCCAGGCCGAGCAGGAACCAGACCGCGACACCATCACCTTCTGCGGCGATGGGTCATACCTGTTGCTGAATTCCGACATCTATTCCTCGGTGCTCAGCCAGAAGAAACTGATCGTGCTGGTGCTCGACAACGGCGGCTTCGCGGTCATCAACAAGCTGCAGAACAATACCGGGAACGAAAGCTTCAACAATCTTCTGGAACATTGCCCGACAATCCCGCAGCCCTTCGGCGTGGACTTTGCGGCCCATGCGGCCTCGATGGGCGCCGCCGCCCAGAAGGTCGCCAACCCCACCGAGCTGGCCGAGGCCTTCAAGCGCGCCAAGGCATCGGACAAGACCTGCGTGATCGTCATGGAAGTGGACCCCTACGAGGGGTGGACCACCGAAGGTCACGCCTGGTGGGAGGTCGGCACCCCGCATGTCAGCGACAGCGAGAAGGTCCGTGCCGCCCATGAAGAATGGGAAACCACCCGCGCCAAGCAGCGGCGGGGCGTGTGATGGACCGTCTGATCGACGGTATTCGCAAAGGCCGCTTCGTCGTGCTGGGACGCGCCGGCATGGACATGTTCGCCGAGCCACCCGGCACCAAGGCCGAGCATGCCGAAACCTTCCGTGCCGATCTTGGCGGCTCATCGGCCAATATCTGCGCGGGACTTTGCAAGCTGGGAATGCAATCGGCGCTGGTCACCTCGGTCAGCGACGACACCGTGGGCCGCTTCTGCACAAACAAGCTGCGCGGCTACGGCGTTGACACCCGGTATGTGAAGGTTCTGGGCGGCGAGCATCGCGTTTCTCTTGCCGTGTACGAAAGCACGATGGAGGATTTCCAGCTTTGCATCTACCGCAACAACGCGGTCGATTTTCAGGTCATGGAAGCAGACGTGGACCGGGTCGACTACGCCGCCTTCGGCGCGCTTGTCACCGCAGGCACCGTCTTCGCGGCCGAGCCCTCGCGGTCCTCGACCTTCCGGGCCTTCGAGAAAGCCCGCGAGGCGGGCCTGCCGGTGATCTTCGATATCGACTACCGCGCCTATAGCTGGCCTTCGCCGCAGGTCGCCTCGATGGTGCTGATCCGTGCAGGCGAGGAAAGCGACCTGATCGTCGGCAATGACGAGGAATTCGGCTTCATGGCCGGCGGACTGGACAAGGGACTGGACAAGGCCCGCGAATTCGCTGCGGCGGGCAAGACGGTGATCTACAAGATGGGCCACAAGGGCGCGATCACCTTCGCCGAGGGCAGAGAGATCCGTTCCGGAATCTACCCCGTCACAGCTGTCAAGCCCAACGGCGCGGGGGACAGCTTCCTCGCGGGACTGCTGGCCGCACTTGCCGGGGGGCGACCGCTCGAGGAGGCTGTCCTGCGCGGCTCGGCCTGCGCCTCGATCGTGGTCAGCCGACCCGGCTGTGCCCCTGCCATGCCCACCGCGGCCGAGCTTGACGATTTTCTCGCCGCGCATCCCGGCCCCAGCAACACCTGAAAGGAGAGGCAGATGCATATCGCCCCCCATGACAATGCCAACACCCCGATCGTCGATGTCGACCACGACCTCGTGCCGCTGAACTACTTCAACATCGTCAAGCTGAAAAAGGGTGAAGGTTTCGACTATGCCGTTCCGGGCTACGAGACCTGCGTCGTGCCCGCGACCGGCACGGTCGATCTGGATGTCGAGGGCGCGATATTCGAGCGGCTTGGCCGTCGCGGCGTCGATGTCTGGGACGGCGAGCCCGAGGGCGTCTATGTTCCGGTCGGCGCGCGGACCCGGCTGACCTGCGTCAGCGACACGGCCGAAATATTCATCGCCGGGGCGAAGTTCGACAGGGTGCTCGAGCCGTTTGATGTTCGCGAGGCCGAACTCGACCTCGTGCAATACGGCTCGGACGAGACCAAGACCCACCGCAAGATCAAGCACATCCTCGGCTCCAGGCAGCACGGCAGGGTGGGCCGCCTTCTGGTATCGGAACTGTATACCGTCGGGCAAGGCGGCTGGTCGGGCTTTCCCAGCCACAAGCACGATTCCGATCGCGTGGACGAGGACGGGAAAATCGTCGAGACCCGGCACGACGAGACCTACAATTTCCGCTTCCGGCCCGATTACGGCTCGGGCATGCAGATGCTTCAGCGCGAGGACAACGTGCCGGGCGATGCCTATCACATCATGAACGGCTCGACGATCCTGATCGACAAGGGCTATCACCCCTGCGCCGTGCTGCCGGGCTACGAGATGTATTATTTCACCATCCTCGGCGGGCTGAGCCAGCGAAGCCTGAAACAGTATTTCCAGCCGACCCATGCCGAACAATTGCACACGATACCGGGGATCATGGACATGGTGGCCAAGTTCAAATGACTCTGGCAACACTTTCGCAGGTGCTGCAGCCCGCGCTGCGGGACGGATACGCCGTGGCCGGGCTTGTCACCCTCGGCTGGGAGGACATGCGCGCCTATGTGGCCGCTGCCGAGGCCGAGGGGGTGCCGGTGATCCTGCAGGCCGGTCCGTCCTGCCGCGAGCATACGCCGCTGCCCGTGCTGGGCGCCATGTTCCGGCACCTGGCCGAACATGCCTCCATCCCGGTGGTTGCGCATCTCGATCACGGCTACAGCAGCGACGAATGCCGCATGGCCATCGATGCGGGGTTCACTTCGGTCATGTACGACGGCTCGCGCATGCCGCTTGCCAGAAACATCGATGAGACCGCGACCATCGTCGAGATGGCCCACGCGGCGGGCGTGTCCTGCGAGGGCGAAATCGGTTTTGTCGGATATGCTGACGGCGACGCCTCTGCCGGCACGGATCCGACCGAGGCGGCGGAATTCGCACGGGCGACCAACGTCGATGCCATGGCCATTTCCGTCGGCAACGTTCACCTGCAGCGAAACAAGGAGGGCGGTCTCGACGAAGCCCGGATCCGCGCGATCGAGGCCAGGACAGATGTGCCGCTGGTCATTCACGGCGGCTCCGGCGTGCCGGTGACGCAGCGGCGGGCACTGGCCCGCGGCTCAAAGGTCTGCAAGTTCAACATCGGAACGGAACTGCGCATGGCCTTTGGGCAGGCATTGCGACAGGCAGTCATGCAGGATCCCGATCGCTTCGACCGTGTGCAGATCCTCAGGGACATTCATGATCCGCTGGTGACGGCGACTCGAAGCGTGCTGAAGGCTTTCAAGAAAGAGTGATGGACCTCAAGACCGACTTCCCGGATCAAGGGCACGACCCGTCCATCGCCCAAGCCGACAGCAGTGAGGTCGGTCCTGGGCGATCCGCCTTCGTTTGCTGAAGCGTCGCTTGCGCGAGCATCGGGATATTGCCGCCGGCGAAACCTTCTTTGAAGACGTGCAGTTCATTCTGCGCAGATTGCGGATACAATCTGCAGTCTTGCACCGCCGGGTCGGCCTTCAGGATGTTGCGCCGGATCCAGCGCAGGCCATCGACAGGGCGAGCTTGCCTTTGTTGTCGGACGGCAACGGGCGGCGTTATCCGGCCGGAGTGACCGCGACCGAGACCTGGCCTTCGTTGTCGGTCAGTCCCGCGCCATATTTACCGGCAAGGTCGTCGTTGATGACCAGTTGCAGCAGACCGGTTTGACCCTTGGGCGTGATCGCGCCATCGCCGACGAGGAACGGCGGATTGGTCCCGATCCGCCCGATCAGCGCACCCTCCGGCGCCCCGACCATCGCATAGGCAGGCTGGGTCGCGGTGAGGCTGGACCCGTTCGCGTCATAAAGGTTGCCATCGTCGATACCGGGATTTGCCGTCCACAGATTGCCGACATATTTCAGCGCATAGGCGTCGCCTTCATTGACATAGCCGATGCTCTGCCATGGCAGATCGGCAGCGATATCATGGACGACATCCTGCCATTGCCCGATCTGCGACCCGATCAGGGTGATGTTCCCGCCGGTGCTGGCGCTGCCCTTGGGCAGGACGGGCTGCTTCTGGTAGACGTCTCCTGCGGCATTCTGAAAGATCAGCCGCTTGCCCGGTATCTTCTGGAAGATCAGCGCAAAGGAAGATCCGCCATATTCGAATTTGCCCATTTCCTGGCCCTTGCTGACCTGCGGATTCCCGGTCATTGCCGCATCGAACACGATCGATGATACCTCGCTCATTCCCAACGGAATGCAGCAGACATAGCCATAATCGGGGGTCTTGATGACCATGATTCCGCGGGCATTCACCTGCGCCAGATAGGGCAGCGAAGCGGTCGTGGCGCCGGCGAAATCAGGGATCACCAGCTTGTTGAAGAAATATCCCGGAACGGCCAGCGGATCAAACAGGACCTGTCCGTTCACCGGGCACCACCAGCGATGAAAATTGTAGGGGTTCAGATAGGTCTGAAAGATGGACCCGTCGGTAAAAAGATCGATCAGCTTGTGATCGTCAATGATCTTTTGCTGATCGGGAAGCTCGGACGACAGGATGTCGGACAGCGAATACAGCATGTCTTTGAACCAGAATACATCCTGGGCTGCGATGTTCTCGTCCCATCGGAACAGAGAGCCATCATTGGCGCTGACGACGATCCGGTTGCTGTCAGCGGCGGCGACCGGACGCGAGGCGTCCTTGTCCTTGAACTGGCGGGTAAAAAAGGAATTCCAGCTGGTCCAATAGGGCAGGGTTTCGCTGTCCTTCTGCCATACCTCGAACTGATAGGATTTCTTCGCAGCCGATGACAGCCATTGTTCGCCTTCGGTGCCGAACACCCAGTTCGAGGCTGAACTGCCCAGATATGTGTTCCATTCGTTCAGGATATCCGACATCTTTTCGTTGAACATCGGCAGGCGGAACAGGGTCATACCGCTCTGGGTCGGGTCGATTCCCACGACAAGCGCGGAAAACGGCAATCCGACCAGTTCGTTGTCGATGAATTGCGGTGTCTGGGTCAGCAGGGTGTTGAACGCCTGCAAAAGCTCATCCTTGCTGGCAATACGCGGGAAATTGACAGCTTCGGCCGCCGCCAGGTCGGACACGTGGATATTGCCGTTCTGCTTGCAGGCATCTTCGATCAGATAGGTGAGGACCGGATTGTCGCTGAGCAGGTCGTCCATGGCCTGCACGCTGGGCTGATATTCGGTCGGTTCGGTATTCAGCACCTGATCCAGAAACAGCCGCATCGAATTGCTGGACGGATGGGGAAGCCAGCTGCTGACCAGATTGAACGGATAATGCGGATCGGAATCCATCTGGTCATGGATATGATCGACGCTGCTTCCGCCCATCTTTCTGGCGGCCGAGACGGACGAAATTGTCATGGCTGGTCAATCCTTTTGATCGGTGAGGGCCGCGTTGTCCAGGAATCGATTTTAGCAAGTCATGTCATAGTGTTAGCCAAAAACTCGCCTTAAGCAAGAATTTTCGCGATTTTTTTACTTACGGGTCAAAGCGCGTTTCTCAATTCGGAGTCTGTGATATTCGCATCGGGAATCATGGTGCGGGATGGCGATATTCCCGCAGATCCGGACGCCCGGACCGCGCGACTGCCCGGATGGCCGGCGGCCACATCGCCGCGCCCGCCGTAAGCCCCGGATTCAGGGATCCGGCAAAACGGCTGTTTGGTGGCGATGTTGCCAAGATACGGGCTTCGGACCGCTTCGGCCCGAACCGCGAAAGTCTATCGCCCCCAGCGTTCGATCACTCCGTCCTGCTCGGCCGGATCCGCCAGCACGACCATGACGGTCCCCAATGCGTTCGGTTCTCCGAACACCAGCCGGTCCTGCGGCAGATCGGCCGCACGCCCCCCAAGGTCGAGAAATCCCAGCGTATCCTGCCAGTCGCCGATCATCGCCACAACGGCCCCCGCCGAATCCGTGCCGCGCAATTCGCCAAGCATCCGGCCTTCGGAATTGATGAGGATCGCGCCGCGGTAGTCCTGCTGCCCGGGCATCTGCGACAGGGGCGACGGCCGGGAGGCAGCCAGCGCGGCGGCGGTATCGCGCAGGCGCGACGCGGCGTCTTCGGGGCGGCCGTTCTGCAACTGACGGCGCGCTTTGGCGACCGATGCCTCGGCCTCTGCAAAGGGGCCGGTCCCGCCGGCGCCTTGGCTGGCAACCTCAAGCACACGATAGGCTTCGTCCAGCGCCGGAACGGCCTGCGCCCGACGGCCGGTATCGAGGTCTTCGACGGCCGTCTGCAACTGTGTCGCGGCACCGTCGCGCAGCGCGACCTCTCGGGTCGGCGGCGCGGCCTCCTGCTGAGCCTGCGCCGGCGCGGCGGCAAGAAGAAGCCCGGCTGCGAGACCGGCGCGAAGGGTTTCACGACATCCCATGTTTCCATCCAACCCTGATGAGGACGTAGTTTACCGGCACCGTCAGCAGCGCGCCCGCCAGCAGACCGAAGCTGGCAAAACCCCAGAAGGCGTAGGTCTCGGGCGGCGGCTGCTCGCCAACGACCCGCGGCGTGACCTGCGACATCACCACCCCCATGCCGATCATGACCGAGGCCATGGAAAAGAACTCGGCCCGGAATGCCTTCCACAGCGCCGCGACAAGACCGTTATCCTGCAGCAGGAAGGCCCAGAGCTGGAAGATCAGCCAGCCGAACGCGAAGCCCACGGCATATTCGAACCAGAATTCCTGCCAGAAGGTCACGCCGACCAGACGCAGCACGATCATGGCGGTCATGATCCCCAGCCCGTCGCCGCCGACGCAGTGGATCAGCGCGCCGTTGGTCTTGTAGAACGTATTGTTTACACAATCGTGATGGACCGTCTGCTTCCTTCTCGTCCATCTCGGCGATGCCCGACGGTCGGCAGGTCAGCCAGTAAAGCGCCAGGCCCAGGATCGAGAAGAAGAAGAAGATGATCGGCCAAGCGGCCTTGAGCGGCGGATTGACCGCGGTATTGACGGCCAGCATGTCGTAAAGCGCCCAGGCCGCCGCGGCCATGCCGAACCCATACCAGGACAGGACGAACCACGGCTCTGCAAGAAATCCAGGAAACGCCACTGCGGGCCCTCCGGGCAGTCCAACATTCCGGCCCGCGCGGCGCAGGCACCCGAGGGTTCAACCATCCGGCTGCTTTCAGGTTCCGCAGTCCGGGCGACTTTTCGGCAGGATGCGGGGAACATCCCGCCTTTACAGAACGTTCAGCGGGCGGCACCGTTCGAATAACGGCGCCGACCCCGGATATGCTGCTGCATGGGTAAATCCTGATGTGGATGACATTTCTTGACCAGTTGCTGAGACAGGCGGTGCGGCAGGGAACCCTGATTGTCCACCCGCCCACGGGATCACCCAGCCGTTACGGGGACGGCACGGGCCAGCCGGTGACGGTCCGGATAAACGATCCAAGCTTGCCCCGCCGCATCACGCTGAACCCGGATCTGGGGATCGGAGAAGGCTACATGGACGGCACCTTCACGATCGATGGCGACGATCTTCACGGATTTCTGCGGCTCGCCATTCTCAACAGCGCGAATGCGTGGAAGCATCCCCTTCATCGCATGTTGTGGAAATTGCGTTATCTGGCGCGCGTGACCCGTCAATATAACCCGGCAAGACGCGCGCGCGCACGCGTTGCGCACCATTATGATCTGTCGGGCGAACTCTACGATCTCTTTCTCGACGCCGACAAGCAGTACAGTTGCGCCTATTTCCATTCGGAAACGGACACGCTGGAGCAGGCGCAGGCGCAGAAAAAGGCGCATATCGCCAAAAAACTGCTGATCGAGCCGGGCATGAACGTGCTGGACATCGGGTGCGGCTGGGGCGGCCTGGGGCTGACCCTCGCGCGTGATCACGGCGCCCGGGTGCTTGGCGTCACGCTCAGCGAAGAACAGCACCGCGTTGCCAATGAACGCGCCCGCGCCGCCGGGTTGTCCGACCGGGCGAGGTTTCAGCTGATGGATTATCGCGAGGTCGAGGGCAGGTTCGACCGCGTCGTCTCTGTCGGCATGTTCGAACATGTCGGAAGCCCGCATTACCGCGCGTATTTTCGCACCGTTCACGACAAGCTGCTGCCCGATGGCATCGCCCTGATCCATACCATCGGCCGCACGTTGCCCCCCGGCGCCAATTCACCCTGGATCGAGAAATACATCTTCCCGGGCGGCTATATCCCGGCATTGTCGGAAATGATGGCAGCGGCGGAAAAGGCCGATCTGATGTCTCAGGACATCGAGGTCTGGAGGATGCACTACGCCCTTACCCTGCGCCATTGGCACGACCGTTTCATGTCAAACATCGACCGTGTTCGCGACCTCTATGACGACCGGTTCTGCCGCATGTGGCGATACTATCTTGCGGCATGCGAACAGACCTTCCGCCACAACAGGCAGGTCGTGTTCCAGGTGCAGCTTGCCCGCAAGGTAGACGCCGTGCCGATCACGCGGGACTATCTCTACGCCGCGCCCCGGATGCAACAACGCGACATGGCGGCCGAGTAGCGCCAACGATTGCCGGATCGCGCCGGTCGGCCGAAGGGTCCGGACCAGATCCTGCGCCGATCCGACGCAATCCCTAGATGTGATTTCCAGCCCCGCGCATGACCCGGATGGGGAAACCAGCGCACTGGCAGGCGGCATGAAGCCCCTGCCGCTGCGGGCCCCGGATCGACCGGCCAGAAAAACGCGGCTGCCGTGTGCCGCCGGTCTTCGCGCGAAGCGGCTGCCAGAATTCGCCCAGGATCAACGGGATCAGTAATGGATCGCGCGGCCAAGCGTCCTTACCTGAAGCCGGCGCGACGATCCGGCGGTCAAGGAAGGAACGATGACGATCAAGCGGTGGCAAGCGTCTGGTCAGACCGACCTTCGACCATGAAACAGACGTGAATTCGCGGCAGCGCACAAGCCCGCCCGCGGAGGGGGACGATGGAATGGCAACACGAGTGACGTATCTGGTCGCCTCAACGGCGATCTTTTCAGGCCTGCTGGTCGCGGCCTGGCTGACGCATGGCACCGGCATCGTCAGGGACGATCCCGAACGCAACATCGTCATTCCCGACGAATTGAACAGCACCTTGCAGGTCAAGGTCGCCTATGACGGCGAGACGATCTGGTTCCGATATCGCTGGCCGGCGCCCGATCCGAACCTGATCAACGACCTGCTTGTCCTTGAAAACGGTGGCTGGTCTCTGCGCAAGGGGTCCGAGGTCGGGCCGGACCCGGACCGGCTGGTGCAGGACCGCGTGGCAATGATGGTCGATGACGGATCGGTGCCGCTGTTCTCGCGCTATGGCGGCTATATCACCGTCGGCGACGGGCTGACCAGCTTCACCGGCGTGCCCGAGACCGCGGAGGAGCGCAGCAAATACCTGCCCGAAACGCGCGCGGAGCCAAACAATTTCGACAGCATCCGCCCGGTCAGTGAACTGCAACAACTGCGCGAGGCGGGCTATTTCCTCGATCTGTGGGATTGGCAGTCCGCCCGCACCAATCCGCTGGCGCAGGCCGATGATACATCTGTCGGCGCGGCGCGCGAACCGGATGCAGGCATGGCGCCCTACATTTCCAACTTCGACGAGAGGACAGGCTCGCCGCGCTTCATGTTCGACCCCGACACCGATCCGGGCGCGCCGCTGACCGTCGATGCCGCGACCGCCGGAGAGGTCGGGTTCGACACCGCCTATTTCCTGTCGCAGGCCGCAGCGGTGCCTTTCGATCCGGCCGCCGGCTGGCAAGAGGGCGACACCCTTCCGGCGCAGGTGCTGCGGGCGGGTACGGGATCGCGCGCGGACATCGCCATGCCGGCCGCGGCGCGCTGGCGCAACGGGTTCTGGGACGTGACGCTGCAACGCGCCATGGATACCGGCGATCCGCTGGAAGACAAGATCTTCCGCGAGGGCGGCAGCTATGACCTGGCCTTCGCGGTGTTTCGCAACTCGGCCACGATGCGCTGGCACTATGTCTCGTTGCCGGTCTCGCTGGGGCTGGACCAGCCGGCGCAGATCACCGCACGCCCGTCCCCGCCGGGCCAGCCCGATTTCACCGGTCCCTGGACCGAGGTGCCGATCTATTATCCCGGCCAGGTCACCTGGGGTCGCCTGACCGACCCGCGCCAGCACCCCGGTGCGGACCGGATCGCGGCGCGTGTGCCGGCCGCCTACCAGCACAGCGAACGCCAGCTTGCGCTTTACGGGATCGAGATGGAATTTGCTCCGCAGATCCGCCGCCAATGGCTCTGGACCCTGGGGCTCAGCCTGTCGCTGATCGTGGCATTCGGCGTCGCCATGGTCCTGCTGTTCCGTCGCCCGGAGGGGACGGCATGAGCCTGCGTTGCAAAGCGGATCACCACATATCCGAACCCGGGGAACGGACCATGACACCTGCCCATCCATATCTGCCGACGCTGCGAACCGCGCTGGCCACGACCGCGCTGCTGGCGCTTGGCGCCGGCGCCGCGCGGGCGCATGGCGGCGGCGGCGGCGTCGAAACGGCGGTCGAAGGGATGGCCGGATTTTCGCTTTCGCCGGTCTACCACATCCTCGTGGTGCATTTCCCGATCGCGCTCTGGCTGACGGCGGCGCTGTTCGTCTTCTTCCGGGTGTTTTCGGATTCCGTGCTTGCGGTGCGCCTGGAAAAATCGGTCTGGCCGCTGATCCTGCTGGGCTCGCTGGCCGGGTTCATGGCCTATGGTCTGGGATTGTCGATCTATCCCTGGTCGGCCATCACCCAGTCGCCGCTGGGCCGCAACCATATCATGCTGGCAACCTGGACGCTGAGCTACTGGACGGTGCTGGGCGTGCTTGGCTATCGTTATCGCAGTCATCTGTTCGAGGGTGCACAGCGTTGGGTGACATTCGTGATGACGCTGATCGGCGCAACCGTCGTGACCATCACCGGCACGCTGGGCGGATCGCTCAACGGCACGCCGTCGCTGGTGACCAAGACCATCGGCAAGCTGGGATGGGAGGTCTACATGACCTTCTATCTGCCCACCTGGATGCTTTGGGCTTTCGGCCTGGGGGCCGTGGCGATCGTCGCGCTCGGCCTCTTGGGACGACGGGCGCATGCGTGACGGCGACGGCGAAGCGGCCCGGCCCGCCCGTCCGGCCTGATGCCTTCATGTAACGGACGTGACGAGCAGCGTCTTCATTTCAAGCGCCTCATAGATTATGCGGCGCGACGCCAAAAGGAGGAAACGACAATGATCTTCATCCTGATCTCGCTGGGTCTGTCCGCCCCGGTCCTCTGGGCTGCTGTCCGCCCGCAGCCCGTTGCAGTCCGCGCCCCCGTGTCGAACCGATCCGGGCCGGAAGGCCACGGATCCGCGCGGCCGGGTTTCTGATCCCGATCCGCTCGAAATCATCACCTTGCAGGAGACCATGACAATGAACGCGACACGCATCATCGGCTTCGCCTCGGCCGGGCTGCTGGCCATCGCCGGCGCAGCCTTCGCCCACGAGATGGACACCGATCAGGACGGGCTCTACTCGCTAAGTGAAATGCAGACCGAATATGCCGATCTGACACAGCAGGATTACGACGCGCTGGACACCAGCAAGGATGGCGCGGTCGATGCCGAAGAACTGGCGGCGGCAATCGAAAACGGCGCTTTGCCATCGATGGAATAGGGCTTGCCAGGTCAGCCTGCCCGCGCGAGCGACGAGGCAAGGTATCATCGTCTGAAACCTGCTTCAACGCGGTCGGCCACGATCCCGAAGGAATCGTGGCCCACGCCCGGCCTCTTTCGCGATCTTGATGGCGTCGGCACAGAACCCGACGCGCAAAGGCCGCATTCGGTTCCCCTGTCCGATGGCCAAGTTCGCCCCGGCGGACATTTCAGTGTTTCATCAGCGCACGGATGTTCTGTGGTATGTCGCGGTCACTGAACTTCTTCTGCTCATCGGCGTCGTGGAC
>CERQ01027612.1_pt1 | contig 24015 bp, 24 predicted proteins | sample 530711 | NCBI WGS metagenome assembly CERQ01 (sample SAMEA2620882, study PRJEB7988) | marine metagenome | biome: marine biome (ENVO:00000447); feature: mesopelagic zone (ENVO:00000213); material: "saline water (ENVO:00002010), including plankton (ENVO:xxxxxxxx)" | depth 850 m | reverse complement strand
GGCGAGGCCCTGCCGCAAAACGAGGTCGCCACCGGCGAAAGGAACGCAGCCGAATGACCGAACCCTTCCGCAGCTTCGTGATCTTCGCCGAGATGCGCACCGGCTCGAACCTGCTCGAGGCGACGCTGAACGCGGTAAAGAAGGTGACCTGCTTCGGCGAGGCGTTCAACCCCTACATGATGGGCTGGCCCGACAGGGACGAGTTGCAAGGCGTCACCCGCGACCAGCGCGAGGCCGATCCGATGGCGCTGCTGAAAAGGCTGTTGGACCGGCCGGGGCATCTGCCGGGCTTCCGCTATTTTCATGACCATGATCCGCGCGTCTTCGACGCGATCATGGACGATCCGCGCTGCGCCAAGATCGTGCTGACCCGCAACCCGCTGGACAGCTATGTCTCGACCCGGCTGGCCTGGGCCACGAACCAGTGGAAATTGAACGAGACAGAGACGCCGATCCCCGCCACGATCACCTATGACGGGGCCGAATTTCGCGAAACGCTGTCGGCGATCGAGGATTTCCAGCTTCGTGTTCAGAATCGGTTGCAGACCAGCGGCCAGACGGCATTCTGGCTGGGCTACGACGATCTGCGCGACAGCGGCGTGATGACCGGCCTTCTGCACTGGCTGGGGCGGACCGATCTGGACCGGGTCGAACCGGCCCGCGATCAGGTGCCGCAGAACCCCCGCGAACTGGCCGGCAAGGTCACGAATTTCGATGCGATGCAGGCCGATCTGGCCAGCCTGGACCCGTTCCTGCTGCGCAAGATCCCGAATTTCGAGCCGCGTCGAGGCCCTGCCGTCCCCAGCCTGATCGCGGTCGAGGCAGGCCGTGGCCTGATCTGCATGCCGGTCAGGGGCGGCCCCACCGGACCCGTGCAGGACTGGATGGCTTCGCTGGGACCGTTGACGCGCGATTTTACCCAGACGACTCTGCGGCAATGGAAACGGGGCCATCCCGGCCATCGCAGCTTCACCGTGCTGCGCCATCCGCTGCACCGAGCCTGGGACGCCTTCATGCAGCTTCTGGGTGACGCGCCGCCGCCCTTGCGGCAGGTGATGCGCGAGGTTCATCGCGTGCCGCTGCCAAGGGACGATGCCCTGATGGACCTGACGGATGACCGCCTCGCCGCGCTTTTTGCGGATTTCCTCGGATTTCTGAAGCGCAACCTGAACGGGCAGACGACGCTGCCCACGCATCCGAACTGGGCCAGCCAGTCCGAGGTCGTGGCCGGTTTCGCCCATTTCGCCGCGCCCGACATGGTGATCCGCGAGGATCGGATGGCAACCGATCTGGCCCATCTGGCCGACACCGCCGGTATCGTGGCGGCAACCTGCCCCCGGGCCGAGGACTGGCCCGCATTCCTGGATGACCCGGCGCTGGAACGGGCCGCGCATGCCGCCTATCTGCGCGACTACGCGACCTTCGGCTTTGCCGAACCGGCATAACCGGAACCGCCGCCCCGGCGGATGACCCTGCGCGACGCCGCTATCCTTTCAGGATCGCCGCCAGTTCCGCCTGTTTTTCCCGCACCAGCTCCGCATCGCCATCGGATTCGAGGTTCAGTCGCACCACCGGCTCGGTGTTCGACTTGCGCAGATTGAAGCGCCAGGTGCCGAAATCCAGCGACACGCCGTCAAGATCGTCGCGGCTGTCGGCCTTGTCCTCGTAGCGCCCGATCAGCCGGGCGATCGCGGCGTCGGGATCGTCGATGTGATAATTCGTCTCGCCCGAGGATGGATAAAGCCGCATCCGTTCCGACAGCAGTTCGGCCAGCGTCTGTCCCTTGCGCGACAGAAGTTCGATCATCAGCAGCCACGGAATCATGCCGCTGTCGCAATAATAGAAGTCGCGGAAATAATGATGCGCCGACATCTCGCCGCCATAGATCGCGCCGACATCACGCATCTTGCGCTTGATGAAGGCATGACCGGTCTTGCTGACCACGGCCTCGCCGCCCGCCTCCTCGATCATCGCGCGGGTGTTCATGATGACGCGGGGATCGTGGACGATCTTCTCGCCGGGCGACTTTTCCAGGAAGGCCGCGCCCAGCAGGCCCACGATATATTCGCCGGGAATGAATCGGCCGTTCTCGTCGAAAAAGAAGCAGCGGTCGAAATCGCCGTCCCAGGCCACGCCCAGATCGGCCTTTTCCTGTTTCATCTTCTCGACGGTCGGCGGCTGGTTCTCGGGCAGCAGCGGATTCGGGATGCCGTTGGGAAAGCTGCTGTCCACGTCATGGTGCATCCGCACGAACGTCAGTGGCGCGCCGCGGCGTTCCAGTTCGCTGGCGATCGCATCGAAGGTGGGTCCGGCGGTGCCGTTGCCCGCATTGACGACGATCTTCATCGGCCGCAGCGCCGAAATGTCCACGAAATCCGCCATCGCCCTGGCATATTCCGCGCGGGCATGGCTGAAATCGGTGACGCTGCCCTTTTTCGCCGCGGCAAAACGGCCCGACGTCGCCAGATCGACGATCGGCGGCAGTTCCGTTGCCGGATCCAGCGGCGCCGAACCGCGCCCGACGATCTTCATCCCGTTGTAGTTGATCGGATTATGCGACGCGGTCACCTCGATACCGCCATCCGTGTCTTGAAAGCCGGTGTGGAAATAGACCTCTTCCGTCCCCGCCAGTCCCAGATCCAGCACATCGGCGCCGCCATCTGTCAGCCCGTCGATCAGAGCCGCCGCCAGTTCCGGCGAGCTTTCGCGACTGTCGCGGCCGACCACGACGCACCTGGCCCGACGCGCCTCGGCGAAAGCCCGGCCGATCCTGTAGGCGACATCGGCGTCCAGGTTCTTGCCCAGTTCGCCGCGCACGTCATAGGCCTTGAAACAGGTGATCTCTCGCTTGCCCAGATTGGATTTGTCGGTCATCGGTTCCCCTCCTCCCTGCGCAGGGTCATTCATAGCGCTAGCAGCTTGGCATCAGAATTCAAGTCTGCGGCTGGTCCCTTGGCATCGGGTGACGCGGACCGCGAACGGCTTTAGAGAGGGCGAAACGCATATGAGGCTCAAATGGATGCAAAATCTCTGATCTCCGCCTATTTTCAGGCCTTCAATGACGGCCAGACCGACCGGATGCTGGATTTGCTGCATGAGGACATCGAACATCACGTCAATGAGGGCCGAATCCGCAAGGGCAAGGCGCTGTTTGCGGAATTCGGCCGCCACATGAGCCGTTCCTACCGCGAGACCCTGACCGACATGGTGATCTTCGCCAATGAGACGGGCGACCGTGCCGCTGCCGAATTCATGGTCAATGGCACCTATCTGAAGACTGATGAGGGCCTGCCAGAGGCGAAAGGTCAGACCTATCGCCTGCCGGCAGGGTCGTTCTTTTCCATTCGCGATGGCAGGATCGCGCGGGTGACCACCTACTACAACCTCGCCGATTGGGTGCAGCAGGTCAGCCGATGAGCGTTACCACCCGCGTCCTGACCGGAGAATCGCTGGCCGCCGCGCTGGATGATGTGGCCCGCCTGCGCATCGCCGTATTCCGCGACTGGCCCTATCTCTATGACGGGAATGCCGATTACGAACGCGATTACCTGCGTGCCTATCGGTCGCCGGGCGCCGTTGTCGTCGCGGCGATGGACGGTGCGCGCATCGTCGGTGCCGCGACGGGCGCGCCGATGACCGACCATGCCGAGGATTTTGCGACAGCCTTTGCGGACCGCCCGGAAAAGCTGTCGCGCATCTTCTATTGCGCCGAATCGGTGCTGCTGCCCGCCTATCGCGGGCGCGGGATCGGACACGCCTTTTTCGACGCGCGCGAGGCCCATGCCCGCGATCTGGGCCACGACTTTTCCGCCTTCTGCAGCGTGATCCGGCCGGCCGATCATCCGGCCCGCCCCGCAGACTATCGCCCGCTGGATGATTTCTGGCGCAAACGCGGCTATGCTCCGCTCGAGGGCGTGTTCGCGCGGTTTTCCTGGAAGGATCTGGGCCAGCCGCGCGAAACCGAAAAGAAACTGCAATTCTGGATGAGGCCATTGTGAAGATTGCCGCCGCCGCCTATCCGATCGACTGGCTTGACGATTTCGACGCCTACGAGACCAAGTTGACCCGCTGGGTCGCCGATGCCGAGGGCGCGGATCTGCTGGTCTTTCCAGAATACGGGGCGATGGAACTGGCCTCTCTCGGCGGGCGCAGCGTGGCGGGCGATCTGGAGGCATCGCTGCACGAGGTGGCGCGGCACGGCGATGCGGTCGCGGCCCTGCATGAACGCCTGACGGCGGAGTATGATTGCCATATCCTGGCGGCGTCCGGCCCCGCTTTCGAGGGTGGGCGGCCGACGAATCGCGCAGTGCTGTATGGACCGGGCGGACGGATCGGACATCAGGACAAGCAGATCATGACCCGGTTCGAGCGCGACGACTGGGATGTCGCCGGGGCTCCGGGCCTGCGGGTTTTCGATACAGCGCTTGGCCGGATCGGGGTGCTGATCTGCTATGACAGCGAATTTCCCCTGCTGGCCCGCCCGCTGGCCGAGGCGGGGATGGAATTGCTTCTGGTGCCGTCGTGTACCGACACGGTGGCGGGTTTTCACCGCGTCCGCATCGGCGCGATGGCACGAGCCCTGGAATGCCAGTGCGTCGTGGTTCACGCCCCGACCGTGGGCGACGTGGACTGGAACCCGGCGATAGACGTCAATCACGGGCGCGCCGCGATCTATGGCCCTCCGGATGGGTTCTGGCCCGAAACCGGCATCATCGCCGAAGGCGCGATGGATGAGCCCGGCTGGGTAATGGCCCGGATCGATCTGTCTCGCGTCGCCAGAAGCCGCGCCGACGGGGCGGTCCTGCCTTTCGCCCACTGGCCGGAATCGGAAAAATCGCGCCTCGTCTGAGACCTTTTCGCGTCATCTGGGCGCGAATTTACCAGGCGTTAATGAAAACTGCTTTAAATGGCGGCATCACAAGCCATATCTTGTGGTCATGCTTTATATCACAGACAAGATAACTATCGAGGAATGGGAGCTTTCGGAAAACTTCACCCGGTCGCAGGGACCGGGCGGGCAGAATGTGAACAAGGTCGAGACAGCGGTCGAGTTGCGGTTCGAGGCGGAGCGATCTCCCAACCTCGCCGATCCGGTCAAGCGGCGGCTGCAACGGCTTGCCGGACGACGCTGGACGCAGGACGGGGCAGTGGTGATCCTGGTGCAGGAAACCCGCTCGCAGGCGCGCAACCGCGAGATCGCGCGTGACCGGATGGCGGATCTGATCCGGCGCGCCAGCGTCGCGCCCAAGCGACGCATCGCCACCCGGCCGACATTGGGCAGCCAGCGGAGGCGGCTGAAGGCCAAGGCCAGTCGCGGGCAGGTGAAGGCGATGCGGGGAAAGGTGGAGACGGACGAGTGACGCTGCTGGGGAAATCGTTGCGGATGCTGGTCGGCAAGCGCCCGCCCGCCTTGCAGGTCGGCGCCCTGTGTCTTCGACCGCGGGACGGCAAGGTGCTGATGATCACCAGCCGCGGCACCGGGCGCTGGATCATTCCCAAAGGCTGGCCCATGCCGGGGCATTCGCTGGCCGGCGCGGCCGGTCGCGAAGCCTGGGAGGAAGCGGGCGCCGAGGGACGGACAGGCCATCGCGAACTGGGGCGCTACATCTATGACAAGGTGCAGGACAGCGGCTTTGCCGTGCCGGTCGAGGTCCATGTCTTTCCGCTGCATGTCGATCGGCTGAGTGATGTCTATCCCGAATCCGGCCAGCGGCATCGGGAATGGTTCGCGCCCGGGCGCGCCGCGCAACTGGTCGCCGAACCGGGCCTCGCTGCGATTCTGCGGGGTCTTGGTGCGGGCGCCGATGTGAAGACGGATACCGTCTTGCGCCCGCGCGGGAGCCGCTGATCCGGTGGCCGGTGTCATGTGGAGAACGCCGAGATGAGCGGACCCGGCCGCCCCTTTCACACATTGGACAAGGATCTGGGCCGGATCACCCATGTCGAGACGGCGCAGCTCTACGCCTTTCGGCCCGTCTGGCGACTGGGGCTGGCGGTGTTGGCGCTGGTTGCGCTGCTGATCCTGGCGATCGGGCTGACCGGGCGCGATGCGGGGGCGGTCGGCTTCGGCGCGGGACTGGTCGTGGCGGGCTGGCTGGGGCTGGCCATCGGCTCGAACGATGTGGCGAATTCGCTGGGTCCAGCCGTCGGCGCCGGTGCCATCGGCCTGCTGCCCGGCCTGGTCCTCGTTGCGCTGGCCCAGATCGCCGGCGCGTCGCTGGCGGGCGGTGCCGTCACCGACAGGCTGGCCAGTGGCATCTTTGATCCGGGGATGCTGGAAAGCGGGCTGAGGGCGCAGATGGCGATGCTGGCGGCGCTGATCGGGGCGGCCTGCTGGATCACGCTGGCGACCGGCATCGGCCTGCCGGTCAGCACCTCGCATTCCATCGTTGGCGGCCTTGCCGGGGCAGGAATCGCCGCGCTTGGCGCGTCGTCGCTGGATTGGCCGTCCCTGGCGATGATCGCGCTGGTCTGGATCATCGCGCCGGTGGTCTCGGGGGCGCTGGCGGCGGCGGTATTGATCTTGCTGCGGATCAAGGTGATGGTGGCCGCGGATCGGGTCGCGGCGGCGCAAATCTGGCTGCCGCCGCTGGTCGGCGTGATGAGCGGATTGTTCGTCACGTATCTTGGCCTGCTGGCCTCGATCGCGACCACCGGGATGTTGCTGGCCGGGCTGATCGCCGGATTGCTGGCCGATCGCCTGATGCGGCGGCATCTGCGGTCGGCCTTCGTGCTGCGCGGCGAGAAGCCCAGCAGCAAAAGGCTGTTCCGGCCGCCGCTGCTGGCTGCGGTGGTGCCGCTGGCCTTCGCGCATGGTGCGAATGATGTCGGCAATGTCGCCGGGCCGCTGACCGTGATCGTGACCGCGCGCGGCGGTGAGGCCGGGGGCCAGGTATCGCTGGTCGCCATCCTTCTGGCCGCTTTTGCCATTGCGGTGGGCACGCTGTTTTTCGGGCGCAGGCTGGTGCGGATGGTCGGCAGCGGCATCACGCGGCTGAACGCGGGCCGTGCCTTCTGCGTCTCGCTGTCCACGGCGGCGACGGTTCTGGCGGCATCCTGGGCAGGGCTGCCGGTCTCGACCACCCATATCGCCGTCGGCGGCATTTTCGGCGTCGGTTTCGCGCGTGAATGGCTGGACCGCCGGCAAAGGCGCCAGCGCGAGGTCATGCCGGCGGAAGAGGCGCGGCGGCGCCGGCTGATCCGGCGCAGCCACGTCGCGACGATCACGACCGCCTGGCTGGTGACGGTGCCGCTGACCGCGCTGATGGGCTGGCTGGCCTGCGTGCTGATCCTTGCCGCGACGCCGGGCTGAAAGGGCCGCTAGACGACCACGTCCAGCAGCGCCTGATGTCCGACGTCGAAGACGCGCTTGTAGCGTTCGATCTCGGCCGCCGGGCCCATCGCCTTGGCAGGGTTGTCCGACAGCTTGACCGTGGGCCGTCCATCCGCAGCGACCGCCTTGCAGACCAGGCTGAACGGTGCCAGCCCGTCGCCCGGCACGAAGCCGCGAAAATCGTTGGTCAGCAACGTGCCCCAGCCAAAGCTGACCTTGACCCGGCCGTGAAATTGTCGATGCAGCGCCACGATCCTGTCCACATCCAGCCCATCCGAGAAGATGATCAGCTTCTGCCGAGGATCCTCGCCCCGGTCCCGCCACCAGCGGATCGCGGCCTCGGCGCCCTCGGCCGGTGCGCCGCTGTCGATGCGGATCCCGGTCCAGCCCGCCAGCCAGTCGGGCGCGTGTTTCAGAAAACCCTCGGTGCCATAGGTGTCGGGCAGGATGATGCGCAGATTGCCCTCGTGTTCCTCATGCCAGTCGGCCAGCACCTCGTAGGGGGCCTGCCGCAACTCGGCGTCGCTGTCGGCCAGCGCGGCATAGATCATCGGCAATTCGTGCGCATTGGTGCCGATTGCCTCGATGTCGCGCCGCATGGCGATGAGACAGTTCGAGGTGCCGGTGAACCGTTCGCCCAGGCCCTCGATCATCGCCTGCACGCACCAGTCCTGCCACAGGAAGCTGTGCCTGCGCCGCGTGCCGAAATCGGCGATGCGCAGATCGGTCAACTGGCGCAGGGTCTGGACCTTTTCCCACAGCCGGGTCATGGCGCGGGCATAGAGAACCTGCAATTCGAACCGCCCCATGTCCTTCAGCACGGCGCGCGAGCGAAGTTCCATCAGGATGGCAAGGGCGGGGATTTCCCACAGCATGACCTGCGGCCAGGTGCCTTCAAAGGTCAGCTCGTACTGGCCCTTGCGCTTTTCAAGCTGGTAGGGCGGCAGGCGCAGCCCTTCGAGGAATTCCATGAAATCGGGGCGAAACATCTGTCGCTTGCCGTAGAAGGTGTTGCCACGCAGCCACGTGCTTTCGCCGCGCGACAGGCTGAGGCTGCGCACATGGTCCAGCTGCTCGCGCAATTCGCCCTCGTCGATCAGTTCGGCCAGGCGGACGGTCTTCGTGCGGTTGATCAGGCTGAAGGTGACGCTGGTATCGGGCCGATTGCGAAAGATCGACTGGCACATCAGCAGCTTGTAGAAATCGGTGTCGATCAGCGACCGGACAATCGGGTCGATCTTCCATTTGTGGTTATAGACGCGCGAGGCGATATCGACCATGACAAGTCCCCCTGTAGCATGTCATTCGTGCCCCGAAAGACGCGGCCGCCGCAAGGCCGGGAAACGGGAAAGACGGCATCGCCCCGGCCCGTGCCGGTCTGAACCCATCCTGGGGCCGGCGGTGGCAGGAGGATGAGGGGTCAGGTCAGGGTCACGCCGGCCGCGCGCATGGCCTGTTGGGCCGCGCCCTTGCTGCCGTCCAGGTCGATGGCGCGGGTTGCGGATTCGATCACGCGGGCGGCAAAGCCCAGCTTCGCGGCGTCGATGGCGCTCCAGGCGACGCAGAAATCATGGGCAAGGCCCACGAAGGTCAGTTCCGTCAGGCCGCGTTCGCGCAGATAGCCGGCCAGCCCGGTCGGGGTCTTGTGGTCGTTCTCGAAAAACGCCGAATAGCTGTCGATGCTGGCGCGAAACCCCTTGCGGATGATCATGTCCGCCCGCGACACGTCGAGGCCGGGCACGAAATCCGCCCCGGTGCCGCCGATGACGCAGTGCCTGGGCCAAAGGACCTGCGGCCCATAGGGCATCTGGACCAGACTGAAAGGGTCGGCCCCCGGATGGTTGTCGGCAAAGCTGGCATGTCCGGCCGGATGCCAGTCCTGGGTCAGCACCACCGCGTCGAAATCATCCATCATCGCGTTGATCGTCCGGGCAAGTTCATCGCCGCCGGCGACCGCCAGCGCGCCGCCCGGGCAGAAGTCGTTTTGCAGATCGATGACGATCAGGGCCTTCGGCATCGGCGGCCTCCTTTGCGGTTCGTCCATGGGTAGAAAGCGGCGGCGCCTGCGTCAATGGCTTGCCATGACCGCTCCGCCTGGCTTATGCCGCGCCCATGCCGATTGTCGCCGCCCTCTATCAATTCACCCGGCTCGCGGATCCAGCCGCGTTGCGTGCGCCGTTGCTGGCCCTGTGCGAGGCGCAGGGTATTCGCGGCACCCTGCTTCTGGCGCCCGAGGGGATCAACGGCACCCTCGCCGGCGAACGCGAGGGCATCGACACGGTGCAGACCCATATCCGCGCCTTGCCGGGCTGCGCCGGGCTGGACTGGAAGGAAAGCCGGGCCAGGGCCATGCCCTTTGGCCGCATGAAGGTGCGCCTGAAGCGCGAGATCGTGACCATGGGTCAGCCCGAGGTGGATCCGGGTTCGGCGGTCGGGCGCTATGTCGCGCCATGCGACTGGAACGCGCTGATCGCCGCATCCGACGTCGTCGTGATCGATACCCGCAACGATTACGAGACGGCCATCGGCACCTTCGAGGGCGCCGTGGATCCTCAAACACGTTCTTTCCGCGACTTTCCGGCGTGGTGGCAGGCCAATGCGCATCGTTTCGAAGGCAAGCGGATCGCGATGTTCTGCACCGGCGGCATCCGCTGCGAGAAATCCACGAATTACCTGCTGTCCCAGGGCGTCGAGAATGTCTTCCACCTCAGGGGCGGTATCCTGAAATATCTCGAAGACGTGCCCGAGCCTGACAGCCTGTGGCGCGGCGAATGTTTCGTCTTCGACCGGCGCGTCAGCCTGGGCCACGGCCTGAAGCAGGGGCGATACGGATTGTGCCACGCCTGCCGCCGCCCGCTGGCGCCCGGCGACCGCGCAAGGCCGGACTACGAGGAAGGCGTCTCGTGCCATCGCTGCGCGGATGAATATGACGACGCCGACCGCGCGCGATTCCGCGAACGCCAGCGGCAATTCGATCTGGCACGCCACAGGAACGCGGGATGAGCCGCTGTTCCCTTTTCCGGCAATCGCTGGCAGCCATTGGCATACCGGGAATTGCGGACGACCGGATCGTTGACCCGGACCCGCTGCGGGCAGGGCGCTGAGATGTCGGAACGCGCGATCGGTGATCTTCTGGATCTTCTGGGCCGGTTGCTGATCGCGGTCCTTTTCGCGGGCGGGGCGATCCAGAAACTGACCGATCCGGCGGCCGTCCAGCAATTGCTGGATCTCGCGGGGTTGCCGGGCGTTCTGGTCTGGCCGCTGGCGGCGATGAATCTGGCCGCGGCCCTTGGTCTGTTGCTGGGGCCGAAGGTGACCTGGTGGGCGCTGCTGCTTGCCGCCTATTGCATCGCGACAAGCTGGTTCCACTGGCAGTTGCGGGCCGATCCCTGGCAGGTGACGATCGTGGTCAAGAACTGGTCCATCGCGGGCGGGCTGCTGATCCTGGCGGCCAACGGTCCACGCCGCTTCGTGATCTGGCGATAGCGCGGCTCAGCGCGTCTGGCCCAGCCCGCCGGCGGCGATGGCAGCCATGTTCAGGATGTCGTTCACGGTCGAGTTGGTGGAACAGATCTGGATCGGCTTCGGCACGCCTGTCAGGATCGGCCCGATCACCGTCGCGCCCGCCATTTCCTGCATCAGCTTGACGCTGATCGAGGCCGAATGCCGCGCCGGCACGACCAGCACATTCGCGGGTCCGGTCAGGCGGCTGAACGGATAGCGCGCGGCGGCATCCATGTTCAGCGCCACGTCCACGGTCATCTCGCCCTCGTATTCGAAATCGACGCCGCGTGCGTCCAGCACCTCGGGCGCCTCGGCCATCTTGATCGCGCGTTCGCTGATCGGATAGCCGAAATTCGAGAAGGACAGGAAGGCCACGCGCGGATCGAGGCCCAGCCCCCGCGCGACATGCGCGCCGCGGGTGGCGATATCGGCCAGGTCCTCGGCCTCGGGCCATTCATGGACCAGCGTGTCGCCGATCAGCACCACCCGACCCTTGTGCAGAACGCCGGTAATGCCCACCGCGCCATCCTGCGGACGCAGGTCGAAGACCTGCCCGATCTGGGCCAGGACATGCGCGTTCTTGCGCGTGGCGCCGGTCACCAGCCCGTCGCCGTGGCCATGCGCCAGCATCAGCGCGGCAAAGACGTGGCGGTCGCGATTGGCCAGTTTCAGCACGTCCTCGCGGTCCACGCCCTTGCGTTGCAGGCGCGCATAGAGGAAGTCGTGATAGGCATCCAGGTGGCGCGTGTTGCCGGCATTGACGACCGCGATCTCGCGCACCGCATCGACGAGGCCGGCGGCTTCCAGCTTTTCGCGCACGTCGGCCTCGCGGCCCACGACCAGCGCCTGACCCATCCCGCCACGCTGCCAGGCCACGGCGGCGCGCAGCACGCGGGGATCATCGCCCTCGGCAAAGATCATCCGCGCCTGTTTCCTTCTGGCACGGGCATGAATGCCCTGCAGGATCGCCGCAGTCGGGTCCATCCGGGCCTGCAGCGCCTGGATATAGCCCTCCATGTCGATGATCGGGCGCCGCGCGACGCCGGTATCCATGCCGGCCTTGGCGACGGCAGGCGGCACCACATGGATCAGGCGCGGATCGAAGGGCGTCGGGATGATGTAGTCGCGGCCGAATTGCAGCTTGAGGCCATAGGCCACGGCCACCTCGTCGGGCACGTCCTCGCGCGCCAGCCGCGCCAGCGCCTCGGCGCAGGCGATCTTCATCTCGTCGTTGATCGCGCGGGCGTGAATGTCCAGCGCGCCGCGGAACAGATAGGGGAAACCCAGCACGTTGTTGACCTGGTTGGGATAATCGCTGCGACCGGTGGCGATGATGGCGTCGGGGCGAACGGCGCGGGCATCCTCGGGGGTGATTTCGGGGTCGGGATTGGCCATCGCGAAGATGACCGGATTGTCGGCCATGCCGGCGACCATGTCCTGCGTCACCGCGCCCCTGGCGCTGACGCCCAGAAACACGTCCGCGCCCTCCATCGCATCCTCCAGGCTCCGCGCCTCGGTCTGGACCGCATGGGCCGATTTCCACTGGTTCATGCCCTCGGTCCGGCCCTGCCAGATTACCCCCTTGGTGTCGCACATCAGGCAGTTCTCGTGCCGCGCGCCCATGGATTTCAGCAATTCCAGGCAGGCGATCCCGGCGGCGCCAGCGCCGTTCAGCACGATCCGCACATCCTCGATCCGCTTGCCCGACAATTCCAGTGCGTTGATCAGGCCCGCCGCGCAGATCACCGCCGTTCCGTGCTGGTCGTCATGGAAGACCGGGATGTCCATGATCTCTTTCAGCCGGCTTTCGATGATGAAACATTCCGGGGCCTTGATGTCTTCCAGGTTGATGCCGCCGAAGGTCGGTCCCATCAGCCGCACGGCATTGATGAATTCGTCCGGATCCTCGGTATCCAGTTCGATGTCGATGGCATTCACGTCGGCAAAGCGCTTGAACAGCACCGCCTTGCCCTCCATCACCGGCTTGCTGGCCAGCGCACCCAGGTTTCCCATCCCCAAAATCGCCGTCCCGTTCGAGATGACGGCGACCATGTTGCCCTTGGTGGTGTAGTCATAGGCCGTCTCGGGGTGGTCGGCGATGGCCTGCACCGGCACGGCGACGCCGGGCGAATAGGCCAGCGACAGATCGCGTTGCGTCGTCATCGGGGTCGAGGCGACGATGTCGTATTTGCCCGGATAAGGCTCCATGTGATAGGCCAGCGCCTCTTCCGGCGTGATCCGGCTGCGGCGTGTCTTGTCGCTCATGGTGTTCCCCTTCCGTCGCGGCGTCGAACCTGATTACAGCGGCCGGGCTCTCGTCTCAATCTGTTCGGACGGCCCGCCATCGTGTTGACACGCTGTCAAGACCCGCCATTGTCGGGCGGTGTATCTGACGGGGACAAGTCTTGGCTAGGAAAATCATCGTTCATATTGGGCAGCCGAAAACCGGCACGACCAGTTTGCAGGCTGCTCTTCTCAAAGGACAAAAGCATCTCCTCGATCAGGGGATTCTGTATCCGACGCCACTTTTTTCCATCAACCACGGCGCTCTGGTTCTGCCTTTCAGGCAGGAGGTTCAGCGTTCCATGGTGAGATTTGTTGGAACAGATATCCGGGAGGCGAGAAGAAGAGGTCGCATCTACTGGAGGAGTGTCGTCGAAGAGGCCGCCATGCACGACGTTGGCACCGTCATAATTTCCAGCGAATTCATTTGGGGGTTGAGACATCTGCCAAAATTCTATGAAAATTTGCAAACGGCCTTTGGAAGCGAAGCAGCGATCGAACTGATGGCCTATCTTCGCACCCCGTCCCAACATTATATCTCGGCGGCGCAACAGAAGCTGAAGATGGATCACCGATTGCCGATCTTCAGATATAGCCGCCTGAAACGGCTCAAGGAGGTTTCGGATATTGCTCCGCTGAAACTTGGCAAGTTTTCACGCGATGCGCTGCATGAAGGCGATATTTTGTCTGACTTCTGCTTGAGATATAATATAAAAACGGCCAATCTGCGCCACCGTAAAAAAGAGGCAAACACGACGATTTCGGCCGAAGGGATGATCCTTCTGCAAACATATCGGCGTAGAAATCATTCCGAAAGGGGCGATATGCCGACCGATGACACTAATCGGCTGTTGAATGCGATCGCTCGGGAAGAGGCGGCGAACCCCGGAATCTATACGCGCCCGAAACTCCGACCGGAATTCGCGCAATATCTCGACCGGGATTGTCAGACATTCGCGTGGCTTCGGAAGGCACACGGCATCGACTTGCATCAAGATCATGGCGTCGCGGAGGGCATGATGCGCGACGTGGCCGAGGCCGAAGACGTATCGGAACTGGTCGGTTTCGATCCCGATGCGTTGCACCGCCTGCGGCAGGCGGTGCTGTCGTGACGGCGGGATCGGGCGTCCCAAGTCTCCGAATCTCGAAAATTACAGCGAGACCTTCACGAAACTGTCGCGCAGGGCGGCGGACCAGGCGGCGCTCATTTCCATGAAGTCCTGATCGCCCTCCAGGATCCGGCGTCTGGCCGAGATCGTGCAGGCATCCTTTTCGATGATCGCCAGATCCAGCGGCATCCCGACCGACAGGTTCGAGCGCAGCGTCGAATCCATCGACAGCAGCACCGCCTTTTGCGCATCGCCCAGGCTGGTCGCCGGCGTCACCACGCGGTCCAGGATCGGCTTGCCGTATTTGTGTTCGCCGATTTGCAGGAAGGGCGTGTCTTCGGTCGCCTCGATGAAATTGCCCTCGGGATAGATCAGGAACATCCGCATGTCGCCGCCCTTGCGCTGGCCCGCGACGATCATGCTGGCGCTGGCCTGCTGGCGCAGGTCGCGGCATTGTTCGGCGATCTCGCGCCGCGTGCGCGCCAGCGTGTCGCCGATGATCGTGGCGACCTGCAACATCGTCGGCGCCTTCAGGATCGAGGTCGTCTCATCGGCCATCTCGTCCTCGATCGCCTCGTCCAGACGTGCCAACGCCGTCTGGGTCACCGACAGCGATCCGGCGGTCATGATCGCCACGACACGCTCGCCCGGCTCCTCGAAGAAGAACATCTTGCGATAGCAGGCGATGTTGTCCAGCCCGGCATTGGTGCGCGTGTCCGACAGCAGGACCAGCCCGGCATTGAGTTTGAGACCGACACAATAGGTCATGGGAAGCAGCTACCCCGGAATTTCTGGCCGCATCCTAGGCGGGACCGGCAGGGGCCGCAATCGCCCGTCGCGCCGCGTCCGGGCACTGATGCATGACAGCCGCACGACATGTCGCGGCGATGGCTCGCATCCAGCGCCAAAAACGCGCATGATCGCCTGGTGCAACCCGATCGGAGCCCGTCATGTCCCTGTTCGCCCTGACCCGCCGTCACTTCCTGCAAGCCTCGACCGCCGGGATCGGCGCGGCGATGCTGCATCCTTTCGCGGCCCGCGCTTCGGCCGGGCAGGCCCATCTGCGGATCATGGAGACCACCGATCTGCATGTCCATGTCTGGCCCTATGACTACTATGCCGACAAGCCGGTCGATACCGTCGGCGCGGCGCGAACGGCGGCGTTGATCCGGGCAGTGCGGGACGAGGCGGGCAATTCGGTGCTGCTGGACAACGGCGATATCCTGCAAGGCAACCCGATGGGCGATTATGTCGCCTATGAACGCGGGATGAAGCCCGACGAGATGCATCCCATCATCACCGCCATGAACGAAGTCGGCGTCGAGGCGGGAACGCTGGGCAACCACGAATTCAATTACGGGCTCGATTTCCTGAAGAACGCGCTGGCAGGGGCGGGCTTTCCCGTCGTCTGCGCCAATGTCGCGACCCGGGCGGACGAGGATCCCGCCGCCGATGACACCCTGGTCCCGCCCTATGTGGTTCTGGACCGCGAACTGACGGATGGCGCCGGGCAGCCGCATCCGATCCGGCTGGGCATCATCGGCTTCGTCCCGCCCCAGATCATGCAATGGGATCGCAAGCATCTGGAGGGCAGGGTGACCGCCCGCGACATCGTCGAGGCAGCGCGGGCCTGGGTGCCGAAGCTGCGCGGCGAGGGTGTCGATCTGGTCGTCGCGCTGTGCCATTCCGGCATCGGCGCGGCCACGCACGAGCCGGGGATGGAAAACGCCGCCATTCCGCTGGCCGGCGTCGAGGGCATCGACGTGATCCTGACCGGCCATCAGCACCTGGTCTTTCCCGGCCCCGATTTCGAAGACACCGAAGGCGTGGACATCGCCGCCGGCACCATCGCCGGCAAACCCGGGGTGATGGCGGGGTTCTGGGGGTCGCATATGGGTCTGGTCGATCTGCTGCTGGAACGGCAGGGCGACGGCTGGGCGGTGATCGAACACAGTGTCGAGGCGCGGCCCATCTATCAACGCGACACGGATCGCAAAGTCGTGGCGCTGGTCGAAAGCGTGGCGGCGATCGAGGACAGCGTCGCGGCCGAACATCAGGCAACGCTGGACTACGTCCGCCGTGCGGTGGGCAAGACCTCGGCCCCGCTTTACAGCTATTTCGCGCTGGTGGCGGACGATCCCTCGGTCCAGATCGTCGCGAATGCGCAAGAATGGTATATCCGGCAGATGATGGCGGGAACCGAATATGAGGGTCTGCCGATCCTGTCCGCCGCCGCACCCTTCAAGGCCGGCGGCCGTGGCGGCCCGGATTACTACACCGACGTGCCCAGCGGCGATATCGCGATCAGGAATGTCGCCGATCTCTATCTCTATCCAAACACGATCCGGGCGGTGCAGGTGACCGGCGCCCAGGTCAGGGATTGGCTGGAACGCAGCGCGGGCATGTTCAACCGGATCAGGCCCGGCCAGCCTGACCAGATGTTGCTGAACCCCGAGTTTCCCAGCTACAATTTCGACGTGATCGACGGCGTGACCTATCGCATCGACCTGTCGCAGCCCTCGAAATATGACAGTGACGGAAAGATCGCCGACGAGGGCGCGGCGCGCATAGTCGATCTGGCCTTCGCGGGGCAGCCGATCGACCCGCAGGCCGAATTCATCGTCGCCACGAACAATTACCGTGCCGGCGGCGGCGGAAATTTTCCCGGCAATGACGGCTCGACCATCGTATTCGAGGGCCCGGACACGAACCGCGACATCATCGTGCGCTACATCGTCGAGCAGGGCACCATCGACCCCGAGGCCGACGGCAACTGGTCTTTCGCCCCGCTGGAGGGCGCGACGGTGCTGTTCGATACCGGCCCCGAAGCCGCGCGCTACCTCGACGAGATCAAAGGCGTTGCCATAGAAGCGGTGGGCGATGGCGAGAACGGCTTCGCGCGCTATCGCATCACGCTGTAGGGTCAGGTGTCCGATCCGGCGGCGGGGGGCGCGGCCCCCCGGTCGCTGACGCGACTCCCCCCGAGGTATTTTTAAAGAGCGCGAGGGGTGGACGCAGGCTTCTCGCGCTCTTTGCAATTACCTGCGGGGGTGAATTGGCCGCAGGCCAGGAGGGGGCCGGCGAGGCCCCTTCGTCGCGAGGCGCCATGACGTTGCGGTTTTCCGAAGTGCCAAGGCGTGTTTCAGCTTTGCGTCTGGCTCTGGCTCTGGCCTTGCAGTGTCTCGATGTCCTCGACGCGGACCGCGACGTCCAGCTTTTCGACTCCCCGGCCGATGGCGATGCCCCGGATCGGCGCCGCATCGGCCGCGTCAAGGCCCGAGGCCAGCCGGACATAGCGTTCGTCCGGGCAGCAGGCATTGGCCGCATCGAAGCCGACCCATCCCAAACGCTCGACATGGATTTCGGCCCAGGCATGGGCCGCTTCCTGGGATTGGTCGTCCTCGGTCACGTGCAGGTAGCCCGAGACATATCGCCCCGGCAACCCGCGGATCCGCGCCAGCGCGATCAGGGCATGGGTATGGTCCTGGCAGACGCCCTGCCCCAGCTTCAGCGCCTCGGCGGCCGTTGTCTGGGTCCGGGTCACGCCGGGACGATAGGCGATGGCCTCGGCGACCGCCGCCGACAATCTGTGCGCCAGATCCAGGTTGTCCGCGGCCTCGGTCACGCTGTCGGCCAGTTGCCGCAGGCCGTCATCGGCCCGTGTCGTTCCGGTGTCGCGCAGATAGGCCATCGGGTGGATCATCTCGCGATGGCCGCGCAACACGCCGGCGGTATCGCGGGTCTCGACCCGGCCCGCGATCTTCACGATCACCTCCTGCGCGGGGCCGCGCACGGCCCAGCCCTCGATCCAGTCTCCGGCACCGTCGCGAAAGCTGGGCCCCTTGACGCCGCCGCTTACCTCGATGCGCCAGTCATGGGCCTTCTGCCCCTCGAAGACCGAGGGAGTCAGTCGCAGGCTCTGGACGAAGTTGCGGATCGGGTGGTCATAGCGATAGACGGTTTCATGCAGGATTCCGAGTTTCATCCGCCTACGAGCCTCCCAGCAGGTAATCTTCGTGCACGCGCATCGAGATGACTCCGATCTCGGCGATGAACCATGACAGGAATTCGTGCAGCCCCTCATCGAAGATCGCGTCGATATCGCGCGCCTGCAACGCTTCCAGCACTTCACGCGACTTGTCGCGCGCGGTGGTCGGTGCCTTGTCGCCATAGCGTTTGGCCAGTCCCTCCAGGTGCCAGACGCCTTCGTAAAGCGAGGTGATCAGCGATCGCGGGCTTTCCCCGTTCAGGATCAGGAAATCGGCGACGCGACCGGCGGTGATGTCGCCGCCATAGGCCCAATGATAGGCCCGATGCGCCGACAGCGCCCTCAGGATCACCTGCCACTGATAGGTGTCAAGGCCGGAGCCCACGAATTCGATCCGGGGAAGAAGGACGAAATATTTCACATCCAGCAGCCGCGCCGTCGCATCCGCGCGTTCCAGGCCATAGCCCAGATTCATGAAATGCCAGCCATCGTTGCGAAGCTGGGTCGCATTGATCGCGCCGCGCACGGTCGAGGTATGGCCGGTGGTGAAATCCGTCAGGTTCGCCGTGTCGATGCGGGATCGCGGCGTCTTCTCGATCTTGCGCAATTCCTGATAGCTGACGTTCAGCGCGTCCCAGACCTGGCTGGTCAGCGCGGTGCGCACGATGCGTCCGGCTTCGCGGGCCTTTTCGATGCAGGACACGACCGAAGACGGGTTGTCGCGGTCGAAGAAGATGAATTCCTCGATCTTTTCCTGCGTGATCTCGCCGTATTTGTCGGCGAACAGGGCCGAGGTGCCCGAAGCCTGCAGAAGCGAGTTCCATTCGTTCTGGTAGCCCGCCTCGGTATTGGGCAGCAGGGTGATCCGCTGGCCCACATCCAGCAGGCGGGCGGCGGTTTCCGCGCGTTCCAGATGGCGGCCCATCCAGAACAGGTTCGAGGCGGTGCGGCACAGCATGGTCGTTCCCCTCTGTTATTCCGACAGGACCCAGGTGTCCTTGACGCCGCCGCCCTGCGATGAGTTCACCACAAGGCTGCCTTCGCGCAAGGCCACGCGGGTCAGCCCGCCCGGCACCAGTTCGATCCGGTCGCCGCACAGGCAATAGGGCCGCAGATCGACATGGCGCGGCGCGATGCCTTCCTCGACGAAGGTGGGGCAGGTGGACAATGACAGCGTTGGCTGGGCGATGTAGTTCGACGGATCGGCGGCGATCTTGGCGCGGAACGCCTCGATTTCGTCGCTGGTGGATTTCGGACCCACCAGCATTCCGTATCCGCCCGATCCGTGGACCTCCTTCACGACCAGATCCGGCAGGTTCTCCATCACATAGCGGTAGTCGTCATCCTTCCACAGGGTCCAGGTCTGGACGTTGTTCAGGATCGGCTCCTCGCCCAGGTAGAAGCGGACCATCTCGGGCACGAAGGTATAGATCGCCTTGTCATCGGCAACCCCCGCGCCAGGGGCCGAGCAGATCGAGACCCCGCCCGAGCGATAGACATCCATCAACCCCGGAACGCCCAGCAGGGAATCGGGCCGGAAACACAGCGGATCGAGAAACGGATCGTCGATCCGGCGATAGATGACATCGATACGCTTCGGCCCCTGTGTCGTGCGGGCATAGACGAATTCCCCATCGACGAAGAGATCCGCACCCTCGACCAGTTCGACGCCCATCAGGTTGGCCAGAAAGCTGTGTTCGTAATAGGCGCTGTTGAAATGTCCCGGCGTCAGGATCACGCAGGTCGGCCGCCCCTCGCATTTCTGGGGCGCCACCGATTCCAGGGTGCGACGCAGCAGGTCGGGATATTGGTCCACCGGCTCGATCCGGTTACCCCGAAACAATTGCGGAAACATCCGCATCATGATCTCGCGGTTTTCCAGCATGTAGCTGACGCCTGACGGCGTGCGGCAATTGTCTTCCAGCACGAAGAATTCGTCCTTGGCGGTGCGGACAAGGTCAATGCCGATGATGTGGGAATAGACGCCGCGCGGAGGGATGACGCCGACCACGGCCTTTTCATAGGCGTCGTTCTGATAGACCAGTTTGGCAGGGATGCGGCCGGCGCGAATGATCTCGCCCCGGCCATAGACATCGCGCAGAAAGGCGTTCAGGGCCCGGGCGCGCTGCTTGATGCCGCGTTCCAGCTTGCGCCATTCGTTCTGTTCGAAGACGCGCGGCATCATGTCGAAGGGGATCAGCCGGTCGGGATCGCCGCCCTCGCCATAGACCGCGAAGGTGATGCCGATGCGACGGAACAGCGCCTCGGCCTCTGCCTGTTTCATCTGGCGGAAATCGTCCGGCATCGTGTCCACCCAGTCGCTGAGGCGCGCATAGGGGTCTCGGACTCGTTTTCCTTCATACATTTCATTGTAGTATGTCATCATCCCCCCCGGGTTGGACCATCAGCCCTTCACAGGCCTTTCAGGCTGCCGATGATCAGAGACCGGTCCTGTGGAGTCCACAGGGGAAAGCCGGGAAATGCACGAAAGTTCCGCGAATGCCGGCCTCCTCCGCGGTCCGGGATGCCCCCGGCGCGGCAGGCTGCCAAAGTTTTGGGCAGGGCTAAACCAGTTCAACGGCGATTGCCGTGCCTTCTCCGCCGCCGATGCAGATGGCCGCCACACCGCGCCGACCGCCGCGAGACCTGAGTGCATGGATCAGGGTGACGATGATCCGCGCGCCCGAGGCACCGATTGGGTGGCCAAGCGCGCAGGCCCCGCCATTGACGTTGACGATGCCATGATCCAGTCCCATCCGCGCCATGAACGCCATCGGCACGACCGCGAAAGCCTCGTTCACCTCCCACAGATCGACATCGGCGGCGGACCAGCCGATCCGCTCCAACAGCTTCTGGGCGGCGGGAACGGGCGCGGTCGGAAATTGTCCCGGCTGTTGCGCGTGGCTGGCATGACCCAGGATCCGGGCCAATGCGCCATCCCCGTCCGCGCCGATCGCCAGCGCCGCCGCCCCGTCCGAAATCGAGCTGGAATTGGCCGCCGTCACGGTGCCGTCCTTGCGGAAGGCCGGCTTCAGATGCGGGATTTTTTCGGGCCGGGCGTTACCGGGCTGTTCGTCGGTATCGACGACAATCTCGCCCCGGCGGCCGGTCAACGTGACCGGCGCGATCTCGGCCGCGAAGGCGCCCGAGGCGATCGCGTCCGCCGCGCGCGACAGGCTGGCCAGCGCGTAGCGGTCCTGTGCCTCGCGGCCAAAGCCGAATTCGGCGGCGCAATCCTCGGCAAAAGTGCCCATCAGACGGCCCTTGTCATAGGCGTCCTCCAGCCCGTCCAGAAACATGTGATCCAGCGCCTGCGCATGGCCCAGCCGCGCGCCGCTGCGCATCCGCGGCAGCAGATAGGGGGCGTTGGACATGCTTTCCATGCCGCCCGCGACGACCAGATCGGCGCTGCCGGCGCGAATCGCGTCCATCGCCATCATCACCGCCTGCATTCCCGATCCACACATCTTGTTCAGCGTCGTCGCAGGCAGCGATTCGGGCAGCCCCGCCAGGAAGCCGGCCTGACGCGCCGGCGCCTGTCCCTGACCGGCGGGCAGCACGCAGCCCATGAACAGCGCATCGGGATCGCCGGCCGCGCGGTCCGCCCGGTTCAGCGCCGCGCGAATGGCGACGCCGCCCAGTTCGGGGGCGCTGGACTCGGCCAGCGCGCCTTGCAGACCTCCCATGGGCGTGCGCGCGCATCCCAGAACGAAAATGTCTCGCATTGTCACGATCTCTCCCGGCTCGACCTGTTCCCGCTTACCGGATCGTAACCATTTGCGTCTAGTCGTGAGAGGGAAAACAAGAGGGAATCGGGATCATGCTGGACGCTGTCGACCATGGTGGGGAAATGAGGGTCAGGGTCACCGGCAGTCGCATCGACGCCGCGATCGCCACCAGGTTCAAGGACAAGCTGCGCGAGATCGCGCTGCGCAACCGCAAGCCGGTTGTAATGGATATGAGTGCCGTTGATTTCATGGACAGTTCGGGCCTTGGTGCCGTAATCGCGGTGCGCAAGGCGATGCCCGAAAACCTGCCGCTGATCCTTCAGGGGCTGACGCCCAATGTCGAACGGGTGTTCCGTCTGACACGGATGGATTCGGTTTTCGAGATCCGGCCGGCCGCCACGGAGGGACCGGAGACCACATGACCCCGACCCAGCGGCAGAACGCCGAAGTGAAAGGAGGGGGCCGGGTGCGGACACAACCGATGTTTCATCAGGTGCTGTCCGCCCGCCCCGACAGCGTGCGCGGCGCGTTGATGGATGTGCGCCGCCGCTTCGCCGGCGAGGTCAGCGATGATACGCTGGGCCGGCTGGAACTGGTTCTGGCCGAGGTGATGAACAATGTCGCCGAACATGCTGCGACAGACGCCGGGGGAACGGTTCGCAGAACCTTGCCGCAGATCCATCTCTGCATCGTCCGGCACGAATCCGGGCTGGCCTGCGCGATCACCGATAACGGCATCTCCGTTCCCGCCGATTGCCTGCTGCCGCGCGACCTGCCGCGAAACGATGTCGCCGATCTGCCCGAGGGCGGCTTCGGCTGGTATCTGATCCAGGATCTGACACAGGCTCTTTGCTATTACCGCGAACAGCAGCGAAATTTCCTGGCCTTCAGCGTGCCCTTTGCCGAGGTTTGAGCCATTGCCGGACCGGCCGCGGAATGCGCGATCGTGATCGCCAGCGCTGCAGAAGGCGCCCTGCGGCCTCAGTTCAGTTGCGCGGCAAGGCGATAGCTGCCATCAGCGAAATCGCTGAACATCTCCATCACATCGGGATGGTCCAGCGGCTCGCCAGAGGCATCGGCCTCTAGGTTCTGCTCGGACACATAGGCAACGTAATAGGTTGCCTCGGTTTCGGCATAAAGGTGATAGAAGGGCTGGTTCTTGGCCGGCCGCGCATCTTCGGGAATGGAATCATACCATTCCTGCGTATTGGCGAATTCGGGATCGACGTCGAAGATGACGCCGCGAAACGGACGATGACGATGGCGGACAACCTGGCCCAAACCGAATTTCGCGACGCGGTGATATGACTGCATGGCTGTCGCCTTCCATGTTCCTGCCGGCAGAGAGCGGATGTCGCGCCTTCTAATCCCGTCGGGCGATTCTGTCCACCGGATCGGCAGCATTTGCATGATCCGAAGGCAAGACCGGGCATAAACGCCGGCGCCCTGCCTATTCCGGCGGCAACGGATCCCGATCCTCGTCCAGCAGCGGCACGGTCGAGATCGCCATTTTTGCCGAACCATCGGTCAGTTCATTGGCGTGGGCCAGGTAGATCAGCACGCGGTTCTCCTCGTCATAGATCCGCTTGACGCGCAAGGACTTGAAAACCAGCGAGCGGCCCTCGCGGAACACATCCTCGCCGCCCTTTCCGCGCCGGATCCCGCTCAGGTCGATGGGTCCTGTCCGCGCGCATTCGATGGCGCTGTTCGAGGGATCCTCGAACCAGTTGCCCTGGCTCAGCCGGTCCAGCATCGAACGGTCGAAATAGGCCAGATGGCAGGTGACGCCGCCAACCTCGGGATCGCGGATCGCCTCGATCACGATATCGTTGCCGATCCAGTCCACGCCGATCTTGCCGATCTCCTCCGCGGCCGTGGCCGCGGGGATCAGCAGTGACAGGGCAAGCAGGCGCGCGATCATGACGCGGCCTGCGGCAGCAGCGGCACCCGGCCGTCGTCGGTCAGAAGATGCACCTGCCCGGCCTCGATCGCGACCGCGCAAAGCGGCCGACCATAGGCCGCGCCGCCGTCGATATTCAGGCGATTTCCGTAATGGGTTGCCGTGTCGAT
>CERQ01024222.1_pt1 | contig 24400 bp, 22 predicted proteins | sample 530711 | NCBI WGS metagenome assembly CERQ01 (sample SAMEA2620882, study PRJEB7988) | marine metagenome | biome: marine biome (ENVO:00000447); feature: mesopelagic zone (ENVO:00000213); material: "saline water (ENVO:00002010), including plankton (ENVO:xxxxxxxx)" | depth 850 m | reverse complement strand
TGCCGCCTTGATAGCGGCTGGAATACCGGTCCGCAACGCAGGGCGTCGGTGTCGCGCGTCCGATTTCTGATCGCCGGGCGAAATCCGGCAAGCCCGCGGCGCCCGCCCGGCCGCCCGATCCGGATGGCCGGATGCCGTATCGGCAAGGCGGCTTGCCAAATGCCCGTCCACGACCGAGGGGTCACAATGCCAGCGTCATGAAAACGCTGTTGGGATCCTCGCGATAGGCTCCGAAAGGCGGGCAGATGGAAAAACCCGCGCGGCCATACAACGCCCGCGCCGCGGCGAAAGATGCCTGCGCACCGGTTTCCAGCGACAGCTGCGTCAGACCATCGCGCCTTGCATGATCGATCATGTGCACCAGAAGAAGCCGCGACAGACCGGCGCCGCGATATTCGGCCAGAACATGCATCGACTTGATCTCGGCATGGCCGTTGCACAACCGCTTCAGCGCGCCCATCGCGACCGCAAATCCGTTCCGGCGGGCGACGAAGAAGGCGATCTCGGGAACGGCCAGACCCTCTCGCGGCAGGGCGTGGTTCGATTCGGGTGGGGTGTCGGCATGCATCTCGGCCCAGTGGCGCCGAAACAGGGGCGCCAGATCCGCGGCCAGGGGGTTTTCGACGGCGATGGTCAGGTCCGCCCCGTCAGACGAACAAGGATGTGACTCGTTCAACGCTTGCTCCCCGTGCCTTTGATCTGGTCGAGAACACCGATATGCGATGTCCGGATCGACTGAAAGGTGTCTTGCCCTGGCTGCGATCATCGGCGGAATGTGAAACGAGATACCGCGCAAGCCGGGGCGATCGCGCCGATCCTCGCACTCTTTCCAAATACCTTCGGGGGGTCCGGGGGGCGACGCGCCCCCGGCCGCCCGCCGCCGGCGACCGGGCGGCGGTTCAGCGCGCCGGTTCCAGCCGCGTCACGCCTGTCGCAGCTGCGCGCGCCAGTTCCGGATCAAGCGACATGCCGATATACTCGCCACGCCGCCACAGATCGGCCAGATCGTCGTAGTGGCGCGACAGCGGGTGTCCCGATTGCCCGGTTGACAGGATGAAGACCGAGGAATCCGGATCGGCCAGATCATAGACGCCGCGATAGCCCGGACCCGACACCGCCTCGTAGGGTCGTTCGGCCCCGCCCAGCAAGCCGGTGCGCGAGACGGTGAAATCGCCGCCCGACAGCGATTGCGTCAGGTTCACCACCCAGCCAAGCGCCGGAAGATAGCCGAGGCCGGGGTGAATCTGCCGGCCCTGATGCGCGTCCCCCCACCGCCAGCTTGCCACATCGGGACCGAAACGCTGACTCAGATCCAGGATTGCGCTGTCCAGCGCCTGCCGCGCGATGGTCGTGCAATCCTCGATGGGCGCGCTTTGCACCACGTCGCACCAGCGCGCCGCGCCGCCTGTATTCCGGAACACGGCATCGATGAAACCCGGATACAGGCGGGTGATGTCCTCGGCCAGCGGACCGATCTCGTCGCGGATCAGACGATCCTGCAGGGCCTGCATCCAGGCGGTATAGATCAGCGGCTCGGGCAGGTGTTCGCTCATCGAGCCATCCCATTCGGCCAGCAGGTTCAGCGCGTCCTGCCTCTGCCGCTCGGGCGTGCCGGCGGCGGCGGGATCGCCGGTGAACCACAGATCGGCCCCGACCAGAGGCAGCAGCGCCCGCGCCGCGGGGCTGACCACGTCCAGCTGCGCGGCGATGAAGCTGTCGCGGGAATGGATTTCCCGGTCGTCAAGCAGGCGCCCCAGACGGGCCCGGCGCAGGGCAAGCGGGCCGCGTTCCCCGGTCGCGATCACGACCGCATCGCGCGAAGGAGCCACCGCCTTGCCCGGCCCGGATTCGTCGACTCCCTGCCACTGACCCGCGCGCAGCCAGCCCGGCACCGGCATCTGGCCGCCGGTCGGATGATCCGTGGCGCGACGCGGCAGGGCGCCCACCGTGACCTGGCGCACCCGTTTCGGATCGGCCAGAGTCACGTTCATCGCGGGCGCGACGGTGCGGCGCATGGCGGTCGCGGCGCTGTCGATATCGGTCGCCCGCATCAGTCCGATCAGTGCCGACATGGTGCTGTCGTCGCGCACCGAGCCGGTCCAGCGCAGGGCCGCGACGTAGCCCTGGGGCGTCACGCTGCGCAGCCCCGGATCCAGCGCCGGCACCAGCGGACCATTATCGGTCCAGCGTAACGTGATCGGGCGATCGGATTCGTCCAGCACCCGGATCACCTCGGTCCGGGTGCGGAAATCGGTCCAGCCGTCAGGGCCGCGATAGCGGTTCGGATTGCCGGGCTGGACCTCCTCCATCGCGATATCGGCGTCGTCCACCGGCGCGGGCGAGATCCCCCAGGCCAGCTGCGGATTGCGTCCCGACAGGACCACCGGCATCCCCGGTATCGTCGCGCCGATCACCCCGCCCGAGGTCAGTTGCAGCCGCGCCAGATAATAGAGCGATGGCGCGATCAGCGGAATATCCAGATCATTGGCCAGCAGCGCGCCGCCGGCGGCGGTTCGTCCCGATGCCGCGGCGAAGCCGTTGCCGCCCAGACCCGCCCCGGGCCGCAGGAAACCGGCCACGTCGCGCAGGCCGGCCGGCTGCGACAGCTTCTCGGGCGCGGGCATGGCCAGGCCGGGAAACAGATCGCGGTATCGGGGCAGGGCGCGGGGTTCGGCCTCGCCGGTCAGCACCTCGGGGCCACGATCGGGATCGGCCAGCGACAGCCGGGCGCGCAGGATCTCTTCGGCCGCGGCATCGGTCGTCGCGGCGGCCAGAAGTTTCAGGATCGCAAGGGAATCGGCGGGCTGCCAATAGGCGATGTCCTGCGGCACCAGAAAGAATTCCGGCGCGCCCCGGCCAAGCGCGCCGTCATTCACCTTGGCGATCCACTGATTGACGCCCGCCGCATAGGCTTCCAGCGCGGATCGGGTGGCCTCGTCCTGCGCCTCGAGCGAGGCGGCGGCGCTGCGATAGATTTCCAGCCGCCGCGCCAGATCGTCGGCGGCAAAGGCGCCCGCGCCATAAACTTCGGACAGCCGGCCCTGGGCCGCGCGGCGCAGCAGGGTCATCTGGAACAGCCGGTCCTGGGCATGGGCCAGGCCCAGGGCGAAGAACACATCCTCGTCGGTCTGCCCGAAGATGTTGGGCACGTCTTCGGTCGAACGCACGATCTCGACCGGGGCCGAAATGCCGCTGACGGTCAGCGTCGCGTCGTAGTCTGGCAACGAGCGGACGAAGAAATACCACGCCAGCACCACGGCCAGCACCAGCACGACGATCAGCGCAATCGTCAGCCTCAGCAGCCAGCGGAACAGGGTCAGCATCTCGGGCGGAATTCCATGTGCGGCGCGGCGCCTGTTCTTCGGGCGCATCGGCCGGCTTGACCGGGACGCGCGGGGGTGGTGGGTTGCTGCATAGGACAGCCGCGCGGGCATTTCAACGCGGGGTTGGGCCGGCGCCAAAGAAGGCCCGGCCCCTGTCGGCGCAAGGCAACAGCGGAGGATCGGCGCGATGGCGAAAGTGGCATTTCTGGGACTGGGCGTGATGGGCGGCCCGATGGCGGGGCATCTGAAGGCGGCGGGCCACGAGGTGACGGTTTACAACCGCACGGCATCCCGCGCGAAGGAATGGGTGGCCAGGCATGGCGGCGCCAGCGCGCCCAGCCCCCGCGAGGCGGCCGAAGGCGCCGATTTCGTGATGGCCTGCGTCGGCAATGACGACGACCTGCGCGCGATCTGCCTTGGCGATGACGGCGCCTTTGCCGGCATGGCCAAGGGCGCGGTCTTCGTCGATCACACCACCGTCTCGGCGGCTGTCACGCGGGATCTGGCCGCACTGGCCGCGGCGGCCGGGATCGGCTACGTGGACGCGCCGATCTCGGGCGGGCAGGCGGGGGCCGAGAATGGCAAATTGTCGGTGATGTGCGGCGGCGCGCAGGCCGATTTCGACCGCGCCGCGCCGGTGATCGACGCCTATGCCAAGATTTGCCGTCTGATGGGCGATGTCGGGGCGGGCCAGATCACGAAGATGTGCAACCAGATCGCCATCGCCGGGCTGGTCCAGGCGCTGTCCGAATCGCTGGCCTTCGCGAAGAAATCCGGCCTCGAGGTCGGCCGGGTGGTCGAAGTCATCTCGCAGGGTGCCGCCGGTAGCTGGCAGATGGAGAACCGCCACAAGACCATGGATGCGGGCGAATTCGATCATGGCTTCGCCGTGGACTGGATGCGCAAGGATCTGGCGATCTGCCTGTCGGCGGCGGATGAGGTGGGCGCATCGCTGCCGGTCACGGCGCTGATCGACCAGTTCTACAAGGAGGTTCAGGGCATGGGCGGCGGCCGCTGGGACACCTCGGCCCTGATCGCCCGTCTGACCCGGTGAAACCGGTCCTGCACCGCGCCGTCTGCGACGATCCGCAACCGGAATGGTTCGAGCGGCGTTTCGCCCTGCACGGCTGGACCGGAAGCTGGCGCGACGGCGTGTTCGACTGGCATCATTATCACCTCACCACGCACGAGGTGCTGGGCTGTTATGCGGGCAGGGCCATTCTGCTTCTGGGCGGCGAGGCGGGACAAAGGGTCACGTTGTCCGCGGGCGATGTTGTCATCATCCCCGCCGGGCTGGCCCACAAGCGGCTTGACGCTGAGGCCGGCTTTGCCGTTGTCGGCGCCTATCCGGGCGGCGGGCGGCCCGACATGCAACGGGGCGAGGGCGAGCCCTGCCCGCTGCCGAAATGGAAGACCGACCCGGTTTTCGGCTGACGGCGCCGGGCGGAGGTAAAGAAGGAAGTTTGTCATTGTCTTACAAATCCCTCGTCGGCCAGATCGAATTCGACATTCTCTCTGTCAGCGATACCGAGGCCCTGGGCGAAATGGCGATCCAGCCGGGAATCATGAACTCCTTCGGCACGATTCATGCCGGCGCGCTGGTCTGGTTTGCCGATGTGATCGCGACCAATCTGGTCGTCGGCGAAGAGCAGGTGACCGAGGGCGGCGACAGCATGCCCGTCGCCGTCACGCTGAATGCCCAGGTGCTGTCCAACCGTTGCGAGGGGGTGGTGACGGCCAGGGCGTTCTGGTTGCGCCGCGGCCCCCGGGTTTCGACCGTGCGCACGCTGGTGACGGACGAATCCGACCAGGTTCTGCTTGATCTGACCTCGACGCACCAGACCGGCGGATAGGGTCGTCAGGTGCGGTTCAGGCCCGGCTCGACCCGCGCCAGCGCTGCCTCGACCGCATCGGCAAGGCTTTGCGGCCCGAGATGCAGGATCCCGGAATGGGCGGCGCAGACCGTCCGCGTCTCGGCCCAGTCGGCGCCGATGCCGCGGGCCCAGCGGCGAAAATCGTCCGCGGCACCGGGGCGGTCCTGCAGGGCCCGAAGCAGGGTCGGATGAAAGGTCAGGCGCGGCAGGCCCATGGTCCGGCGCAGCCATTCGGGCAGCGGCAGCACGTTCAGCGTATCATCGACATGGACCGTGCCGCTGGCGGGATGGAAGGCCAGCAGCGATCCGGCATGGACGCGCTGATCCGCACAGATATAGTCGATCCCCTCGGGCAACGAGAAATCCAGCTCGCCGGCAAGGCGTGCCGCAAGATCGGCGCTTTCGACCGGCTGGTCCTGCCAGGGCAGATCGGGCCATTTGCGCCAATGACGCCGGGATCCGTAAAGCCGCGCTTGCGGAAACATCTGCGCCATCGTGGCACAGTGCAGCGTGTGGAAGGGATGCAGGTTCAGGATCGCCTCGACCGCCGCGCCGCCATCGGTCAGGGCCATCACCCTGTCGCGGGTCGGCGTGTCCATGGCACAGGAATCCAGCGCCACGAAGCGCCCCGAGCGCAGCCGCACCAGAGAGGCCTGGGTGCCCACGTTGAGCAGGCCGAACAGCCGCAAATCGCCGCGAATGTTCCAGAAGCCATTGCCCAGATCGATCAGCCGTTCCATTGTCAGCGCCCCGGCGGATCGCCGGGATCGCGGCTGAACGGCACGTCGATCCGGGCCGCCTTGCATATCTGGCGCAGCGCCGGTCGCATCCCTTCTTCCAGAGTCGGGTGATAGAAGGGGTTTCCCAGCAGGGCTTGCGCCGGGTTTCCCGCTTCGATCGCCCATGCCAGCAGATGCGCCAGATGTTCGCCCCCCGACGCGCACAGATCCGCGCCGATCAGCTTGCCCCGGACATCGGCATTGATCCGCACGACGCCCTCGGCCCGCGCCTCGACGCGGGCGCGGCCCTGATCGGCATAATCCGAAAGGCCCGACAATCCGGCCTGATCGGGACCCGCGCCGATGGTGGCGGTGGGTGGATCGGTGAAGATCAGCATGAAGCCATGGTTTCGCCGCACCGGGCCGACCGAGGGGAAGGCGGCCGCGTTGCTGCCCGCGATGCCGCCCTCGGCCGCGGCTTCGTGCAGGATCGCGACATCGGCATTGACATCACCTGCGATGAAGACCGGCCCGTCGCCGCATTGCATCGTGTTTCGGTCGAACACCGGCACACCGTCATCGTCCAGCGCCAGACCCGCCCGGTCAAGGTCCAGCCCGGCCAGCGCGGGCGGGCGGCCCGTCGCCAGCAGGACGTGATCGAAATCAGCCTCGCCATCGTGATCGCCGCTCCAGCGCAGATGGATCGCCTCGTCGCGCGCCTCGGGGATGACCTTGCAGCCCAGCTTCAGGTCCACGTCGCGCGACAGCGAGTCGCGCAGCACCCGATGCACCCGGTCGCAGCGGATCCGGCCCAGGCGGCGGCCCTGATCGAACAACGTGACGGAAACGCCCAGCCGGCCGAAGGCCTGAGCCAGTTCCAGCCCGATCGGACCCGCGCCGATCACAGCCAGCCTGTCCGGCAGGTCGGGCAGGTCGAACACGGTGCGATTGGTCAGCAGCCGATCGCCGAGACCCGTGAATGGCCCCGGCACCAGCGGAAAGGCCCCCGTGGTGATGACGATCGCGCCCGCCTCGATCCGTCGGCCGTCGTCCAGTCGCAAGCTTTTCGGACCGTCGAACCGCGCGCTGGCGCGGATGCAGGTTCCGGGCGGCAGCCGGTCAAAACCGCGTTTCACCCCGGCGACGAAATCGTCGCGCAGGTCGCGGACCCGCTGCATCACCTTGCCGCCATCGATCCGCGCGGGCGGAACCTCGATCCCGAAGACCTCGGCGCGACGCAGGTCATGGGCGGCATGGGCTGCGGCGATCAGCAGCTTCGATGGCATGCAGCCGACACTGGCGCAGACCGTGCCCGCGAAATAGGGGTCGATCAGCAGGGTTTTCGCCCCCGCCTTCCGGGCCGCGCGTTCGGCCGAAATGCCGGCCGTGCCCGCGCCGATCACGGCCACGTCGCATCGCAGATCGTTGCCGCTGCCTGTCTCGCCCATCCCCGTTCCTTTCCTGTCCACCCAGACAGAACAAGCCCGGCGCGTCGGGGTTCCTCGCAGCGTCGGTGGGCTTGCAGGCCCGGCCGGAGCGGGATCGCGGCGAGGCGGCTTAGCCGCCGGTCGCGCGCAGCGCAGTCCAGGCGGCGCGGAGACCGTTCAGCGTCATCTCTTCGGCATCCGCCCGGTGCGGGGCCGCGCCCTGCGCAAGCAGCGCCTCGGCATAGGCATCGCCCGGCGAATCCGATGCGACGATCGCCACGTCCTGACCCAGCCAATAGGGCCGGGCGGCGGCAAGTTCGATCCCGATCAGCAGACCGGACAGACGTGATCGCGCGACAACCGGCGCCAGCCCCGTCAGCAGGGATTGCGCCCGCAGCGAGAACAGGTCCGAGGCAATCGCCGCCGGCCGCGACATGGCATGGGCGACCGCATCCGCGAAGGCGCCCGAATCGTGGCCGGCGGAGCCGACGGAATGGCGCAGCACCGAATGTCGCGACAGCAGCGCGAAGATTTCGCCGGTCATGAAGCTGCGAAAGCTGACGACCTCGCCGGCGCTGACATGAACCCATTTGCTATGCGTGCCGGGCAGGCACAACACGCCGTCGAAACCGGGATGGGCGGCAAGATAGCCCGCGATCTGGGTTTCTTCCCCGCGCATCACGTCGGCAGGGCCGGCCTGGGACAGGCCGGGCAGGATGAATACCCGCAGGCGCGGATCGCCGGGCGAGGGTCGCGCCGCGTCGGCGATCGTGCCGGGCGGGCAGGGAACCGCGCGATAGGGCGCCTCGACCCAGCCTTGCCGGGCACCGGCCATGCCGCAGCAGATGACCGGGACCCGGCTTGCGGCCGGCAGCGACGATCCGATCAGGCCCAGCAATGTGGATTCGTAGTCGTCCGGCCCGATCTGGCCCATGCCGCTGTCGCTGCGGATACGATCCAGCACCCGGCCCTGGCCGTCCATGGTCCAGACCCGCAGATGCGTGGTTCCCCAATCTGCGGCGATCCAGTCAGGCATGGGCATCATCGTCTCCGTCTCGGCAAGCGCGCGCAGCATGGCGATTTCGCCCGCCGCTGTCCAGAAAGCGCGGCGACACGCTTGAGAGGGCGGGATCTTTCATCTAGTCACGATTTCCATGCGAATCCTCTTTCTGGGCGATGTGATGGGCCGGAGCGGCCGGCGTGCGATCGGCGAAAGGCTGGCGCCGCTGCGGGAACGTCTGAAAGCCGATCTGGTCGTGGTGAACGCCGAAAATGCCAGCGGCGGGCGCGGCGTCACGGCGGGCCATGCGCAATTGCTGCTGGATTCGGGCGCGGATTGTCTGACGCTGGGCGATCACGCCTTCGACCAGAAGGATTTGCTGAGCTATGTCGAACGCGAGCCGCGCATCATCCGGCCGCTGAACTATGCCCGAGAGGCGCCGGGGCGCGGTCACGCCGTGGTCGAGGACCGGCGCGGGCGCAAGGTTCTGGTCGCGCAGGCGCTTGGGCAGGTCTTCATGTCGCGGCCCTATGACGATCCGTTCTCGGCGCTGGACACGGTGCTGAGGGCGCATCCCCCGGGGGGCATGGTTTGCGCGGCCATCGTGGACATCCATGCCGAGGCGACCAGCGAAAAGATGGGAATAGGCCATTTCTGCGACGGTCGCACAAGCCTTGTCGTGGGCACCCACACGCATGTTCCCACCGCCGACGCACAGATCCTGCCGCGCGGCACCGCCTATCAGTCGGATGCCGGGATGTGCGGCGATTACGACAGCATCATCGGTATGGAGAAGACCGAACCCCTGCGCCGCTTCGTGACCGGCATGACGCGCGACCGCTTTTCCCCGGCCGAGGGCGAAGCCACGCTGTCGGGCGTTCTGGTCGCGACCGACGACCGCACCGGCCTTGCCACCGCGATCGAGCCGGTGCGCGAGGGCGGCCGGCTGATGCAGACCCACCCCTAGGCCCCCGATGTCGGCGCGACGGCACCGGTCCGCCCGCCGCGCGTGCCCGGAGCCGTTCACAGGGGCCAGACGATCAGCAGCATGGGCACCGAGACCGCCATGACGATCACCTCCAGCGGCAGTCCCAGCCGCCAGTAATCGCCGAACCGGTAATCGCCCGGCCCCAGGATCAGCGTGTTGTTCTGATGCCCGATCGGCGTCAGAAAGGCGCAGGAGGCGGCGATCGAGATGCCCATCAGGAAAGCGTCGGGCTGCACGCTCAGCTGTTCGGCCAGGCGGATGCTGATCGGCGCGGCGATGATCGTGGTGGCGTTGTTGTTCAGCACTGCCGACAGCAGCATGGTGACGATCATCAGCAGGCTCAGCGCGATCCAGGCGGGATAGCCCTGGGTCAAGGCGACGATCCCGCCGGCGATCAGCGCGGTGCCGCCGGTCTGGTCCAGCGCCAGGCCCAGCGGGATCATCGCCCCCAGCAGCACGATGACCGGCCAGTCCACATGGTCGTAAAGCTCGCCCACCGACAGCACGCCGAACAGGACATAGGCGATCACCACCACGCCAAGCGCGATCGGCATCGAGATCACTCCGAAACTGGTGGCGATGACGGCGGCGGCGAAAAGCCCGACGGCGGTCAGCATGTGACCCTCGCGCTGGACCGGCAGGCTGCCGCCATCCAGGCGCACCACGCCGGCCGACAGCAGCACCTCGTTGGTGCGGCTTTCGGGAACCAGCAGCAGCAGCATGTCGCCTGCCGCGATCTCTTGGCGGGGCAGGGCATCGCGCAGGGCGATGCCGCGCCGGCGCATCCCGATCAGAACGCTGTCATAGCGGTTGACGAGGCCGAAGGATTGCCCGGTCCGTCCGGAAATCGCCGCGCCGACCGGCACCAGGCATTCGATCAGATGCTGGCCCTCGGTGTCGGCGCGGGCGCGTGGCTCGATGCGGCCATCGGGAAAGGCCAGCTTGGCGATCGAGCGGTATTCGTCCAGCGCCGGCGGATCGCCCCGCAGCACCAGCACGTCCATGGGCTCGATCCCGTGATCCTCGATCCGGCCGCTGATCGTATGGCCGTGACGTGACACCCCGACGATGCGGATGCCGACCTCCTGTGCCTCGCGGCGCGCTTCGGCGACGGTCTTTCCGCGAACCGAACTGGTTTCGGTCACGACCATCTTCGCGATATAGCGGCGCGGCCGCTCGGCGGTGGCGCCGCCGCGGCCTTCGCGGTGCCGGCCCGGAATCAGGCGCCAGCCGAACAGCGCGATGAAGGCGATGCCCGCCAGCGCCACCGCGCCGCCCACGGGAAGGAAGTCGAACATCCGATAGGGCTGTCCCAGGGCATCGGCGCGAAAGCTGGACACGATCAGGTTCGGCGGCGTGCCGATCAGCGTCAGCATCCCGCCAAGGATGGTCGCGAAGGCCAGCGGCATCAGCGTCATCCCCGCCGCCCGGCCGGATTTGCGCGCCGCTTGCATGTCGATGGGCATCAGCATGGCCAGCGCCGCGATATTGTTCATGAAGCCGGACAGAAAGCCGCCGACGCCGCCGAACAGCGCGATATGGGCGGTCACGCCGCGGTCGCGCGCCGACAGAAGCCGCGTCAGCCGCGACACCGCACCGGAGCGGGTCAGGCCCGCGGTCGCCACCAGAACCAGTGCCACGATCAGCGTCGTCGGATTGCCGAAACCCGAAAACGCCATCTCCTGCGGCACCACGCCCAGAATCACCGCCGCCATCAGCCCGGCGAAAGCCACGATGTCGTGGCGCCAGCGTCCCCAGAACATCAACACCATGATCGCGGCCAGCAGTGAAAACAGGACGATCTGCTGATAGGTCATGTCACCCCCTCTGGCCGCCGTTTCCCGACGCGCCGCTGTTTCTGCGCGCTCAACGCCCGCGCCCCGCCGCCGGTTCGTCTTGCGATGGGGCGCGGTGCTGGACTAAAAGCGGCGCGATCCGGATTCTACCAGACATGCGAAGGACGACCGACAATGGCAGGTCATTCCAAATGGGCCAATATCCAGCATCGCAAGGGCCGGCAGGACGCCGCCCGCTCGAAGCTGTTCTCCAAGCTTTCCAAGGAAATCACCGTCGCCGCCAAGATGGGCGATCCCGACCCCGACAAGAACCCGCGGCTGCGGCTTGCGGTGAAGGAGGCCAAGGCGAATTCGGTTCCCAAGGACGTGATCGACCGCGCGATCAGGAAATCGCAGGGCGGCGATGCCGACAATTACGAGGAAATCCGCTACGAGGGATACGGTCCCGACGGAATTGCACTGGTGGTCGAGGCGATGACCGACAACCGTAACCGCACCGCCTCGAATGTGCGCAGCTATTTCACCAAGTCGGGCGGTGATCTGGGCCAGAGCGGCTCGGTCAGCTTCATGTTCGACCGGGTGGGAGAGATCATGTATCCGGCCTCGGTCGGCGATGCCGACAGGGTGATGCTGGCCGCGATCGAGGCCGGGGCCGAGGATGTCGAAAGCGATGACGAGGGGCACTGGATCTACTGCACGGGAAATGACCTGAACGATGTCGCGACGGCGCTGGAAGCGGCCTTGGGCGAATCCGAGACGGCGAAGCTGATCTGGAAGCCGCAGGCACCGACCGAGATCGCCGATATGGAAACGGCACAGAAGCTGATGAAGCTGATCGAGACCCTGGAAGACGATGACGACGTGCAGAACGTCACCGGCAATTTCGATTTCTCCGATGAGGTGGCAACCCGGCTGGAGGGATGATTGCTGCGCCCGGCGGTGACGGCGACCGCCGTGGCCGGTGTCGGCGCGGATCGCCGGGGGGCATCCGGCGGTCCCTGGCAGGGTCGCTGGAAGGGGGCCGTGGTTCGCGCCCGTCATCCGCGCGCCCCAGGTGGCCTATGCGCCGGGCGCGCGCGCAACGCGCGCGCTGAGGCCCAGCGGCAGCGACCGGGGCGGGCCATGCCCGGCCCGGTCCCATTCCGGTCTCCGACCGGCCGGCTTTCACAGGAACCTGCCATGTTGTCTTTCGCCGCCGGACTGGGCACCGGGCTGTCCCTGATCCTCGCCATCGGTGCGCAGAACGCCTTCGTTCTGAAACAGGGATTGCTGCGGCATCACGTCTTTGCCGTCTGCCTGTTCTGCGCGGTCTCGGATGCGCTGCTGATCGCCCTCGGCGTCGCCGGCATGACCAGTATCGCGCTGGCCGCGCCCTGGCTGCTGGTGGCGATGAAATGGGGCGGCGTGGCCTTCCTGATCGTCTATGGCGCGCGCTCTTTCGCGGCGGCGCTGCGCGGCGGCGAGGGTCTGCGCCCAGAAGGAAAACGGGCCTCGCTGACGGCGACCCTGGCCACGATCGCGGCGCTGACATGGCTCAATCCCCATGTCTGGCTGGATACGGTGGTGCTGCTGGGGGCGATTTCGGCGCAATGGCCCTCGGCCGTGGGGTTCGCCCTGGGCGCGATGACGGGGTCGGTGCTGTTCTTCTTCGGGCTGGGCTATGGCGCGCGGCTGCTGGTCCCGGTCTTCGCGCGGCCGTCCTCTTGGCGCTGGCTGGAGGCCGGGGTCGGCGTGGTGATGTGGGTCATCGCCCTTCGGCTGGCGCTTGGCTGATTGGGCCTTGCGCGGGGGCGTCAAACCCGGCAGTTGCAGGATATGCAAATTGACCGCGATACGCGCCGGGACCTGATCGGCATCGGCTGGATGCTGGCGACCGGGGCCTGTTTCGTCGCGGTCAACGGCATCGTGCGCGGCCTTGGCGGCGCGCTGCCGGCGCCTCAGGCAGCCTTCATTCGCTTCGTCTTCGGGCTGGTCTTTCTGGCGCCGGTGCTGGTCGGGGCCCTGCGGCAGGGATTTTCGGTTCCTGTCTGGCGCCTGTTCGCGCTGCGTGGCGGGCTGCACCTGATGGCGGTGATCATGTGGTTCTACGCCATGTCCCGGATCACCGTGGCCGAGGCCACGGCCATCGGCTTTCTCAACCCGATCATGGTGACCATCGGTGCGGCGCTGTTTCTGGGCGAGACGCTGGCCGGCCGGCGGATCGCGGCCATCGCGGTAGCCTTTCTGGGCGCGCTGATCGTGCTGCGGCCTGGGCTGCGGCCGCTGGATCCGGGCCATCTGTCGCAGGTCGGCGCAGCGGTGGCCTTCGGAACCTCCTATCTGCTGGCCAAACGGCTGTCGGGACAGGTGCCCGCCGCAACCGTCGTGGCGGTTCTGTCGCTGACCGTCTCGGTCGGGCTGGCGCCGATCGCCTGGGCGGTCTGGGTGCCGCCGACGCCGGGCCAGATCGGCTGGCTGGCGCTGGTCGCGGGGTTTGCCACGGCGGGCCATTACACGATGACCCGCGCCTTCGCCGCCGCGCCGCTGGCCGTCACCCAGCCCGTCACCTTCCTGCAACTGATCTGGGCCAGCCTGCTGGGCGTCTTCGTCTTCCACGAACCGCTGGACGGATGGGTGATTCTGGGTGGCGGGATGATGATCGGCGCGATCACCTATATCACCTGGCGCGAGGCGCAGCGTCGCGCCAGAACGCAGACGCCGCCCGTCAACGCCACCAAGGCCTGAGGCTCAGGGCGTCTCGCAAAGACCCATCGCCTGTCCGAAACTCTGCCCGCTTTTCTCCAGCCTGCCTCCGTCGATGCGGATCGGCCGGTAGGGCGGTGTGTCCTGCACGCCGGGCTGGACCTGGGTCAGCCGGTAGCATCCGGTGAACACCGTCTTGCCGCCCGCCGTGTCGGTCGCCTCGATGGCGACGGGAACGCGGGAATGGATCGCGCCCGCGGTCCCCTCGGATCGCACCTCGCCTATGCGCAGGGCGACGGTCCCGGTTCCCGTGTAGCCGTCGCGGAACGTCGCGTAGTCGGGCGCGCCGTCTTCGGCGAAATAGCTCCAGGCGCGGAGATATTCGTGCCGGTCGATGGCGTTGTAGAGCGAGGTGATCACGCGCGCAGGCGATGAGCGATCGTCGATGAACCGGTCCGCGGGCTTCGCGGCCAGAACCGGCGCGGCGATGGCGGCGACAAGGGCTGCGATCAGAAGACGGGTCATGACTGAACCTTTCGGCATCTGGAACAGCGGGTAAACCCGCCCCACGCCGGCGCCGTTCCGCCGCCGCACGAAGCCGGGAACGGACGTGATCGGACGCGGGGCCGACCGCATCCGCGCCGACTTGACCGCCCCCGCCAGACCCCGCTCTGACCCGAGGGGGCGCTCGACGGGGACGTTGGCGCGGTGTTCAGAAGCCGGAAACGCCCATGATCCGGCGGATCTCGCCGTCGCGGGTCAGGCCACGGGCCGCCAGTTCCGCGTCGCTGACGCGGTTCAGGCGTTCCAGCGCCTGCATCCGGGGATTGGCTTCGGCCAGTTGGACCATGAGCCGGCCGAAGGCTGCGAAGGGCGCCGCCAGCGCCGACAGGATTGCAGCCGGGGTCTTGCGGTCATTGATTGCGGTGGTGGCCATGTGGAAACTCCTTTGTCAGACAAAGCCGTTTCCTCCCTGCGACCAAGGTCGGATCTCGGGGCCGTTGACGCAACCGTCAATGCTGCATGGCAGCATTGCAAGTGCTTCAAGGGCTTGCGGCCTCCGATGGCGCGCGGCGCCGCCGGGTCCGGTTCGCCGTCAAAGCGGCCAGAAGATCGGGATCACCGCCGAGGCCGTCACCGCCATCAGCAGGTTCAGCGGCAGGCCCACGCGGATGAAATCCGAAAAGCGATAGCCGCCCGGCCCGTAGACCAGCGTGTTGGTCTGATAGCCGATCGGCGTCGCGAAACTGGCCGAAGCGCCCATCATCACCGCCACGACCAGCGGTCGCGGATCGACGCCGAGCTGCTGGCCCAGCGAGATCGCGACCGGCGTGACGATGACGGCGACGGCATTGTTCGTCACCGTCTCGGTCAGCGCCGTCGACAGCATGTAGACGGCGAGGACCAGACCCCAGGGCGGGATGTCGGCCAGCCAGGGCGCCACGGAGCGAACGATCAGTTCCACCGCGCCGGAATTCTCGAGACCCGTTCCCACCGCCAGCATGGCAAAGATCAGCGCCATCAGCCGGCCATCGACAAAGCCCAATGCCTCGTCGGCGTCGATGCAGCGCGTGCCCAGCACCACGGCCACGCCGAGAAAGGCCAGCAACAGGATCGGCGCCACCTCGAAGGCCGACAGGATCACCACGGCGGCCAGGGTTGCGACCACGATCGGCGCGTGCCGGCGGCGATAGGCGCGATCCGAGGGGATGTTGACCTCGACCATCTCCATGTCGCTGGCCAGCCGCTGGATATCCTCGGTCGCGCCTTCCAGCAGCAGCGTATCGCCGACACGCACGACCAGATCATCCAGCTGCCGGCCGATGTTCTGGCTTTTGCGATGGACGGCCAGCACATAGACGCCATAGCGCCGGCGCAGCCGCATCGAGCCGAGGCTGCGCCCGACCATGCGGCAGCCGGGCGTGATCAGCACCTCGACGGTCGAGGTCTGGACCGAACTCAGCTTGTCCACCATGCGCAGATCCTTGTGGCCCTGAAGCCCCAGAACCTCGGACATGGGGGTGCGCAGGACAACACGGTCTCCGGCCTCGAGCCGGACCGAGGTCAGATCGCGCCGCAGCGAGGCATCGCCGCGCAGGACATCGATCACGCGGGCCGTGTCGCGGGTGAAGATGTCGATCTCGTCCAGCGCCTTGCCGATCACGGCGGAATCTTCGGGGATCGCGACCTCGGTGAAGAACTTCATCTTCGTGCGGCCGGACATCAGTTGCGACATCGAATCGCGGTCGGGCAGCAGGCGTGGGGCGAAGATCAGCAGATAGGTGATGCCCACGACCGCCATCGGCAGGCCGACCGGCGCGATCTCGAAGATCGAGAAGGGCGCCATCCCGGAATTGCGGGCCACGCCGTCCACCAGCAGGTTGGTCGAGGTGCCGATCATCGTCATCGTGCCGCCCAGGATCGACAGATAGGACAGCGGGATCAGCAGCTTCGAGGGGGATTTTCCCATTTCCTTCGCCAACTGCATGAAGATCGGCATCATCACCACGACCAGCGGCGTGTTGTTGACAAAGGCCGACATGGCGCAGACCAGGCAAGAGACAAGGCCCAGCGTCATCATCGGACGCGCGCCCGCGTGGCGCGCCGCGCGCTGACCGATCCAGTCCAGCGCCCCGGTCCTGACCAGCCCGCCGACGATGATGAACATGAAGGCAATGGTCCAGGGCGCGGGGTTGGCCAGCACCTCGGCCGCGTCGTCCTTGCCCAGGATTCCAAGGCCCAGCAGCACCACCGCGCCCAGAATCGCGGTCACTTCGGGCGGGTAGGTTTCGCGGATGAACAGCGTCAACATGCCCGCGATGATCAGGATCGTGACGATCGCCGAGGCTGTTCCGGTCAGTTCAAATCCGAACATTCATGTCTCGCATCCCGCACCGGGGAACCGGCCAGTCGGCGCATATTGATCCTATTCCGCGCCGTGCCGCAAGCGGGCCGTCGCGCGGCTGCCTGGATCGGCGCCGGTCAGGGTCGCGGGCGTCGCGGCGCCAGGCGGGCGGCCCGCGGGACCCTTCGCCGCCATCATCCGCCTGGCCCGGATCCGGCCTGCGGACGCCCTGGCGCGCTTCCGGCCCGGTGACCGATCAACGATTCGGCCACAATCCCGCGTGACGGTTCACGTCCTTGTAGAGAAGATAGCGGAACCGCCCCGGCCCGCCCGCATAGCAGGCCTGCGGGCAGAAGGCGCGCAACCACATGAAGTCGCCGGGGCCGACCTCGACCCAGTCGCGGTTCAGGCGATAGACGGCCTTGCCCTCCAACACGAACAGCCCGTGTTCCATCACGTGCGTTTCGGCAAAGGGGATCGAGCCGCCGGGTTTGAACGTGACCAGCGTGATGTGCATGTCGTGGCGCAGATCGGCCGGATCCATGAACCGCGTCGTGCCCCAGGCGCCGTCGGTATCGGGCATGGGCGAGGGCGGCAGATCCTGTTCCCGCGCGATGATCGGATCGGGCCTGTCGAGTCCCGCACAGGGCTGCCACCGCTTGCGCCACCAGTGAAAGCCGGTCGGGCCGGGCGTCACGTTGCGCACCCGCCATGGCGTTCCCGCCGGGATATAGGCAAAGCCGCCCGGTTTCAGCAGGTGATCGGCACCGTCGATGGTGACGCGCAATTCGCCGCCGGTGACAAAGACCGCGTGCTGCACTTCGGGATCGTCATCGGGGGCGACGCTGCCGCCGCCCTCGGCCAGTTCGACGACATATTGGCTGAACGTCTCGGCAAAGCCGGACAATGGCCGGGCCAGCATCCACATCCGCATCCCGTCCCATCCCGGCAGGTAGGAGGTCACGATGTCGCGCATCACCGTGCGGGGGATGACGGCATAGGCCTCGGTGAAGACGGCCGTGTCGGTGGTCAGGCCGGTCTGCGGCGGCAGGCCCGCGACGGGGCCGGCATAGGGCCCGGACACATCCGCTTCGACGATGGTGGCCGGATCGCCGGTGGGGGCACCTTTCGGGGGCTGGTTCATGGCAGAAGATCCTTCAGGCGAAGTTCGGCGATGCGCATGACCTGTTTTTCGGCCTCGGCGCGTTCGGTTTCGGTATTGTTGTCCACCCGCGCCCGCATGGCGGCCTGGATGCCGGGCTTGTCGTAATCGCGCACTGCGATGATGAAGGGAAAGCCGTGCCTGGCGACATAGGCGTCGTTCAGCCGCGTGAACTCGGCCCGTTCGGCATCGGTCAGGCTGTCCAGCCCGGCGCTGGCCTGTTCGGAGGTGCTTTCCGCCGTCAGCTTCTTCGCCGCCGCCAGCTTGCCGGCAAGGTCCGGATGCGCCCTCAGCACGTCCAGGCGGGCCTGATCGTCGGCCGAACGAAAGATCTGCGCCATCCGCCGCGCCAGCCCGCGGGCGCTGTCATGGACCGCGCCCATCTCGGCGCGGTGGACACGCTCGGCCACCCAAGGGGAATGTTCGTAGATGCCGCCGAATTTCAGCACGAAGGCGTCGCGGCTCATCTGCGAGGGACGTTCGCGCGGTTTCCAGGGATGGGTCTCGGCCCAGTGGCGCGCGATGTCGAGGCGGGTGGCGAACCACACGCCCTCATGCGCGCGGGCGTGATCGAGGAAGCGCCGGATCGCCATGGCCCGACCCGGGCGCCCCGCAAGGCGGCAATGCAGGCCGATCGACATCATCTTCGGCGCGCCGGCCTGACCTTCGGCATAGAGAATGTCGAAACTGTCGCGCAGGTAATCGAAGAACTCGACCCCGGTGCCGAAGCCCTGACCCGACGAGAACCGCATGTCGTTGGCGTCCATCGTATAGGGCACCATCAATTGCGGGCGTTCCTGATGGACATGCCAATAGGGCAGGTCGTCGGCGATGGTGTCGGCCAGATAGGCAAAGCCGCCTTCCTCGCAGCCAAGCGCGACCGTGTTCATCGAGGTGCGGCCCTGGTAGAAGCCAAGGGGACGTTCCCCGGTGATGCGCCTGTGCAGGTCGACGGCCCGGGCGATGTGATCGGCCTCGACCTCGCGCGGGACGTCCTTGTAGTCGATCCATTTCAGCCCGTGGGTGGCGATCTCCCAGCCCGCCTCCTGCATGGCGGCGACCTGTTCGGGCGCGCGTTCCAGCGCGGTGGCGACGCCGTAGACGGTGATCGGCAGATCCTTCAGCATCCGGTGCAGGCGCCAGAATCCGGCCCGTGCACCGTAGTCGTAGATCGATTCCATGTTCCAGTGCCGCTGGCCGGGCCAGGCCTGGGCGCCGATGATCTCGGACAGGAAGGCCTCGGAGGCGGCATCGCCGTGCTCGATGCTGTTCTCGCCACCCTCTTCGTAGTTCATCACGATCTGGACCGCGATCCGCGCGCCGCCCGGCCATTGCGGATCGGGTGGGGTTTCGCCATATCCTCGCAGGTCGCGGCTGTAGCGCATCGTGATGTCCTTCCCTTGGCTGGTTTCACAAGACCCGTCCGGGCCGCGCCGGGCAAGTCGGCAAGTCCGAAATTCTGTATCAACAAATCGACAAAGATCGCGGCGCTTTCAATCCCGCATTGAAAGACTTGCGGGCCGGGCGCGATTGTGAAGCCATTTCCCCGACCCATACAATCCGCGTCGATGGCGGCGGGGAGAGCCGCGGGGAGGATCATCATGGAACGACTATTCAAGCTGACCGAAACCGGCAGCAATATCCGCACCGAGATCATTGCGGGCCTGACCACCTTTCTGACGATGGCCTATATCATCTTCGTCAATCCCGACATCCTGTCCTCGACCGGCATGGATCGCGACGCGGTCTTCGTGGCAACCTGCCTGGCCGCGGCGATCGGGTCGCTGGTCATGGGGCTTTGGGCCAACTGGCCCATCGGCATGGCGCCGGGCATGGGGCTGAACGCCTTCTTCGCCTTCACCGTCGTCGGCGCGATGGGGTTCACCTGGCAGCAGGCCCTGGGCGCGGTCTTCATCTCGGGCCTGATCTTCCTGTTCCTGTCGGTGACCGGGATCCGGCGCTGGCTGATCGGCGGGATTCCGGTGTCCATGCGCAGCGCCATCGCCGCCGGCATCGGGCTGTTCCTGGCGATCATCGCGATGAAATCCTCGGGTATCGTGGTGGCCAGCCCGGCGACCTTCGTGACGCTGGGCGATCTGACCCAGGCGGGCACGCTGCTGACCATCGCGGGCTTCTTCATCATCGCGGCACTGGATGCACTGAAGGTTCCGGGCGCGATCCTGATCGGGATCCTGCTTGTCACCGTCGCCTCGATCCTGCTGGGCGTCAGCCAGTTTACCGGCATCATGTCCACGCCGCCCTCGATCGCGCCCACCTTCATGCAGCTTGACCTTCTGGGCGCACTGAGCTTCGGGATATTCCATGTCGTCCTGGTCATGGTCCTGGTCGAGATTTTCGACGCCACCGGCACCCTGATCGGCGTGGCCAAGCGTGCCGGCCTGCTGGTCGAGGGGCCGACCCATACCAACAAGAACCTGGGCCGGGCGCTGATGGCCGATTCGACGGCTATCCTGGCCGGTTCGATGCTGGGCACGTCCTCTACCACCGCCTATGCCGAAAGCGCCTCGGGCGTCGCGGCGGGCGGGCGGACCGGCCTGACCGCGCTGGTCGTGGCGGGATTGTTCCTGCTGGCGATGTTCTTCGCGCCGCTGGCGGGGGCCGTGCCGGCCTATGCGACGGCGCCGGCATTGCTGTATGTCGCGTCGCTGATGGTGCGCGAACTGGCCGAGATCGACTGGACCGATGTCACCGAAAGCGCGCCAGCCGTGCTGACCGCGATCGCCATGCCCTTCACCTATTCCATTGCCAATGGCCTGGCTTTCGGCTTCGTCAGCTACGCGGTGCTGAAGCTGCTGACCGGCCGCGCGCGCGAGGTTCACGCGGCGACCTGGATCGTGGCGGGGCTGTTCGTGATCCGCTTTGCCTTCTTCCCCGAAGGCTAGGGCCGGACAAGGATCGCGGCCATCGGCGGCGCCCGGCCGGAATGGGCCCGGACGCCGCCCTCGTTTCCGGCCCGCGGCATGTTTCCGGGCTTGCACCCGGCGCCGCATGTCCTAGGCTCGGCCCCGCGACAACAGGGGAACGAAAACATGGACTGGATGGCACGGGCGACGTCGATCGTGGGCGGGGCGATGGTGCTGCTGAGGCGCGGGGCGGCGCCGAAATCGCAGGCGACGGGGCAGTCACCCACCATCCCCGAAGCCAGGAAACAGGGCATCATGACGCTGAAGATGCCGACCGCGAAGGGTTGGGTGGGCGACCACAAGCCCACCGCCGCGCCCGGCCTGAAGGTCAATGCCTTCGCCCGCGATCTGATCCATCCCCGCTGGATCGAGGTCCTGCCCAATGGCGATGTCCTGGTGGCCGAGGCGCTGCAGGAGGAAAGCCCGCCGCGCAAGCTGATGGATCACGCCATGCAGGCCACGATGCGGCGGGCGAAGGCCATCGGCCAGAGCCCCAACCGCATCACGCTGTGGCGCGACGGCGACGGCGACGGCGTGGCCGAGACGCGACATGTCTTCGTGCAGAACCAGAACCAGCCCTTCGGCATGGCCATGGTCGACGGCACCTTCTATGTCGGCAATACCGACGGGATCGTGGCCTTCGACTACACCGAAGGCGCGGACCGGCTGCAGGGTCCGGGCCGCAAGCTGGTCGATTTCAAGCCCGGCGGCCACTGGACCCGCAGCCTGATCGTCAGCCCCGATCACAGCAGGATCTATGCCGGCGTCGGATCGCTGACGAATATCGGCGACGAGGGCCTGGAGGCCGAGGAAGGCCGCGCCGCGATCTGGGAACTGGATCTGGCCAGCGGAAAGGCGCGCATCTTCGCCTCCGGGTTGCGCAACCCGGTCGGCATGGCCTGGCAGCCCGACACCGCGACTCTGTGGACCGTTGTCAACGAACGTGACGGGCTGGGCGACGAGACGCCGCCGGATTACCTGACCTCGGTGCAGGAAGGCGGCTTCTACGGCTGGCCCTATTGCTATTGGGACCGGATCGTCGACGACCGGGTGCCGCAGGATCCGGATCTGGTCGCCCGCGCCATCAAGCCGGATTACGCGCTGGGCGGGCACACCGCCTCGTTGGGACTGTGCTGGATGCCGGACCAGACCTTGCCCGGATTCGGCGAGGGCATGGTGATCGGCCAGCACGGATCCTGGAACCGCTCGACGCTCAGCGGCTATCGCATGATCTTCGTGCCCTTCGCCGAGGGCAGACCCTCGGGACCGCCGCGCGACATCCTGTGGGGCTTTCTGTCCGAGGACGAGAAATTCTCCTATGGACGGCCGGTCGGCGTGGCCATAGGACCGGACCGCCGATCGCTGCTGATGGCGGACGATGTGGGCGACGTGATCTGGCGCGTCAGCGCGGCATAACCGCCCGGCAGCGGCGCGGCGTCCGTGTCGTTCGCCTGGGAGGACCGTGACGGAACAGGATCCCGCAGCCGGACGTTGCCCGACATGACGACCGACCCTTTCGCCGCCCTTGCCGCAAGGCCCGGAGGCGCGCTTGCCCTGCTGATCGCGGCCGAGGGCGGTTTTCCGCGCAGGCCCGGGGCGGCCATGGCGCTGTGGCCGGATGGCGGCCGGGTCGGCCGGCTGGGCGCGGGCTGCATCGACGCCGACATCGCGGGCCATGTCGGCGCGGCCCGTGCCGTCACCCATCTGACCTATGGGCTGGGCGGGCCGATTGACCTGCCCTTGCCCTGCGGCGGAACCGTGCACATCGCACTGATCCAGCGTCCCGATCCGGTCTGGCTGGCTGCCATCGGCGCGGACAGTGCCGCCCGGCGCACCGGCCGCTGGCGCATCGATCTTGTCACCGGGGCGGCCTCCCGCGACGCAGCGACGGGCTTTGCGCTGGTCCTGCCGCCACCGCCCGCGGTGATCCTGCACGGCGAGGGCGACGAGGCCGAAGCTCTGGCGTCCATGGTCGCCGCGCTCGATCTGCCCTGCCACCGGGGCGAAAAGGCTCCGCCGCCGGACGCCCAGAGCGCCGTCGTGACGCTGTTTCACGACCATGACCGGGAATTGCCTCCCCTGCGCGCGGCGCTGGCCTCGCCCGCCTTCTATATCGGCGCGCTCGGATCGCGACGGGCACAGCTTGCGCGTCAGGCGGCCCTTCGCGAGACGGGGATCGACGAGGCGGCGCTGGTCCGTCTGCGCGGCCCGATCGGCGTCGTCAGCCCCGTGCGCGAACCGCGTCTTCTGGCCGCCTCGGTCCTGACCGAGATCCTGGCCGCCTATGATGCACAGTTCGGATGATCCGCGCCGGGCTGCTGCTGGCCGCTGGCGCCTCGCGCCGCTTCGGACCCAAGGACAAGCTGCTGAGCCCGCTTCGCGGCCGCCCGCTGATCGCCCACGCCGCCGAGGCGATGCGCAGGGCGGCGCTGGACCGCCGTATCGCAGTCATCGCCAATCCGGACCTGGCGCCTCATCTGGCCGGCTTCGAGATCGTGGCCGTCGCCCCGGGCGGGCAGTCCGACAGCCTGCGTGCGGGACTGGCCGCCGCGGGCCGTCCGGACCTCTTGCTGATCGCGCTGGCCGACATGCCCTTCGTCAGCGCAAGACATCTGGACCGGGTTGTCGCCGCTGCCAGCGACACGATGCCCTCGGCCAGCCGCGACCGCGGCCCGCCCATGCCGCCGGCCTGTTTTCCGGCGGCCTGGCTGCCAAGACTGGCGGCCTTGAAAGGCGACCGGGGCGCGGGCCCGCTGATCGGGGATCTGCCGCCGGCGGCGGTGATCGAGGCCGCCGGTCAACTGGCCGATATCGACACGGTGAACGATCTCGCCCGGATCCGGCGCGCAACCCGGCCGGCCCGCCTTTCGCACTCTTCTCAAATACCTCGGGGGTCCGGGGGCGGCGCCCCCGGCCGTCGCGGGACGCGATAAGCTATCCCAGAACCTCGGTGATCGCGTCCTTCGTCACCGACACGATCTGATCGGCCTCGGACTTCGTCAGGCACAAGGGCGGCGCGAATCCCAGAATGTCGCCCTGCGGCATGGCCCGCGCGATCACGCCGCGTTTCAGCATCGCGGCCACGACCTTGGCGCCCTTGCCATCGGCAGCCTCGAAGAAGATGCGTTTTTCCTTGTCCGCGACCAGTTCCACCGCGCACAGCATCCCTTCGCCGCGAACCTCGCCGACATGACGATGGCCGCCGACCTGCTCGCGCATGTTCTGCCAGAAGTAATTGCCGGTCTCGCCGGCATTCTGCACCAGTCCAAGGTGGTCGATCAGCTTCAGGTTGGCGATTCCCGCCGCCGCGCCGATCGGATGGGCCGAATAGGTCCAGCCATGTCCCAGCACGCCGTATTCGTCCGTTCCACGCGTCAGCACGTCCCACATGCGCTGACCCACGATGCTGGCCGACAGCGGCGCATAGGCGCTGGTCAAGCCCTTGGCGCTGGTGATCAGGTCGGGCTTCATCGCGTAATGATCGCTGCCGAACATGCTGCCCAGACGCCCGAACCCCGTGACCACCTCATCCGCGATCAGCAGGATGTCGTGGCGGTCCAGCACCTTCTGGATCGCGGGCCAGTAGCCGGCGGGCGGCGGCACGATGCCGCCCGTGCCCAGGACCGGCTCGCCGATGAAGGCGGCGATCGTGTCGGCGCC
>CERQ01084531.1_pt1 | contig 24758 bp, 18 predicted proteins | sample 530711 | NCBI WGS metagenome assembly CERQ01 (sample SAMEA2620882, study PRJEB7988) | marine metagenome | biome: marine biome (ENVO:00000447); feature: mesopelagic zone (ENVO:00000213); material: "saline water (ENVO:00002010), including plankton (ENVO:xxxxxxxx)" | depth 850 m | reverse complement strand
CCGTGGCTGTTTAGGATCGGGCCGGTGGTGAGGAGGCGCGGGCCAGCCAGCTCGCCCGCCTCGATCCGCTGCGCGAGGTCCAGATGGAACGGCATGCCCGAGGCATTGCGGATCGCCGTTACCCCATGCGCCAGATAGGAGCCGAGCGAGGCCTGATCCCACACGTGCACATGCATGTCGGTAAGGCCGGGGAGGAGATAGCCGCCGTTTCCGTCGATCGGGGTGACGCCTTCGGGCACGGGGATGGCACCGACCGGCGCGATGGCGGCGATCCGGTCGCCGCGTATCAGCACGGATTGCGGCGCGCTCAATTGCGGGCTTTCGGCGGAAAGGTCGATCAGCCGGACGTTCTGGATCAGCAGGTCTTGGGCGCGTGCGGTGACGGACAGGGCGGCCAGCAAGGCGGCGGCCATGGCGAGCAGTCTGGCGATCATGGTCTTTCCCCAAGCGACCCGAGTTCGACCGAAAGGCACCGTAACACGGCGAAACCCGAGGGGAAGGGGGCGCCATGGAAAAGCGCAACGAAAAAGGGCGCCTCCGCGAACGGAAGCGCCCCTCTTTAATCTCGGCCTGGAATCAGAGCTGGTCGAGCATGTATTCGGCGGTCGATTTCTCGAACGCGCCCGGATCCTCGACATTCAGTTCCGTGACGGTGCCGTCGTCGACCACCATCGACCAGCGCTGGCCGCGCTTGCCCAGGCCAAAGCCGCTGCCGTCCATGGTCAGGCCCAGCGCTTCGGCGAAGTCGCCATTGCCATCGGCGAGCATGGTGATCGCCTCGCTGCCGTCGCGGTCGCACCATGCCTGCATCACGAAGGGATCGTTCACGGCGGTGCAGGCGATTTCATCGACGCCCTTGGACTTAAGCTCGTCCGCCTTTTCGACGAAACCCGGCAGGTGCTTGGCCGAGCAGGTCGGGGTGAAGGCGCCGGGGACCGAGAACAGGGCCACCTTCTTGCCGGCGAAATAATCGGCGGACTGGACCTTTTCCGGGCCGTCGGGGGTGGTCTTGGTCAGCGTCACGTCGGGCAGTTTTTCGCCTTGCTTGATGGTCATGGTGTTGTGTCCTTCTTTCCCGTGCATCCGCGCCTTAACGCGCGTCAGGGCGAGACATAGGGGCTGCGCGGCCCGGTGCAAGGAGGCGCCGTGCGAGAAGGGCGGCGGAACTGTGCGCGCCATGGTTAAGATCGGTTTACCGCGCAGCTTGAAGATTGAGTAAAGGAATCGCGCGATCCTGCTGACCATGGACCGAGGGGCGGTCCGGGCAGACCGGGGATATGCGAAATGGGGACTTTCAGGACAATTGCCGCGGCCGCATCGGCCTTTGCCATGCTGGCGGGCGCGCCGCAGGCCGCACTGGCAGAGACGCCTGCCGACGCCGCGCAGGCGGAAAACCTGCGCAAGCTGGACATCATGCTGATGGTGACCTCGCTGCGCTGCCGCAAGGGCGCGCATGATTTCCAGGCGGATTACAACGATTTCTCGGCCAAGCGGCTGACCATCATGAAGGGCGCCTATGCCACGCTGAAGAACGGCCATGTGAAGCGGCTGGGCGAGCGCGGGGCCAAGCGCGAGATGGACAAGATCAGCGTGGGCATGGCGAACCAGTACGGGCTGGGACATCCGTGGCTGCAATGCGACCAGCTCAAGCAGGTGACGCGCGATCTGGCCAGCAATGGCGGACAGGCGGAGCTGGTGCTGGCGGCGGAGCATCTGCTGTCGCCCGCGCGGCCTGCGCAGTTCGCCATGGTCGATTGAACGATACGCCTTTTCCCGCTTCGCCGCGGGGGCGACAGGGGCTGATGGATCGCCCCTGACAGAAGGGGTCGGGGCCGCGGGCTTCGGCCCCTTTCTGCTGGGCGCCGCATCGCCCGGTGGCCGCGTCATATAAAGAAGTCTTTATATTTGCCCTCGGCGCGCTCGTTCTGTAGAGCGGCGTCCATGTGAGGGGCGCCCGATCGGTGCCCCGATGGATAGACAGACTCAGGAGTACCCGCCGTGGCCAGTGTCGCTGAAAAGGATTATGTTATCGCCGATCTCTCGCTGGCCGATTATGGCCGGGACGAGATCGCCATCGCCGAAACCGAAATGCCGGGCCTGATGGCCCTGCGCGAGGAATATGGCGCATCGCAGCCGCTGAAGGGCGCGCGCATCACCGGATCGCTGCACATGACGATCCAGACCGCCGTGCTGATCGAGACGCTGACCGCGCTGGGCGCAGAGGTTCGCTGGGCGACCTGCAACATCTATTCGACGCAGGACCACGCCGCCGCCGCCATCGCGGCGCAGGGCATCCCCGTGTTCGCGGTGAAGGGCGAGAGCCTGGCCGAATACTGGGATTACGTGGGCCGCATCTTCGACTGGGACGCCGGAAGCGGTGAGACCTGCAACATGATCCTCGACGATGGCGGCGATGCCACCATGTTCGCGCTGTGGGGCGCGCGTATGGAAGCGGGCGAGACCATGCCCGATCCCGAAAACGCCGAAGAGATCGAGATGCAGCGCGCGCTGAAGGCGTTCATCGCGAAGAAGCCCGGCTATCTGACCGAGACGGTCAAGGCCATCAAGGGCGTGTCGGAAGAGACGACCACCGGCGTCCACCGCCTGTATCACATCGCCAAGGCCGGCAAGCTGCCGTTTCCCGCGATCAATGTGAACGACAGCGTGACCAAGTCGAAGTTCGACAACCTGTATGGCTGCAAGGAATCGCTGGTCGACGCGATCCGCCGCGCGACCGACGTGATGCTGGCCGGCAAGGTCGCCTGCGTCGCCGGTTTCGGCGATGTCGGCAAGGGCAGCGCGGATTCGCTGCGCAACGGCGGCGCGCGCGTGCTGGTGACCGAGATCGATCCGATCTGCGCGCTGCAGGCCGCGATGGAAGGCTATGAAGTCGTCACCATGGACGAGGCGGTGAAGCGCTGCGACATCTTCGTGACCGCCACCGGCAACGAAGGCGTGATCACCGGCGCGCACATGGAAGCCATGAAGAACATGGCGATCGTGTGCAACATCGGCCACTTCGACAGCGAGATCCAGATTTCGGCGCTCGACAATTACGAGTGGAAGGAAGTGAAGCCGGGTACCGATCTCGTCACCTTCCCCGACGGCAAGCAGATCATCGTGCTCGCCAAGGGCCGTCTGGTGAACCTGGGCTGCGCCACGGGGCACCCCAGCTTCGTCATGTCGTCCAGCTTCACCAACCAGACGCTGGCGCAGATCGAGCTGTTCACCAAGGCCGACCAGTACGACAACGCGGTCCACATCCTGCCCAAGCACCTCGACGAAAAGGTCGCCGCGCTGCACCTCGACAAGCTGGGCGTGAAGCTGACCACGCTGTCGAAGCGCCAGGCCGATTACATCGGCGTGCCGGTCGAAGGCCCGTTCAAGCCCGAGCATTACCGCTATTGATCGCAGAGCGCCCGGTTGCCCTTTCGGCAGCCGGGCGCGACGTGCTAGGCCGTTCTAGCGGGCGGCGTCCAGCGCGCCTTTCAGAAAATCGCGAGAGCTGCGGCGCAGCGCGTCCAGCTTTTCATGGACCGCATCATAGTCGATCGGCTGCGACAGCAGTCGCCGCGCGGTCGCATCGTCCAGTCGCTTCACAGTCCGCCCTTCCAGCCCCAGCGCGCCCAGCAGCGTGTGGAACCGGTCGGCGCCGCGCTTGGGGTTGACGATGGTGATGAAATTGCGGCGGTTCAGGATGCAGAACACCGTGCCGTGGAAGCTGTCGGTCAGCACGCAGCCGGCATGGCGGAAATGCGCCATCCAGTCGGGCAGCGTATCGGCGTCGCCCGGCAGTTCGGGATGGATCGCGCGGGCATGTGACAGATCGGGCAGATCGTCGGCCAGCCTCTCGGCGATGCCCGGCTCGATCCTTTCGCGGTCGAGCACATATTCGAACACGAACTCGCCGTCCTCGCAGTCGAGGTCGGCGGCGTCGGAGGCGACTTCCTCGTAAAACCGGGGGTCGACCGCCAGTGTCGGATCCAGCACGACCTCGGCATTCTCCACGCCGAACGTCTCAGCGCAGATGTCGGCGGCGGTATTCTCGCGCACCGAGACATGGGCGAAATCGCTTAGCAGCTCGCTGGCGGGCTCGGCGATGTCCGCATGTTCCCACTGCGGCTTGCCGAACGAGGCGGCATAGGCGATGCGCGCGGTCACCTCAGGTTCCACGAAGTCCAGGAAATAGACCAGCGCCTGCTCGTCCTGGTGGTAATGCGGGCGCCACACCTGGTCGCTGCCCACCACCACCGCATCCAGCCTGCGCCGCCTGACCGCGGCAGCCAAATCGTTGCCCGTCATCAGCGGACGGGTGACATCGGGCAGGAAACGCCGAACGAAGGGCTTGTGCACGTTCATGTTGCGCACCGCCTCGCGCACATTGCCGATGTTCTGGCCGGGGATCGAAGCCAGCAGCCGCTTGCTCAGCCGGTGCGGCAGCGACCGCTTGGGCTTCTTGTCAAGGAAGACCGGGTGGTGTCCCATGTCCTCGATCATGCGATAGAGCGCGGCGGCCTGGATGATGCCGCCGTAATTGATGTGCAGCGGCAGGGTAAGAATGCCGACCCGCAGCGGCCGCGCCACGCGGGCTTTCCGGCGGCGGCGAAGGGGCGTCTTCCTGCTTATCATGTCCATGCGGTCTGGCCCCGAATTCGCGCGCCGGCGGCGCTGTCACGATCGAATTGTCAAACCCGCATGGCATGGGCGCAGCGTGCCCATGCAAAGGCGAGCCACATGGATGCTAGTGTCTTGCGGTGACACAACCAGCGCAAAACAAGGACTTAGCCCGATTTGCCAGACAAGAGACGGCGGCTACCCCGGATGCTCCCGCGATTCGCTCGGCTAGCCGGGAACCGTCGGCGACGAGCGCTGTCAGGCCAGCGCTTCTGCGACCAGCAGGACGCTGGCCCGGCAGTTCAGGCGCGGGGCCGCCTACACCCGAAGACGGTCGTTTTGCTTTTTGGGCCTTACATTCCGCCTGCCGGCGCGCTCTTGCGGCGGACGCCCATCGCGGCGCGGATCGCGCGGGTCATCGGCTTTTCCAACATCAGGTGCACGATCACCCCGGCCAGCATCACCAGCGCATAGGTCACCGGCACCAGCAGGCAGCGCACCAACACCGAATCGAGCGAAAGCATGTCCGCGACCTTGCTGACCGCCTGCGTCACGAAGGGATGCGTCAGATAGATCGCATAGCTGGCATTGCCGAGCAGCAGCACGGTGTTCGACCGGACCACATGGCCCAGCCGTTCCAGCCAGAGCGCGCCGAACACGATGCAGGCCGATGCCAGACCGATCTGGACGATGCGGTCGGTCGGCAATTCCACCAGCGGCAGGAACACGAGCGCCGCCAGCCCGCCCGCGACCATCGCCGCGCCGATCCACGGCGAGGAGCGCGACCATAATGCGTCCCAGCCCGGATGGAGATAGGCCGCCCCGATGGCCATGCCGATCACGAATTCCAGCAGGATCGGATGGGTGTAGAAGCGCAGCAGCGGATCGGAAAATTCTCCCGCCGACCCTGCCGCGATCAGCCCCGCCGCGACCAGCGCGACGAAGAACAGCGCGACCGCGGCCAGCCCGCGCGCCTTCCACGCCAGCCCGAGGCCGAGGATCAGGTAGAAGAACATCTCGTAATTGAGCGTCCAGCCGAGGAACAGGATCGGCTCCATCCTGCCGTTCGACTTTTCGAAGGGGATGAAGGCCAGCGATTTCGCCAGATATTCGGGCCGGGCCTCGGTGCTGCCCAGCAGCGAGGGGGCGATCATGGCAAGGGCGAACACCGCCAGCGTCATTAGCCAGTAGAGCGGCACGATGCGGATCACGCGGTTCAGCAGGAAATTGCCCGTCCCCGGCCAGCTTTGCGCCGTGGTATAGACCATGATGAAGCCGCTGATCACGAAGAACAGGTCGACCCCGCCGCCGCCGAAAAACACGTTGCTGGGGGTAACCCCAAGCGGCGCCAGCAATTGTTCGAGATGAACCACCACGACCAGAAGCGCGGCCAGCGCACGAAGCGCCTGAATATTCGCGATCATTATTTGCCCCCTTGCGGTTGCAAGATCCTTGGCGCCACGCCCCGATCGTTCGGGCCGTTAACCTTTTCGGGAATGCCCGGCGGGTTGGCAAGCTTATTTGGGGATCTGGCAAATTCGCCGGAGGCATGATCGCAAGCTGCATAATCGGCGCGGCGGCGCATAAGCGCGCTTAACGCGATTGCCCTTGCGCGCCGGGTCGCCTAGCCCGTCAGCATGAACGGATCGACCGCTGCACAGGGGTTTACGCTGGGGCTTCCCGCCCTGCTGCTGATCGGCCTGCTGCTGGCCGCGTGGACGGCGGCGGCGGGCTGGGCGCTGGTGGTGGCGCGCCGCAAGCTGCGCCGCGCGCACCGCGACCGCAAGACCAATCTGCGCCTGTCGCGCATGATCGACGAATCGCCCGCGCTGCCTCTGCTGGTGCGGGCCAATGGCAGGATCGAGGCGTCGGAACGGCTGGCCGCATGGTTCGGCTGCCGGACCCTGCCGCAGCATCTGCACGGGCTGGCCGGACCCGAATCGGGCCTGCCGGTCGAGGAGGCGGAGGCATTGTGGGATGCGGTCGAGAAGACCCGGTCCTCTGCCGCGCCCTTGCGCATGATGCTGCATCCCGGCGGCAACAACCATGCGCTGTCGGTCATCGGCCATCTGGCCGACCCGCAGGTGGCGGGCGGCGGATCGGTGATGCTGTGGGTGTTCGACGCCAGCGACAGCGCCGAGGAAATCGCCCGGCTGACCGCCGAACTCGATCGATCGCGCCACGATTTCCACGCGCTGGTCGGGCTGATCGAGGCGGCGCCGGTGCCGATGTGGTTCCGCGACACCGACGGGCGGCTGCGGCTGGTCAATTCGGCCTATGTCGCCGCGGTCGGGGCGGAAAGCGCCGAGGATGTGGTGTCGGGCGGGATCGAGCTGGTCGAGACGGTCGACGGGCTGACCGCGAACGAAGTGGCCGAGCGCGCCAAGACCTCTCAGCAGGCGGTCGAGCGGCAGGCGATGATCACCATCGACGGCGAACGCCGCGCCTTTCGCATCTCCGACCTGCCGGTTGGGGACGAAGGCGTCGCGGGCTATGCGGTCGATGTCGAGGACCTGCAATTGCTGGAACGCGAATATCGCGCGTTCCGCAATGCGCAACGCGCTCTGCTCGACCAGATGAGCAGCGGGGTCGCGCAGTTCGACCATCTGCGCCAGCTGGTCTTCACCAACCTGCCGATGCAGCGCATCTTTCGCCTGCCGCCCAATATCGGGCAGGAGGCGCTGCCGGTGGGCCGCATCTTCGACATGATGCGCAATGCCGGACGCCTGCCCGAAGTGCGCGATTTCCCCGCGTGGCGTGCCGAGCGCGAGGGCTGGTTCACCGCCAATGACGTCAAGGACGAGGAATGGGTGCTTGCCGACGGCACCCATCTGCGCGTCGTGGCGCAGCCGATGCCCGATGGCGGGCTGGTCATGATCTTCGAGGACCGGACCGAGCAATTGAAGCTGGCCAGCGCGCGCGACACGCTGCTGCGCACGCGCACCGCCACGTTCGACAATCTGTTCGAGGGGCTGGTGGTGCTGGCCCCCGACGGGCGGCTGCAGATCTGGAACCGGCGCTTTGCCGCCGAATGGAGCCTACACGAGGAAATGCTGGCGGATCATCCGCATATCGACGCCTTGTTGGAAGGCATGGCTCCCCTGCTGCAGGACCGGGCAGACACGCGCCGCATCCGCCTGCTGGTCGAGGCGGCGACGTTGCAGCGCGAGCAGTCGACGGGCCGCGTGACATTGGCCGACGGGCGGGTGCTGTCGCTGATGGGCGTGCCGCTGCCCGACGGGAACGGCATGCTGACCAGCCTCGACATCACCGATTCGCAAAAGGCCGAGGCCGCGCTGATCGAACGCAACGAGGCGCTGGTCGAGGCGGACGCGGTCAAGACCCGCTTCCTTGCCAATATGAGTTACGAGTTCCGCACGCCGCTGACCTCGATCGCCGGTTTCGCCGAGATGCTGAAGGAAGGCGTGGCGGGCGAGATGACCGAGACCGGGCGTGAATATGTCACCGCGATCCTCGATTCCACCGCGCGCCTGTCGCAGCAGATCGAGGCGGTGCTGGACCTGACGCAGAGCGAGGCGGGGCTGATGCCGCTGGCCGAGGAGGATGTCGAGCTGATGCCGCTGGTCACCCGGCTGGTGCAGGACCGCGCGCAGGCGATCGAGGCGGCGAACATCACCTTCAACCTGCGCGGCGACCGGGCTTCGGGCATGGTCAGGGGCGATGAGCGGCAATTGGGCCGGGCCATCGGCAATCTGGTCGATAATGCGATCGCCGGATCGCCGCGGGGCGGGCGGATCAACATGGACCTGCGCCGCCGCCGCGAGGGCGTGGCGGTGCTGATCACCCATGACAATGCGCAGGAAGGCGTGTCGGGCAGCGCGGACACCGCCGCGGGCCTGAACCTGCCATTGGCGCGCGAGCTGATCGCGGCGCACAAGGGAACGCTGGACTATGCGCAGGACCCGCGCGGGCGCGTGGTCGTGACGGTGACGCTTCCCTAGTACGATGACGGACGAGACCCGCCACCCGCTTGCCGATCTGTCCGCGACCGAGGCGCTGGGCCGGCGCATCGCCGCGCTGCTGCGCCCCGGCGACATCGTGGCGCTGCGCGGCGGACTGGGGGCGGGCAAGACCACGCTGGCCCGCGCGATCATCGCCGCGCTGGGCCATGTGGGGGAGGTGCCCAGCCCAACCTTTGCGATCATCCAGACCTATGGCCCCCCCGATGTCAGCCTGCCGCTGGTCCATGCCGATTTCTACCGGCTGGAAGACCCGATGGAGGTCGAGGAGCTGGGGCTGGACGATTATCTCGAGGATGCCGCGCTGATCGCCGAATGGCCCGAGATGGCGGGCGGGTTCGCGCATGATCCGGCCTGTCTTGAAATCCACATCGAAACAGGTGGCAGCGAACGGATCGCCATTGCCCGCGCGGGGGCGGATTGGCTAGAGCGGTGGGGATGAACACGCCCGCATCCGCATCCCGCCCGTTCCCGCCCCACGCACGCGCCTTTCTGGACGCGGCGGGTTGGGGCGGGGCGGAGATCCAGCCGCTGCCGGGCGACGCCTCCTTCCGCCGCTATTTCCGGATCGTGAGGGGCGATGAAAGCGCTATGCTGATGGACGCGCCGCCGCCGCACGAGGATCCGCGCCCGTTCCTGAAGGCGGCGCATTATCTGGCCGATCACGGTTTTCGTGCGCCTAAAATCCTTGCCGAGGATGCGGCGCAGGGCCTCGTCCTGCTGGAGGATTTCGGTCATCGCCGCATGCGCGATCACCTGGACCGGGCGGCGGACGACGAACATCCCGTCTATGCCGCCGCGGTCGAGGTGCTGGCAAAGCTGGCCGAGGCGCCCGCGGGTCCGTTCGATCCCTACGACCTCAACACCTATCTGCGCGAGGCGAAGCTATTCACCGAATGGTTCTGCGTCGCGCACGGGCTGGCGGTCGACGACGACGGGTTCGAAGCGGCGTGGCGCGAAGTCATGCAGCCGGTTCTGGACGCGCAGGCCGCCCTGCCCGAAGGCGGCGTCACGGTGCTGCGCGACTATCATGCCGAGAACGTGATGCTGCTGGATGATATCACCGAGCAGGGGTTGCTGGATTTTCAGGACGCGCTGGTCGGGCATCCGGCCTATGATCTCGTCTCGCTGCTTCAGGATGCGCGGCGCGATGTTGCGCCCGAACTGGAGGCCGCGATGCTGGATCATTACCGCGCGCACACCGGCGCGGGGGAGGATTTCCTGTCGCATTACGCCATTCTGGGGGCGCAGCGGAATGCGAAGATCGTGGGCATCTTCGTCCGCCTGTCGCGGCGCGATGGCAAGCATCATTATCTGTCGCTGATCCCGCGCGTCTGGGACCTGATGGAGCGCGATCTGGCGCATCCCGCGCTGGAACCGGTGGCGCGCTGGATGGATGCCAATATCCCCGGCGAGCTTCGCGCGTCCGGCGGCGCGACGGAAGAGGGCTGAACCCATGCTGCGCACCGTCCCCCCGCTTGCCAGCGATGTCGCGATGGTCATGGCCGCGGGGCTGGGCAAGCGCATGCGCCCGCTCACCACCAGCCGCCCCAAACCCATGGTCAAGGTCGCGGGCAAGCCGCTGCTCGACCATGCGCTCGACAAGATTGCCGAGGCGGGAATCGCGCGCGCGGTGGTCAATGTGCATTACCTGCCCGACCATATCGAAGGGCATATGAAGCTGCGCACGAGTCCGCAGATCGCCATCTCGGACGAGCGCGAGCAATTGCTGGAAACCGGCGGCGGGCTGGTGCGGGCATGGCCGCTGATCGACGCGGACCCGTTCTTCTGCCTCAATTCCGATGCGATGTGGCTCGACGGGCCGGTCGACGTGTTTCACGAGCTGTCGGGCGCATGGGACGCGGCGAAGATGGACGCGCTGCTGCTGCTGGTGCCGCACAAGCGGGCGCATAACTACCGCGGCAAGGGCGACTTTCACCTCGACCCTTATGGCCGGATCTCGCGGCGCAAGTCGGGCCGGGTCGCGCCCTATGTGTTCACCGGCATCCAGCTGGTTTCCAAGGCATTGCTGCGCGATCCGCCGGACGAGGCCAAGTTTTCGACCAATGTGTTCTGGAGCCGCGCGATAGAGGAAGGGCGGCTTTACGGCGTGGTCCATCAGGGCGACTGGATCGAGATCGGCGAACCGCAGCATATCGCGCCTGCAGAGGCCCTGTTCGCCGACGTGCTGTAAGCGTGGCCTCGCAGCAGCTCTCGATCTATTCCATCGCGGCCCATCGCGGTTTTGCCGATGCGCTGGCGGCGGGGCTGGTGCCCCGTTACCACGAGGATGGCTATGGGCTCGCGCGGCTGACATTGCTGCTGCCCGGTCGCCGCGCGATCCGCACCATGACCGAGGCGTTCACCCGGCTGATGGGTGAGGAGGACCGAACCGGCCTGCTGCTGCCGCGCATGGCGGTGATCGGCGATATCGAGCTGGACGAGACCTTGGGGCCGCTGCTCGATCCTATTGGAGAAGGCGCGGATATACCGCCTGCCGCCGACCCCACGCGGCGCTGGCTGCGGCTGGCGCAATTGCTTAAACAGGCGATGGAGCGCGCGGGCATGCAGATCCCCGTCGCCTCTGCCCTGCTGCGGCAGGCACGCGAGATCGGACGCGCGATGGACCGACTGCTGGTCGAGGGCATCGGGCCGGAGGAATTGCTGGGCGAGCGGGTGCTGGACATCGTGGGCGAGCTGTCGGAGCACTGGAAGCAGAACCTCCACCTGTTCGCGACGGTGCAGGCCATGTGGCTGGCCGAATTGCAGCAGCGCGGCGAGACCGACGTGCCTGCGCGGCGCAACGCGCTGTTCGATCACGCGGCACAGCGTTGGTGCGAAAGCCCGCCGCAAATGCCCATCGTCGCCGCGGGTATCACCAGCGCCAGCCCCGCCATCGCCGGCCTGCTGCGCGCGATCGCGGGACTGCCCAAAGGCGCGGTGGTTCTGCCCGACCTCGACCTCTCGCTGGAAGACGAGGTTTGGGATTCGCTGGGCCGCGCAGGCATTGGCGCGGAACCGGGCGATGCGCCGCTGGGGCCGAACGATGCGGTGACGCATCCGCAATATCACCTGAAGCTGCTGCTGAACCGCATGGGCGTGGCGCGTGGCGAAGTGCGGGCGTGGCACCGCCGGGGCGCCTCCGCCGCGCCGCCCGAGCGCAGCCGGGCGCTCTCCAGCCTGTTCCTGCCGCCGAAGGAAAGCGCCAGCTGGGTCGACCTGCCGCCCGAACGCCGCCGCCTGTCGGGCGTGCGCCTGATGGAAACCGCAAGGCCGGAGCACGAGGCGCAGTCCATCGCCCTGCTGATCCGCGAGGCGCTGGAAGTGCCCGAACGCCGCGTCGCTTTGGTCACGCCCGATCGCGGGTTGGCAGGACGCGTTATCGCGCATCTCAAGCGCTGGAACATTCAGGCCGACGATTCGGCGGGCCGCCCGATGCCGCACACCACGGCGGGGCGCATGGCGCTGCTGCTGGCGGAAATTCTGGCCACCCGCGCTGCGCCGGTGCCGCTGGTCTCCGCGCTGTCGCATCCGCTGGCGGGCGGCACGGGCGACGAGCGCGCCGCATGGCTGCGCCGCCTGCGCCGGTTCGAAAAGCGGCTGCGCGGCCCGCGCATCGATGTCGGCCTAGAACCGATCCGCGCGATGCTGAAGAGCCATGCGAAGGAGCGGGGCAGCAGCACCCTGCTCGACTGGTGGGAAACGCAGGTCGAACCCATCGTCGAACCGCTGGTGGCGCTGGGCGAACACGAAACCGTGGACATGGCCGAGGCGCTCTCCGCCATCGAGACTGCGGGCGAGGCGCTGTGCGCGACCCGCATCTGGGCCGAGGCGGACGGGCGCGCGCTGTCCGCCGCGATGGAGACATTGCGCGAAGGCGCGCGCGAGGTGCCGACTGCGCTGGCTCCTGCCGAAGTGCCGCTGGTGCTGCGCGATGCGATCGACACGATCTCGGTCCGGCCCCCATATGGCGGGCACCCGCGCATCGCGATCTACGGCCTGATCGAGGCGCGGATGAGCCGTGCCGACCTCGTCATCTGCGGCGGATTGACCGAGAACAGCTGGCCCCAGCCGCCCGCCCGCGATCCGCTGGTCGCGCCCGCCGTGATGCGCGCACTGGGCGTGCTGGGCGGCGATTTCCGCATCGGGCTGTCGGCGCACGACCTTGCCGCCGCGCTAGGCGCGCCCGAGGTGGTGCTGTCCTATGCGCGCAAGGATGCCAGCGGCCCCGCCATCGCCAGCCGCTTCGTGCTGCGCGTGCGCGCCATGCTTGGCGAATTGCTGGACCGGCACATGGAGACCGAGATCCCGGCGCTGGCCGAACAGCTCGATTTCGCGCAGCCGGTCGATCCGCACCCGCAGCCCGCGCCCATGCCCGGCGCGGCGCAGCGCAAGGTCGACATCAGCGCGACCGCATTGGACCGGCTGCGTTCGGACCCGTACCAGTTCTATGCCTCACACATCTTGCGGCTGAAGCGGCTTGAAAGCATCGACGAGGAGCCGACGCCCGCCTGGCGCGGCAGCGCGGTGCACAAGATTCTGGAAGACTGGTACAAAAAGCACGATGCCGCCCCCGGCGCGCTGATCCCGCTGGCGGAGGAGCGGCTGCGCGAACTCTCCGGCCATCCATTCATGCGCGGGCTGTGGCAGCCGCGCCTGCTGGCCGCGCTCGAATGGCTGGATGCGGAAACGCAGGCCCTGCGCGCCGAGGGGCGTGCAATCGCGGCGGTCGAGGAAAAGGGCCGCATCACGGTCAAGGGCGTCGAGATCAGCGCCCGCGCCGACCGCATCGACCGGCTGCCGAATGGCGAACTGGCGATTGTCGATTACAAGACCGGCCACCCGCCCCGCGCCTCCGAAGTCGCGGCGGGCTTCGCGCTGCAGTTGGGCACAACCGGGGTGATCGCGGCGCATGAGGGGTTTGCGGAGCTGCGCGGCGAACCGACGCATTTCGAATACTGGTCGCTCGCCCGCGACCGCAAGTCGGGCGAGTTCGGCTACCGCGACGAACCCATACTGGAAGGCCGCAAGAAAAGCGGAATCCCGCGCGAGGATTTCCTCACGACAAGCGAACACCTGCTCCACGATGCGCTCGACCGCTGGATCGTGGGCGAGGAGCCGTTCACCGCGCGGCTCAATCCCGATCTGCCCGGCTATAACGATTACGATCAGCTGATGCGGCTGGACGAATGGCAGGGACGCGGGCCTGAAGGGGGCGACCAGTGAGCGGCCCCGCCAAGGTCTATCCGCTTGCCGGCAGCCAGCGCGAGGCGGTGAACCCCGCCGACACCGTATGGCTCTCGGCCAGCGCGGGCACCGGCAAGACGCAGGTGCTGTCCGCCCGCGTGCTGCGCCTCTTGCTGCAGGCTGATGTCGAACCCTCGCAGATATTGTGCCTGACCTTTACCAAGGCGGGCGCGGCGGAAATGGCGAACCGCGTCAACGACGTGCTCGCCAGCTGGGTGCGCGCGGACGAGATTGCGCTGGCCCGCGACCTTCAGGCCATCGGCGCGGAGTTCGGCCCCGACGACATCGCCCGCGCCCGCACGCGCTTTGCCGCCGTGCTCGATTGCCCCGGCGGCGGCCTTCGGATCGAGACGATCCACGCCTTCTCGCAGTGGCTGCTGTCGGCCTTTCCGCTCGAGGCGGGGCTGGTCCCCGGCACTCGCCCGATGGAGGACCGCGACCGCGAATTGCTGCTGCGCGACACGCTGGCCGAATTGCTGATCGCGGCGGAGGAGCAGGGCGACACTTCGCTGACCGACGCGCTGGCCACCATGTCGCTGCGCGCCGACCAGGGTGCGATCGAGCGTTTCCTGATGGCCTGCGCCGAAGCGCGCGCCGCATGGGAAGGCACCGGAAGCTGGAAGCCCCCGCTATTGCCGCGTGTCTATCGGCTGTTGGGGCTGAAGCCCGATCACGATCCGGCAGCGGTCGCGTCCTTATGCGAAGATTCAGCGTTCGACACCCAATCGCTGCGTCGATGCCATGACGCCTTGCTGGCATGGGGCACGGCGACCGCAGGCAAGATGGCGGGTCCGATCGGAGCGTGGCTGGCAAGCGATGGGACAGCGCGACTGGCTGCCAGTACCGATCTCCGCAAGGCGCTCATGAACGACAAGGGTGAGCCGAAATATCTGGCAAACCTGTCCAAGATCGAACCCGACTACGGTGAATACGCGTATCGGGCGATCACTTGCCTCGACAAGGTGGAGGAGGTGAAGAACCTGGGCGCGCTCGCCCAGTGGCTCGCCCCCGCGCTCACCCTGGGCCGCGCCTTCGCGCTGAAATGGGGCGAGGCCAAGGCGCGCGCGGGGCTGATCGATTTCGACGACCAGATCGCCGAGGCCGCGCGGCTGCTCAAACGCTCCGACATGTCGGCGTGGATCCGCTACAAGCTTGACCGCCAGTTCGACCACATCCTTGTCGACGAGGCGCAGGATACGAACAGCGCGCAATGGGACGTGATCGACGCGCTGACCGAGGAGTTCTTCACCGGCGAAGGCGCGCGCGGCGACCGGATGCGCACATTGTTCGTGGTGGGCGACTACAAGCAGGCGATCTTCCGCTTTCAGGGCACCAGTCCGGAAAATTTCCAGCGCGCCCGCGACCGTGTGAAGGCCCGCATGGCCGGCGCGATCGAGAACCTGTCCTTCACGCGCGGCGCGAAAGAGCAGCGCCCGTTCCGCGAATACGGCCTTGCCCGCAGCTATCGCACCGCACAGCCCGTGCTGGATTTCGTCGATGCCGCGATTGCCGAGATCGGGCCGGAGCAGCTGGGCCTTGCCGACGATCCCGGCGTGCATCTGGGCGAGAAGCGACCCGGACAGGTCGTGCTGTGGCGCACGGTGGGCGATCCCGGCGGCGAGGACGAGGACGCCGACGAGGGGACCGAGGGCTGGCTCTCGCGCCCCGACCGCCGCGTGGCGGAGAATATCGCGACCCAGATCCGCCACTGGATCGACGCGGGCTTTCCGCTGGTCAAGGGCGGCGAGAGGCTGGCGGGCCCCGGCGACGTGATGGTCCTGGTCCGCAAGCGCAAGGAGCTGGCGGGGCTGATCGTCGCGCGGCTGCATGCCAAGGGCGTGCCGGTCGCGGGCGTGGACCGGCTGCGGCTGGGCGCGCCTTTGGGCGTACGCGACCTGATGGCGGCGATGCGCTTCGCCGCCCAGCCCGAGGACGATCTGTCGCTCGCCTGCCTGCTGGTCTCGCCCATCTTCGGATGGACGCAGGAAGAGCTGCTGGAACATGGCTGGCGCGAGAAGGGCGTGCGGCTCTACAACCGGCTGCGCGAAAGCACCGCCAGCCGCCCGCGCGAGGCGCTGGCCATGCTCAACGATCTGCTGCGCCTTGCCGATTACGACACGCCGCAGGCGCTGCTGCACTGGATGCTGGTCGGCCCCTGGCAGGCGCGCCGCAGGCTGGCGGCGCGGCTGGGGGGCGAGGTCAACGACCCCATCGACGAAATGCTGATCGCCGCCATGGCCTTCAGCGCCAGCCAGACCCCCAGCCTGACGGGCTTCATCCGCTGGTTCGAGGCTGGCGACGGCGAGCTGAAGCGCGAGGCGGACCAGCAGGGCGGGCTGGTGCGGGTGATGACGGTGCACGGATCGAAAGGCTTGCAGGCGCCCATCGTGATCCTGGCCGATGCGGCGGACGATCCCGATCTGTCGCCGCCGCGCACGCTGGAACTGACCGAACCGCTGCCCGATGCACCGGGTTTCGCGCCGCGCACCCTGCCGCTGCCGTCGCTGAAAAAGGCGGAGAAGCTGGGGCCCATCGCCGACGCCGAAGAGATCGCCGCGAAGGAAGAGCGCGAGGAGCACTGGCGGCTGCTTTACGTCGCGATGACGCGGGCGGAGGAAGCGCTGTTCCTGGCAGGGGCGCTTCGGGCCAAGAAGACCGAGCCTCCGGCGAACAGCTGGTATGCGCGGCTCTCACCCCTGTTCGGAGAAGCCGGCGACTGGCTGGCCGATCCGATCTGGGGCGGGATGAAGCAACTGGGGCAGGGCGCGGAACGCACGCCCGGCATGCCCGCGGGCGCGCGGCAGACCGGTTTCGCGCTGCTGCCCGGCTGGGCGCTGGCCCCCGCGGGCGCCGAGCCCGCGCCGCCGCGCCCGCTCGCGCCATCGTCCTTGGGCGATCCGCACGAAGCCGCCGAGCCGCCGCATGCGCCGATGGGCGGGATCGGCGTCGACGCCGCGCGGCGCGGCGTGCTGATCCACCGGCTGCTGGAACGCCTGCCCGAACTGCCGCCCGAACGCCGCATCGACGCCGCGATGCGCTGGCTGGAACGGCAGGCGGCGGATCTGTCGGAAGAAACCCGCGCCGAAATGGCGCAGGCCGCGATCCGCGTGCTGATGGACCCGGAATGCGCCGATCTGTTCGCGCCCGACGCGCTGGCCGAGGTGTCGTTCTCCGCCACGGTCGGCGCGCGCGTGGTGGCGGGCACGGTCGACCGGCTGCATCTGGGCGATGCGGCGGCGGGCGACCCGATCCGCATCGTCGATTTCAAGACCGCGCGCCGCCCGCCCGAGGATTTCGCGGACATTCCGCCCGCCTATCTGCGCCAGATGGCCGCCTATGCCTGCGCGCTGGAGGCGATCCATCCGGGCCGCGAGGTCGAGGCGCTGCTGCTCTATACCCATGCCCCGCGCATCTTCGCCATTCCCGCCGACATCATGGCGCGCGAGAAGGCCGCGTTAAGGGGGGGGTAGAATCCATTGCCGCCGCGCGGTTTGCGTCCGGCCGCCGCCGTCCTATCTATACGATCAAGACAGACCTGCGACTTTCAAGGAGATTTCCATGCCGACCATCGCCGTCACCGACGCCAGCTTCGAAGATGACGTCCTCAAGTCCGACAAGCCCGTTCTGGTCGATTTCTGGGCCGACTGGTGCGGCCCCTGTAAAATGATCGCCCCCGCGCTCGAGGAAATCAGCGAGGAACTGGGCGAGAAGGTGACCATCGCCAAGATGGACATCATGGAAAACACCGGCGTGCCCGGCCAGATCGGCGTGCAGTCGATCCCGCTGATGGTCCTGTTCAAGAACGGCGAAGCGGTCGCGCAGAAGCTGGGCGCCGCGCCGAAGAGCCAGCTCAAGGGCTGGCTGGAATCCGAACTGTAATCAGGGAATGCAGTCGGCGAGCCTGTCCCACAGGGCCGGGCTCGCCGCTGCCAGCAGGCCGGTGCCGTCCTGGTCCGGCCGATAGGGCGAACCGTCCAGCCGCGCGGCCCTGCCGCCCGCCTCGTTCAGCCACAACACGCCCGCCGCATGGTCCCATGCCAGCGTGCGATTGAACACCGACACATCGTTCACCCCCAGCGCCAGCCGCGGATATTGCTCCGCCGCGCAGCGCGGGATGTCGACCAGCCGGAAATGCGGCGCGACATTGCGCTGCACCTGATGGCGCTGCTCCTCGTTCAGGAAGACGGTGCTGATCGCGGCGACGGGCTTGTCCTCGCCGGTCGGGCGCGCGGTGATGCGTGTGCCATCGATGAAGGCGCCCTTGCCGATCTCGGCATGGCACAGCCGCTCGTTCAGCGGATCCCATAGCCAGCCCGCCTGCGTCTCGCCGTTCGCGGCCAGCGCGATGATCATGCCAAAGGGCGGCTTGCCGCGCGCGAAATTATTGGTGCCGTCGAGCGGATCGATGATCCAGCACAGATCCGCGCCGCGCCGGTCCATCACCGCGTCGTCGGCATGGGCGGCTTCCTCGCCCACGATGGCGGCCTCGGGCAGGATCTTCGCCAGCCCCTCGGCCAGCATGGCCTCGCTCTCGCGGTCGGCGATGGTGACGACATCGTCATGCGCCTTTTCGACGATCTCGCTGTCGGCCAGCGACTGGTAGCGCGGCAGGATGGTCTTTTCCGCGACTTCGCGCATCAGCGCGGCGACGGCATCGATGGGAGCGTTCATGTCCGGTAATCCGCGTTGATGGTGATATATCCGTGGGTGAGGTCGCAGGTCCAGACGGTCGCGCGCCCTTCGCCAATGCCCAGATCGACATCGATGCGAATGTCCTGACCCTTCAGATGCGCGGCCACGGGCGCTTCGTCATAATCGGCGAGCGGCTGGCCGTCGCGCGCAGTCCATACCCCGCCGAAGCCGATCGAGAGGCGGTCGCGGTTCGCCGGTTCGCCTGCCTTGCCCACCGCCATGACGACGCGGCCCCAGTTCGCATCCTCGCCGGCGATGGCGGTCTTGACCAGGGGCGAATTGGCGATGGCAAGGCCCACGCGCCGCGCGCTGTCGTCCGACTTGGCGCCCGTCACCGCGATCTCGATGAATTTCTGCGCGCCTTCGCCGTCGCGCACCACCAGATGTGCCAGCTGCCGGCAGACGTCGTGCAGAGCCGCGGCAAAGGCGTCCGCGCCGGGGCTGTCGGGGCCGGTGATCTCCTCGTTCCCCGCCTTGCCGGTGGCGAAGGCCAGCACCGTGTCGCTGGTCGAGGTGTCGCCATCGACCGTGATGCACGAAAACGTCGCCTCGTTCGCGGCGGACAGGCATTGCTGCAGGAAGGCGGGCGAGACATTTGCGTCGGTGAAGATATAGCCCAGCATCGTCGCCATGTCGGGCGCGATCATGCCGCTGCCCTTGATGATCGCGCTGAACTCCACCCTTTTGCCGCCCACCATCGCGCTGGCATGCGCGCCCTTGGTAAAGGTGTCGGTGGTGCCGATGGTCTCGGCGGCCTGCTCCCAGCCGCAGGGCTCTGCCGCGAACACGCGTGCCAGACCTTCGCGCGCCTTGTCTTGGGGCAGCGGCACGCCGATCACGCCGGTGGAGGAGACGAACACGTCGCTCGGCTCGCAGTCCAGATGGGCGGCGACTTCGGCCATGATCGTCTCCACCGCCTCGCGCCCGCGATAGCCGGTGAAAGCGTTGGAATTGCCGGCGTTTACCACCAGCGCCCGCGCGCGGCCCAAGGTCACCTGATCGCGGCCCAGTTCGACCTCGGACGAACAGCACACGTTCTTCGTGAACACGCCCGCGACCGAGGTTCCCTCATCCAATGTCACGAAGGTGAGGTCGCAGCGGCCCCAATTCTTGTAACCGGCGCGCGCGATGCGCGGCACGGCCCCTGCGATGGCGGGGAGAGCGGGAAACGGGCGGGCGAGCGGCGATCTGTCCATAGGCCCCGCTGCTTATGGCGAGCGGGCCGCGTGCGCAATCAGGAAGCGTCGCCTTCCGGCGAATGCGTATGTTTCCCACAGGCTGCGCTCAATCCCGCGTGCAACCATCTCGCTTCGTCGGAGTTGGTGTCATGCCATCTTCGCAATTGCATGCGATATGGCGTAAACAATATGCGCGTTGCGGAGCTTTGAGACACTCCATGCACATCTTGGCCAAGCGGATCGCCCAACGGAAAATGCCCGCCTTGTCGCGGCGGCAGGCACGGGTCCTGATCGGGTCCGGCTGTTGCATGGGGCTTGCGGTCGCCGCCTTCCCGGCCTGCGCGCGCGATTCGATTGCACCCGTCGTACCGGCCGCCGCCCAGTTGCTTCCCGTGAATTTCGATCTCTCGGTAAAGCGGCTCGACCGGGAAGCCGATCTTGCCGGTTCCGGCACAATCGAGCTTGACGAGGAAAAAGGCGCGCTGGGTGCCCCGGCGAACCCGCGCCAGCCGTGGGTTGATGACGGGCTGAAGCGCGAATGGTCGATCCAGCCGGTTGCGGATGGTCCGGCGCTGGAAGTTGCGGCGCTGGGCGGCGGAAAGAAGAAAGCTGGCCGTCTCGCGCATATCAGGGTCAGCTGGGCCTGGTAGGGACTAGCCGACCCTTATCGATCAGGAACCGCGCTCGGCCAGCCATTCCTCAAGCCATTTGATTGAATAGTCGCCGTTCAGGAAATCGTCCTGCCGGATCAGTTCCTGATGCAGCGGGATCGAGGTTTTCACGCCTTCGATCACCATTTCCTCAAGCGCGCGCTTCAGCCGCATGATGCAGCCTTCGCGCGTGCGGCCATAGACGATCAGCTTGGCGATCATCGAATCGTAATAAGGCGGAATGCGATAGCCCGCGTATAGCCCGCTATCGACGCGCACATGCATGCCGCCCGCCGCGTGATAGCTCGTCACCTGCCCCGGCGAGGGGGTGAAGTTGAACGGGTCTTCCGCATTGATCCGGCATTCGATCGCGTGGCCGGTGAAGACCAGCTCGTCCTGCTTGACCGACAGCGGCTTGCCGTCGGCGACGCGAATCTGCTCGCGCACGAGGTCGAGGCCGGTGATCGCCTCGGTCACCGGATGCTCGACCTGCAGGCGGGTGTTCATCTCGATGAAGTAGAACTTGCCGTCTTCCCACAGAAACTCGATCGTGCCCGCACCGCGATAGCCCATGTCGGCCATCGCCTTGACGCAGGTCATGCCCATGCGTTCGCGGTCCTCGGCGCTGATGACCGGCGAGGGGGCTTCCTCCAGCACCTTCTGGTGGCGGCGCTGCAGCGAGCAATCGCGTTCGCCCAGATGGATCGCATTGCCCTTGCCGTCGCCGAACACCTGGAATTCGATGTGGCGCGGATTGCCGAGATATTTCTCGATATAGACGGTGTCGTCGCCAAAGGCCGACTTGGCTTCCGATCGCGCCGCGCTCATCAGCGCGGGCAGCTCGTCGGCATTGTTGACGACCTTCATGCCGCGCCCGCCGCCGCCGCTGGCCGCCTTGACCAGCACCGGATAGCCGATCTCTTCGGCCAGCTTCAGCGCTTCCTCGGCGCTTTCGACCGCGCCTTCGGAGCCGGGTACCAGCGGCAGGCCCAGCGCGCCCGCGGTGCGTTTCGCCTCGACCTTGTCGCCCATCGTGCGGATATGCTCGGGCTTGGGCCCAATCCACTTGATGTCATGCGCCTCGACGATTTCGGCGAAGCGGGCGTTTTCGGACAGGAAGCCGTAACCGGGGTGGATCGCGTCCGCGCCCGAGATCTCTGCCGCGGAGATGATCGCGGCGATATTGAGATAGCTCTCGCTGGCGGGCGCGGGGCCGATGCAGACCGAATGGTCGGCCAGCCGGACATGCATCGCATCGGCGTCGGCGGTGGAATGCACCGCCACCGTCTCGATGCCCATTTCATGCGCGGCGCGGTGCACGCGCAGCGCGATTTCGCCCCGGTTGGCGATCAGGATACGCTTGATGGCCATAATCAGCGGCTCGCCGTCACTCGATCACGACAAGCGGCTGGTCGAACTCGACCGGGTCCGCATTGCTGATCAGAATGGCCGTGACCGTGCCTGCGCGCGGGGCGGGGATGGCGTTCATCACCTTCATCGCCTCGACGATGACCAGCGTGTCGCCGGCCTTTACCTGCTGGCCGACCTTGATGAAATCGGCCGCGCCCGGTTCGGGGGCGAGATAGGCGGTGCCGACCATCGGGCTCTTTACCGCATCGCCATTGGCGGCGGCAGGAGCGGATGCGCCGGCCTCGGCCGGGGCGGCGGCGGGGGCCGGGGCGGCAGGGGCGGCCATCATGGGCGCGGGGGCGGCGGCATATTGCGCCACGCCGCCTGCGCGCGAAACGCGGATCTTGCGGTCGCCGTCCTCGACCTCGATCTCGGTCAGGCCGGTTTCGCCGAGCAGCTCGGCCAGTTCGCGCACGAGGGCGCCATCAACATTCATTCCCGAATTCTTATGGCCGGGAGCGGATTTTCCGTCGCTCATCCATATGCTCACTTTGACGTTGCACAATGGGAGGGGCCTATGCGCTTGCTCTCGGCCAAGGGCAAGGGGCAGCGGGGCCTTTGCCCGGAAAGCTGCGCGAAATTGGGCGTGATATCTGCGAGCCGTCGGCATGCCCGCCAGTAAGTTTGGGGTGGGCGGGGAAGCCGATCCACACCGGATGCCGTCGTCGTCGCCGACGCGGGCATCCGGTGTGGCGGCCCCTCCCTGGAGCGATCCGCGGCCATTGGGCCAGCGGACCGGCTCCCCCGAACCGCGGTGAAATCTGGGCCATCGCGGTTCACAAGTAAAGGATCATGATTCTGGCGCCATGTCCTTAGCGGTCGGTGTCCCTTAGCGGTCGGTACCCTTGATTTTTCCCCACTGGCGCGCGGCGGTATAGCCCAGATATCCCGTGCCGAAGAGCGCGTAGAGCGGTTCGGGCAGTGCGCCGAGATAGCCGGTCATGCCGCGCCCGATCGCATCCGCCGCCTCGGGCCGGAACGCGGCGATCAGCCCCATGGGAATGGCGAACAGGATCAGCGTGTACATCACATAGAGAAAGCCCGGCCGTGCCCGGCTGGTCCACGGATCGGCGGATTGCGCCTCGGCCACGATGGCGGACAGGCGCGCTTCGACCATCTTCAGTTCCTGGCTGTTTTCAAGCTGCAGCAGTTCCAGCTTTGCGCGTTCGCGCGCTTCCTTGTCGGGAATGACGCGGTCGATAATCTTCGACAGCGGTCCGATAAGCGATTCGAGGATTGCCATGCGGTTCGTCCTGTTCCGGTGAGAGAGCAGGGGCGGCGTGCCTGAATGGAGATAAGTAGGAAAATAAAATAACCTTATAGGTTCTTATGGAAGAACAGCATTCGGATCGCGCATCTGCCATCGCAGGCGCCGCGTCTCACCGGGAGCAAGATCGATCAGCAGCACCTGATCCCCGCGGTGAATGGCCGGTTTGACCGACGCTTGGCGCAGAGCGATGTTGGTCGCGGGACCGATGGCCAGTTCGAACCGGATCGGCTCGCTGCCGGGATTGGTGATTTCCGCTTCCATCGCGGCCCATCGACCTGCCGCCATGGCTGCTTCGAACGACTCCAACGCGCCATCCCGATCCTTCGCATCGGCCCACCCCGCCGGGCGGCATGTGAATATCGCGCCGTGCCCACGCGAAAGAGTGATGTCGATGTCCTCTCCGACCGCGCGGTCGCGCATTTCGTCTTCGGCAACGAGCAGCGGCCCATGGCCGCTGGGCTCGAACAGCGCGATATTACCCTGTGGGAGCGAGCGGCCGAGGCCATTGCGTTCGGTGTTCCGGCTGCGGAGTTCGACATCGGCGGCGGCCGGTTCCATCGCCGCAGAGCACAGGCCGGTGTGCACCAGCTGGCCCTTCACCGAGCTCAGGCCGAGAAACTTCACCTGCTTCTGCGACCGGGCTGCGACGGTGACCGGCACCGGCACACGGTAGAGCTTCAGATCGCCCAGCGCCTCCTCGCCCGCCTCGACATCGGCCACCTTCATCGCCGATTCCATCTGCACCCTCGCCACGCTCAGGCCTGTCACCACGATCTGGTCTGCCATCATGGCAGGCGGCGGTGGCGGCGGCGGCGGAGCAGGCGGCGGCGGCGAGGAGATACCGCTAGACGTGCTGCCCAGCGGAAAACAGGTCAGCCGCAGACGCCGCGCGCGCGGAGGGTCGGTCAGTTCCTCGTAATCGCTGGTGACGTTGATCCGGCCCGCGACCGTCATCAGTTCGGCATCGGGAAAGCTTTGCCCGTTGGCGTTCGCCACTGTCAGCCATGCCATCAGCTCGAGCGTCCGGTCCTTGTCGCGGCTGGCCTCCGCGAAACTCGCGACATAATTGGCCTGCCAGTCGAAGCCCGTCGCCAGATAGGTCAGCGTGACAGTGTGGGTGCCGCCCTCGGCGCTGAATGTGTCGATGGTAAACACCGGCTGCGGCGACAAACCCGCAGGCACGCGGTCGAAGCTGAGCCTTTCGGGCAGGCCCGAGCAGCGCACCGCCTCGAACCCCTCCCGGGTCTGCAGCACGAGCCCGCCGTCGGCGCGGGTGCGGATGATCGCGGTCTCGGTTTCGGCGTTGCCGGTCGCTGGATTGGTGCGGGTGATGCGGACGCGGTTACCCAGTGTCCCATCGACCAGCGCGGCGGGCGAGAGAAGGTCGGCGTTGCGGTTCTTCTCGATGGTGCCGCCGGGCAGGCCGGTGACGATGGCGCTGACTGCGACCATGCTCTCGGACACGCCGGTAAAGCGGATGCGCGAATGGCCGGGGGGCAGCGTAACCTGCCGCACTTCGGAGATCATCGCGAAGCCGCCTGCCCATTTCGGATCGATCGGAGCGCCGCCGCGGTCCTCGTCGCGGTAGATGGTGACGGCGATGTCGGAAGGCTGCGAGGCGTCGACCGCGGTGCGCCCGCTGACATCGGCGCGCGCAGTGGCTTGCGCCGAAGCGGCGGCCGGCAGCAGCAGCGCCGCAAGGGGGAGAAAGCGCAGC
>CERQ01021102.1_pt1 | contig 25217 bp, 24 predicted proteins | sample 530711 | NCBI WGS metagenome assembly CERQ01 (sample SAMEA2620882, study PRJEB7988) | marine metagenome | biome: marine biome (ENVO:00000447); feature: mesopelagic zone (ENVO:00000213); material: "saline water (ENVO:00002010), including plankton (ENVO:xxxxxxxx)" | depth 850 m | reverse complement strand
CGCACGGCGCGGAGCACCACATCCTCCACGTGGTGGCCGCTGGCGGCTCCGGCCGGTCGCGGCCGGGTCTCGTGTACCTCGATGCGCCAGCCGCCGGTCGACGCGAGCGCAGCGGCGATCTCGTCGACGCCGACGTAGGCCGCCGGATCGAAGATGGGCGTGTGCGCGGCCGGGTCGCTCTGCTCGAGCACCCACGACGGCTCGTGCGCGACGACCAGCAGCGTGCCCCCGGGCGCGACGGCGCCGAGCAGCGCGTGCAGGCCGCGGCCCTCGGGTGTGCGGGTGAACGATCCGTACTGCAGTGAGACGAGGTCGAATTCCTCCGTGCCGTACGGGTGGATGCTGTTCGCATCGACGTGCAGGGTGCGCACGTCGAGCCCGCGCCGTGCCGCCTCCTCGTCGACACGCCGGAGCGCGCGGGACGAGACGTCGGATGCGGTCACGTGCCATCCTCGCTCGGCGAGCCACAGCGCATCCGCCCCTTCGCCCGTGCCGACATCGAGCGCGCGACCGGGGGCGAGATCGGATGCTTCGGCGACGAGCGCGCCGTTGGGGTTGCCGCTCCAGACGCGCTCGCCGGCGTAGCGGTCGTCCCACTCCGCTTCCACGCCGGAGGGACGGGCGCCGGTAGCGAGGTCGTCGCCGGCGAGGCTGAACGCGATCTGTGCGCCGACGAAGCTGCCGTTCGCAGCCGCCGGCAGCACCTGCAGGCTCGGGTCGGCGACGTTGCCCGCGGCGAAGACCCCGTCGACGGCGGTGCGTCCGGTCGCATCCACCGCGAGCGTCTCGCCGAGGCCGCTCGGGTGAGGTGCCGCCTGCAGGCCGAGGCCGGCAAGCATGCCGATCCGGGCATGAAAGCGCGAGCCGGTGAGCACGGCGTCGGCAGCGAGCACCCGGCCGTCAGCGAGCTCGATGCCGAGGGCGCCATCGGCGTCGGTGACGCGCGAGACGGTGGTCTCGACGACGGGAACCCCCGACGCCGCGAGAGTCCGCAGGGCGTCGCGGTCGATGCCCGTCCCATCATGCACGACGACGGTGAGCCGGTCGGTGAGGTGCCGCATGAGCGGTGTGGGATGCAGCCCCATCGGCGTCGTCACGATCTGCACCACCCGCTGATCGCGCACCTCCCAGCCGTGGCAGAAGGGGCAGTGGATGACCTCGCGTCCCCACCGCTCGCCCAGCCCGTCGATCTCGGGAAGCTCGTCGGTCAGGCCGGATGCGACGAGGACGCGTCGCGCCAGCAGCGCGCTGCCGCCGGAGAGCTCGAGGCGGAAGAGGTCGCTCTCGCGCCGCACATCGAGCACGCGTCCGGACAGCACTTCGCCGCCGTAGGAGCGGACTTCCTCGCGGCCGATCGTGCGCAGCTCGGCGGGCGGTGCGCCCTCGCGCCCGAGGTAGCCGTGCATGTGAGCGGCGGGGGCGTTGCGTGCCGTGTCGTCGTCGACGACGATGACCGACCGGCGCTGGCGGGCGACCTGCAGCGCGCCGGCGAGGCCGGCGGCAGACCCGCCGATGACGGCGACGTCGCAGCGGCGCGTCATCGCGGGCGGGGTGTGCGCGGCGGCACCGTGTGCGGCGGCGTTGTGCTGATCGTGGTGGTGGCCCATGTCGACAGCGTAGGCTCGGCTGGCGTATTCAGGATGCTCACTTGCACTATTCGCAAGGAGCGCGCATGCTGGTCCCATGGTGACCGCCGACGTCGAGAAGCTCGCCCGCGCGCGCCTGCGCAGCATCCGCACCACCCTCGGCTATTCGCTCGATGAGATCGCCGCGCGGAGCAATCTCAGTGCGTCGACGATCAGTCGCATCGAGACCGGCAAGCGCACGCTGAGCCTTGACGTGCTGGTGCCGCTCGCCGGCGCGCTGCAGGTGAGCCTGGATGCCCTCTTCCACGCCGACGATGATGACGACGTCGTGATCCGTCCCACCCAGCATCGTGCGGGCAATCGCACGACGTGGGCGCTGAACCGCGTCGACGGGCGCACCCTGGCGATGAAGATGCGGCTGGAACCCGAAGCCGCGCTGCCCGCACCCCGCGTGCATCCGGGATACGACTGGTTCCTCGTGCTCGAGGGTCGCGTGCTGCTGCAGCTGGGGGAGCGGCGGATCGAGGTCGGTGCGGGGGAGGCGGCGGAGTTCTCGACGATGACGCCTCACGCGATGACCGCGATCGACGCGCCCGCCGAGCTCGTCATGGTGTTCGACCGCGAGGGTCAGCGCGCGCACCTGCACCGCTGACTTCGTGTCGGGCCGCGTCACAATCCCGCACGGCGGCCCGCGGTTCGGGCACAGTAGGGATGCCGCCCGATCGGGCGGATTCGCATCCGATCTCTTGGGGGATATCCGTGACCAACGTTCCCGCCTCGCCGTCGCTGTCGCAGCCGCTCTACGGTGCGTCGTTCGGGCAGGCCTTCACCCGCTTCTGGAAGAAGTACGCGACCTTCAGCGGCCGCGCGAGCCGCAGCGAGTTCTGGTGGTGGTACCTCGCGAACATCATCATCGTGACGGTGCTCTACATCATCACCGCGATCGGCGGCTTCGCCGGGGCGAGCATCGACTCGACCACCGGCGCGTCGGCGCCCGGTCCGCTGTTCGGTGTGGGGATCGCGCTGCTGGTGATCTGGTGGCTTGCGATCATCGTGCCGACCCTCGCCCTCTCATGGCGCCGTCTGCACGACACGAACCGTTCGGGCCTGTTCTGGTTCCTCGGCTTCATCCCGGTCGTCGGCGGCATCATCCTGCTGGTGCTGTTCGTGCTCGACAGCGACCCGGCCGGAGCGCGCTTCGACGCCTGATCCGCCAGATCCGTAACGCGGGCCCGTCACCTCGGTAGGTGACGGGCCCGCGTCGCGTGAGCGCTCAGCGCTCAGCGCTCAGCGTGCGGCGTACTCCTGGCCCGCCTGTGCGGCGTCGGCGGCGAACGATCCCTGCGTGATGGCCGTCGCGCCGCCGTCGACGGGGATGACCGCGCCGCTCATGAAGTCGGACATGTCGCTGGCGAGGAACGTGGCGACCTTGGCGATGTCATCGGGGGTGCCGGTGCGGCCGAGGGGCTGCGAGCCGGCGAGACGCTCGGCGAGAAAGTCGGTGAAGTCGTCGGCCTGCTCCAGCGGAACGCCGAAGGCGCGCGCCATGATCGGCGTCATGATGATTCCGGGGGCGATCGCATTCGAGCGGATGCCTGCCGGTGCCAGCTCCGCGGTCGCCTGCCGCACGATGCCGACGACCGCGTGCTTGGCCGTGGTGTAGCCGGCCGCCGACCAGCCGCCCTGCAGCGCCGCCGCGCTCGCGGTCGAGATGATCGATCCGCCCGTTCCCTGCGCCTGGAACTGCTTGGCTGCGAACTTGTGCCCGAGGATCACGCTGCGCGTGAGCAGGCCGAGCGTCTTGTCGAATCCCTCGGTTCCCACCTCGAGGATTGGCGACGGGTCGCCCTGCGCGCCGGCGTTGTTGTACATCACATCGAGCTTGCCGAACACCTCCACGGTGGTCGCGACGAGAGCCTCGAGTGCGGCCTCGTCGGTGACGTCGGTGTGCACGTAGATCGCCGCATCACCGAGCGCGTCGGCGAGGGCCTGCCCGGCCTCGTCCTGAATGTCGGCGATCGCGACCCGCGCACCCTCGGCGACGAAGCGCTCGACGCTCGCGCGGCCGATGCCGCTGGTTCCGCCGGTGACGATGGCGACCTTTCCTTCGAGAAGACCGGTCATGGGATACCTCCTTTGTCGTGGCCCATCGGGAAGACGCGTCGCCGATCGGGCCGTCTCGGCGACGAGAGAATTCATGAGCCGGGCGGGTTCGCCGTGAGCAGGCTCCCGTCGAAGGCGTCAACGAGGCGGAGGAAGGACTCCTCCGGATCGGCGCCGCGGATCACCATCTCCTCCAGCGCGATGCGCGTCGCGCTGGCGACGGCGGCCGACGCCGCCCGTGCTCGGACGTCATCGGTCTCGAGTCCCAGGCGCGGGGCGAGGAGCGGCGTGAGTGCGCGTTCGCCGTCGTGCACCTTCCGAAGGAAAACCGACCACATCTCGGGGTCGGCGAACACGAGGGGGAAGAGCAGCCGCGTCCGGGCGTCGTTAGTGCCGCCGAGCATTGCTCGCCACCCCTGCTGCAGGACCTCGCGCACCGGGGCGGCGGGGGGCGCGGTCGCGATGACGTCGTCGAAGGTGCGTGTCGTCCAGTCGAAGACGGGGGCGATGCTCTCGGCCTTGATCGCGAAGTAGCGGTAGAAGGTGCGCTCGGAGATGCCGATCTCGTTCGAGATCTCGGCGATCGTGAGTGCGGTGGTGCCGCGCTCGATGAAGAGTGCGCAACAGGCCTCGGATGCACGCAGGCGTGCGTCGGTCGACGCGGATGCCTGCGGTGCGGCCATACCGTCACCGTACCCGCCCCTGGCAGAAACTGCCAGGGGCGGGTACGTGGTCAGTCGTCGCCGCGGTCGCCGACCGTCGCTTCTTCGGCGGCATCCATCGCGGCGTCTCCCTCTTCCGGCGACTCCGAACCGGCGCCGCGGGTGCCCTCGTTCGGGCCGGGGGCGGCGCTGTCGTCGTCGTGTCGGTGCGTCGGATCTTCTGTGGCCATGGTGGCTGTTCCCCTTTCGTCATCTCCACTCAACGGGCTGCGCGGCGGTACGTGCAGGGGGTTGCGGATGCGGGGGAGACGTGATCGGTCGCCGCGCCGGCTCGAGCTCTAGGCTCGGCGCCGTGAGCGACATCCTGGGAGAACAGTTCGTGCTCGACGACGGGGTGGTGCGCGTACCTCGGGCGGTAGCCGAGCCCGCGGTATCCGGCGACAGTCGCATCGAAGCCGGGCGGTGTCCGAAGGTCATCGTTCACAACTCCTCAAGATCGCGCGCCAGCCCTACAGAATCGACGGCAAGAGCGCGCGGATGCAGCGGGCGTGAGGAGTTCTGAACGTGCAGCCGCGCTGAGCCCGGGTGCCCAGCCCTGCGCGAAGGCGGAGCTACCCCGCTGACCGGGAAACCACAACCCCCGGTCTGTGAACACGGTGCATGGGCACAGTAGAAGCATGCGATGCATCACCTACGCCGGCGAATCGGTCATGACCAGTGACGATGTCGCCGAGGTGCTTGTCACCCTCACGGCCGCGATCGCCAGCCACCGTGAGGCCGAGGCGGCCAGGATCCCGATCGTTCTCGAGGATGGGTCCGTCGCGCAGGCCGATCTCGTGATCGGGGTCGGCAACGACGTGCTGTCCGCTCCCATCGACTGGGACGGGGAGGAGCCCGACTTCTCGGAGGCGGCCGCGAACATGCGCCGCCACCGCCATTACCCCGACCAGGAGCGTGCTGGGGTCTCGTATGCGGCACCGCATGAAGAGATCGGCTGGGATCCCGACCTGGAGGGCTGGTCCGACTCCTGACGCGGATCTCGTCATGCGCGCCCGGCCCCGGTCGTAACGCCGGCGCAACACCGTCGGCGACGGCGCCGGGCATGATGGGATGATGCCCGAGCAGCCACCACCGCAACGCCCGGGCATCGCTGCGCCGCCGCACCGAACCGAGATCGCCGTGCCGCCGCGACCGCCGTTGCCGCCTGACCGGCGGCCGTCGCAGGAATCGCCGGCACCGCCCACGCACGACGCCCCGGCGACCGTCAGCGCGGCCCCGCGTGAGCGTTCGATAGCGGCGTGGATTCTTGGCGCCTACCTGGTCGCCCTCACTCTCATCGCCTTCTGGCCGTCGCCCGTGGATGCGGGCGCAGGCCCGCTCATCCGCCTCATCACCCGGGTCGTGCCGATGCTCACGTACGCCCGCCTCGAGTTCGGTGCGAACATCCTGCTGTTCGTCCCGCTCGGGGTGCTGCTGACGCTCATCTTGCGCGATCGCGCTCTCGTGCTGCCGATCGCGATCGTCCTGACGCTCGCGATCGAGAGCGTGCAGGGTGTTCTGCTCGATCGCCGCACGCCCAGCGAGCTCGACATGGTCGCCAACACTGCCGGCGCCTGCATCGGACTGCTCGCCGTCGCGGTGTGGCAGTGGTGGCGTCGTCGACCGGCGTCCTGAGACGTCGGCGCGCGGTCACCGACCGCGGGTCGGGATGCGCCGCTGACCGTCGGTGACGAGAGCGCGCACCGTGGCGATGATGCCGGCGGCGGAAAGCGTTCCGAACAGGGCCAGTATGAGCATGGTGTCGCCTCCTCGATGGCAGTGGACTGCTTGCATCGAGTAGACCTCATAATTGGACCGCCTGTCGCGATCCAATAGAGATCGCCTGGCCCGATCTGGCGTCCGGCCGAGCAACGGTTCCGCTGCGTGTCATGACGTGCCGTCCATCGCTCCGCAGTCACTTAGTGCGGGTGTGGGGGCGGGACGACCCGCAGGTTGTGACTGCGGAGCAGGAGGGGGCGCTGGATCGATCTGCGTCGTCTGCACAAGGCTCCTCCGGGGACGGTGCCGCTGGGGCCAGAATGTATCCATCCCGCAAAGACAGGACACGCCATGCCCGCACCTTCGCCCCACGACCGCGTCTGGGCGTCGTGGGTGCGCGGAGATGCGGCAGGCGCGATCACCGTCGCCCTGCAGCACGCGGCGGACGTTCGGATGCTGCGGGCGGCCTGCGCGATGGCGCTGCGCAGCCACCGGGTGGACCTGCTCATGTCTCACATCGATGACATCTCCGCGCTCGATGCGGGCGTGGAGCGCGACGGCGTGCTGGCGAGTGTGCTCGTGGGGGAGGGTCGCATCGACGAGGCGGCGTTGGTTGTGCTGGCGATCAGCCCCGACGAGATCGCCGCCACAGACGACCGCCCCATCGCGAGCGCGACATCGCTGCGCAGCGCGGCGATCGCCTACGTCGCACTCGGCGCGATCGCCTCCGGTGCGTGGGTGGTGGCAGCGCGGTGCCTCGCGGCGGTTCGCGCCCTTCTCGATGCCGAGTCGGCCGACGCTGACGATGAGATCGGGCGCTTCGACCTGCTCGGAATGGCGGCCATGGTCGAAGCTCACACCGGCACGGAGAACGAGGCCGTTGTCGCTCTCGAGTCCGCGCTGGCGCCATTGCGCAGCCGCAACCTCCTCTCCAGCGAACATGCCTTGGCGCTCATCGCCCTCGGTGACGTCAATCACCTGCACGGATCGCTCGAACGCGCCGCTGTCAATCTGTCCCGCGGCGCTCGCCTGACGGCCGCTTCGCGACCGGGCTTCATCAGCCATGCGCGTGTGCTGCTCGCGTTCATCCGGATTCGGCAGGGCCGATGGGCGGATGCCGCGGTCGAGGTGGAGCGCCTGGGTGAGCCGAACGAGACGATCGAACGGGACTGGATCCGCACCCAGATCCTCGCCGTGCGCGGATTGCTGCGGGTGGTGACGGGCGATCTGGATGCGGGCGCGGCCGACCTTCGCGAGGCGCGTGCGCTCGCCGAAACAACGCCGAGCAACCTTGCTGCGATGGTGATGCTGCATGCGCGCATCGTCGAGGCGGTCACCCGGGGAGATTGGGATGGGCTGCAGCACGCGCTGGACGACTCGGAGGAGCCCGGATACCGGCATCCGTATCGAGACGGGGAGTGGCGGGTTCTCACCTTGGTCGCCGCCTGGAACCGACGCAGCTTCGCCGATTTTCGCCGTCGCCTGACCGACTGGGCGCTGACCAGCGATGCGGTGGACGACCCGTACTACTGGGCATGTGCGAGCCTCGCGGCGGAGTTCGAGCAGCGTCATTCGGATGCGCTGGCGGCGGCGGAGCGCGCGCTGACCGTGCTCGGCCCCGCGCAGGACCCGATGGGTCAGGTGTGGGTGCTCATGGTGGTCGGCCGCTACTTCGTCCGGTACGGCGATGAGGGCTCACCGGATCCGGACCGCGCGCGGGAGGTGTGGGACCGCGTGATCGCTCAGCTACGGGGGCTCGGCGCGTTGGCGCTCGCCGAGCGGTGCGAACGCATCGTGGATCGGATGATGGCCCGGTTCGAACGGGAGCGCGCCGCGCATCCGCTTGCCTCGCTCACCCCCCAGCAGGTACGCATCGCCCGTGCGGTCGCTCAGGGGTACACCAGCGACGAGATCGCCGCGATCGAGTTCCTTTCCAAGCGCACGATCGACTACCACGTCACGAACATCGTCGTGCGGCTCGGGCTCTCGAGCCGCCGTGAGATCGCCCGCGTGATCGACGCAGCGGACTGACACGACGACTGTCATTCGATACGAGTGAGCCGGCGCGGCCGGATTCATAGACTTCACGCGACGGTACCCGACGGTCACTGACCAAGGACGCCCACAGGGGGCGGGCGACATCGTTGCGCGTGCGTCTCGGGTCAACGGCTGGGGGGCGACCCGAGACGCGTGCGCGCTCTCGGACGCGGTGCGTTGTGTCGCGTGGCGCGTGCATCGTGTGTCGCGCGCGTCGGGCATCGCGCGTCTCGCGTCGCGCATCGAGTGTCGCGTGTCGCGGGTCGCGTGTCGTGTGCATCGCATGTCGTGTGCACAACTCCTCAAGAACGCGCGGGTCGGCCGTCACCTCGCCGGATGCGCGGCCCGGTTCGCGCAAGTTTGAGGAGTTGTGAACACGTGGGCCCGGACACGCGCCGTCTAGCGGCGCGCGCCCCCGATCGACCCGCCGTCGGCAGCTGGGCGAACGCCCTCCGCATGCGGCTCCCGTCAGAGGGCTGCGAACAGCTGGCGGAGGGTCTCGTCGGGGCGGTCGCGGTGAGGGGAGTGGCCGGCGTTCTCGACGACCGACATCGTGATGTGCGGGTTGGTGCAGACCTCGGCGGCGAGATCTCCAGTGAAGATCGAGAAGACGGCGGGGTCGGCGCCGATGATATGGGTCGGGATGCGCAGGGCAGCAGCCGCGGCGCGCGCATCCCAGTCCGGGTTCTGGATGTCGGTCTCGGCGACCGCCCACCGGCTGACCTGGCGTGACGAGAGCGCTTTGAGCTCGAGGTCCTGCTCGTGCCACCGCGGATTGTTTCGGCGCACGTCGTCGACCGTCACGTCCATGAAGGCCTCGTCCTGGCTGGAGCGCACCGCGCCGCGCTCGCCGTCGGTGATCCGCAGGCCGGGGTCGATGAGTACGAGGCGGCGCGTCCAGGTGGGGTTGTCGGCGGCCGCGAGCGTGACCGCAGCCCCGCCGAGCGAATGACCGATCACGAGGTCCCACGGTTCATCGTCGTCGGGATGCGCGATCGCGACGTCTGCCGCATAGGCGGCGAGGGTGTAGTCGAGCGCTCGCGGCGCGGTGCCGTGGCCGCGCAGATCGACGGCGCTCGCCCTCCATCCGGCGTCGGCGAGGGCGACACCGAATCGCCACATGAGTGCTCCGTTGGAGCCGAGGCCGTGCACGAGCAATGCCCGCGCGGGGGCACGCGGATCTCCCCAGCTCAGGCGGGGGAGGGTGACAGGTGTGACCACGGCCTCATCCTAGGGCGTGCATCACGCGGGCCGGTGGGTGTGCAACTGCCGCCAGCCCCGCCGAGCGTTGCGTAGCAGGCGACGCGGTTCACGACTCCTCAAATCCGCGTCGGCCCGGAGGTCACAGCCGCTGCCAGGCAGCTGTCACGCCACGATTTGAGGAGTTGTGAACGCGAACGAGCCCGGCCAGGGCGCCCTTGCCGGCGAATACCCGGCGCGGCCGCGGTGGCGGTCGGGCCCGGGGTGGCGCGCCCGATACACTCCGGAACCGTGGAGCGCTCGCTGGTCGTCGATGCCCTCGGGCGCCGTGTGCGGATCGACGGTCATGCCTGCGACCGCGAGCAGTGGCAACTGGTCGAGCGGTGCTGGCGCGACGCGGTGGCCCCGCCGGGCCCGGCCGACGCGCACGTGCAGGCGGTGCCGACGGGCGAACCGAACAGTTGGCTCTCGGTCCTCGCCGGCGAGGTCACCCGCGTGGCGCTGCAGCTGAACCGAGGTCGGCTGTGGATGCTGCATGCCGCCGGCATCGCCGCCGAGGACGGGCGTGTGATCGCGCTCGTCGGCCCCTCGGGACGGGGCAAGACGACAGCTTGCCAGGCGGCGGGCGCGGCATTCGAGTACGTCTCCGACGAAGTCGTGGCCATCGATGCCGACGGGCGCGTGTGGGCGTACCGCAAGCCGCTTTCGGTCAAGGAGCCGGAGCGTGCCGCGAAGTCGCAATGGGCCCCGACCGACCTCGGGCTGAGAGTGCGAGAACGTCCACTTCGGCTCGGGCGCATCGTCGTCCTCGATCGGATCGACGGGGCAGCGTCGGCCGGGGGCACGCCGCGCGTCGAGGCGATGGATCTCGGCGACGCCTTGACCGACCTCGTGGCGCAGTCGAGCTTCCTCGCCGACCTTCCTGCGCCGTTGCGCACGATCGCGTCGCACGTGGCGGCGACCGCCGGCGTCGTGCGCGCGACCTACGCCGATGCCCGCGAGCTCAGCGACGTGTGGGGTGAAGTCCTCCCGGCGGCGACAGCGACAGGGGCCGCGGTCGGCGCCGCACCAGCCGGTACGAAACTCGTCGAACCGCCCCTCGTGGCGGCACCCCCGCCTGAGGTGGCTCCGGAGCCGTACGCGCGCTCGCCTCACCTCGATGCGGTCGGCCTCTCCTCTCCCGACCGCATCGCGGTGCTCCGGCGCGACGACGACACCGACGGCGAGGACGCCGGCGGTGAGGCTGTCGTCCATGTTCTCGCGGGGGTCGCCCCGACGCTCTGGCGGCACGCGTCCGGGGCGTCCATGGAGACGCTGCGCGCCAGCGCCGTCGGTCTGCACGGCACGCCCCCGTCGGACGATGCTGCGACTCTCGTCGCATCGGCCGTGAGAGAGCTCGAGGAGGCGGGGCTGCTGCAGCGTGGGGCCGCGCACTGGGCTGTGGCGCCGGATGTGTCGTGGACCGGAGCAGACGACGTCGTCGCCTGCTCGCTGCGGGACGACCGCGCCCCCGTCGCTCTGCAAGGTTCGGCGGCAGTCATCTGGCGTGCGCTCGCCGAGGGTGGGACGGAGGCGGAGATCTGCGAACGCGTGATCTCCGTGTCGCAGCCGACGAGTGATGACGTGCCCGCGCAGGTCTCAGCGTTCCTCCGCGACCTGCTCACGCGAGGGTTGGCGTCCGTCGATGGAGGGATGCGACACCGCCCATCCGAGCGCACGGGAGAGTGACCGGGCGCTGCGTCCCCAGCGCCGCACGCGGGCGAGCATGATGTCGGCCCAACGGTCGCGGACGCCGGGACGATGGCGCAGCATGTCCTCGCGGCTCGGCCAGATGGCCCGCCACATGACGCGCAGGCGATCGAGGCCTCGGGCGCGCCGCCAGGCGGTCCACCACAGCAGCGCCGGCGTCTGCGCGCCGCGCACCTTGTCGCGCCAGTCGTCGAGCCCGGGCGCCGACCGCTCCTGCGCTGAAGGCACGATGTCGACCCCCCACGCGCGCAGCTCCGTCTCGAGCGTCACCGCGCATCCCGTGGCGTGCGCGAGAAAGACGAGGTCGTCGCGCTGCGTTCCCGTGAGCGGTGACTGCCGCAGATGCGCCAGGTCGCGCTGGTGACGCGGATTCTGCGGACCGCCCCGCAACGCGTGAAGAGCGGTGATCAGCCGATTCGCCGCGGCATCGGGCACCTGACAGACCCGGTGTGCGAACGCCTCCTCGGCGCGACGATGCCATAGCAGGTCGAAGACGGTGAGCGGGTCGGCGAGGAATCCGGGGAAGTAGCGGTGCACGTCCGTCGAGTGCGGCCAGTCCGGGTGTCTCAGCGTGCGCGAATGGAGGGTGAAGCGAGCGCTCGCGAAGGTGTCGGGGAACTGCTGCCAGCCCGCCTTCTCGATGAGCGCAAGGAACGCTTCGAAGCGGTCCGGGCTCACCAGCACGTCGACGTCGCCGGAAGCATGCGCGGGCCGTACCCCCTGCCGGGCGAGTGTCGGTCCCTTCAGCAGCAGCACGCGGATGCCGTTCCGTTCGGCGATCCCCTGCATCCATGCGTGGCCGAGATCGATCGCGTCGGCCAGATCGATCGGAACGGGGCGGGCGTCCACGCGCGTCACCGCCGACGGTCAGGTTCCGGGCCGCATGACGGCGGTGTCGACGCGCGACGTGCGCTCAGCCTCGAGCGCCCGGCGGTAGCCGCGCATGATGAGCGCCCGCCGCAGCAGCCGTGTCGCGGCATCCTGCAGTCGCCAGGCGTGCAGGGCCCCGCTCATCCGGTACGCGCCGACGACCGCTGCCTGAAGCGCGCCCCCTCGGTCGTGATCGGCGATCCGCCGCTGAATCGCGCCGAGCACGCGCGAGTACGACCGGGGGATCGTCACCATCGGCGTGAGCTGGCCGGGGCGCTCTCCCCATCGGCGCTCGAGGTCGGCGACCGCCTGTCCGCGCACCTCGCATTCCCTCATGTATGCGGTGATGCCGCGGGCATGGTGGTGCGCGGCGATCGCACGATCGTCGAAGACCGCGGTGGCCCCCACGCGTGCCAGGCGTATGCCGAGATCGAGATCCTCGTTGTACTCCAGACGCTCCGAAGCCCTGAACGACTCCACCGCGAGATACAGCGATCGGGGGAGAGAGACGTTCCCACCCCACAGGGAGCCGAGGATGGTGTCGGAGTCGCCGCGCCGCCACCCGGCGACCTGCGCATCGTAGTCGCGCGCGTAGAGATAGGTCGGGGCCTGGTCGGACCCGCGTCGGGTCGGCAGGGAGACGGGCATGTAGCCCTGCAGCACCCGCGCGCCGCCCTCGGCGTGGAATCGACGATGGCGGGCGACCAGCCCCGGGCCGGGGATCACGTCGTCGTCCACGGCGAGCACCACGTCTCCGCGGGCGCGCTCGAGCCCGGCGATGCGGGCGCGGGCGAGTCCGACGTTCTCGGTCAGCTGCACGATCTCGAGGGCGTCGTCGCCGAGCGGGAGCTCATCGCGCCAGCCCTCGTGCGGACCGTCGAGCACGACGACGATCTGATCGGCGCCCTGGCCGCGGTACTCGTGGATGAGTGGCGGAAGGCGGTGCAGCCGCCGGTACGACGGCAGCACCACCGTGACGGTCGGCGCGTTCCCGTTCCCGTTCACGCGACCGGACGACCGGGGTCGGGGAGGCCGGTCATGAGCTCGTACATGCGCCCGACGGTCTGCTCGACATCGGCGGTCGTGGACATGTTTGCGCCGATGAACAGCCGGCCGTTGTACATGATGCCCGCGGCGGCGAGGCTGTCCGTTCCGAGGCTCGCCGGGAACGGCGCGACATCGAGGATCCTCGCCCCCGCGAAGAAGCGCGGCCGGGAGACCCAGGGCAGCAGCGTGCTGTAGCCGATCGGAAATCCGGGCGCCGGCGGGTAGGGCTTGTCGTCGTCGCGCTCTTCGACCTGACGATGGATCGCGCGCACGGTCGCGGACAGATCGGCGTCGGCATCGCCGGAGACCGACATGTCGCGTACGTGGTTGCGGATGTGCGACGCGGCCGACGAGTGGAACGACACCGGGAACCGCAGACTCACCACGCGCTGCTCGCCCGGCCACGCTCCCACCATGGCCGCGGCCTGAAGATCGCTGAGGGTGCCGCCGTGCTCCCGGGCGCGGCGACCGGCGAGCCCGGCATCGAGCGCGCGATACGCCGAGTGGCGCGGAGGCAGTGCCGCGCGGCGCGCGGCCTCGCCGCCTCGCCCATAGCGCAGCGGCAGCAGCAGTCGCGCCCCGACCCGACGGATCCGCCGCAACACCGGGCGGCTCCAGTAGGAGCGCCACGCTGCGCCGAGCGAACCCTCGCGGTGCCACCACTGCTCGAGCGCGAGCCCGGGCAGATGCCAGGCGCGCGCCGGCTGCACGGCAGCGAAAGGATCGCGCGGTTCGGGAAACGGCTCGTCGGCTCTTGCCTGGGTCACGGTGGAGAACAGGCGCATCCCGGACAGCCCATCCGTCATGGCGTGGTGGAACATCATCCCGACCGCGACGCGACCGTCGGTCAGGGCGGTGATCCGGATCCGCCAGAGCGGATGCCGCAGCGAGAAGACCGGATCCTCGGCACCGGAGAGGCGCCGCAGGTCTGCGGTGGCGGGATCCACAGCAGCGTCGGAGAACACGAGGTGGCGATCGAGATCGAAGTCGTCGTCGGGCACCCAGGCCGGCGGTGTCAGCCCCAGGAAAGAGCGCTGCAGGCGAAGGCGGAAAGACTCGGTGCTCGCGACGGCGCCCTGCACGAAGGCGCGGATCCGTACTCGATCGAGGGAGCCGTCGGGGCGCAGCAGCGGGCCTCCCTCGGCGATCAGCAGGCCGGGGGTCTGCATGTTCTCGAACGAGATGTGGTTGGAGACGTAGCCCTCCTCCCAGATCTGCATGAACTCGGCGTGCGGCCGGGTCAGCCGCACGGGTGCGATCTCATCGCTCGCGGTCACAGTCGTCGACATCGGTACTCCTCAGGAAGCCAGGCGCGGCTCGGTCACGGTTAGAACGGTCAGCGGGGATCCCGTGAGAACCGATCCCTCGCTCCGCAGAATCAGGGGGATGGCGACGATGCCGCTGGCGTCGGCGACCGCGATGTGGCACACCGCCTCGGCGTCGTCGGGTGCGGGCGCGGCGGATACCTCGAGCGTGCGGAAGTCGCGGCCGAGCCCCTCGCCGGTCGCCTTCGCGGCCGCCTCCTTGGCGGTCCAGGTCGGAGCCAGCCAACGCCGTCGCGCGAGTGAGTCGAGACTCTCGGAGCGTGCCGCTTCGGCTGGAGAGCACATGCGCCGACGCAGGGCCCGGGAATCGAATGCGGTGAACGGTGCCGCTTCGACATCGGCGCCGATCCCGTCACCGGCCCCGACCGCGACGAGCAGAACGTCACCGCTGTGCGACACGGAGAAGTCGGCGTCGAGCCCTCGAAGTCGGGGCTTCTCGCCGCCCGATCCCCGATCGATCCCGCGCCAGCGCAGTCCGAGCTCGCGTGTCACCATGTCTTCGACCCACCGTTCGGCGATGTGCGTCAGTTCCCGGCGCGGCGCGTCGCAGCGCCCGAGCACCCAGTGCACGGCGCGTTCGCGCACGTGCACGATGCCTCTCTTCGGCGGCGCATCGGTGTCTCGCGACATGGTCAGCGGCAGGGTTCCTCAGCCGGCCGCGACCCGCGCGGCGAGCCCTTCGCCGAGTTCACCGAGCGTGGCGAACTCGCCGAAGAAGGTCGGATCGACGGCGACGGCGTACGTGTCTTCGATGTCGCCGCAGAGCGTGAGTACGTAGATCGAGTCCAGGCCGAGCTCGGTCAGGGGCGCATCGGGGGTGATGTTCGCGGGATCGACCTGGTCGTAGAAGGTGATCCTGTCGATGAGCCAGGATGTCATCGACGACACAGCATCGGTGGGAGCGGTCGTGGTGTCGGACATGTTCTCTCCTTGCATTCGTAGGGTGCGGGCTGGTCGCTCGCGGTCAGATGGCTGCCGGGGCTGGGGATTCCAGACCGACGGCGTGCAGGTAGGGCATCGCGCCCGAAGCGACGAGCCCGCGCGCCGGAGCACGGCGCACCTTCCCGGTCGGGGTGCGGGGCACGCCTCCGGCCGACACGAGCCCGATCGCGATCGCGGGCAGGGAGAAGCGCGTGACGAGTTCGTCTTCGAGACGCTCGAGGAGCGTCTCGACCGGTTCCCCGGCCAGCTCCGGGTCGTACTCGATCACGAGGGCGATGCGCTGGCCGGTCTCCAGCTCGAACGCCGCTCCGACACCGAGCGCCGGTGACAGCGCGGCTGCGGCGGACTCGATGTCCTGGGGGTGGATGTTGCGTCCGCGCAGGATGATGACATCCTTCAGGCGACCGGTCACGTAGAGCTCGCCATCGACGATCGTGCCCAGGTCTCCGCTGCGCACGTACGAACCGTCGTCATTCGGCAGCGTGAAGCCGAAGGTCTCGGCCGTCGCGTCGGGACGGCGGAAGTATCCCGGGGAGACCGCGGGGGAGGAGATCCAGATCTCGCCCAGCACGCCGTCGGGGAGCGCCTCGAGGGTGTCCGGATCGACGATCGTGACGCGGGTCTCAGCGCTCGGGACACCGCACGAGATGAGTTCGACGGCGTCCTCCGCAGTCGACGGGACAAACTCTCCCGTGGCGAGGCGGTCGGCGTCGACGTGGCTGACGGTGTACGGCACCCCCAGCGGCTTCGAGGTGATGAACATCGCCTCGGTCATCCCGAACGCGGGCGCGACCGTCGTCGGGTCGAGCCCTGTCGAGGCGAAGCGCTCCGCGAAGGCGGCGACCGTTGTCGGTCGCACCGGCTCGCTGCCCGAGACGAAGCATCGCACGGTCGACAGGTCGAGGTCGGCAACCTGTGCGTCGGTTGCGAATTTGACGCACAGATCGAAGGCGAAGTTGCCGGCCAGGGTGAGCGTCGCACCGTGCGTGGACATGAGCTGCAGCCACGACATCGGTCGGCGTTGGAACTGCTCGGTCGTGGTGAGCACGACCTTCCCGCCGTTCACCGCCGGCACGAGCACCTGCATCATCAGGCCCATCGCGTGATGCAGCGGCAGCCAGCCCACGAGCGTGGAGGTCTCGTCCGCGGCGATGAGCTCCGCCGCCGCGTCTGCCGTCGCGCGAAGGGCGCGGTGCGTTCCCATCACACCCTTCGGATCGCCGGTCGATCCCGAGGTGAAGAACAGCCAGGCGATCGCGTCGGCGTCGATCGCGGGCGGCATCCACGCGTCGGCGTCTCCCGCCTCGAGCAGCTCGCTGAGGACGGCGATCGGGATGTCGATGTCGGCCGATGCCAGCACGGGGGCCAGGGTCTCGTCGGTGACGATGACCGCAGCTCCCGCCGCACGAGAGATGGCAACGACACGCTCGGCGACCATCGCGGGCGGCAGACCGTATCCTGCGACCGCGGTCGGGACGAAGGCTGCGCCGGCGTAGAGTGCCCCAAAGAGGGCGTCGACCCATCCCAGTCCCGGGCTCAGCGCGATGACGACGCGATCCCCGACACCGATGCCCTGCCCGGTCAGTGCCTGCGCGACGGCGCGGGAGCGTCGATCGAGGTCGCCGTAGCCGCGGAACTCCGACGTGTCGAGGCTCGAGTGGAAGAGGATGCCGCGATCGTCGCCGTGCGCGGCCGCGGTGGCCTGCAGGCAGTCGTGGGCGAGAACCGGCGGAAGCGACATGCTCCGGACTCCTTCGTGATGGATGATGAGCGGTGGCGGGTGGGTGACCTGCCGGGCCGGAGGTCGCTGGGATGTGGGGTCTCCGGCCCGGCAGTCTCGTCAGGCGGGAGTGAGCACTGGGCGGAACCCTGACGAGTAGAGAGGGCGCAGCGTGCCGGACTCGATCTGCGAGCGCGTGGGCATGCGGCGCACCTTGCCGGTGGGCGTGCGGGGGAGGGTGCCCTCCGCGACGAACGCGACAGCGAGCGACGGGAGGGAGCTGCGTGCCATGAGCGTCTCTCGCACGCGTGGGCCGAGAGTGTCGATGCTCTCCGGGGTCTCGGCGAGGGCTTCCTCGCTCACCTCGAGCACGACACCGACGACCGAGGGGTGCCCGGTGAGCTCGAATGCGGCGCCGATGCCGACCGCGGGCGAGACCGTGCGGGCGGCGGCCTCGATGTCCTGCGGGTACAGGTTGCGACCCCGCACGATGATCATCTCCTTCAGGCGGCCCGTCACGAACAGCTCGCCGTCGAGGATCGCGGCGAGGTCGCCGGTGCGCATGAAAGCGCCGTCGTAGCCGGTCAGGGCGTGACCGAAGGTCTCGGCGGTCGCGTCGGGTCGACGGAAGTATCCGGGGGAGACCATCGGGGACGCGACCCAGATCTCTCCGACGATGCCGTCCGGCACCGGCTGCAGCGTCTCGGGGTCGACGATCACGACCTGCGTCTGGCTGGTGGGGCGACCGCACGAGACCCACTCGACGGTGCCCTCGCCGTCGGCGGGCACGAGCTGACCGTTCTCGAGTCGTTCGGCGTCGAAGCGCCGTATCATCAGGTCATCGTCGGGGAACTTGCCGGAGATCATGTTCGCCTCGGTCATGCCCATGACCGGTGCCACCATCTGCTCGGTCACCCCGGTCGAGCCGAACCGATCGAGGAAGGCGTGGAGCGTCTCGGGGCGCACGGGCTCCGAGCCCGAGAAGAGCACCTTCAGGCTGCTGAGGTCGAGTTCGGCGATCTGCTCGTCGGTGGCGAGCTGGGTGACCAGGGCGAAGGCGAAGTTGCCGGCGGCGCTCATGGTGCCGCGATGCCGGCTGATCAGCTGCAGCCAGAGGATGGGACGGCGCTGGAACTGCTCGGTGTTGGTCGCGACCGCTTGCGCGCCGTTGACCGCCGGGATGATGACCTGCATCATCAGCCCCATGATGTGGTGCATCGGCGCCCAGCCGACCAGCGTCGCCCGCGGACTGCTGTCCCACAGGTCCTTCGCGGCATCGGCGGTCCCGATCACGGTCGAGTGCGTCGCGATGACGCCCTTGGGATCCCCGGTCGACCCCGACGTGTACAGGAGGTAGGCGATCGCGTCGCCGTCGAGTGCCGGCATCGACCACGCGTCCGCGTCGCCGTCAGCGAGGAGATCTTCGAGGAGGAGCACCTCCATCTCGAGCGCATCGGCGTCGATGCGCTCGAGCACGCCGGCGTCGGTGATGAACACCGTGGCCTCGGCCGCGCGGGCCATCCCGGCGATGCGTTCTCCGATGACCGCACCGGTGCCGTAGCCGGCGACGGGAGCGGGGATGAAGGCCATCCCGGCGTACAAGGCGCCCCACGCCGCATCCGCCCATTCGAGTCCGGTGGACAGCCCGATCACGGCCATGTCGCCGATCCCGTGCCCGCGCGCGTTGAGCGCCTGCGCGACGGTGCGGGCGTTGCGGTCGAGGTCGCGGTAGCTGCGGCGACGGGACGAGTCCGGCGTGTCGTAGTAGAGGATCCCATGGGAGTCGCCGACGGTACTCGCGGTGTGACGGAGCGCGTCGACGAGCGTGGGGTGCGGAGCGGTCATCATCGTCATCTTTCGGTCGGGTGGTGCCGGATGGGTCTCACGTCGGTGTGGCGGCGGTGCGGTGTGTTCGTGACGGATCTTCGGGTGCGGAGGGAAGCCCGAACACGGTGCTGCGCGCGCGGGGGTACCCGTCGCGCCAGTCGCCCCGGCGCCGCCACACCTCATCCCAGGTGGGGTTTCGGCGGCGCAGCAGCGCGCCGAGTTCGAGGAATCGGATGCCCATCTCGCGCGCTGGCGTCGGCCACGACGTGCGGAGCACCGTGGCCTTGCCGGCCATGACCATGCACATCTTGCGTCCACTCGAAGAGGTCGACCCTCCGACGGCGTGCACGATGGTGGCGGACGGAACCACGACGGGGTGCAGTCCGCGAGCGCGGGCACGGTGCGAGAAGTCGGCGTCTTCGCCGTAGAGGAAGAAGCGCTCGTCCATTCCGCCCAGCTGCTCCCAGTGCGTGCGTGTCGTCAGGAGCAGGCATCCCGTGATGATCGGCACTTCCCGCACGGTGTCGCGCTGCCAGCGGCCGAGCGATTCGGGGTCGAAGACGCGGGATCGCTTGAAGGCGGTCGACAGGCCGGTCGCGAAGCACAGGAGCGACCACAGCGACATCGCTCCCCAGCACGAGCTGGGGTCGGTCGTTCCGTCCGGACGCAGGGTGCGACCGCCATAGACGCCGAAGAGGGGGTGGGTACGTGCGAACGCGACGAGGTCGTCGACCGCCCCTGGGAGCACCTCGGTGTCGGGGTTGAGGAGCACCACATACGGAGCGGCGGAGTGGCGTACGCCGAGGTTGACGCCTGCCGCGAAGCCGAGGTTCTCGCCGGCCTCCACGACGGCGATGTCGGGAAACTCCTGCCGCAGTGCGACCGCGCTGCCGTCGGATGACCCGTTGTCGACGACCACGACCTCGAGCGACGTCGCGGTGTTCTCGCGCAGGGTGCGGATCGCGGTGGCCGTCTCGTCCCGCGTGTTGTAGTTGACGACGATCACGGCCGCCTGCGCGCTGCCGTTCATGCCGCGTCCTCGACGGGCTCGGTCTCGACGGGCCCGGTCTCGACGGGCCCGGTCTCGATGGGCTCCGTGCCGCCGCGCCATCCCAGCACGCGTGCGGGGACGCCGCCGACGATGGCGGCGGACGGGACGTCTTTCGTCACGACCGCGCCCGCGGCGACGATCGCGCCGTCGCCGATGGTGACCCCCGCCACGACGACGGTGTTCGCACCGAGCCAGACGTCACGCCCGATGGTGATATCCCGCTCGGTCTTCGGCTGGTCCATGACGAATTCGCCGGGGTCGGTGCGGTAGTTCGATGCGGTGATGGTCACGTGCGGCGCGAGGAGGCACTTCTCGCCGAGGGTGATGCGTCCGGTGGCGTTGCCCGCCCAGATGATGCTGTGCTCACCGATGTGGGTGCCGGCGCCGAGACGAATGCGTTCGGCGTTGCGGAACGAGACGTTCGGCGCGAAGCTGACGTCGGCGCCGCGGTCGAGCAGTCTCACCTGCTGCACGTGCGAGTACGCCGCGAAGTGAAGCAGGCGGAACGCCTGTGCATACGTGCGGGGATCGACGAGCGATCTCAGCACTCCGGACACCTTGCTCACGACCCGACCTCCTCTGCTCGGACGCCGTCGACCCGATCGCCGCCGCTTGCGGGAACGGCTTCCGGCGGATCGGTGTCGACGAAGTTCTCGCCGCTGACCGGGCGCCATCGCGCCGCGACGAACCCGGCGAGGACGCCCGCCACGTAGGCGCGCTGGGCCGCGCGGCCCCGTCGGGTACGCGCACGGCGGACGGAGCCGATGGCCGCTCGGCGGATCACGATGCCGAGCAATGCCCAGCTGCTCCCGGGGTGTGTGCGACGCCATTTCGCGAGCATCGCGCCGACCCCGCGCCCGTAGGCGGCGTTGAGCGCGGTGTAGTCGTCGTCGCCTCGCGTGTTGACGTGTGTCACCGCGGCGGCCGAGACCCGTGCGAGCCGCCCCGGCCCCGTGAGCACGCGGCAGAACATGTCGAGATCCTCCGCGCCGCCGAAGCGGCGGCCCGCGCCCAGAACGGGGTCGAACCCGCCCGACGCGAGCACGCTGTCACGGCGGAACGCCATCAGAGCGCCGTGCCCGGCGTCCAAGCCGTCTGCGACGCAGGTGAGAACGTCGACGGCCGGCGGGGGTGCTGCGGATCCGTCGCCGTGGTCGCGAAGGCGTCCGGTGACGCCGATGATGGCGGCGTCGGCGAACGGAGCGATCAGCGGCGAAAGGAATCCCGGGTCCACGGCGCAGTCGTCGTCGGTGAACACCACGATCGGACGATCCGCGGTGGCGAGGCCGAGGTTCCGTGCGATCGAGAGGCCGGGCACGTCGGAGCGGACGTATCGGACGCCGGCCGCTTCGGCCACGTCTCGGGTGGCTGTGGTGACCGAGGCGGAATCGACGACCACGATCTCGGCGCTGCGCGTCGCCCGGACAATCGCGGCGAGCGCCGCCGCGAGCATCTCGGCGCGGTCGCGCGTGCAGACGACGATCGTCACGTCGGATGCCGTCGGCGGCGTGCTGCGCGCCGCCGAGGTTTGGAGAGAGTTCTCCACCCCAGTGTCCTTCCCCCAGAAAAGGTCAACGGCACCGGTTTTCCCCAGCGGCGCCGTCGTCGCGACTCACATTCGCGGGTTTCGGTGCCGGTTGCAAGCGTCAGCGGCGTTGTGCGATCGGTCTTCCCACCGTGTTAACACGGACGCAACACAGCGGTGGGAAAGTTGTCGAGCGGCCCGGCACTGCGCCGCCTCCGTGCCGGTCCCTGGGGACTTCGGATCGTCATGGAGCTGAACTCAGGGGGAGAGTACGGTGCCCATGGAACAACCTACGTATCTGCGTCGACTGCTGAACCAGAAGGTTCTGCTCATCATCGGATTCGTCGTCGCGGTGGCGGCCGGCCTGCTGGCGGGGTTCACCGTCGAGGACGGCCAGATCGAGCCGCGAGCGGACCGCTCCTATATGGCGTCGTCGACCGTGCTGCTGACGTCGCCGCAGCCGGACTACTTCCAGGTCGAGATCCCGGGGGAGACCACGGCGCTGCCCCAGGCCGACGACCCCGAGGCGCAGGAGGTCGTCGTGCAGGACCCGACGCCGATCAACCTGTCCGACAGTGCGATCATCCTCGCCTACATGGCGTCCAGTGACGAGGTGGCCACCGAGGTCGCCGCACGCATCGGCGACTTCGAAGACGGCGAGGGGATCTCGGCGGTGCGCCGCACCACCCAGCCTGCCGGTGACGAGCAGTTCGGGGGGCGTCTGACCCTGCCGATCATCGACATCGTCGGCGTCGCCACCTCGGCCGAGCGGGCGGAGGAGATCGCCGCCGTGGCGACCACCGTCTTCGGCGAGATGGTCCTCGCCCAGCAGGAGGAATGGGGCGTGGCCGAAGACATCCGGCTGAGTCTCGACGAGCTGAACGCCCCCGTCGCGGGCGATCCGGAGGGCGGAAACCCCGCCATCCCGGTGGTCGTCGTGACCGTCGGCGTGTTCCTGCTGTTCGTCGCGCTCGCCCTCATCATCGAGGCCGTTCGCGATCGCCGTCGGCGTCGGACCGGATCCGACGAGGACGACGTGAACGATGACGCCGGCGCTGACGATGAGGACGATGTGCCTCACGGACACGCGGATGAGGTGCCCGAACCCGTCGAAGAGCGTCAGAAGGAGCTCGTCGGGGCAGGTTCGGCCGAAGCGGAGGCCGCTCCGCGCTCTCGCCGTCGCCGGTCGGCTCACGACGACTTCGATGAGCTGCTGAACCGGGACGACGCCGCTTCGCGCGCGTAGGGGGCCTTCGGTGTCGGTCGACTCTCAGACCACCGCGCACTCGCTCACGCCGAGCACTCCGAAGCGGGGCACCAGGCCCTGGGACGTCGTGCTCGCGGTAGCGGTCGGAGCGGTCGTGATCGTGGCGGTGCTCTTCCTCGATCCGCTCATCATCGGCGGGGTGCTGCTCGTCGTCGCGGGACTGTTCGTGGTGCGCCGCGGCTTCTTCAACTGGACCACGATGCTCTTCGTGCTCACGGCGGTCGTGCTCTTCGTCCCGATTCGTCGCTACGCCCTCCCGATCCAGGTGGGCTTCGCCCTCGAGCCGTACCGGGTGCTCATCGCCGGCCTGCTCATCGCGCTCGCCGTCTCGATCTTCCGGCGAGGGGCCTCGTCTCTCAAGCCGGTCGTGTGGGGGTGGCCCATCGCGATCTTCCTGTGGGCGATGTTCGCCTCGCTCATGGTCAACGCCGTGACCCTCACGGAGACCGAACTCATCTCGGGCGGCTTCGCGAACATCTTCCAGCTCGCCTTCCTGCTGTCGGTGATCGTGCTGACGCGTCAGATGCTCTCGACGGAGCTCGTGACGATGATCCTGCTCAACGTCATCGTCTTCGCCGGTGCGTTCGTCGGCTTCTTCGCCTTCGTCGAGCGCCTGACGCGGCAGAACATCTTCCTCATGCTCCACCAGTTCCTGCCGCTGACGATCCTGCGCGACGACGCCGAATCGCTCCGCGCCGGCGGGGGGAGGGCGTACGCCTCATCCCAGCATCCGATCGCCCTCGCGGTGCTGTTCTGCATGATCATTCCGATCGCGATCTACCTGATGAAATTCAGCCCGTGGCCGCGGTTCGCCTTCACCCGCAAGCTCGTCTACACGGCGGCGATCGGCGCGATGCTGGTCGGGATGCTCTCCGCGGTCTCACGCACGGGCGTCGTCACCCTCGGGGTGATGTTCCTCTTCCTCCTGGTGTTCCGGCCGAAGCTCGCCGGGATCCTCATGGTGATCGGACTGCCGCTGCTGGTGGTGGTGGGCCTCGTTCTGCCGCAGCTGGTCGAGACGATGGTGCTGTCGCTGTTCGATATCGAGGGGGTCATCGCCTCGCAGCTGACGAGCCCCGGGATGGCCGGGCAGGGGCGATTGGCCGACCTTCCCGATGCCTTCGACGAGTTCGCGCAGTATCCGCTCGCGGGCACCGGCGTCGGAAGCCGCATCGTCGTGGGCGACGACGCGAACGCCCAGATTCTCGACAACCAGTGGCTCGGAACGCTGCTGGAAGCCGGCGTGCTCGGCATCGTCGGTCTGGTGGCCCTGTTCGTCTGGCCGGTCTTCGTGATGATGCGCTTCACGCTTCGCTCGTCCGCGCCCGAGAGTCGTCGCTTCCTCACGTTCGCGATCGCCACATCGGCCGTCGGATATGCCACGGCGATGTTCTTCTACGACGCCTTCGCCTTCATGCAGACGCTGCTGCTGCTGAGCATCCTCTACGGGGTCGCGGCGTGGGCGATGACCGAGGGCAAGGACGCGTGGGAGACGACCACCCGCGACGCGACGGCGCTCGAGGCTCGGGTCGCCGGATGACCGCGCTGAGCGTCGTGATCCCGGCGCACAACGAGGAGGCGGTCATCGCCCGGGCACTGCGCGGGCTCCTCGATTCCGCTGCCGACGACATCGACGTGATCGTCGCGGCCAACGGCTGCAGCGACGAGACGGTGTCACGAGCGCTCGCCGTCGACCCCCGCGTGCGCGTGGTGGAGACCGGAACGGCGTCGAAGATCGCCGCGCTCAACCTCGGGAGCGACGCCGTCGTGCGCTATCCGGTGGCGTTCGTCGACGCCGACGTGCGGGTCTCGGGCGAAGACCTGGCGACGCTTGCCGCCCGCCTCGAGGCCGACGCGACGCTCTTCGTGGCGGCGCCGGCCATGCAGGTGACCCCGTCTCGCTCGTGGTGGGTGCGCCAGTACTACCGGGTCTGGGCGCTCACCGACTACCGGGCGAGCGGGCATGTCGGCTCCGGCGTCTACATGCTGTCCGCGGCGGGGCGAGACCGCTTCGACCGCTTTCCGGATGTGATCGCCGACGACCTCTTCATCCAGCGGCTGTTCGCTCCGGAGGAGCGCCTGACGCCGCGCGACCTCGATTTCTGCGTCGACGCACCCGCGACGGTGGGCGCTCTCGTCGGCCGGAACACCCGGATCGCCGCGGGCAACCGCCAGCTCGCCGAAAGGTTCCCCCATCTCGCGCCGCCGGCGGGGTCGACCGGCGCGAGGGCACTCGTGGGTCGTGTCTGGCGGCGACCCGGCCTGTGGATCGGCTTCGCCGTGTACGCCGGCGTCTACCTGACAGCGCACCGACGGGCGCGACGGCTCCTCGCCCGTCGTGCCGACATCGCCTGGACGCGGGATGACACCACGCGCGTGGGTGCGGCATGAGCACGGCGAACCTCGCGCAGAAGGCCAGCCGGGGCATCCTGCTGACGATGGGTGGCCTGTGGGGTCGCGCCGGACTCCAGATGATCTCGACGATCGTGCTGGCGCGGCTCCTCACCCCGGCGGACTTCGGTCTGATCGCGATGGTCGGCGCCGTGAT
>CERQ01126497.1_pt1 | contig 25370 bp, 28 predicted proteins | sample 530711 | NCBI WGS metagenome assembly CERQ01 (sample SAMEA2620882, study PRJEB7988) | marine metagenome | biome: marine biome (ENVO:00000447); feature: mesopelagic zone (ENVO:00000213); material: "saline water (ENVO:00002010), including plankton (ENVO:xxxxxxxx)" | depth 850 m | reverse complement strand
GGCGCGGGCAGCCTGCGGCCAGAACGACAGGTTCAGGCGAGCCGGTCGCAAAAAATGCGCAGAACCGTCGCGTAGACATTTCGTTTGAACGGCACGATCCGGGCCAGAAGATCGTCGGCGCGCATCCAGTCCCAGCGGTCGAATTCGGGGTGCTCCGTCTCGATGCAGATGTCGCTGTCCTGACCCAGAAAGCGCATCAAAACCCATTTCTGGCGCTGCCCGCCATAGCGGCCCTTCCAGACCTTGCCCAGCAATTCCGGCGGCAGGTCATAGAAAACCCAATCCGGCGTCTCGTCGAGGATCTCGACCTTGCTGGCGGGAATGCCGGTTTCCTCGGCCAGTTCACGCAGCGCCGCCTCGCGCGCGGTTTCGCCCGGGTCGATCCCGCCCTGCGGCATCTGCCAAGCGGGCGGCTGATCGGTCGGATGGTCCAGCCGCTGACCGGCAAAGACCATCCCGGCCGCGTTGATCAGCACGACGCCCGCGCAGGGCCGGTAGGGCAAGCCCCCCGGCCCCGATGGATAGGCGCCATCAACCATTGTCCTTGGCCGCGCCTTCCTTTCCGGTGCCCGATCCCTCGCCGGTGACTGCGGGCTTGGCTTCCGGGGGCACCCGGTCGGCCTCGAAATCGACGGCGGCCAGACCCTTGAGAATATCCACGGCATAGGCCAGCTGATAATCCTCGTCGCGCAGCTTGGCGGTGGCTTCGACCTCGGCGGCCTCGTCCTCCATCTGCTTCTTTTCCTCTTCGCTGATCGAATCGTTGTTCAGCGCGCCGCGCAGATCGGCCTCGGAACGGCCGAAGCTAGACTGGCTGCGCGGGCCTTCCTTGTCCTGCTCGTCGACCGGCACCGGCTTGGGCTGCGAGACCAGAATGTCGGGCTGGATGCCCAGCGACTGGATCGAGCGCCCCGACGGCGTGTAATAGCGCGCCGTGGTCAGCCGGATCGCGCTGTCCGACGTGACCGGCATGACCGTCTGAACGCTGCCCTTGCCGAATGTCTTCTCGCCCACGACGATGGCGCGGCGGTGGTCCTGCAGGGCACCGGCCACGATCTCGGAGGCGCTGGCGGAACCGCCATTGGTCAGCACCACCATCGGCCTGCCCTGGGCCAGATCGCCGGGTTCCGCGTTCCAGCGTTCGCTGTCCTCGACCTTGCGGCCGCGGGTGCTGACGATTTCGCCGGCATCGAGGAAGGCGTCGCTGACGCTGATCGCCTGGTTCAGCAAACCGCCCGGATTGTTGCGCAGATCCAGAACGAAGCCCGTCACCTTGTCGATGCCGCCGACCTCCTTGACCGCCTTGTCCAGTTCGGTTTTCAGCGTATCGTAGGTTTCATCATTGAAGGTCGAGACGCGCAGGATGACCGCATGCCCCTCGACGCGGCTTTTCACCACGGTCAGCTTGATCGTGTCGCGGGTCATGGTCAGATCGAAGGGTTCCTTTTCGCCCTCGCGCAGGATGGTGACGGTGATATCGCTGCCGACCGGGCCACGCATCATGTCCACCGCCTCGTCCAGCGTCAGCCCCATCAGCGATTCGCCGTTCACATGGGTGATGAAATCGCCGGTCTTGACGCCCGCTTTCGCCGCCGGCGTATCGTCGATGGGCGAGACGACCTTGACCAGACCGTCCTCCTGGCTGACCTCGATGCCAAGGCCGCCAAAGCTGCCCCGCGTCTGGGTCTGCATGTCTTCGTAATCGTTGGCCGCGAGAAAGCTGGAATGCGGATCCAGCGATGTCAGCATCCCGTTGATCGCGGCCTCGATCAGCTTCTTGTCATCGGGCGCCTCGACATAATCGGCGCGGACCCGTTCGAACACGTTGCCGAACAATTCCAGCTGTTCATAGACCGAGGCGTTCTTTCCCGCCTCCTGCGCGACCAGCGGCCCGGCGATCTGCGTGGTCAGAAGCGCGCCGGCAAGCACACCGCCCACGCCGGAAATCAGATAATGTTTCATGACGGCCTTTCCTGCCTCAATCCTCTTGCGGCTCGACGATGGGATTCAGCACGAACCAATCCGCCGGGTCCAGCGTTTCCTGTTCCTTGCGCAATTCCAGATACAGGCTTTCTGTCTGGCCTGCATCCCCGCCGCGCGCGGCATCGGCGACGAACTGCGCGCCGAATTCCTGTTCCGGGGCCTCCTTGCCCCCCATCAGGCCGACCGGATCGCCCGCCTTCAGCACATCCCCGATTTCGCCGAAGACCTGCGCCATGCCCGCAAATATCAGAAGATAGCCGCGCGCGGGCTCCAGGATCATCACATTGCCGTAATCCAGCAGCGGCCCGCGATAGCGGATCGTGGCCGGCCACGGCGTCGTGACCAGTGCGGCGGGCGCGGTCGCGATCACCCAGCCGGGCCGCTTGACACCGGCCGCGTCGGCCTCGCCATAGGGGCGCAGCACGCTGCCCACCACCGGCAGCGGCAGCGAGCCCTGCGCACCCTCGAAATCCTCGCGCGGGGCGCCCACATCCATCTCGATCCCAGCCACCCCGGCGGCGAACTGGTCCAGACTTTCGGCCGCATCGCGCAGTTTCTGCAATTCCTCGGGTGCCTCGGCAAAGCGAATCGGCATGGTCGAACGGTCGGTAACGGCCGAGGCCAGCAGTCGCCGCGCCTCCTGCACCGATGCCAGTCCCGATCCCAGCATCTCGGCCGCCGCCGATTGCAGCGCCCGCACGGTCGAGATTTCATCCAGATCGGCCTTCAGCCGCTCTGCCTCGGATTTCAGGCCGGGCGTCACGTCCGACAGGATCATCCCCGATCGCGCATTGGCCAGCGCGCCCGCCGGATGCAGCAGCATCGTCGCTTCGGGCGATTGCTGCAATGCGGTCATCGCGCCCAGAACGCTGGCCAGAAGATCGCGCTGATCCTCGAACCGCGCCCGCAGCTCACCCTCGCGGGCACTGGCCTGCCGCAGACCCTCGCGCAGCGCGGCAAGACCCAGCTCGTAGCCGCGAATGACCTCGGTCAGCGCGGTGACCTGATCATCGGCGCTGACCGCCTCGGCCAGCTTGCCGATGGCCGCCCGCAACTGCGCCGCCGCGTCCTTGGCATCGGTGACCGCCTCGCTGGCCGGACTCGCTGCCATTGCCGATGGCGCGAAAAGCGGCGCCACCGGCAGCAGCGCGCCAAGCACGGAAATCAGGATCAGGCGCGCGATCATGCTGTCTCGATCAGGCTTTGGCCGGTCATTTCGGCCGGCTGGTCCAGGTCCATCAGTCGCAAGACGGTCGGGGCGACATCGGCCAGCCGGCCGTCATGCAGCGTCGCGCCGTCAGGGCCGCCATAGACGATCACCGGCACCGGGTTGGTCGTATGGGCGGTATGAGGTCCGCCGGTTTCGGGGTTGATCATCGTCTCGCAATTGCCGTGATCGGCGATGATGACGGCCGCGCCGCCGGCACGATCCAGCGCCTGAAGCATCCGTCCCAGACCCTCGTCCACCGCCTCGCAGGCGCGAATGGCGGCGGGCAGGCTGCCGGTATGGCCGACCATGTCGGGATTGGCGAAATTGACCACGATCAGGTCATAGCCGGCGCCGATTGCCTCGACCAGCTTGTCGCTGACTTCGGCGGCGGCCATTTCCGGCGCCAGATCATAGGTCGCGACCTTCGGGCTTTGCGGCATGAAGCGATCCTCGCCCGGTTCGGCCGCCTCCTTGCCGCCATTGAGAAAGAAGGTGACGTGGGGATATTTCTCGGTCTCGGCCAGGCGGAACTGGCGCAACCCCCGGCCGGCGACCCAGGCACCCAGCGTGTTGACCACCTGCCGCTTGGGATAGGCCGATGCCATCCAGTCATTGTGCCGGTCGCTGTAATCGACCATGCCCAGCAGCGCCGCCCATTGCGGCCTGTCGCCGGTATCGAATTCCGCGAAATCGGGATCGGCCAGGGCCGACAGGATCTCGCGCGCGCGGTCGGCGCGGAAATTGAGACAGAAGAACCCGTCGCCGTCCATGGCGCCGTTATAGCCGTCGATCACGAAGGGCTTGATGAATTCGTCGGTCTCCTCGCGGCCATAGGCGGCGGCGACGGCGGCATCGGCGCTGGCGGCAGCCTCGCCCTCGCCCGCCATGATGGCCCGAAAGGCCCGCTCGACCCGGTCCCAGCGCTTGTCGCGATCCATTGCGAAATATCGCCCGATGACGGTGCCGATGCGGCAGCCCTCGGGCAGATTGCCCTGCAGGTCGGTGACAAAACCCTTGGCCGATTGCGGCGGCACGTCACGTCCATCGGTAATCGCATGAACCACCACCGGCACGCCGGCCTCCGACACCGCCTTGGCGGCCGCCAGGACATGCCGGATATGCCCGTGTACGCCACCATCCGAGACGACGCCCATCAGATGCGCGCTGCCTCCGGTCTCCTTCAGTCGCGCCACGAAACCGCCAAGGGTTTCATTGCCAAAGAAGCTGCCATCCTCGATGGCCAGGTCGATCTGGCCCAGATCCATCGCCACGACCCGGCCGGCGCCGATATTGGTATGGCCAACCTCGGAATTGCCCATCTGACCCGAGGGAAGCCCCACATCAGGACCGAAAGTGGTCAGCCTCGCATGCGGGCAATGCCGCATCAGGCGGTCGAAATTTGGCGTCCGCGCCTGGTCGGGCGCGCTTTGTTCCGGCCGGTCCGAGATACCCCAGCCGTCGAGGATGCACAGGATCACGGGTTTGGTCATTCGCGCCTCGCCTTGTTTGCGCCTTTGCGCCCGTTGTTACGCCCGCACACGCGATGCGACAACCACCGATCCAGGCCCCAGCCCCCGAACGCGGCGATTTGACCGGCGCAGCCAGATCTGTCCTTCTCGGTTGCAGAAATACCCTCGGGGGGAGTCCCGGAACGGGACGGGGGGCAGACCGCCCCCCTTTTCACGCGCGATGATAGGGAGCACCGGCCAGGATCGTCGCGGCGCGATACAGCTGTTCGGCCAGCATGACGCGGACCAGAAGATGCGGCCAGACCATGCGGCCGAAGCTGATCTGCCATTCGGACCTGCCACGCAAACCGGATTCCAGCCCGCCCGCGCCACCGATCACGAAGCACAGATCGCGTGCGCCATCGCGATATCCCGCGATCCGGGCGGCGAAATCGGGCGATGTCGGCTGATCGCCACGCTCGTCCAGTGCGACCAGCGCGGCACCCTGCGGAATGGCTCGTTCCAGCAACAGGGCCTCGGCCGCCATCCCGCCGCCGCGGCGGTCCTCGACCTCGTGCATGGTGACGGCCGGAAGGCCAAGGCCGCGACCGGTTTTTGCAAAGCGATCGAGGTAATCCGCGACCAAAGCCGCCTCGGGGGCCTTCTTCAGCCGTCCCACGGCGACAATGTCGATCCGCATCGCCTCAGGGCGCGGGATGGGCGGGCTGGCGGACGCGGCTCAGCGCGTCGGCGGGCATCCACATCTTTTCCAGCTGATAGAAGTCGCGGACCTCGGGCCGGAATACATGCACGATCACGTCGTCGGTATCGACCAGCACCCAATCGCCCGCGTCCTTGCCTTCGATCCGCGCCGAACGCCCCGTATCCGCCTTGAACTTTTCGGCCAGATGTTCGGCGATGGCGCCGACTTGCCGCGCGCTGCGGCCCGACGCAATGACCATGTGGTCCGCGATGGCCGATCTGCCGCGCAGGTCGATCGTCACGATATCCTCGGCCTTGTCATCTTCTAGCGAGGACAGGATGCGGTTCAGAAGCTGATCGCTGCTCAGTTCTTCATCCGCGGCGGTCGCGGCCGGCCCGGCAGCCGGCGAGACGTCTTGTGACAGGGTTGTATCCTCCGGTCAGCGCGCCGATCACCCCCGGCGCAGAGGTAGTCTGAAGATAGCATCTTTTTGCCGCATCTCAATCGTCGCGGCCGGATTCCGCCGCCAGCGGACCCTGTCCCGGCTCTTCCCGCCCCGCCCGGCGCAGTCCGATCGCCTCGTTCAGCACGCGAACCTCGCGCTGCGGGAAGGGGATGGAGATGCCGTTTTCCACGAATCCGTCCCACAACGCCAGATAGACCTGACCGCGCACATTGGTCAGGCCCGCCTCGGCATCGCCGATCCAGAAGCGCAGCACATAATCGACAGAACTGTCGCCAAACCCGGTGACCCAGCAGACCGGACGGCGCTGCGCCAGAACCCGCTTGACCGTCAGTGCGGCGTTGATCGCGATTTCGCTGACCTTGTGGGGATCGTCGCCGTAGGACGTGCCGAAGTTCAGGTCGAGCCTCACGAAATTGTTGGTGTGGGACCAGTTCACCACCTGCCCGGTCACCAGATCCTCGTTCGGGATCAGATATTCCTTGCCGTCGCGCGTGACCACGCTGACATAGCGCGCGCCCAGTTCCTCGATCCAGCCGAAGGTGTCGCCCAGGCTGATGACATCGCCGGGCTTGATCGACTTGTCCAGCAGGATGATCACACCCGAGACGAGGTTCGACACGACCTTTTGCAGACCGAAGCCCAGGCCGACGCCGACCGCGCCGGAAAAGACTGCGAGGCCGGTCAGATCGAAGCCGACCGCCTTCAGCCCGACGATGACGGCCAGACTGAACAGCACCACCTGCAAAAGCTTGGCTGTCAGCACCCGCATCGTGGGCGAGATGTCCTCGTTCCGCGACAACCGCCCGGTGATCAGGCGCGACAGGATCCGCGCCCCGGCGATCATCAGCCCGGTGACCGCCAGCGCCTTCAGCACCACCAGCGCCGACAACCGCAGATCGCCGATGGTGATAGCAAGAGTGTCGAGGAAATTCGCCGCCGGCTGGATCAGGTCCAGCAGGTACAGCGTCACCCAGATCCACGCGGCCCAGCTGACGATGCGGCGCAGAAAGCGATTGCGGATCACGCGCGCCAGAAAGAAGATCGCGACCCAGGCCGTCGCGATGGTCGCGGCCAGCGCGATCAGCTGGCTGCGCGACGGCCAGGTGATCTCTCGCATCACCAGCGCCACGGCCCAGGCCAGGATCATGAACACGATCAGCGTCATCCGCCGGTCGATCAGAAGGCCCAGCCGCAATCGCCATTTCGGCCAGTTTGCCTGGTGGCGCAACCAGTCGGTGAAAAACCTCGACGCGACACGGGCCAGAAGCCACGAGACAATCAGCAGGGCCGCCACCGCGACAAGCTGATAGAGCCGTGTCGGGACCAGCATGATCTCGAAGAACAGGACGATCCTCGCCCAGAAACCCTGCGCGGCGTTGATCATGTCGGGACTGACCTGGTCCATGCGCGATCCTCCTGCGCTCGATTAGACCGATGCACAGACGGTCCGGCAAGGCCTGCGATATTGCGTCAACGCCGCAAGCGTCCTAAAAGATCAGCCATGCCCGGGTTCATCTATTTCGACATCCACGACCGCGCGCGCCTGCCCTCGCGCTTTTTCGGCGAGACGCTTTGCGTGACGGCCCGACTGTGACCGGCGGCGGATCCCCCGCCGCAGCCACGCCATGTCGCGCCCTGAACCGCCCCGTAGCCGAAAGCCCAAGCCAATGACCGAACATGCCGCAGCACCGCGCACCCTCTATGACAAGATCTGGGACGCCCATCTGGTCGACCGTCAGGAAGACGGCACCTGTCTGCTGTATATCGACCGACATCTGGTCCACGAGGTGACCAGCCCGCAGGCCTTCGAAGGTCTGCGCATGACGGGCCGCAGCGTGCGCGCGCCCGGACGCACCATCGCCGTGCCCGATCACAACGTGCCCACGACGCTGGACCGCGAAAACGGCATCGACAACGAGGAGAGCCGGATCCAGGTCGACGCGCTGGACCGGAATGCACGCGAATTCGGCGTGATCTACTACCCGGTCAACGACATCCGCCAGGGAATCGTCCATATCGTCGGCCCCGAACAGGGCTGGACCCTGCCCGGCATGACCGTCGTCTGCGGCGACAGCCACACCGCCACCCATGGCGCCTTCGGGGCGCTGGCCCACGGCATCGGCACATCCGAGGTCGAACATGTGCTTGCCACCCAGACCCTGATCCAGTCCAAGTCGAAGAACATGAAGGTCGAGATCACCGGACGCCTCGCCCCCGGTGTCACCGCCAAGGACGTGGTGCTGGCGATCATCGCCGAAACCGGCACCGCGGGGGGCACCGGCCATGTCATCGAATATTGCGGCGAGGTCATCCGCAACCTGTCGATGGAAGGCCGCATGACGATTTGCAACATGGCCATCGAGGGCGGCGCAAGGGCCGGACTGATCGCTCCGGACGAAACCACCTTTGCCTATGTCAAGGGTCGCGCCCACGCCCCGAAGGGCGCACAATGGGAGGCGGCGCTGGCCTGGTGGCGCACGCTTCGATCGGATGACGGCGCGCATTGGGACAAGACCCTCACCCTGCGCGGCGAGGATATCGCCCCCACCGTCACCTGGGGCACCAGCCCCGAGGACGCGCTGCCCATCGACGCCACCGTCCCCGCGCCCGAGGATTTCAGCGGCGGCAAGGTTCAGGCCGCGCGCCGCAGTCTGGACTATATGGGACTGACGGCAGGAACCAGGCTGACCGACATCGCCATCGACGCCGTGTTCATCGGTTCCTGCACCAACGGCCGGATCGAGGATCTGCGCGCCGCCGCCGAAATCCTGCGCGGGCGCAAGCTGGCCGAGGGCGTGCGCGGCATGGTCGTTCCGGGATCGGGGTTGGTGCGCGCGCAGGCCGAGGAAGAGGGGCTGGATCGCATCTTTACCGATGCCGGTTTCGAATGGCGGCTTGCGGGTTGTTCGATGTGTCTGGGAATGAACCCCGACCAGTTGGCCCCCGGCGAACGCTGTGCCGCAACCTCGAACCGCAATTTCGAGGGTCGGCAGGGCTACCGGGGCCGCACCCACCTGATGTCGCCCGCGATGGCCGCGGCGGCGGGCGTTGCCGGACATCTGGTCGATGTCCGGGACTTCGCGGCCCAGCCGGTCTGAGGCCGCGGCGTGGTCCGGATCATCGGCATGAACGGCGTCGCCTCACGACCACTGGGGCGCGGGCGATTGCGGGCGTCGCAGGATGGCGACGGCATTCAGCGCGATCAGCACAAGGCCCGCATTCTCGAACAGGTAATTGCCGCTGACGCCGAACTGGTTCAAACCGATCAGGCGGTCAACGTGATGAAAGCTGACGGCGCGAACCATCACGAAGGCTGCAAGAACGATCAGCCCGGCCAGAGCCACGCCGTGTCGCCGCAATCGACCCCGCAGGCCCACCAGACCGGCGATCAGCCCGGCCGCGGCAAGGAGCAGCAGGCCAAAGATGAACGCCTCCTGCACGAATCTCCGCTGGGCATACCAGCCCTGCGCGCGGGCCAGGCATCGCCCCCAGGCCGTAAGCGCGCTTTGCAGATCCAGTTGCTTGTTCACCGCGAGAAAAAGCATCAGCACCATGATCAGGCCCCAGAATGCGCGTCCGCGCTGTCCGCCCAGCCTGCGCCATACGGCGACGGCCAGTCCGAAGCACAGAAGATAGGCCAGCACCGTCAGCCATCCGGTTGCATTCGGGTCGCCTATGCCGGGCGACCACTGCCCGGCGATGCAATCGATCAGACTTTTACCAATCACCCTGACGCTCCGGCTTGTTCGGCGCCGGCAAGCTAGGCCAGCTTTCCGCGACTGGCCAGACACGAAAAGACGAGGTTTTCGATGGACAAGTTCACAACGCTGACCGGCATCGGCGCGCCCATGCCGCTGGTCAATATCGACACCGACATGATCATCCCCAAGCAATTCCTGAAGACGATCAAGCGATCCGGCCTTGGCGTGAACCTGTTCGACGAGATGCGCTATGACCGCGACGGCAACGAGATCGCCGATTTCGTCCTGAACCAGCCCGCCTACCGCGAGACCCGGATCCTTGTCGCTGGCGACAATTTCGGCTGCGGTTCGTCGCGGGAACATGCACCCTGGGCACTGCTGGATTTCGGCATCCGCTGCGTGATTTCGACCAGCTTTGCCGACATCTTCTTCAACAATTGCTTCAAGAACGGCATCCTTCCCATCACCTTGCCGCAGGATGCGGTGGAGGTGCTGATGGACGACGCCGCGAAAGGCGCAAATGCCCGCATGACCGTCGATCTTGAAAACCAGACCGTCAGCACCTCGGACGGCCAGCAATTCCGCTTCGAGATCGATCCGTTTCGCAAGCATTGCCTGCTGAACGGCCTGGACGATATCGGCCTGACGATGGAGAAATCGACTGCCATCGACCGCTATGAGACGCAGATGGAACAGGCGCGTCCTTGGGTCTGATGCCGCGTGCGGCCATCCGCCATGCCTGCGGGCTGGCGATCGCGCTGCTGCTTTGGGGATGCGCGGCGACCGCGCAGACGATCCGGATTGCCACCTATGATCCCGGCCTGACGCGCAAGGGGCCCGGTCTTCTGTTGCGCGACATCCGCAAGAACGATCCGCAGGTTCTTGCCGCCGCGCAGGTCATCGCTGCGGCGGCGCCCGATGCGATCCTGCTGACGGGGATCGACTGGGACCTGGACGGCCAGTCCGTCCGCGCCTTTGCCGCCAAGCTGGCCGAGGCCGGGCTGGATCTGCCCCACGTGTTTGCCGCGCGACCCAATAGCGGGCTGGCCACCGGCCTGGACCTGGACGCGGATGGCAGGCTGGGCGAACCCGATGATGCGCAGGGCTGGGGGCAGTTCACGGGTCAGAACGGCATGGCGCTGCTGTCCCGGCTGCCGCTGGGCGAGGTCCGGGACTACAGCGACACCTTGTGGCGCGATCTTCCCGACAACCTGATGCCGGAAACCGCACCAGAGGTGGCGGCGGTCCAGCGCCTGTCATCGACCGCGCATTGGGACATTCCGCTTCTGACCCCGGCCGGGCCACTGCATCTTCTGGCCTGGTCGGCCACGCCGCCGGTCTTCGACGGCCCCGAGGATCGCAACGGCCGGCGCAACCGCGACGAAGCCGCCTTCTGGCTGGACCGCCTGCCCGAAACCCCCTTCGTTCTGATCGGGAACGCAAATCTCGATCCCGTCGATGGCGAGGGTCGGCCCGACGCGCTGAACGCACTGATCGCAGCGACGCAGGATCCGCAACCGCGCGGCGCCTGGCAGCCCCCGCAGACCGGCGCGAATGCCGTCCAGAAGGGCGATCCCGCGCTGGACACTGCCTCTTTCAGGGACAGCGGACCGGGCAATCTGCGCGTCGATTATCTGTTGCCATCGCGATCGCTGAAGATCGTCGCCAGTGGCGTCCTGTGGCCGGCGCCCGATGATCCGCTGGCCAGGTCCATCGTGGCCGCATCGGATCATCGTCTGGTCTGGGTCGATCTGGAACTGCCTGCCGCGGCATCCACAAGATAAGCCACGCGCCGGGCGCGCAAGGATGGCCGCCGTTCAGAAGCGCGGGCCCCGGGATTTCGCCGCAAGTGACCGCGACAGGCTCAGCAACACCTCGGCACGGCCGAATTCCCGCGCAGCGACCTGCCTGGCAGCCTCGAATCGCGGCTCCAGGTCAGCCAATTCCCGATCGGCGCGGGTCAGTTCGCGGGCACTGCGCCCTGCCTGCGCATTGGCCATCCGGGCCTCTGCCACGCCGAGTGGCGCGGTGCTGCGATAGCATTGATCCAGCGCCGCGCGGAGGGCATCGGCGCGTTGCCGGGCATGGGCCATACGCTGAGAAAAGGCCGCGAACTTCTTCAGCTCGCGTTCAGCCTTGATCCGCGCGATGCGTTCCAGTGCGGCAAGCCTGTCGTTTTGCGTTACCATCCCGCACGCGCCTTTGCCCGCATCTTTTCGGCAAAACGGATCGCGGCGGCGACAGCGGCGAATTGCTCGCGCTGGATTTCATGGCCGATCTCGACGGTGGCATGGATCGCGCGCGCGCAGGGCGGGTCGGACCAGATCGGAACCTCCTTTTCCCTGGCCTTGGCGCGGATCCGGGCCGCCACATCGTCCACGCCCTTCGCCAGACAGACCGGTGCCCGGCCGCTGCCGCGTTTCCATTCCAGCGCGACCGCATAATGGGTCGGGTTCACGATCACAACGTCGGCCCTGGCGACATCGGCCAGCATCTGCTTCATCGCGATGTCGACGGCGCGCTGGCGGCGGGCCGCCTTCAGATGCGGGTCGCCTTCGGATTCCTTGTGCTCATCCTCCATTTCCTTGCGGGTCATGCGGTTCTTCTGGCGGTGTTCGTGCCATTTCCAGGCCATGTCGAACCCGGCGAAGATGACCGAGACGCCGATCGCCAGCATCAGCACGCGGCTCAGCAGTTCGGCCAGATCGATGACCCAGCGTCCGCCGCCCATCGCGCTGGCGGCGATCCGGTCCAGCAGATCCGCAAAAAGGAACCAGCCGCCAATGCAGACCAGAACGGATTTGCCCAGCGAAATGCCGAACTGCACCAGTCCTGAGGGTCCGAATTTCTGACCCGCCGACTTGATCGGGTTGATGCGATTGATGTCGGGCGCCAGTTTCTGCGGCGCAAAGACCAGGCCGCGCTGCGCGATCAATGCCACCATGATCGCCAGCGCCGGCACCATCGTCAGGCCGATCAGGCCAATCGCGGCAAACTGAGCCAGGCTTGTCGCAAGGGCAAAGCTGGAATTCAGCGGCCAGCCCTCGGCCCCCATCGCGCGGCTGGCCATCGAAAGCCACTGATTGACCGCGAATCCCGCGCCCACGCCAAAGGCCAGCCAGGCGCCCAGATACATCGCCGCCACGTTCAGTTCGGTCGAGCGCGGAATGTCGCCCTTTTCGCGCGCCTTGCGCAGCTTCTGCTCGGACGCATCGTATTGCTTGTCGTCCTTGTCCTCGCTCATCCCTGCCCCGGAAGCATGAAACCCAGAACGGCATCGGCCCAAAGACCGACAAGCAGCGGCGCCAGCAGGGCCAGCCCCGCCAGCGCCAGAAGGACCGCGGCCGGAGAGCCGATGAAGACCACGGGCAACGCTGGCATGACCCTGTTGATCACGCCTGACAATGCCTGAAACATGAATCCGCCCAGTGTGAAGGGCGCGGCCAGCATCATTGCCAGCACGAAACTGCGTGACAGGATCGCGACGGCTTCCGGCATCAGCCGGCCGATCTCGGGCCACGAAGCCGGAGGCCACAGCACGAACGAGTCGGCCATCAACTGCACGACCATGACCGGCAGACCGAGCGCCATCAGGATGGCCACGCCGCCCAGATGCATCAGATTGCCGATCGGATGAGGCGCGGCCTCATTCTGAACGCCGATGATCTGCGACAAGGATGCGGTCGCCGCGATCGCCGAGGTCGCAACATCCAGCGCCAGCGCCAGCAACCGCAACAGCAACCCCGTCGCGGCACCGATGACAACCTCTCCGGCTGCCTGGGCCATCGCGGTCGCAGTATTGTCGGGCACACCGGCAGGTGCGACAGCCCCGGCCAGCAGCGGCGACACCGCCATGGCGAGGCCGACCTTGACGCGGGCCGGAATGACCCGTTCGCCCAGCCCCGGCAGGGCAAGAACGCAGGCCTGCACGCGCAGATAGACCAGTACGAGCCGCCAGTCGAGGCCGGGAACCCATTGCGAAAGCTGATCCCAGTTCATGCGGCCTCGATGGTGCCGACCACCTGCAGATCGACGCCCGGATCGATCTCTTCCAGGCCCAGGACGGGCGTCGCGACCCCATTCGATCCCAATACCGCGCGCACCATCCGACGCCGGTGGTCAGGGGCCACGATGATCGTGCGCGCTGCGGGATCCGACGTCGCAAGCGCGCGCCGGGTCCGCTCCAGAAGCTTCTGTGACAAAGCGGGCGTCATCGCGCCGCCGCCGTTCCGGCCGGTCTCGGCATCCGCGCGAGAGAATTCGGCCTCCCAGGCGGGGTGCAGTTGCAGCGCCGCGATCCGGCCGCCTTGATCGGAATATTGCTGGCTGATCTGGCCGCGCAGCCGCTTGCGGACCAGTTCGTAGATGGCTTCGATCTGATCGAGATTGCGGAATTCGCAGATCGCATCGACGATCAGCGGCAGGTTGCGGATCGAGATGCGTTCCTCCAGCAACGCCCTGAGGATCGCCAGCAGCGTCTCGGGCGTGACCTTCTCGGGCATGATTCCATCCAGGTGTCGGCGGTTGCGTTCGGCACGCGTCGGATCGGAAAGCGATTTCAGTTCTTCGATCTGCCTCTGCATCGCGCTCAACGTCATCAAGGCGGCCAGGTTTGACTTGACCACCTCCATCAAGTGGGTGGACAGAACCTCCATCGGCGTCACGACCGTGGCACCCAAGGTTGCTGCGTCGTCCTGATCGTCGCGGGCGATCCAGCGGGCCGGACTGGAATAGACCGGCTCTCGCACCGAGGCTCCGTTCAGACCGGCCAGAACCGGATCGGGGCCAAGCGCCAGAACCTCGCCCGCGCGCAGCGTGCCACGACCGCGGATGACCCCGTGAATGCGGATCTGATAGTCACCCGGCGCCAGTTCGTCGGTATCGGTAATGCGCACGTCGGGCAGGATCAGTCCGAAGGTGCGGGCGATATGGATGCGCAGGTTGGCAATGCGGCTGCCCAGGCCCCGCGCCTGATCCAGCGCGGTCATCACCAGGTCGGATCCGATCTCGACACTGATCTCGTCGGTGTCCAGAACATCGCCGATCCGTGCGGCCGGCCGCGGGTTTTCAGATTTCGCCTCAGCATCCGGCAGGGCTTCTTCGGCGGCGCGCTGGCGGCGCGCGATCTGCCAGGCCGCGAACGACATCGCGCCCGTCAGGGCAAGAAACAGCAGTCGTGGCATGCCGGGGACGAAGGACATCAGCAGCATCGCCGCCGCCACGACCGCCGCGGGTTGCCAGCCGCGCGTAAGTTGCCGCGACAGAAGTTCGGCCGTGGTATCCGTCGCCCCGCCTCGCGACAGCAGCAGGGCCGCAGCCATCGAGGTGATAAGGGCGGGAATCTGGCTGACCAGACCGTCGCCGATCGTCAGATGCGAATAGGTGGACATCGCTTGGCCGACGGGCATGCCGTGGACGACGATCCCGACGGTCAGGCCGATCAGAAGGTTGATCAGCGTAATCACGATACCCGCGATCGCATCGCCCTTGACGAATTTGGACGCACCGTCAAGCGAGCCGAAAAAGCTGATCTCGCGCTGTTCCTGGATACGTCGGCGCTTTGCTTCCTGATGATCGATCGCGCCGGCATTGAGATCCCCGTCGATGGCCAATTGCTTGCCGGGCAGCGAATCAAGTGCAAACCGCGCCGCAACCTCGGCCATGCGCCCCGAACCCTTGGTGATGACCATGAAATTCACCACCGAGATCACCGAGAACACCGTCAGACCCACCAGAAGCGAACCGCCGGCCACGAAGGCCGCAAAGCCGTTGATGACCTGACCGGCCGCATCGGGTCCGGTATGGCCCTGCGTCAGGATCAGCCGGGTCGACGACACGTTCAGCGACAGGCGGATGACCAGGCTGACCAGCAGCAGGACCGGAAAGGCCTGAAAATCCGTCGGCTTGTCGACCAGCGACGCCATGACCAGGACCAGCGTCGCGGTCGCGATCGACAGCGCGATCCCCAGATCCAGCAGCCCCGGCGGCAACGGAATGACCAGCGAGATGACGATCAGCACAAGGCCGCTCGTCACCATCATCGAGGCATCGATGGATTTGCCCTTTCGCGATGCGATCGCGCCAACCGATTTCATTCGCCTTCTCCTGGCATCGCCGGCGCCGGGCGCAAGACATCCTGAAGCGACCATTCATCACCGGTCAAAAGCCCCGCGCGGCGCAGGAAAACCAGCGCCTGAAGTCGCGATTGGGGCGCCATCCGCATCAGCCGGACGCGATAGTCGTAGGGCAGATCCTCGCCCTCGAGCAGCCAGGCCGACGCCTCTTCGGCGAAAGCCTTGGCCTCGGGCAGCAAAGGCAGATCCGCCGCTGCCGTCGATGCGCTCAGTGCGATGAGTACCAACGAGAACATCACGCTGCCTTCTTCAGATCGCGCAGTGCCGTCTCAAGCGTATCGAAACTGGGTCGCACATGCTCGGGCACCGCCTGTCGCCCCACCTCGACGCAAAGGTTGGTGGCGTGCTGGTGCAGACCGGCGACCAGAACCGACTTGACGACATCGAAAAAGCCCAGATCCTGCTTGATCACCCCACCAAGGCGGTTGGCCAGCGGCGCCACGAAACCATAGGCAAGAAACACACCCAGGAAGGTTCCGACCAGCGCGCCGCCGATCATCTTTCCCAGCACCTCGGGTGGCTGGTCGATGGCGCTCATCGTCTTGATCACGCCCAGAACCGCGGCCACGATTCCCAGGGCAGGCAGTGCATCGGCAACCGTCTGCAGCGCATGGGGGACGTGCATTTCCTCCTCGCGCAGGATGGCGATACGGCGCGAGAGCATTTCCTCGACCTGGTAGGGGTCATCGTAGTTCAGGCTGGCCGAACGCAGCGTATCGGCGATCAGCGAAACGATGTCGTGATTGGCCTTGAGACGCGGATAGGCATTGAAGATCGGCGACTCGTCGGGCGATTCGATATGGGCCTCCAGAGCCACCGGGTTCTCGCGGGCGATCTTCAGCAATTGAAACATCAGGCACAGCACATCCTGATGATCGGCTTCGGTCCAGCGCGGACCCTTGAACGCACGCACAAGGCCCCCGGCGGTTCCCTTCAGCACGTGGCTGTCATTGGACAGCAGATAGGATCCGATCGCCGCCCCCATGATCATCATCATTTCGAATGGCAAGGCTTCGGTGATGACGCCCATCTTGCCGCCGGCAAGGGTATAGCCTCCAAAAACCATGGCCATCGTCAGGAAAATGCCCAGAAAGCCGAACATTGCGAAATCTCCTAGTTTTTCCGGACGCTGCGCGCGCCCATTTGTGCCGTCAGCAGCGCCGCCTGCCGCGGCTCGACGGCAGCGATGATGCGGGCACCGGTTTCGGGGCGGACACGAAGCAGGATTTCGGCCGCGAAATCGGCCGGCAGATTGGTCAGGACGGCCGCGGCCTCGGCGGGTTTCATCTGATCATACAGGGCCACGAGCTTCTCTATGTCGCTTCGCACCGCCGCGGTGGACTGGTCCTGACGGCTTCGCATCCCGCCCTTCTGTGATTTCAGCTCGGCCAGGCGCTTGCGCAGCGCCGACTCGGCCTCGGCGACTTCGGCCTTCTTGCGGTCGATCGTTTCCATGTAGCGTTCGATCCGCAACGCGCGGTCGCGCAGTTCTTCGGCCAGGGCGACCGCTTCGGGCACATCATTGCATCCCTGCAAAAGATCGCTGGGCTCGGCGAAGGCCGCGAAATAGCGCGAGAAATCCTGCATCTGCCAGATGGCCAGCCCGGCGGGCACGGCAAAGGTCAAGGCCAGGAACGAAAGCAGCGATCTACGCATCGGCCACCTCTGCGCGCTTGCGCAACCGGCGAAGGGCGGGTGCGGACATCTGTGCGGGTGGCTGGGCGGCGGCACCGATGCGTTGACGCAGATCCCACAAGGCGCGTTCCTTCCGTGCATTGTCGATGTCGCGCGACAGCGCCTCGCTGGCGGTGGTCGCCTCGTCGCGCGCCTGCCGGATTGCGCGCTCTAGTCGGTCGACCTCGGCCGCCATGACCGCAATCGCGCCTCCAAGCCCGGTTTCCAGATCATTCAGACGACGCAACCTGCGCGCCAGCAAGATACAGAACACCGCAAGCCCCACGGAAGCCGCCACCAACGCGGCCTGAAACATTTGTTCGACGCTCATTTGATGCGAAACTCCGTAATCAAGAGATCCTTCACGGGCTGCTCGCCCAGAACATAGCGGGTGCGGGTCACCAATTCTCCGCGGATGATTTCAAGCACGCCGCGCTTGTCATAGGCGTCCCGATCTACGCCCGAGAGAAAGCTGGTGAACGCGTCCTGAACGCGCGGCATCAGATGCGTGACCGCGGCGGCGTTTTCAGCATCGGTTTCGATCGTGGCCGCAAGAACCAGCGAACGTTGCGGCCTGCCGGGAAGGTTCAGCTCGATCACGGGCACGTCCACGAAGACGACCGGGGGCAGGCCGGCCTCGTCGCGGGCAGCGGCGCCGGAAAACAGGTCACCAGGCGACCAGAGTTCAAGATAGGTCGAGGCGAATCCCAGACCACCCAGCGGCAGGCTCATCAGCCCGGCCAGCAGAACGCCCTTCTTTCCAGAAGGCTTTGCCGGTGGATCGATGGTTGCGTCGGTCATGGTGATTCTCCGTCGTGACAAGACGGAATTAGCACCTCGCGACTAACCAATTCTTAATAGCCGCCATGTCATCAAGGCGTTGACGAAAAACGGGACGCTGATTCGAAAGGGCCGGTTTTGCAAAAACTGCAGGACTATTGGAACGAGCGAAGCTCACAACAGAAAATCATTCTCGCGGCGGCGTTTCTTGCGACGTTTCTGGTCATCGCGGGTTTCGGCTGGATGGCAAGCCGTCCGGGCATGTCAATGATCTATGGCGGCCTCGATTCGGCACAGGCCGGCGAAGTCGTGGCGGGTATCGAACGCGCAGGCGTCACCTATGAGGTGCGCGGCGATTCGATCTGGGTCGACACATCGGCCCGCGACCGCCTGCGGATGGAACTGGCCGCCCAGGGCCTGCCCGCGCAGGGCACGGCCGGATATGAACTGCTGGACGGCATGTCCGGATTCGGAACCACGTCGCAGATGTTCGATGCCGCCTATTGGCGGGCCAAGGAAGGTGAACTGGCACGCACGATTCTTGCCTTGCCGAACGTCAAGACAGCGCGGGTGCACCTGGCGGTCGAAACCGGGCGGGGCTATCGCCGCGACGCGACCGGCAGCGCTTCGGTCACGTTGTCAACCAACGGCCAGGCCATCACACGCGAACAGGCGGCGGCGCTGAAATTCCTGATTTCTTCGGCCGTGCCCGAGATGAAGCCGGATTCGGTCACCGTCATCGACGCCAAGCGCGGCATCGTCGTCGCCGGAGAAGATGAGCCCGGCGCAGACCGGGCCGCCGAGATGAAGCGCAATGTCGAGCGCATCCTGGAACCGCGCGTCGGCATCGGCAACGCCATCGTCGAGCTGAATCTGGATCTGATCAGCGAATCCGAGGTGATGACCGAGCAGCGATTCGATCCCGAACAGCGGGCGCTTATCTCTCAGGTCACCGAAGAGACATCGGATCAAAGCAACTCCACCGGGTCGGGAGCCGTGACGGCCGCCTCGAACCTGCCGGACGGTCAGAATGGCCAGGGCGACAGTGAGCAATCGCAGCGTTCGGAAAACCGCCAGCAGGCCAATTACGAGGTCAGCCGCGTCACGCGTGAAGTCTCGCGCAGACCCGGCGACACGCGGCGCATGACCATCGCTGTGCTGGTCAACGGCGTGCCGGAAACGGACGCCGATGGCCAGACTCGTCTGGTGTCGCGGCCCGATGCCGAACTGGACACCCTGCGCCAGCTTGTCGCCTCGGCATCGGGCTATGACGAAAGCCGTGGTGACCAGATCACCGTCAAATCGCTGCCCTTCGCCACGATCGGGTCCGAAGGCACGCTGGCCAAGCCGGATTTTCTGGATCGGCTGGAACTGAACGGCCTGGCACGGATCGCGCTGATCGGGCTTTTCGCGCTGGCGGTGATTTTCGCGGTGCTGCGGCCGGTGCTGCGCTCGCGCGCCGGTCCGGCCGCGCAAGAGCCTGGGCTTGACGACAGCTTGCCGCTGTCGGGCGGGCTGAACGGCGTGATCGAACCCGAAGACGAACCCTTGGTCAGCGAGCCGCAGCTGATGCCGGAATTGCCGCCGCGGGCCGAGCCCCTGGCCCTGCCTTCGGCCGATCCTGTTGCACGCCTGCGCGGCATGATGCGCGAACGCCACGATGAAAGTGTCAAGATCCTGTCTGGTTGGATCGACAACAAGGAGAAAGCCCATTGAGCATCGCCATGTTCAAACTGGAATCCTTCACATCGGCCATGGCCGAACAGGGCGCCCGCGTCACCTATGACAGGGCCAGTCTGGATCAGGCCTTCGCCGACGGTGTCACCGAAGGACTGGCCCGCGCGCAGCGCGAAGACATGAACAGTCTCTCGGCCGGGCTCGAACGCTTGGCGAAGGCGCTTGGCGACGATGAAGATCGGCGCGCGGCTCTGCGGCAAGAGGCGCTCTCTTCGCTGGCGCCGGTCCTTGAACAGATCCTGGACTGCCTGGTCCCGGCTTCGGAATCGCCCCGGCTCGAGGCGGCGCTGACCGAGCAATTGATGCGCCTGTCGCGCGAGGGGTCGGCGCTGCGTGCCAGCATATCGTGCAGCCCCGCGATGCGCGGAATGGTCGAACATTGCCTTGCCGAGGCCGGTCTTGACGAGATCGAACTGGTCGCATCGGACAGCGACCGCATCAGCCTGTCGCTCAGCGGCGGCAGGATCGACTTTTCAGCCGACCGCATGGCCAACGAAATTCGTGAACTGATCGCCGAAATCAAGGGGGAGGACGCGGCATGGACGCACTGAAACATCTGATCGACACGGACAACATCGCGCTTGAAGTCACGATCAGGCTGGGAAAAACCCGACTGACCGTCGCGCAGCTTTCAGCCTTGCAGCCCCAGGATGTGCTGACGCTGGATCAGACGGTCGAGGATGGCGTCGAGATCTGCGTCGGCGACAAGGTCATCGCCCGCGGCGAGTTGACCGGGGACGGAACCCCGGAGGACCGGCTGTGCGTCCGCATCCTTGGCGCGGCCGAAGCCGAGTGACGGGCATGATCCGCCACCGCGCCAGCCTTGTCGCGATGGCGACGATCGCGGCATTGCTGCCGGTCGCAGCCCTCGCACAGGATGCGCCGGGACTGGATCAGCTGGCGGGCGGGCTTGGCCAGAACGCAGTGCTGGTGGTGGTCGCATTGACGGCGCTGTCGCTGGCGCCGGCCATCGCCATCATGGTGACCGCCTTCCCGTTCATCGTCACGGTTCTGTCGATCCTGCGCCAGGCGATCGGCTTGCAGCAATCGCCCCCCAACATGCTGATCGTCAGTCTCGCGATCTTTCTGACCTGGTTCATCATGGATCCGGTCCTGCGCGAGGCCTGGCAGGTGGCGGGTGCACCGTTGCAGGACGGCAGCATCGGCATCGCCGAGGCGATCCAGCGCGGCGTCGTTCCCTTCCAGGGTTTCATGTCCGCGCGCACGGATCCCGACACGCTGCGCGGACTGGCCGAGATAGCCCCGGCCGGCGGCGATCCGGCCGAACGTCTGTCTGTCCTGATCCCGGCCTTCATGCTGTCCGAGATTCAGCGCGCTTTCGAGATCGGCTTCCTGATCGCGCTGCCCTTCCTGATCATCGACCTGGTCGTTTCGGCAGTACTGATGGCGATGGGGATGATGATGGTGCCGCCGGTCGTGGTCTCGCTGCCTTTCAAGCTGGCCTTCTTCGTCGTCGTGGACGGCTGGACGATGATCGCCGGGGCGCTGGTGCGCAGCTATCAGTGAGGGTGTCGCGCCGGATCAGGCGCGGCGATCGGCCAGCCGGCTGATGCCCAGCACTTCCAGAACCTTCGCCTCGATATGGGGCGCGTTCAGGGCAGAACTGTCATACATCGCCCTGGGCGCGTCGTGATCGACGAACCGGTCCGGCAGAACCATCGAGCGGAACTTCAGCCCGCTGTCAAATACGCCTTCCTCGGCCAGCAACTGCGCCACGTGGCTGGCGAACCCGCCGATCGCGCCTTCTTCCAGCGTGATCAAAGCCTCGTGGTTCCGGGCCAGCGACAGGATCAGATCCCGGTCCAGCGGCTTGGCGAAGCGGGCATCCGCGACGGTTGGCGTGATACCCCGCGAGGTCAGGGATTCGCGTGCCTCCATCGCCTGTGAAAGGCGCGTGCCGAAGGACAGGATCGCGACGCCCTTGCCCTCGGCGATGATCCGGCCCTTGCCGATGGGTAGAATCTTACCCCGAGCCGGCAGATCGACGCCGGTGCCCTCGCCGCGCGGAAAGCGAAGGGCAATCGGGCCGCTGTCATGGGCGGCCGCGGTGGCGACCATATGAACCAGTTCCGCCTCGTCAGCGGCGGCCATGACCACCATGCCGGGCAGGTTCGCGAGGAATGCGATGTCATAGGCCCCGGCATGGGTGGGGCCGTCCTGCCCGACCAGGCCGGCGCGGTCGATGGCAAACCGCACCGGCAGCTTCTGAACCGCGACATCGTGCACGACCTGGTCATAGCCGCGCTGAAGAAAGGTCGAATAGATCGCGCAGAAGGGTTTCATCCCGCCTGCGGCCAGCCCGGCCGCAAAGGTCACGGCGTGCTGTTCCGCAATGCCCACATCAAAGCTGCGGCGGGGAAACCGCTCGGCGAATTGCTTCAGCCCGGTGCCGTCCGGCATCGCGGCGGTGATGCCGACGATCTTCTCGTCGCGTGCGGCCTCGTCGATCAGGGCCCCGGCGAAGACTGACGTATAGCTGGGCGCATTGGCCTTCGCCTTGGCCTGCTGCCCGGTGACCAGATCGAATTTCGCCGTCGCGTGGCCGCGATCGGCCGCATTTTCGGCGGGCCCATAGCCCTTGCCCTTCCTGGTGACGGCATGGATCAGGACCGGCCCCGTCGCCCGTGACCGAACGGTCCGCAGCAGCGGCAGCAACTGATCGATATCGTGGCCATCGACAGGGCCGATGTAGGAAAAGCCCAGTTCCTCGAACAAGGTGCCGCCGACGGCCATCCCCTTCAGCATTTCCTTGGCCCGGCGGGCGCCTTCCTGCATCGGGCCGGGCAGCAGGCCGACCGCGCCCTTGGCGGCGGCCTTCAGTTCCTGGAACGGCCCTCCGGTATAGAGCCGCGTCAGATAGGATGACATCGCGCCGACCGGAGGCGCGATCGACATCTCGTTGTCGTTGAGGATGACGAACAGTCGCTTGCCCAGGTGGCCGGCATTGTTCAGTGCCTCATAGGCCATTCCCGCGCTCATCGCGCCATCGCCGATCACGGCGACCGCATCGCCCGGATCACCGCCCAGATCCCGCGCCACGGCAAAGCCCAGGGCGGCCGAGATCGAGGTCGAGGAATGGCCAGCCCCGAAGGGATCATGGGGGCTTTCGGCACGCTTGGTGAAACCCGCAAGCCCGCCGCCCATGCGCAGGGTGCGGATCCGGTCGCGCCGCCCGGTCAGGATCTTGTGGGGATAGCATTGATGCCCCACATCCCAGATGATCTTGTCGCGCGGGCTGTCGAAGACGGCGTGAAGCGCCACCGTCAGTTCGACGACGCCCAGACCCGCGCCCAGATGCCCGCCGGTCACGCTGACGGCGCTGATCGTTTCGGACCGCAATTCATCAGCCAGTTGCCTCAACTCGCGATCCGACAGGGTCTTCATGTCGGCGGGCGAAACGACACGGTCAAGGATCGGCGTCAGCGGTCTGTCGGTCATGGCGGGCCCTCCGGGCGGGCGGCTTCAGGTATCGCGCTCGATAACGAAACGCGCCAGGTCGCGCAAGTTTCCGGCCGCCTCGCCATAGGGTTCCAGCGCGGCCTCGGCCTTCAGGACATAGCGGCGGGCCTCATCCCTGGCGCCCTGCAGGCCCAGCAGCGACGGGAAGGTGGCTTTTCCCGCCGCCTGATCCTTGCCAACCCGCTTGCCGGTCACATCCTCGTCACCCGTCACATCGAGAATGTCATCGACGATCTGGAAGGCCAGCCCGAGGGCGCCGGCATAATCGTCCAGCGCGGTCGTGTCCTCGGCCGCGATCAGCGGTCCGGCGCAGGCCGAAAACCGGATCAAGGCACCGGTCTTGGCCCGCTGCAACCGCTTGATCGCCTTCAGATCCAGCGGCTGGACGGCGCTTTCGGCAGCGATGTCCAGGGCCTGTCCCCAGACCATGCCGCGCGCGCCGGCCGCATCGGCCAGCCCCGCGATCAGCCGCAGCCGGGCATCGCCATTCCCGATACGGTCAGCGCCCAGCAGGCCGAAAGCCAGCGCCTGCAAGGCGTCGCCTGCAAGGATCGCCGTCGCCTCGGACCATTGCACATGGCAGGTGGGCATCCCCCGGCGCAGGTCGTCATCATCCATCGCGGGCAGGTCGTCATGGACCAGCGAATAGGCGTGCAGCGCTTCGACCGCCGCCGCGACCGGCAGCGCGGCCTCGTCACCGACGCCGTGCAGCCGCGCCGATTCCATGACCAGAAAGGCGCGGATCCGCTTGCCGCCCACGGTCGCATAGGCCATCGCGTCGCGCAATTCGCCGGCGGGCAGATCGGCCAGCGCGGCATCCAGCGCGGTCTGAACCTGCGCCTTGACCTCGTCCAGTCTGGACAGCATCACATGCCCTCGACGGGTTCCGTGCCACCGGGCTGGCCACTGGCGGACAGAGTGATCTTCTCGACCCGTTCCTCGGCCTCGCGCAGACGATTTTCGCAATGCGCGCGCAGGCTCGCCCCGCGTTCATACAGCGCGATCGATTCCTCCAGCGAGGCCTCACCCGTCTCCAGCTTGCCGACGGTGGCCTCCAGTTCGCGCATCGCCTCCTCGAAGCTCAGCGTCTCGATCTCGCTCATCCTGCGGCCTCCATCAGCACCTCGACATGGGCGCGAACCGAACGCGCCAAAGCCGCCAGATCATAGCCACCTTCCAGGCAGGATACCACCGGGGCGCCGGCGGTCGCGGCCATCTTGCAGATCGCGCGCGTGATCGCGGTAAAATCGCTCTCGTCCCAGACCAGCCCGGCCAGAGGATCGTCGCGATGGGCATCGAACCCGGCCGAGACGATGACCAGTTGCGGGGCGAACTCCAGCGCGCGGACCAGGATCGAATCCCAGGCAGGACGGGCGATCTCGCCGCCAGAGCCGGGCGGCAGAGGCACGTTCATGATCTGCCCATGCGCGCCGCGTTCCGAGGCGGCCCCGCTGCCCGGCCACAATGGCATCTGCTGGCTGGTCGCAAAAAAGGCGCGCGGCTCGTCCCATAGCAGATCCTGCGTGCCGTTGCCGTGGTGCACGTCGAAATCCAGAACCGCGACACGCTGCAAACCGTGGTGATCCAGCGCCCGCCTGGCAGCAATGGCCACATTCCCGAACAGGCAGAAGCCCATCGGCGTCTCACGCTCGGCATGGTGTCCGGGCGGGCGCATCGCCACGAAGGCATGGCTTACGTCATCGGCCAGCACCGCATCGACCGCCGCGCAGGCGCCACCAGCGGCACGCAAGGCAGCGCCCAGGCTGCCGGGTGACAATTGCGTGTCGGCGTCCAGCATCCGAAACCCCTCGGCGGGCAGGGCGGCCTCGATCCGGTCCAGATAGGTCTGGGGATGACAGCGAAGAAGATCGGCGGGATCGGCCTCAGGTGCCTCGCGGCGGTCCAGATCCAGCTCCTCCAGCGCGGCCATGACCGCTCGGGTCCGCGCCGCCCGCTCGGGATGGCCGGGCGGGGTGACATGGTCCCCGGCGGCCGGATGGAAATAGAGCGCGGTCGTCATGGCACCTCCTCGATCACCGCGCCACGCTAGGCCC
>CERQ01003312.1_pt1 | contig 25411 bp, 27 predicted proteins | sample 530711 | NCBI WGS metagenome assembly CERQ01 (sample SAMEA2620882, study PRJEB7988) | marine metagenome | biome: marine biome (ENVO:00000447); feature: mesopelagic zone (ENVO:00000213); material: "saline water (ENVO:00002010), including plankton (ENVO:xxxxxxxx)" | depth 850 m | reverse complement strand
GGTGTGTTCGACCTGCGGCGGCTGCCGGGTCAGCAGCCGCGACAGCCGGTCCCATCCGTCCTGCGCCGCCTGGAACAGCGCCCAGCCGCCGACCAGTTGCTCGATCGGGGCCAGCGCCCGGCCCATCATGATCGAACTGGCGATCATCGCGCCCGGCGTCACCTCCTGGCGCAGCACCAGAAGCGCGCCGGTCGCCAGCATCGCGCTTTGCAGAAACAGCCGGAAGCTGCGCGAAAACACGGTGAAACCCGAGGCCCGGTCGGCCCCGCGCACCGACTGCACCTGCGCCTCTTCGCGGGCCTTGCGCCAGCGCGCAAAGGTGGCGCCGCGCATCCCCAGGGCGCCGATCACCTCGCCCTCGTCGCGATAGAGATCGGCCATCCGCTGCGCCTGCGTCGACGAGGCGTTCGACTGCTGCAACGGGGCCTTGGTCATGATCCGGTTGGCGATGGTCGAGACAATCAGGATCAGCCCGCCGATCGTCGCCACCGCCCCCAGCAGCGGATGGAACATGAAGACAGCGGCCAGAAACAGCGGCGCCCACGGCAGATCGAACATCGCCAGCAGCACCGGCGAACCGATGAATCGCTGCACCGAATCCAGATCGCGCATGCCGCTGGCAGCGGCGGCCGATTCGTCGCCGGTGATGGCGCCCTCGCGCAGGGCGGCGGTAAAGACGCGACCTTCCATCCGGTCCTGAAAGCGCGCGGCGATCCGCTGGGTCACGCGGTTGCGGGCCAGATCGACCACGCCCATCAGCAGAAACAGGAACACGACCAGCACGAAAAGCGCCGTCAGCGTCTCGACCGAGCGCGAGGCCAGCACCCGGTCATAGACCTGCAACATGAACAGCGGTCCGGTCAGCATCAACAGGTTCACCACGGCCGAGAACAGCGCGACGGCAAGAAACAGCGGGAAACCCGCCGATCTGGCCTTGCGCAGCTCCTTGCTGCCGGAAAGGGGATATGGCGGCTTGCTCATTGATCTGCCGTCCTTCACGTTCGGAACTGCTGCCATCGGAACCGGGCGGCTTGCCGCAGGCTCGCGGCACGATTATCCGAACTGGATGGTTCCTGTCATCCCCGGACGGCCCCTTATGCCGTAAAACAAGAAGGTTAGAAATCCATTTGCGCCCGATGACCCTCTTTCAGAACGCCGGTATCGCCCTGATCGCGGCGGTCGCGCTGGCCGGATGCGCCGCCTCGCCCCGGATCCAGGACGGAATCGTGATCAACGACCCCTACGAGGCGCAGAACCGCCGGGTCCATGATTTCAACAAGGCGCTGGATGCGCGCGTGGTCGGGCCTGTGGCGAGGCTGGCGTCCTCGGGCGCCGGGGATCCGGCCGGCGCGGGCCGCGCCAAGCCCGTCGATCTGGTCATCAACATGGGCTCGAACCTGTCGCTGCCGGGCAAGGTCTTGAATCAGCTGCTTCAGGGGCGACCCGGCCCGGCCGTGCAGAACACCTTCCGGTTCTCGGTCAATTCCACCCTGGGGATCCTGGGCCTTTTCGACCCCGCCGGCCGCGATTTCAACCTGCCCGAACGCGACACCGACTTTGGCGAGACGCTGGCCGTCTGGGGCGTTCCCGAGGGCGCGTATCTGGAATTGCCGGTCCTTGGCCCCTCGACGCAGCGCGACACGGCGGGCAAGCTGGTCGATGCGCTGATCGACCCGCTGGGCCAGGTGCTGAACCGGGACGAACTTGCGCTGGGCTTCGGGCTGCGCCTCGGCTCAAAAGCCGGTGAGCGGGCCCGTTTCGGAGACACGGTGGATAGCGTATTGCAAGGCAGTGCTGATAGCTATGCGCAGACGCGGCTGATCTACCTGATGCATCGCCGCTACGAGATCGGACAACAGGAGGCGACCATTGACCCCTATGACGACAGCCAGGCGGCGGCCGGCGCGGATGCAGGTTTCATCGACCCCTATGCGCCCTGACCGACGCAACGTCCTGGCGCTGATCGCGGGTGGCGCGGCGCTGATTCCGCTGCGTCCGGCGCTGGCGCTGAGTGCCGACGCCGCCCAGGCGATGATCCAGAAGACCGTGTCCGAGGTCTATGCCGTCATCAACAGCGGCCAGCCGCCGGCGCAATTGTATCGCCAGTTCGAGGCGATCTTCGCGCGCCGCGCCGATGTGGACATCATCGCCCGCACCGTGCTGGGCCCTGCCGCGCGTCAGGCCGGCCCGGCGCAATACGCCGCCTACGAGCAGGCTTTCCAAGGCTATATGGGCCGAAAATACGGCAAGCGGTTTCGCGAATTCGTCGGCGGCCGGGTCGAGGTGGGGGCGGCACGCCCGCTGAAAAGCTATTTCGCGGTCCGCTCGACTGCCTATCTCAACGGCCGCGCGCCGATGGAGGTGGAATGGCACGTCTCGGACAAGGGCGGCGGCATCCGCTTTTTCAACATCATCATCGAGGGCGTGAACATGCTGGCCAGCGAACGGTCCGAAATGTCCGCGATGCTGGCGCAGAACAGGGGCGACCTCGCGGCGCTGACCGCCGCCCTGCGACAGGCCGGATAGCCCGCCCGGCCCTTGCCGTCAGACGAACTGCTCGCGGATCAGGCGTTCCTCCAGTCCGTGACCGCTGTCGAACAGAACCCGGTGCCGGATCTCTGCGGCGCTGCGGATCTGGACCCAGACGACGTGACGGACCGATCGTGAATCGGCGTCTGCCATGACCGGGCGGCGTTCGGGGCTGAGAACCTCGATCGCGATTCGCGCTGTCTTGGGCAGCAGCGCGCCGCGCCAGCGGCGGGGACGGAAGGGGGCGATGGCGGTCAGCGCCAGAACCTCGGAATCGATGGGCAGGATCGGGCCGTGGGCCGAGTAATTGTAGGCGGTGGAACCCGCCGGCGTCGCCAGCAGCGCGCCGTCGCAGACCAGTTCCTCCATCCGCATCTTGCCATCGACGTGAATCCGCAGCTTCGCCGCCTGCGGACCCTCGCGCAGCAGGCTGATCTCATTGATGGCCAGCGCCTCGTGGATCGATCCGTCGGCGCAAGTGGCGCGCATGTGCAGCGGGTTGATGACGGTTTCCTCGGCCGCCGCCAGCCGTTCGGGCAGACCCTCTTCGGCGAATCCGTTCATCAGGAAGCCGACCGTGCCGCGGTTCATGCCATAGACGGGCAGGTCGCGGCCCTCGGTGGCGTGAAGGGTCTGCAACATGAAGCCGTCGCCGCCAAGCGCCACCACCACCTGCGCCCGCTCCAGCGGTGCGTCGCCATAGCGCGCGCCCAGCGTCGCCAGTGCCGCCTGGGCCGGCCCGGCCTGGCTGGCGGTGAAATGAATTCGTGGCGTCATCCGCGTTCCGTCCCCTCGTGCGGGCGCAGCATCGGCCGCGGCCGAGCCGTTGACAAGCCCCGCAGCGCAGGTCGCAGCGGGTCCGCGCGCGGTCGTTTTGACACTTTCCGCAGGTCTGGCCATGCGATAAGACAGCGCCATTCCCGCCGCCCCTCAGCCATGCAAAGGACGCGAGACTGATGAACGCCCCCACCCGCGAATCCGGTTTTTTCACCGATGATCTGGCCAGCAGCGACCCCGAGATCGCGAAGGCGATCCGTCAGGAACTGGGCCGGCAGCGCGACGAGATCGAGCTGATCGCATCGGAAAACATCGTCTCGAAGGCGGTGCTCGAGGCCCAGGGCTCGGTCCTGACGAACAAATATGCCGAAGGCTATCCGGGCAAGCGCTATTACGGCGGCTGCCAGTTCGTCGATGTCGCCGAAACACTGGCCATTGAACGCGCCAAGCAGCTGTTCGATTGCGGTTTCGCCAATGTGCAGCCCAACAGCGGCAGCCAGATGAACCAGGCGGTGTTTCTGGCGCTGTTGCAGCCGGGCGATACCTTCATGGGACTCGACCTGAATTCGGGCGGCCACCTGACGCACGGGTCGCCCGTCAACATGTCGGGCAAGTGGTTCAACGTGGTCAGCTATGGCGTGCGTCAGCAGGACCAGCTTCTGGACATGGAGGCGATCGCCGAAAGCGCACGCCGGGCCAAGCCCAGGCTGATCGTGGCGGGTGGCACCGCCTATAGCCGCATCTGGGACTGGGCCGGCTTCCGCAAGATCGCCGACGAGGTCGGCGCCTACCTGATGGTGGACATGGCCCATATTGCGGGCCTGGTCGCTGGCGGGCAGCATCCCTCGCCCGTTCCGCATGCCCATGTCGTGACCACGACGACGCACAAATCGCTGCGCGGGCCACGCGGCGGGATGGTGCTGACCAATGACGAGGCGATCGCGAAAAAGATCAACAGCGCGGTGTTCCCCGGACTTCAGGGCGGGCCGCTGATGCATGTGATCGCGGCCAAGGCCGTGGCCTTCGGCGAGGCCCTGCAGCCGTCGTTCAAGGCCTATGCCGCGCAGGTCGTGAAGAACGCGCAGGCCATGGCGGACGAGCTGATGAAAGGTGGTATCGACATCGTCTCGGGTGGCACCGACAACCATCTGTGCCTTGCCGATCTGCGCCCCAAGGGCGTCACCGGCAAGGCCACCGAAGCCGCGCTTGGTCGCGCCCACATCACCTGCAACAAGAACGGCGTGCCCTTCGATCCCGAAAAACCCTTCGTCACCTCGGGCATCCGTCTGGGCGCGCCGGCGGGCACCACGCGCGGTTTCGGAGAGGACGAGTTCCGCCAGATCGCGCGCTGGATCGTCGAGGTCGTCGACGGGCTGGCCAGCAACGGCGAGGACGGCAATGGCGCGATCGAGGAAAAGGTCAGGGCCGAGGTCGAGGATATGTGCGGTCGGTTCCCGCTGTATTCCGGCATGTGATCGCCGGATTGCCTTGCCTGCCTGGGGGGGGGGTCGCGGCGGGGCGCCGGACGGAACCTGCGCCGGCGGCGCCGTTTCCCGGATCAGAGCCGCGAGACCGATCGCTGCGCAAACAGCCTTTCGACATCATGGGCGTGGCACAATTCGGTGGCCGGTGTCATCACCGCAGCAGAAGCCCCCGCCGCACCAAGCGCCAGCGCCTCGGGGACGGCCCAGCCGCGTGCCATGGCCAGGACATAGCCTGCCACGAAACTGTCGCCCGCGCCGACGGCGCTGACGACGGGCACCGGAGCCGCCTGGGCGTGCCATGCGCCTTCGGGACCGGCGATGACGGACCCGTCCGCGCCGCGCGCCACGATCACCGATTTCGCGGCCCCGTCGCGGACCAGCCCGGCGGCGAAGGCGGCGCTGTCGGCGCGCAGGGGCAGGGCGCGGCCGGCCAGCGCCTCGGCCTCGTGGCTGTCCATGCGCAGGACATCGACGGGGATGGATGATCCCGCCAGTGCGCGCAAGGCGTCGCCCGACGTGTCCACCAGCAGCCTTGCGCGCCCGTCCTGCAGCCGCACGGTCAGCATCTGTTCGAATCCCGGCGCGACCCCGGGCGGGTTCGAGCCCGACACCACCACCCAGCCACCGCCGCGCGCATGTTCGGCGATGGCCGACATCATGTCGGCGACCTGTGCCATGTGCCATTCCGGCCCCGGCATGACGAACCGGTATTGCCCGCCGTGGCGCCGGTCGGTGACGGCCAGCGATTGCCGCGTCTCGCCCGGTGCGGTCAGCCGGACCACGGACAGCCCGTCGGCCTGCAGCATACCGGCGATCCGGGCGCCCGTCGCCCCGCCAAGCGCCACCATCGCGGTCGATGTCCCGCCCATGATCTTGATCGCGCGGCTGACATTGATGCCGCCGCCGCCGGGATCGGCCACCGGCTTGTCGCAGCGCAGTTTCAGGTCGGGACGCACCGCGTCGGCCGCAGTCGACAGATCCAGCGCCGGGTTCAGGGTGACGGTCAGGATCGGTGCCTGATCCGTCATTCCCACCACCGGTCGATCCGCGCGATGTCGTCGTCGGACCAGCCGAAATGATGCGCGAATTCGTGGATCACGACATGGGCGATCAACTGGCCCAGCGTCACGTCACCCCGCGTGGCCCATTCGTCCAGCAGCGGTCGGCGGAACAGCCAGACGATATCCGGTCCGCCCGGCTGGTCGGCCACCGATTTCTCGGTCATCGGAATGCCGTCATAGAGGCCGGTCAGTTCGAACGGATCGTCGATCTGCAATTCGTCCAGAACCTCGTCGGGCGCGAATTCCGCCACCCGGATCGCCACATCCTGCGCAGGGCCGCCGAATTCCGCGGGCAGCGTGGCCAGCGCGGCGCGGGCCATCGCCTCGATCTCGGTCGCATCCGGGGCCGTCAGTTCGTTCCAGTCGCTCATCCGCATCTCCGTCGCCGCGCGCCTCACCGATATGGACAAAAAAGGCGGTCTGTGAAAGAGCAGCGGCAACAGGAGACGTTTCATGACCACCACCCGCTTCGCGCCGTCGCCCACCGGCCACATTCACGTCGGCAACCTGCGTACCGCCCTGTTCAATCATCTGATCGCGCGCCAGGCCGGCGGCAGCTTCATCCTGCGCCTCGACGATACCGATCAGGAGCGCAGCAAGCAGGAATACGTGGACGGCATCAAGCGCGATCTGGACTGGCTGGGCCTGCATTGGGACCGCGAGGAACGCCAGTCGCTGCGGCTGGACCGCTATGCCGAGGCCGCCGACCGGCTGCGCACCGACGGCCGATTGTACGAGGTGTTCGAAACCCCGGTCGAACTGGATCTGAAGCGCAAGAAGCAGCTGAACATGGGGCGCCCGCCGGTCTATGACCGGGCCGGGCTGGCGCTTTCGGATGCCGACAAGGACAGGCTGCGGGCCGAGGGCCGCGAGGGGTATTGGCGGTTCCGGCTGGATCTGGAACGGATCGAGTGGGTGGACGGGATTCTGGGCGACATCTCGATCGACGCCGCCTCGGTCAGCGACCCGGTGCTGATCCGCGCCGACGGGCAGGTGCTGTATACCTTTGCCTCATCCGTCGATGACGTGGATATGGGCGTCACCCATATCGTGCGCGGATCCGATCACGTCACCAATACGGCGACCCAGATCCAGATCATCAAGGCGCTCGGTGGCACGCCGCCCGCCTTCGCCCATCATTCGCTGCTGACCGGTGCGCAAGGCGAGGAATTGTCCAAGCGCATCGGCGCGCTGTCGCTGAAGGATCTGCGCGAGGCCGGCGTCGCCCCCGAGGCGCTGATTTCGCTGATGGCGCGGCTGGGCTCGGGTCAGCCGGTGCGGCTGGCCAGCCTGGACGAGTTGGCGGCCGAGTTCGACCTGTCCCAGTTCGGCGCCTCGCCGACCAAGTTCGACGCCGAAGACCTGTGGCCGCTGACCCGCGAGAAGAATCAGGCGCTGCCCCTCGAGGCCGTGGCCGACCGCATCGCCGCGCTTGGCGTGCCGGCAGAGCAGGCCGAACGGTTCTGGCGCGTGGCCTCGCAGAACATCACGGTGCTGGACGATCTGGCCGGTTGGTGGCGCATCTTCAGCGAAGGCGCCGAGCCGCAGATCGACCCGGACGACGCGGAATTCGTTGTCGAAGCGATGAAACTGCTGCCGCCACCGCCCTATACCGAGACGACCTGGGACGAATGGACCACGCGCGTCAAACAGGCGACCGGCCGCAAGGGAAAGGGCCTGTTCATGCCGCTGCGCAAGGCCGTGACCGGCCAGGCCCACGGCCCCGAGATGGCCGAGGTGATGCCCTTGTTGCAGGTGGTCAGGGCGCGGGGCTGAGGCGATGGTCCGACAGTTGCCGTCGCGGCTTCGATGGCGGCACCCAAGATCAGGCGGAACGGCATGACACCCTCGTCCCTGCCGATGACAGAGACTGGCTGAGCGCAATCGCATGGGCGACGTGGTCACAAGGCTGGCTGCGGCATGGTCTGCAAGCCTGCTTTTTTCCCGCGATGCATGAAGGCTCCCGGTCGGGATCGGCAGGCAGGGCGAACACTTCCATGGCGCGAGCGCGATCACTCCGTTTCGCGTAGACAGGATCACGCGCCGCTGAGTATAGCGTGAGTGTGATGATTTGATTGGAGATTGAGATGCGTATCGGATCCGCGATTGCTGCTTTCGTGATGCTGGTCGGGACGGGGCACATGGCTTCTGCCGCCACCGTCATCAAGCAACCTTCGACGATCACTCTCGTCAGGCATGAGTATGATTGCAATTATTGCCAACCCGGCCAGGTAAAGCCGGTGGCAGGAATTCTGAATGGCCTAAGCACCGGGAATCCTGCCACCGGGATCGTCACATTCACTTTCGATGACGACTCGATGGCCATCGACATGCAATATGGAAACGGTCAGGAAATAAGCTCGCCTGGTCGCCTCGCGAAGTGGGAAGAAGGCGTATACTGGACTGTTGGCGCCGCTCCTGCTTGGCGCATCGACATCGACTGGGACACCATGTCGGGTCTTTTCAGCTACGAAGGCGACGAAACGCCGTATCTCTCTGCGTGGGCCGTGTCATTCTCGCCCAGCCCTGTTCCCGTGCCGGCTGGCGCCGCCCTCGTTCCTGTCGGGATCGGCGCTTTCGCCTTCCTGCGCAGGCGCCGGCGGGCGAATTCGGATGGCTCTCAGGCCGCCGGGTAGGGCCGACGAACACCGGTCTGCGCCCTGGTGGACCGCCATATTTCGGATCGGTCCGGATTGCCGGGCCGTTTGCCCGAGAATGTGATCGAGGGTGGCTCGGATCCGACATCCGCCGGACCTCCGCACGGTGTTCCCGCTTTCGCAATCAAGTCGGGGTTTCTGGTAGCGGAGGAGGGATTTGAACCCCCGACACAAGGATTATGATTCCTCTGCTCTAACCAACTGAGCTACTCCGCCACGGGTGGGGGCGATGTAAGGGAGGGCGCAGGGGGCGTCAAGCGGTTTTCACCCGGTTTCTCGTGGCATCAAGACAGGTTCGCCCGGTCGGTCGGACCGGCGCCGGGCCGCGCGCCGATCAGACCAAAGTGGCATGGGCGATTGGTCGATCCGGGCTGGCGCGGCGCGCGCTTGCGCGGCAGACTGGCCCCGTTCAGCGCAAGGAGGAGGCGATGAACGACGTCCGGGTTGAAACCGATGCCATCGCGCGTCTGGGCGGTCAGATCGGCGCGGCGCTGATCGGTCACGACATGCTGGTGGAACGGCTGCTGATCGCGCTGCTGGCCGGCGGCCATGTGCTGATCGAAGGGCCGCCGGGCATCGCCAAGACCCGTGCCGTCAAACATCTGGCCGCGCATCTTCCGGGCAGCCATGCGCGCATCCAGTGCACGCCCGATCTGCTGCCATCGGATCTGACAGGCACGCAGGTCTTCCGTCCCGAAACCGGGCATTTCGACTTCATGCCCGGTCCGATCTTCCACAGTCTCGTGCTGGTGGACGAGATCAACCGCGCGCCCCCCAAGGTGCAATCCGCGCTGCTGGAGGCGATGGCCGAGCGTCAGGTGACATCGGGCGGCATCACGCGACCGCTGCCCGATCCGTTCATGGTCGTGGCCACGCAGAACCCGATCGAACACGAGGGCACCTTTCCGCTGCCCGAGGCGCAGCTTGACCGCTTCATGCTGCATCTGCGGCTGGATCTTCCCGATGCGGTGGCCGAACGCGCGATCCTCGATCTGGTCGAGGCCGAGGGCATGGCGCCGCCCTCTGACGTTCCGAATGTCGTCACGGCCAAGGATCTGGCGCGGGCGCGTGACCGCGTCTCGCGGGTGCATCTGGCTCCGGCGCTGAAGGATTTCATCGTCCGGCTGGTCATGGCGACGCGACCCGGCGGCGCGGTGGCGGAATGGGTTGAACATCCGGTATCGCCGCGTGGTTCGCTGGCGCTGGCGGCAGGGGTGCGCGCGCGTGCCTGGCTGCATGGCCGCGATCACGGCTTGCCCGAGGATGCCGAGGCGCTGGCCGCAGATGCACTGTCGCACCGGATGGTGCCTGCGTGGCAGGCTGTCAGCGAAGGGCGAAGCAGGCGGTCCCTCGTTGCCGATGCGCTAGCCGCGGTGCGACCGTGGTAGTTCCGGCCGGCTTGCCCGATGTCGCGGGGATCCGGCTGCAAGCGGCCGAACTGCTGGCCCTGCGCGACGAAGCGACGGCCCCCGAAAGACAGCGTCCTGCCACCCGGCGGACCGGAGCGGTGGCGGCGCGACTGCCCGGCAGCGGCATGGATCTGCGCGAGATCCGCGCCTATGTCGCGGGGGACGATCCGCGCCGGCTGGACCCGGCGGCGACAGCGCGCACCGGCCAGCCGCATGTGCGCAGCCTGCACGAGGATCGCGACGACACCACCCTGCTGGTCGCCGATTTCCGCGCGCCGATGCTGTGGGGCACCGGCGCGGCCTTGCGATCGGTCCGCGCCGCGCGGCTGCTGGCGCGGGCCGGATGGCTTGCGGCGCGGCGCGGCGGCTCGGTCGCGGTCCTGTCGGTCTCGGGTGCGGGACTGGCCGAGATGCCGTCCGCCACGGGCGAGGCGCAGATGGCCGCGATCGCGCGATTGCTGGCGCATCAGCACGATCGCGCGCTGGCCGAACCGGGCGCGCCCGGCCTGACCGAAGCGCTGTCCCATGCCGCCCGGCTGGCGCCCGCCGGCGGGCGCGTGGTGCTGGCGACTCTGCCGGGCGGCTGGTTGCAGGCCGAGGCGGCGCTGACCGGGCTGTCGCGGCGGCGCATGGTCAGCGTCGCGCTGGTGCTGGACGAAGCCGAAATCGCGCCCCCGCGCCCGGCCCTGACCATCAGCGACGGCCAGCGCAGCCGTCTGGCACGGTTGCTGGCGCCCGATCTGCGGCCAGAGATCGCGCGCCTGCGCGCCCTTGGCGCCAGCCCGTTCGAGGTCCGGCCGTGACGCAAGATCAGTTGCTGGCGGCCCTGGCCCCGCCGCGCCTGCCGGCTGGCATGGCGGTCATGGACTGGCGCGAGGATCTGGGCCTGCTGGGCCTGGGATTGCTGGTCGGATTGGCGCTGTTTCTGGCGCTGCGGCCCTGTCTCGACCGCCGCCCCTCGCGCCGGGCGCTGATCCGCGCCACCCGCGGATTGCCCGGCCCCGAGCGGATCCTTGCCGTGGCCCGGATCCTGGGCCACCTGCCCGACGCCTTGCGCGCCGCCGCCTATGGTGCCGCGCCGCCCCCCGATGACGGCCGGATCGAGCGTGTCGCCCTGCGCAGCCGCAGGAAGCGGGGATGAGCCTGTCCGCGCCGCTGCTGCTGATCCTTCTGCCGCTGCCGCTGCTGGTGCGCTGGCTGACCCCGCCCCTCGCCGTGCCTCGGCCTGCGCTGATCCTGCCTGCGCATCTGGCTGCGGCGGCCGCGGCAGCCGGCGTCGCGAACCGACGTCGCGGTGTCTGGCTGGCCGGGCTTGGATGGCTGCTGCTGGTGGTGGCTCTGGCCGGCCCGCGTGTTCAGGCGGTCAGCGACATCGTTCCGGCCTCGGGGCGCGACATCGTTCTGGCGCTGGATCTGTCGGGCAGCATGATGAAAAAGGATTTCACGCTGGACGGCGGGCCGGTGACGCGGCTGGAGGCGGTCAAGCGCACGGCGGCGGCCTTCGTCGCGTCGCGTCGCGGCGATCGGATCGGGCTGGTGATCTTCGGCGAAAGGGCCTATTTCGCGGCGCCGCTGACCTTCGACGTGAATGCCGTGGCGCGGGCCATCGATGAGGCGCAGATCGGCATTTCGGGCCGCGGCACCGCGATCTCGGACGGGATCGGGCTGGCCACCAAACGGCTTGCGGCCAGCGATGCGCCCTCGCGGGTGATCGTGCTGCTGTCGGACGGGGTGGATACCTCGGGCAGGGTTCCGGCGGTCGAGGCGGCGCGGCTGGCGCGCGACCACGGCATCCGCATCCATTCCATCGCCCTTGGCCCCGAGGATCTGGAAAGCCGCCCCGCCTCGCGCGATGCCGTCGATACGGCGACGCTGCGCGCCATCGCGCGGCAGGCTGGCGGTCAAAGCTTTCGTGTCCGCACGACCGGCGACTTGCGCGACATGGCCGGCAGCCTGGACCGGCTGGAGCCGAACCCGTCGGACCGGCCGTCGATGCGGGTCTGGCGATCCCTGTGGGTCTGGCCCGCCACGGGCGCGGCCCTTTGCCTGCTGCTGATCGGTATCAGGAGGCGCGGTTGGACGGGCTGATCCTGTTGCGGCCGCTCTGGCTGATCGGATTGCTGCCGCTGGCCGGGCTGGTGGCGCTGATCCTGCTGCGCATACCGGATGCCGGCGGCTGGCAACAGGTGATGCCACGTGACATGCTGCGCGCGATGCAGGCACTTGGGGCGCTGACCGGGCGACAGAGGCCGTGGCAGCTTCTGCTGGCGCCCGCCGGCCTGGCGGCGCTGGTCCTGGGGCTGGCGGGGCCGGCGCTGCCCCGCGGAGATGCGCCGGTGCTGGTGCAGACCGACGCGGTGGTGCTGGCGGTCGATCTGTCGCCATCGGTTGCGCAGGGAGGCGCGCTGAGCCAGGCGAAATTCGCGGCGGCGGGGCTGGCGCAGGCGCTGGCGGGACGGCCGGTCGGCCTGGTGCTGTATGGCGGCGAGGGATTCACGGCCTCGGCTCCGACGCTGGATATCGCCAGCCTGCGGACGCAGATCGGGGTGCTGGATTCAGAGACCATGCCGGGACAGGGCACGCGCGCCGCCGCCGCGCTGGCACGGGCGGGGCAGATGCTGGAGGGATTGCAGCGTGCCGATCTGATCCTGATTTCGGACGGCGGCGGCATCGACGCCGCCGCCACGGCCGAGGCCGACCGACTGGCCGACCGGGGCGTGCGCATCTCGGCCCTGCGCGTCGAGGGGCTGGCCCGGGGCGCATCGGTCCCGCCGCCCGATGCTCTGGCCGAGCTGGTCCGGGGCGGCGCCGTCGCGACGCTGGCGAATCTGCCGGGTCTGGCGGCTCGGTTGCGCCGTGGCGGTGCGCTTCGGCGCGATCCGGTGCTGCGATCGCTGCAATATCGCGATCTTGGTCCGTTTCTGGCCGCCCTTGCAGGCCTGCCGCTGTTGCTGGTGCTGCGGAGGCAGCGGTGAGGCCGGCGGCCCTGCTGATCCTTGCGGCCGGTCTGGCCGCGCTGGCGGTTGCGGGGCCGTCGGCGCTTGGGCGGCTGGCCCTGCGCGCAGGCTGGGACGGCGCGGCGGTGCGGTTGCTGGACGATCCGGCGGCGCGCGGCGTCGCCCTGTTCCGGCTGGGCGACTACAAGGCCGCCGACGAGGCTTTCGCGGCGGCGGGACGCGGCCAGACCTATAATCGCGGCCTCAGCCTGGCCGCGACCCGGGAATACGCGCTGTCGGTTGCCTATTTCGACGCGACGCTGTTTGCCAATCCGACCGACGATCAGGCCCGTTCCAATCGTGACCTGGTGGCGGCGCTGGCGCCCGTGGTGGTGGGCGAAAGCACGGCGCCGGGCCGCATCAAGGGCGCGGGCGGCGCACCCGCCGGGGACAGGCCGATCACCGATCTGCTGGCCAACCTGTCCGGCCCGGAATGGCAGCGCAGGCTTGACGCCAAGGGCCTGGCCGCGACGGATGAGTGGCTGGACACGATCGCCGACGATCCGGGCGCGTTCCTGAAGCTGCGCATCCGGGCCGAATTCGACCGCCGCGCCCGGATGGGTCTGATCCGGCCGGTAGAGGGCGATCCATGGTGACGCGCCTTTTCCTTGTCCTGCTGCTGGCGATGGCTTCGGCGGCGCGTGCGGAACAGCCGATGGCGCGGCTGATGCTGCTCTATGATCGCGGCAATCCCGTCGTCGCCGAGATGATCGCGCTGACGGTGCGCGGCGAATATGACCTGACCGTGTCGCTGGAGCAGATGCAGTTTCCCGATTCGCGCGAGTACGACTGGATTCAGACCGCTCGCGACGATTGGCGGAAAGAGCGGGTCAACGGCAAGCTTCTGCAAATCTTCGAACGCAGGATCGCGGTGTTTCCGCGCCGTGACGGGCCGGTCAGGATCGGCCCGGTGACACATCGGCTGACCTATGTCACTGCGGACGGCCAGCGCGCCACGCGGGACGTGACCGCGCCGCCCGTCAAGATCGGCGTCAAGCCGTTTCCCGGCGGCTATCGTCCGCTGGCGGCCAGCCAGTTGACGCTGACCGACGACCTGTCGGCCCAGCCGGGGCAATTGCGCAAGGATCAGGTTCTGACCCGCCGCGTCACCATCGAGGCGCTTGGCGCGATGGCCCATGACCTGCCGCCGCGTCCCGACCTCAGCGAGCCGTGGCTGATCAGCTTTACCCGGCCCGAAATCCGCGAGACGGTCCTGACGGAAAAGGGTCCGGTGGCCCGCGTCGTCTGGGAATGGGAACTGCGCCCGACCACCGGCGAGCCCGCGATCCTGCGCGCCGCGGCATTTCCGTGGTTCGACACCGACAGCCGTCGGATCGAGGTCGCGGCAATGAAACCCATTCCTTTCGGTTTTGCCGGGTTCGGCGCGAATTCCGGATCCGCGGACAAGGCGGCGGCACGGCAGGACGCGGCCGCGGTCATGCTGGTGGGGGCGGGGATGGCGTCTGCGCTGGCGCTGCTGCTGCGCGGGCAGGGGATCGCGGGTTCTGGCCGGCTGCGACGGCGCATTCGGCAAAGTCTGCCCAGCCCGCATGGGCGCGCCATGCGACGCGCCGCAAGGTCCGGCGATCTGCCCGCCTTGCGCGCAGCCGCCCAGCGGCATCTGCGCTGGAACGGACGCCCCGCTCCGGTGATCCTGGCGCGGCTGGACGATCAGCTTTATGCTGCCGCGCCGCCGGCGGGTTTCGACGCGCGGGCCTGGTTGGCGGCATTTCGCAAGGCGCTGAAATCGCGGATCCGTCGCTGACAGGCGCGGCCGCAGGTTCGGGGATACGCCACCGGGCGAAACGCCCGGCACGCCGTCGCGCAAGCGGGGCCTTGTCTCTTTTCCGACATTGCGCCACGTTGATCGGCATGAAACCCGGCTCACGGGGCATGACCAACCGACAGGGAAAAACGACCATGAAAGCTTTGCTCACTTCGCGTGCGATTCTTCTGGCATCGGCCATCGCCGTCGCGCCCGCCGCTTTTGCCCAGACCCCGGCCGACGTGCTGGTCGTCGCCGCCACCATCGACGACATCATCACGCTGGACCCGGCGCAGTCCTTCGAGTTCTCGGGCAACGACGTCACCCAGAACCTTTATGACCGGCTGGTCGATTTCGATCCGATGGACATGGAAGCCGGCTTCAAGCCCAGCCTGGCCGAAAGCTGGGAGATCAGCGAGGACGGCAAGACCATCACCTTCAAGATGCGCGACGGCGTCAAGTTCCATTCCGGCAATCCGGTCCGCGCAGAAGACGCGGCCTGGTCGATCCAGCGCGCCGTGAAGCTGAACAAGACGCCTTCCTTCATCCTGACGCAGTTCGGCTTTACCCCCGAAAACGTCGACGAGATGGTCAAGGCCGACGGCAACACGCTGACCATCAAGCTGGACAAGCCCTATGCCCAATCCTTCGTGCTGAACTGCCTGACCGCCAATATCGGCAGCGTGGTGGACAAGGAACTGGTCATGAGCAACGCCGAGGGCGACGACATGGGCAATACCTGGCTGTCCAACAACGACGCGGGTTCGGGGCCTTTCGTGCTGAATGCCTGGCGGCCGAACGAGGCGGTCCAGATGACCGCCTTCCCGGATTATTTCCAGGGCGCGCCGGCGATGAGCCGCGTGATCGTCAAGAATGTCGCCGAATCCAGCGCGCAGCGCCTGCAACTGGAACAGGGCGACATCGACGTGGCCCGCAACCTGTCGCCCACGGATGTCGATGCGCTGCAAACCGCCGACGGCGTCAAGATCCAGGACGAACCGCGCGGCCGAATTCTTTATATGGGCTTGAACCAGAAGGACGAATTGCTGTCGAACCCCGCCGTGGTCGAGGCCATGAAATACCTGGTCAATTACGACGGCATCGCGGGCAGCTTCCTGAAGGGCCAGTTCAAGGTGCGCCAGGCCTTCCTGCCCGAAGGCTATCTGGGCGCGCTGGACGAAAACCCCTGGACCTATGACGTCGAGAAGGCCCGGAAGATTCTGACCGATGCCGGGATCGAGGGCGGCACCATCACCACCAAGATCCGCGATCTGCGGGAATATGTGGATACGGCACAGACCTTGCAGGCGTCGATGGCCGAGGTGGGGTTGACGCTGAACATCGAACAGATGACCGGCGCGCAGGTTCTGGACGCCTATCGCGCCCGCGAGGTGCCGATCTTCCTGGGCGAATGGGGCCCGGATTATTCCGACCCGAACACCAATGCCGCGACCTTCGCCTATAATCCCGACAACAGCGACGAGGCGCGGGCGACCGGCCTGCTGGCCTGGCGCAACGCCTATGCGGTACCGCAGTCGATGAACGAGGCCACGGTGGCCGCGACGCTGGAACAGGACACCGACAAGCGCGCCGAGATGTATCGCGACATCCAGAAGCAATATCAGGCCGAGGCCCCGATCATCCCGCTGTTCCAGCGCATCGAACCGACCGGATTGCGCGACAATATCCAGAACTGGAATTCCGGACGCTCGGTCACCTCGGTCATGTATCGACAGGTGACGAAGGGCGAATAGGCCTTGTCTTCCGCGGCCGACCTGAACACCGGGACCGGACGGGGCAAGACCCCGCCGGAACCGGGCGGTCACCGCGCCGCGGCGACGCGGCGCAAGGCCAGACGCATCGGCGGCGTCCTGCTGTCGCTGCTGCTGACGATGCTGGGTCTGTTGCTGGTCACCTTCGTGATCGGCCGCGTCATGCCCATCGACCCGGTGTTGAAGGTCGTCGGCGATCGCGCCACCCAGGCGCAATACGACGCCGCCTATCAGGCGATGGGGTTGGACCGGCCGCTCTATGTCCAGTTCGCAGGCTACGTGGGCGAGGTGCTGACCGGCGATTTCGGGCGCTCGATCTCGACCGGGCAAATGGTCATCGACGACATCAGGCGGGTCTTTCCCGCGACGCTGGAACTGGCGACGCTGGGCACGCTGATCGGCGTGTTCGCGGGCGTGCCCCTGGGCGTGATCGCGGCCGCCCGGCGCGGCGGCATCGTCGATCAGGTCGCCCGCGTGGTCGCGCTGGTCGGCTATTCGATGCCGATCTTCTGGCTGGGCCTGATGGGCCTGTTGATCTTCTACGGTATTCTGGGCTGGGTCGGCGGGCCGGGTCGCCAGGGCATCATCTATGACGGCATGGTTCCCAAGGTCACCGGGCTTCTGCTGGTGGACACCCTGGTCGCGGGCGATTGGGGCGCGTTCAAGGACGCGTTCAGCCACATCATCCTGCCCGCCTCGCTGCTGGGCTATTTCAGCCTCGCCTATATCAGCCGCATGACCCGCAGCTTCATGCTGGAACAGCTTTCGGCCGAATACATCACCACCGCCCGCGTCAAGGGCCTGTCCGAGAGCGCGGTGATCTGGCGCCACGCTTTCCGCAACATCTCGATCCCGCTGGTCACGGTCATCGCGCTGTCCTTCGGCTCGCTGCTGGAAGGATCGGTGCTGACCGAGATCATCTTCTCGTGGCCGGGCCTGGGCCAATACATCACCAAGGCGCTGCTGGCCGGCGACATGAACGCGGTCCTTGGCGGCACGGTCGTCGTCGGGACCTCTTTCGTGGCGCTGAACCTGCTCAGCGACATCCTGTATCGCGTGCTGGATCCGAGGTCCGAATGAGCCGACAGATGACCCGCCGCGCATGGCTGCTTTCCGATGCGCCGCAGACCCGCAACCAGGCGCGGCTGGGCGCGATCTATCAGGGCTGGCTGACATTTCGCGGCAACAAGCTGGCCATGTTCGGGCTGGTGATCCTGATCCTGCTGATCGCGATGGCGATTTTCGCGCCGCTGCTGGCCCCGCAAAACCCCTTTGCGCAGGATCTCGCGAACCGGCTGAAACCGCCATCGGCGCAGAACCTGCTGGGCACCGATGCGCTTGGCCGGGACATCCTGTCGCGCCTGATCCACGGCTCGCGGATCACGCTGTTCATCGTCGGCACGGTGGCCCTGATCGCGCCGATCATCGGACTGTTCATCGGCACCGTGGCGGGCTTCGCGGGGGGCTGGGTCGATCAGGTGCTGATGCGGATTACCGATATCTTCCTGGCCTTCCCCAAGCTGATCCTGGCGCTGGCCTTCGTGGCAGCACTTGGTGCAGGGATCGGCAACGCGGTGCTGGCGCTGGCGCTGACAGCCTGGCCGCCCTATGCCCGCCTTGCCCGGGCCGAGACGCTGACCATCCGCAACGCGGACTACATCGCCGCCGCCCGCCTGCAAGGGGCGGGGCGCATGCGGCTGCTGATCCGGCACATCTGGCCGCTGTGCCTTTCGTCGCTGATCGTGCGGGTGGCGCTGGACATGGCGGGGATCATCCTGTCGGCGGCGGGACTGGGCTTTCTGGGTCTGGGCGCGCAGCCGCCGATGCCGGAATGGGGGGCGATGATTTCGGACGGGCGGACCTATATCCTGGATTTCTGGTGGGTCGCGGCGATGCCCGGGCTTGCCATCTTCATCGTCAGCCTTGCCTTCAATCTGCTGGGCGACGGGTTGCGCGACGTTCTGGACCCGAAGGGCGCAAAGGAATGAACGCGCCGTTGCTCTCGGTCCGGGATCTGCGGGTGGCCTTTCCGACGCGGCAGGGCATGTTCGAGGCGGTGCGCGGCGTCAGCTTCGACCTGGGGCGCGAAAGACTGGGCGTGGTGGGCGAATCCGGGTCGGGCAAATCCATGACCGGCCGCGCGATCCTTGGCCTTGTCCGTCCGCCGGGCCGGGTCACCGCCCGGCGGATGGACCTGCATGGCCAGCCGATCCTGAATCTGTCCGAACGCAAGATGCGCAAGATCCGCGGCAGCCGGATCAGCATGGTCATGCAGGATCCGAAATTCAGCCTGAATCCGGTGATGACCATCGGCGACCAGATCATCGAGGCCTATCGGCTGCATGCCGGCGGCCCGAAGGGCGCGGGCCGCGCCAAGGCGCTGGAAATGCTGGAGGCGGTCCAGATCCGCGACCCCGAACGGGTCATGGGCGCCTATCCGCACGAGGTCTCGGGCGGGATGGGTCAGCGCATCATGATCGCGATGATGCTGGCGCCCGACCCCGAGATTCTGATCGCCGACGAACCGACATCGGCGCTGGACGTATCGGTCCGGACCGAGGTGCTCAACATCATGGACCGGCTGGTCCGCGATCGTGGCATGGGACTGATCTTCATCAGCCACGACCTGAACCTGGTCGCGCAATTCTGCGACCGGGTGCTGATCATGTATGCCGGACGCATCGTCGAGACGCTGGCCGCCAAGGATCTGCATGCCGCCCGCCACCCCTATACGCAGGGCCTGCTGAACAGCCTGCCGCGCCTCGATGCGCCGGTCGAACGCCTGCCGGTGCTGCAACGCCAGGACACGTGGCGCGACGGCGATCCGATCACCGAAAGCCTTGAAACCGAACTTCCCGGAGGCTTGTGACATGGTCCTGCTTCGGTCCGGAAATATCCTGCGGGGGTGCTGGGGTGCAATATCCCGGCCCGCGCCGGTGCCGCCATGCTGACGGTCGACGATCTGAATGTCTGGTTCGGCTTTGCGCCCGACCGTGTGGACGCGGTCCAGCACGCCGCCTTCACCGTGGCCAGCGGCGAAAGCTTCGGTCTGGTCGGCGAATCGGGCAGCGGCAAATCGACGATCCTGCGCGCCATTGCGGGACTGATCGACACCTGGTCGGGCAGCATCGAGGTGGACGGGCAGGCCGTCACCGGAACCCGCCGCAGCCGCGCCTTTCACAAGACCGTCCAGATGGTCTTTCAGGATCCCTATGCCAGCCTGCATCCGCGCCATTCGGTCGATGCGGTGCTGTCCGAGGCGCTGAAGCTGCAAGGCATGGACGATATCGACGCCCGCATCACCCGGCTGCTGCAGGATGTGGGACTGGGACGCGGCTTCCGCTTCCGCTATCCGCACCAATTGTCGGGCGGGCAGCGTCAGCGTGTGGCCATCGCCCGCGCGCTGGCGGCCGAACCGCGCCTGCTGTTGCTGGACGAACCGACCAGCGCCCTGGATGTCAGCGTTCAGGCCGAGATCCTGAACCTGCTGACCGATCTGCGGGCGGAACATGGCCTGACCTATGTGATGGTCAGCCACGATCTGGCCGTTGTCGGGCATATGTGCGACCGGCTGGCGGTGATGCAGCATGGCCGCATCCTGGAAGTGATGGATGTCGATGCCCTGCGCCGCGGCGCGGGCAAGACGGATTACACCCGCCACCTGATCGAAGCCTCGGCAGGCTACATCCGGGGCTGAGGGCCTTTCACGCCGCCCTCATGGCGAATTCACGCCGAACTCCTAGACCTGGTACCGCGCCGCATGTCGCGGCGTGTCATATCGTCAGGGGTTTGAAATGGGTCGCTCATGTCGCGAGATCCAGGAATGGGTCGAGGAACAGGTCGAAAGGCCGATCGAGGAATGGGAACAGCGGCAGGAACAACGCTGCCGCGAAGAGCCATGCAAATGGTGGATGCTGTGCCTGAACAAGTTGTTCTGCTGGCTGGTCTGGGTCGCGGTCAAGGTGGTCCGCTGGGTCGTCGTGACAATCGGCAAATGGGTCGTGCGCGTCGTCTGCACGATCGTCAATGTCATCCTCGACGTGATCGCCTTCGTGATCGGGCTGATCCTGTCTATCCCGGTGATCGGCGGGATCATCCGGACGGTGCTGAACTGGCTGACCGAAATCGTCTGGCGGCTGGTGGGCATCCTGGATTTCGTGGCCAGCCTCGCGGGTATCCGGCCGCGCAAGAAGATGTATTTCGGGATCATCATTCCGGTCATCGACGGCACGCCCCTGGCCACCGAGGCCGCTTTGCAGCCGCAGGTCGATGCGGTGATCGAGATCTATGACCGCACCTGCAACATCGATGCGCGCTTTACCGGTTTCTGCCAGACCCGTGTGTCGCCTCCGGGTGGCAGCATCAGCGTGCAATGCGGCGCGGGCGGCTTTTTCGCCGATTGGTGGGTGGATGGCTCGTGGTTCGAACTGGTCCAGAGCCTGTGCAAATTCGAAAGCGGCTGGCGGCGGATCATCGGCTATGGCGCCGAGCTGATCGGCATCGTCGTCAACGACATCCAGCCGCCCTCGACCATCGGCTGTTCGATGGCGGGAACCCATAATTACGTCACCATCGAGCCGCGCGTGGCGCGGGCGACACTGGCGCATGAACTGGGCCATGCCTGCCTGCTGCCGCACGACGAATCGGCCGGCAATCTGATGAACGCCAGTGTCGTCGGCGCGGCCTTTCCGGTGCTGTCGAACCTGCAAGTCGCCATCGTACGGGGCTCGCGCCACGTCACCTATCTGTAGGAGGTTTCCATGACCGACAAGAACGAACACGACCATGGCAAGGGCCGCGGCTGCGGCGCACCCCATCCGCTTTTCGGGCTGGCCATAGCCGCCGCCATCGTCGCGGTCGCGGCGGTGCTGGTCCTGGCGCTGACATGAAACCGGCAACCTGCGTGATCCGTTCGGCCGATGATCTGCGGCTGCTGACGGATGCCGCCCCGCCCGCGCGGCTGATCCTGGACCTGCCCGGAAAGCCGCGGGACGAGGTTGCGGCGCGGCAGGCGCGGCTGTCCGCAACTCTGAGCGCCTGCGGCTGTGCCGCGGGCGCGGTCGGGTTGCTGGCCGGGCTTTGTCTGGCGCCGATCGCCGGGCTGACGGGCTGGCTGCCGGGGCAGGGCGCGGCCCATGCCGCGATCGGTGCGCTGCTGCTGGCCAGCCTTGGCGGCGTTGCGGGCAAGCTGGCGGGGCTGATGCGCGCCCGCCGCGCGATCCGGGCCGAGATCGACGCCCTTTCGCGCTGGATCGAGGCCGAGTGAGCAATGGCGCCGGGCCGGGTTGCACCCGGCCTGGTTATCGCTACCGTCCGCAGCGCGTCAACGAAGCGGAGCGGTCATGAAACGGGTCACACTGGGCGGCAGCGACATCGAGGTCAGCGCGATCTGCCTCGGCACGATGACCTTCGGCAACCAGACGGACGAAGGCGATGCCCAGAGGCAGATGGATCGCGCGCTGGACGCGGGGATCACCTTTTTCGACAGCGCCGAGATGTATCCCGTCAATCCGGTCCGCCGCGAGACGATCGGCGCCACCGAAGAGATCGTCGGCCGCTGGCTGGCCGGGGCCGGCCGGCGCGAGCGCGTCGAAATCGCCACCAAGATGACCGGACCCAGCCAGATGGTCCGCGATGGCGCCCCCTGCGACGGCGCCACGATGCGCGCGGCCATCGATGGTTCGCTGCGGCGGTTGCGGACCGACCGGATCGATCTCTACCAATTGCACTGGCCGGTGCGCGGCACCTGGGCGTTCCGGCAGAACTGGTCCCATGCGCCGAAGGCAGACAAGACCCGCATACTGGATCACATGGCCGACATTCTCGCGGCCGCGTCCCAGGCGCGGCGGGCGGGCAAGATCGGCGCCTTCGGCCTGTCGAACGAAACCGCATGGGGGCTGGCGCGCTGGTGCGACGTGGCGGACCGGACCGGCGCGCCCCGACCCGTGGCGATCCAGAACGAATATTCGCCGCTCTGCCGGCTTTATGACACCGATCTGGCCGAGACGGCCGTCCAGGAGGATGTGACCCTGCTGGGATTTTCGCCGCTGGCGGCGGGCCTGCTGACGGGAAAATATTCCGGCGGCGCGGTCCCCGGGGGCAGCCGCGCGTCGGTGGACAAGGCGCATGGCGGTCAGGGCCGGCTGGGTGGGCGTCTGACCGCCCGAGCCATCGCCGCCGCCGACGCCTTCGGCGCGCTGGCCTCGGGTCACGGCTGGGATCGGGTTCACATGGCCGTGCTGTGGCAAGCGACGCGGCCCTTCAAGGCGATCCCGATCATCGGCGCGACCTCGGTGACACAGCTCGATCACCTGCTGGCCGGAATGGACCAGGCGTTGCCCGAGGATCTGGTCCGCGCCATCGACCGGCTGCACAGGGATCACCCGCAACCCTATTGACGCCGGCGTCGCGCTTTCGTCCGCAACCGCGCCCGGTCGGGCATCGTCCCGGGGCCGGGCCAGGGCGACGAAGCCGCCCCCCGCACAGCCGGCCGGGCGAGGCTTGATGAAACCGGCGCAGGTTCTATCTTGTTGATCCGAAAGACGGGCAAAGGGGGCAGAAGATGGCAGGCGATCCATATGCAGATCTGGGATTGACCAGATCGGCCAGCGAGGCCGAGATCAAGAAAGCCTATCGCAAGATCGCCAAGACCGATCATCCGGACCTGAACCCCGATCCGGCGGCCACCCAACGCTTCAAGGCCGCATCGGCGGCCTATGACCTGTTGAAAGACCCCGAACAGCGCCGCCGCTTCGATGCCGGCGAGATCGACGAACAGGGTCACGAACGGCCACAGCGCCGCTATTACCGCGATCATGCGGAGGCGGCCGGCAATCCCTATGCGCAGAATTATGGTTTCGAGGGCGATCCGGATCTGTCGGATGTGTTCTCGGATCTGTTCGGGCGCCGGGCGGCCGGAGGATTCGGGCAGGGTTTCCGGCAGGAGGGCGGGCGCGAATTCCACATGCGCGGACAGGATTACCGTTTCGCCCTGGAGGTTGATTTCATGACCGCGGCCAGGGGCGGCAAGACCCGGATCTCGCTGCCCGAGGGCGGCGATCTCGAGGTGACGATCCCCCGGGGCGTGCGTGACGGGCAGACGATCCGGCTGAAGGGCAAGGGCGGCGCGGGCATGGGCCAGGGCGGTCCGGGGGATGCCTATCTGACCGTCTCGGTCGCGCCCCACCCCGATTTCCGTCGCGAGGGCGACGACATCTTCCTGACGCTGCCGATCACGCTGGACGAGGCGGTTCTGGGCGCCAAGGTCGCGGCGCCGACAGTGGACGGGCCGGTGAACCTGACCATCCCCAGAGGCGCCACCACGGGCCAGAAGCTGCGCCTGCGCGGGCGCGGGATCAATGGCGGCGACCAGCAGGTCGAACTGAAGATCGTGATGCCGCCGAAGGTGGACGGCGATCTGGCGAAATTCATGGAGGAATGGCGCAAGTCGCATGGCTACGACCCACGCCGGGGGATGACGATATGAGCCGCTATTACACCGAAACCGAAGTCATCGCGATGGTCGAGGAACTGACCCGGCCGCGCCTGCGCCGCTATTGCCGGGCGCGCATCGTGCAGCCGGTGACGACGCCCGATGGCCCCGGTTTCCGCGAGGCCGACCTGGCGCGCCTGCAATTGCTGTGCGATCTGGCCGATTGCCACAACCTGCCCGAGGACGGGTTGCGCATGGTCATGTCGCTGATCGACCAGCTGAACACCGCCCGCGGCGACATGCGGGCGCTGATGCAGGCGGTCGCGGCCGAACCCGACGAGGTTCGCATTCGCATCCACCGCAGCATTCGCGGCAGGCGCGGCTGAGGCGCCAGATCGCCGCGCGATCCTTGCGGTGCGGCGTCAGTCATCCGGAGATCCATCAGGCCGGATTTCCCATGCGCATTCTTTCGGCCCCGCTTCCTGCGCTGTGCCAGGCCGCGCCCGGCCCGGCTGGGCTCGGAATGGCGGGGCAAGGGACATATCGGGCAAGGCGCTGTTCTGGTCGTTCCGGGACGACCGAGCCGCTACCCGTCGCGCCGGCCATTCCGGCCGCCACGGCGTCTTTTCAGCAGCGGTTTGCGGGCCGGCAGTTCGGCGATGACCGCGCGCCGCGTCTCGGCGGGCATCGAGGCCCAGCCGGCGATCTCGTCCAGCGTGCGGTAGCAGCCCACGCAGATACCCTCGTGCGGGTGTATCACGCAGATGTTGATGCACGGACTTTGCGGTTCGGTGCGGGTCCATATGGGCGGGGCGTCGGTCATGGCGGCACGCTAGGCGCGGGTCCGCAGCCGGGCAAGCCGGGAAGCGACGCTTTCGTGACGCAATGTCACCTCGGGTCACGGACCGGGCCATGCCCGGCCGGGTCGCGCCCGATCGGGTCTTCGGCACGCGCCTGGTCCGAGGTCGATCCCTGTGCTTTCAGGAACGCCTCGAAGGCCGACAGGGTCCGGCGCGAGACATGGTGCTCGATCCCTTCCGCGTCGATCTCGGCGACATCTTCGGGAACGCCGACGGCGATGAGCAGTTCGGCCACCGTGCGGTGACGGGCGCGGACGCGATCGGCAAGATCGGCCCCGTCGTCGGTGAGAAAAACCCCGCGATAGGGGCGCGCCGTCGCCAGACCCTCGCGCTTCAGCCGCGAAATCGCCTTTGTTGCGGTCGGCTGGGCGACCCCCATCCGTTCGGCAATATCGGCCACCCGCGCTTCGCCCAGTTCCGCGATCAGATCCCCGATCAGTTCGGCGTAATCTTCCAGCAGGGCGCGCGACTGCTTTTCCCGCGCCCTCGCAAAGCGGTCGGCCTGCTTTTTTGCCGGCGTCGTTCTGTCGGTCATGGGCAGGCTCTTTCGAAAGCGTGAAGAGGATTTATAGCCAAAGCTATTCGGTTTTACCAACCGATAATCGGCGTGATCGCGGCAGCCGGACGGCACCCCCTTGCGCCGGGCATAGCAATGGCTATATTCCATTG
>CERQ01124083.1_pt1 | contig 25905 bp, 30 predicted proteins | sample 530711 | NCBI WGS metagenome assembly CERQ01 (sample SAMEA2620882, study PRJEB7988) | marine metagenome | biome: marine biome (ENVO:00000447); feature: mesopelagic zone (ENVO:00000213); material: "saline water (ENVO:00002010), including plankton (ENVO:xxxxxxxx)" | depth 850 m | reverse complement strand
CGTTTGCGAAAGTTGCAGGAAGAATCGCTGTGCTTCATCCACCCGCCCGACCGCCAGCAGCCACAGCCCGGCGCGAAAGACGTCGTTCTCGGCCAGCCGAGCGCCGCGCCAGTCGGGCAGGGTCTCGACCGCCTTGCCGGGGACCGCAAAGGCGGGCGGCATGGTGGCGCGAACCTTTTCTGCGGCAAGCTGGCCATAGAAGACGCCGGGCTGCCGCGCCGCCCCGGCATAGGCTGCCCGCGCCGCCGCCTGATCGCCAAGCGCCTCTTGTGCGCGGCCCTGCCAGTAAAGCGCCCGCGCAGTGCTGATCGCGCTGCCGACGACGGTTTCCAGATGGCGGAAATGATCCAGCGCCCGCTGCCCCGCGCCCTGATGCAGCGCCGCGAATCCGGCCAGCCATTCAAGGTCGGAATAATGCGGATTGTCCGGCGTCAGGAAATGCTGCGCGGCCAGCCTTTCGGCCAGCGCCCAGTCGCCCTGCCGCATCGCCAGGCGCGCGTAGTCGACCCGCATCTGCGCCCAGAGTTCGGGCACCCGCAATGCCTCGGCGCTGGTCGAGGCCGCAAGCATCAGATCCCGCGCGCCGTCGTGGAACTTTGCCTTCACCCGCCACCGAAAGCGGTCCATGGTCAGGCCGGGATCCTCGCGCTGGTCGGCCGGCAGGGCAAGGATCATGTCATCGACACCCGGCTGGCGCGCCTGAAGCGCGATCCGGGCGGCGATCAGGGGGCGGTCGGTCTGGGGCAGGCGTTCCAGCAGCCGCTGGGCCTGCGCCCATTCCTGCCGGTCCAGCATGGCCACCGCGCGCGCCGTCATCAGCGGCGCAAGTTCTTCGCCATAGCGATCCAGGAACGCCGTTTCTTCCTCGCCTTCCAGCGGTGTTTCGGTCCAGAACCGTGCGCGTTCGGCGCGGGCCTCGTCGGGGTCCAGAACCGCCAGCAACGCGGTTTCGGCGCGCAGCGACCGGGGCGGCTCATCGCCCAGCCAGTCGCGGATGTCGGCCTCGGGCAGGGTGGCGGGCAGTTTCGCCTCGCCGCGTCTGCGCAACAGGTTCAGACCTGGCCAATCCGGATGCCGGCGGATGAAGGCGAGGTAATCGGCGAAATCGCCGTAGCCCGCGCGCAGGGCCTGCCAGCCGACCAGCGATTCGGCCACGGGGCCCGACCGTTTCGCAGCATCGCGCGCGGTCACCCAGTCGCGCACATCGGCGGCGGCCAGCGCCAGCGCCAGCGCGCCGCGCTCTTCGGCGTGGGCGGGGGTGGCAAGCGGCAGGGCGGCAATCAGCCCTGCGGCCAGAATGTCACGCAGAAATCCCATCTCCACCCCATCTCGCCGCCCGACGCCCGCGACGCAATTCACAACCTTGGCAAGACCGGCGCCCGGGGCTAGTTAGGCGCGGCGAAATCCAATCTTCAAGGAGCGTGTCATGTTCAAGGGATCTTTGCCCGCGCTGGTCACGCCGTTCACCCCGGACGGCGAGCTGGATCTGGACACGCTGAAGATGCTGGTCGAATGGCATGTGGATCAGGGCAGCCACGGTCTGGTGCCGGTCGGCACCACCGGCGAAAGCCCGACGCTGACCCATGACGAACACCGGCTGGTCATCGAAGAGGTGGTCAGATCCGCTGCCGGTCGCATCCCGGTAATCGCGGGGGCGGGGTCCAACTCGACCCGCGAGGGGATCGGCCTGATCCGGCACGCGGCCGATGTCGGCGCGGATGCCGCGCTGGTGGTGACGCCCTATTACAACAAGCCGACGCAGGCCGGACTGATCGCGCATTACACCGCCCTGACCGAGGCGGTGGATCTGCCGATCATCATCTACAACATCCCCGGCCGTTCGGTCATCGACATGCTGCCCGAGACGATGGGCGTGTTGTCGCGGCTGCCGGGGATCATCGGCGTCAAGGATGCGACCGGCCGGCTGGAACGGGTCAGCCAGCAGCGCATCACCTGCGGGCCGGACTTCATCCAGCTTTCCGGCGAGGACGGCACCGCGCTTGGCTTCAACGCTCATGGCGGGATCGGCTGCATCAGCGTCACGGCCAATGTCGCGCCGAAACTTTGCGCCGAGTTTCAGGAGGCGACCCTGCGCGGCGATTATGCCGCGGCGCTGGAATATCAGGACCGATTGATGCCGCTGCATCTGGCGATCTTCGTGGAACCCGGATTGGTCGGTGCGAAATATGCCATGTCGCGGCTGGGCCTGTGCGACGAACGCGTGCGTCTGCCGCTGGTGGGCCTGACCGATCCGACGCGCCGGCTGATCGACGCGGCGCTGGACCATGCCGGCCTGAACTGAGGTCAAGGCCGGGCTTCGGGGCGTAGCCCCGCGTCCGCCGGTCCCTCGATGGGCCGGAGAAGGCTGCGCCCTCGTCGTTCCGGCCGTCGCGACGGCTTGCCCTGGCCCGGTCGCGGGGCGATTGCGGTGGCAACTTTGGTGTTCATCTGTAATCTTTCCCTGGATCGATCGGCCGGCGGCCTTGCCGTCCCGGAAGCCCATTCGCCCGATTGCGGGGTTCCGCCATGCGGATCGCGGACAGGGAAGCGAGAGACATTTCCGGCGGCGGCTGTAACGCCCGCGCGGAATCAGGCGTAAGGACATGCGATGAGTGATGCTGGCGGTTCGGAAGACTGGTCCGACCTGATGCGCGCCGCCAATACGGGCGACAGGGCGGCCTATCACCGCCTGCTGACGCTGATGACCCCGGTTCTGCGCGGTATCGTCCGGGCACGCGCTGCGGGGATGGATGTCGACTGGTGCGAGGATGTCGTGCAGGAAACCTTGCTGGCGATACATTTGAAGCGCGCAACCTGGGACGAGGCGCTGCCTTTGCGTCCCTGGGCCTATGCGATCGCACGACACAAGCTGGTCGATGCCTTCCGCCGTCGCGGCCGCGCGGTTCACCTGCCGGTGGAGGATTTCGCCGAGACCCTGGAATCGGCGCCCGAACCCGACCCGACCGAACGCCGCGATGCGGCCGTCCTGATCGGCCGCCTGCCCGAACGCGACGCCGCGCTGATGCGCTGCCTCGCGCTGGAAGGTCGTGACAGCGAGGAATGCGGCGGCCGTCTTGGCCTGAAGCCGGGCGCCCTGCGTGTCGCCCTGCACCGTGCCCTGCAACGGCTGGCCCGGCTGCGATTGGAGGATGAACGATGAAGACCGACGATCTGATCAGTCTGCTGGTGCGCGACGACACAATCCCGCCCGCCGTGACGCCGCGGCTTGTTTCGGCGATCCTGCTGGCGCTTGCACTGGTGGCGGGACTGCTTGTGTCGCTGGTGGGCGTGCGGGCCGATCTGGCGCGGGCCTTGGCGGACCCGGTCACGCGGATGAAGTGGCTGCTGCCGCTGGCACTGGGACTGCCGGCCCTGGTTGCGGCCTTGCGGCTCAGCCGTCCGCAGACGCGCGGATCGCCGGGGTTGCTTTTCGCCGCGCTGGTGGCGGCGGCGGCAATGCTGTGGCTGGTGCTGGCCATCAAGGCGACCCCGGCCGGCATGGTATGGCCGCGGATCAAGGGCAACTCGGCCATGATGTGCTTCTTTGCGATCATGCTGGTCTCGGCGCTGCCGCTGGCGGCGGGCCTGCGCGTGCTGGGTGGCGGCGCCAGCCCCGCGCCGATGCTCAGCGGTGCCGCACTGGGTCTTGCGGTCGGCAGCCTGGCCGCGACGCTTTACGCATTTTTCTGCACCCAGGATTCGCCGCTGTTCTTCCTGACCTGGTATGGGCTGGCCATTGCCGTGGTCACGCTGGCAGGCGCGGTCGCCGGGCGCGGGATGCTGCGCTGGTAGCCGGTCACCTTTCGTGATGTGCGGAATGTGCGACCAGGTCCCAGCGGCGATCCTGCACCGATGCGCGTGAAATTGCCGCGGATTGTCACGGCCTCCTTTTCAAGCCGACACATTGGTCCCATATTGATGGCGAGGAGAGTTTGCCCCATGCCGCTGCCGCAGTTCCTGTTGATGATCCTGACCGTTCTGCTGGCTGCGGCGCTGTCGCTGCTGGCAGCCATCGCCCTGGACCTGCCGGGGGTCGCGCTGATCTTCGCGGTGCTGACGGGCGCGGCGCTGATCCATTTCGGTCATCGCGATGGCCGCGACAATCACGACGGCTGAATCGCTGCCCCGCTGCCTGATGCTGGCCTGCGGGGCCTTGGCGCGCGAATTGCTGGCCATCCGGGATGCCAATGGCTGGGATCATCTGGATCTGCATTGCCTGCCTGCCGAACTGCATCTGCGTCCCGAGAAAATTCCCGATGCGGTCAGCGCGGCGGTCGCCCGTTTCGCCCCCGACTATGACCGGATCGTGGTTGTCTATGCCGATTGCGGCACGGGCGGGCTGTTGCAGGCGCGCTGCGCGGAATTGGGGGTCGAGATGATTCCCGGACCGCATTGCTATGCCTTCTTCGACGGGATCGAGGCGCATGCCATGCGCGCCGAACGCGAATTCACCGCCTTCTACCTGACCGATTTCCTGGTCCGCCAGTTCGATGCCTTCGTCTGGCGCGCCATGGGTCTGGATCGGCATCCGCAGTTGCGCGACATCTATTTTGCCCATTACGAAACGCTGATCTATCTGGCCCAGACCGAGGATTCGGCCCTTGACGCCAAGGCGCGCGAGGCCGCCGAACGGCTGGGTCTGCGCTATGAACGCCGAACGACGGGATATGGCGATCTGCCGGGGGTTCTGGCTCAGCTTTCCAGTTCGGCATCCCAGTAGAGGAAATCCATCCAGCTGTCATGCAGGTGGTTGGGGGGGAAACGCCGCCCGACGGCGTGCATTTCGCCGGGGCTCGGCTGGCGCGGCTTGCGACGCAGGTTCATCCCCGAATGACGCAGGCTGCGGTTGGCCTTGCGCAGATTGCAGGGCGAACAGGCGGCGACCACGTTTTCCCAACTGGTGACGCCGCCGCGCGAGCGGGGCACGACGTGATCGAAGGTCAGATCGCCCTTGGCGCCGCAATACTGGCAGCAGAATTCGTCCCGGAGAAAAAGATTGAAGCGCGTGAAAGCCACGCGCTTCTGGGGTTTTATGTAATCTTTCAAGACGACGACCGAGGGTATCCGGAAAGCCTGCCGCTGACTTCGGACCACCTCGTCATATTCGGCGATGATCGCTACCCGGTCCAGAAACACCGCCTTGATCGCTTCCTGCCAAGGCCACAGCGATAGCGGATAATAGCTGAGCGGCCGGTAATCGGCATTCAGCACCAGCGCCGGGTGATGGCGCAGACCGGCGGGTTCGCGAACGAAATGGGTCCGGAAATCCGTATGATGACGCTCGTTCAGCATGTCGCCTTTTCCAGCCGGTCCCGAATTGGCAAGGTCCGGGGCCTTGGTCTATCCACGGGACCGACTATATATCGGGCTACCCGTCTGGCAAGCCCCCGCATGTATTCGAACCACCGATCGGATAGCGCGTTTGCGTGACGACAGCGTGACGATTTGCCCGCTGCCCGGCCGCGTGGCAGAATGCGGCCATGACCACCACAGCCCCGCCCCTTCTGGGCACGCTGGAAAGCGCGCTCTATGCCGACGATCTGGAGGCCGCCACGAGGTTCTGGCGGGAGGTGATGGGGCTTTGCGATTTTCAGTCCGTTCCCGGACGGCACGTCTTCTTCCGGGTCAGCGATGGGCCGCCCCCGCAGGTTCTGCTGGTCTTCCGCCCAGACGCCACCGAAACGCCACCGGCACCGGATGCGACACTGCCGGTGCCGCCCCATGGCGCGCGCGGGCCGGGCCATGTCTGTCTGGCCGCCGGTCCCGAAACTCTGGACGCCTGGCGCGACCATCTGCTCGCGCATGGTATCGAGATCGAGGCCGACTTTCGCTGGCCGAATGGCGCCCGCTCGTTGTATTTTCGCGATCCGGCGGGCAATTCGGTCGAATTGGCCGATCCCGCGATCTGGGGCTGAGAGATCTTCGTCACGGCCGCCTGTCCGTCGGCCCTATTTCCCCAGCCGGTCCTTGATGAAGGCCAGCGCCACGGACAGCCCGTCCGGCGCAATGCCGTGGCCGGTGCCCTCCATGACATGGGCGAAGACCTCGAACCCGGCGGCCTGCAGCGCATCGCCCGCCAGCCCCATGTCCTGGAACGGCACCATCGGGTCCTGGTCGCCGTGGATCAGCAGGACCGGAGGCTTGACGCGGGCCTCGTCCTCCAGCATCTCGGGCACCAGCAACCGGCCGGAAAAGCCGACGATGCCCGCCACTTCGGCGTCCCGGCGCGGCAGCACATGCAGCGCCATCATCGTGCCCTGCGAAAAGCCGATCACGATCATGCGGTCCGCTTCCAGCCCCTCATCGGCCAGAACCCTGTCCAGAAAAGCGTTCAACGCGGTGATCGACCGACCCATTGCCGCTTGCGCCTGCGCCTCGGTCGAGCCGTCCAGCCAGGGGATCGGAAACCACTGATAGCCCATCGGATTGTTGATGCTGCGTTCCGGCGCGTCGGGGGCATGGAAGGCCGTGCCCGGCAGATGCGGCGACAGCGGGTCGGCAAGGCCCAGAAGATCGGCCCCATCGGCGCCGTAGCCGTGCAGGAAGACCACGACGGCATCGGCCTTTTCGGGGCCCTTGCGGGCGGATGTCAGGTCGGTCATCGAATTCCCTCGCGTCCTTTGGCCTGCCGGTAATAGGCCCACAGCCCGCGCGCCGCAACCGCGCGCCAGGGCCGCCAGGGCTGCGACATCGCGCGCAGGGCGGCGGGGCCGGGACGGGCCTCCAGCCCATACAACATGCGCGCGGCCTCTTGCAGCGCCAGATCGCCCGCGGCCAGCACGTCGGCCCGGCCGAGCGCGAATTTCAGATAGATCTCCGCCGTCCATGTCCCGACTCCGGGCAGGGCGACCAGCGCGGCGATGGCCCTGTCATCGGACAGCGTGCGCAGCCCCTGCCAGTCCAGGCCCGCTTTCGCGATCCCTTTCAGGTAGCGCAGCTTGGGCCGCGACAGTCCGGTTGCGCGCAGGGCATCGTCATCGGCCGCCGCGATGGCCTCGGGCGCGACCAGCCCCGCCGCCTGCATCCGCGCCCAGATCGAGGCAGCGGCCGCGACCGAAATCTGCTGACCGGTAATGGCCTGGGCAATGGCCTCGAAGCCGTCGCCGCTGCGGCGCAGCGGCAGCGGGCCAAGCCGCGGAAGCACCCGTGCCCAGACCGGGCAGACCGCCGCCAGATGGGCCGCGCCAAGGGCCAGATCGGCCTCGGTCTCGATCAGCCGCATCTCTCAGCCGGGAACCCGCGCCGCCCGACCTCCGCGCCGCCGGGGCTGCCCCCCGGCCCGCGCCTGCGCGCCCTCGACCAGAACGCCGACCATCGGATGGGGCTGATCGCCCGGCGCGGCCTTGGGCGCGTAGTGATCCAGCAGAAACCGGATCGCCCGGACCGCATCGACGCCCGGAGGCAGCGACAGGGCCCAGTCCACGAAGATCGATCGGCATTCGCCAATTCCGATTCCCTCGATGCGGAAGCTTTCGCGGATCAGGTTCTTGGGATCGGCCTCGGCCATGATCAGCGGGGGTTCAGTCATGATCGGCCTGCGCCTCCAGTTTCAGCCTTGTCTCCCAGGCCATCGAGATATGTCTGCGCAGGGCCGAATCCGCCGCCGCGCCATCGCCGGCCGCAATTGCCTCGACGATCCGGCGATGTTCGACCAGCGCGGTTTCGCTGCGGCCCTCGGCTGCCAGCGAGGTGCGCGCCATCAGCGCCATGCTGCGATGGACAAGGTCCAGTTGCTGCACCAGGTATCGGTTGTGCGAGGCCAGATGAATCTGGTGGTGAAACCGCTTGTTGGCGCGAGCCAGCGCCTCGGGGTTGCGGACGCATTTCTGATCCTCGTCCAGCATCTGCGCCAGAACGCGCACCTCTTCGGGGGTGGCGTGGCGGGCGGCCAGGCGCGCGGCCAGCGCCTCCAGTTCGGCGCGCACGGTGTAAAGCTCGGCCAGTTGGTTGTGATCCAGCGAGGCGACGATCAGGCTGCGTCCGTCGCGGACCAGCATTGCCTGCGTCTCCAGCCGTTGCAGGGCCTCGCGGACCGGGGTGCGGCTGACGCCGAACCGCTCGGCCAGTTCGGATTCGACCAGCCGGTCGCCGGGGCGATAGGTGCCGGCCTCGATGGCCGTCAGGATCAGGGAATAGGCGTCCTTCATGGGCGCCACGATTGGCCGCGCCGGCGCGAATTGCAAGCGCGAGCATACCGGTCTAGGCAGGGTCATGGATTTCGCCGAAGCCGATATCTGGATCTTCGATCTGGACAACACGCTCTATCCGCCCGAGATGGCGCTGTTCCCGCAGATCGAGGCGCGGATGACCGAATGGGTCATGCGCATGCTGTCCGTCGAACGCGAGGCCGCCGACCGGCTGCGCCGCGATTACTGGATGCGGCACGGCACGACGCTGGCCGGACTGATGGCCGAACATGCGATCGACCCTGCCGCCTATCTGGGCCATGTCCATGACATCGACTTCACCGGCCTCGTGCCCGCGCCCGGACTGGCCCGCGCCATCGCGGCCCTTCCGGGGCGCAAGATCGTCCATACCAATGCCGACAGCGCCTATGCCGCCAGGGTTCTGGCGGCGCGGGGGCTGGACGTCTTCGAGGCTGTCTTTGGCGTCGAGGAGACGCATTTCCACCCCAAGCCCGATCCCCGCGCCTACGAGGCGGTGATCGACATGGCCGGGATCGACCCCGCCCGCGCCGTCTTTTTCGAGGACGACCCGCGCAATCTGCGCGTGCCGCACCGGCTGGGGATGCGGACGGTTCTGGTCGGGCCGGGGCGCCACGGTCCGAACGACAGCGCGCCCGAGGCCGAGATCGGCAATCACGTCGATCACCGGATCGGCGACCTCGAAGCGTTCCTGTGCCGGATTGTCCCCGGGCAGCCGCCGGGGCAGAATGGCGGCCGGGATCGCAATGTCCGGGGCCGCCGATGTCGATGATCAGGAAACCTGCCGCCGATGAGGTCGATGTCCTCGTCTCGGGCGGCGGAATCGCCGGGCTGATCGCCGCGGCCGCGTTCGGCGCCGAGGGCTTGTCGGTCCTGTGCGTCGATCCCGCGCCTCCGGTCACGGATGCAGGCGCCTCGGGGGCCGATCTGCGCACCACCGCCTTTCTGGCCCCTTCGGTCGATCTGCTGCGGCGGATCGGACTCTGGGACCGGCTGGCGCCCCATGCGACGCCCTTGCAGGTCATGCGGATCGTGGATGCGGGCGGCGCGCGCCCCGAGCCGCGGCTGATCCGCGATTTCGATGCCGCCGAGATCGGCGACGCGCCTTTCGGCTGGAACCTGCCCAACTGGTTGCTGCGCCGCGAGATTGCGGCCCGGCTGGGCCAGTTGCAGAACGTGCGGTTCCAGCCCGGAACCGGCACCGCCGGGGTGGTCGCGCGCGACGAGGCGGCGCTGGTCACGTTGACCGATGGTCGGCGCCTGCGCGTCCGGCTGCTGATCGGCGCCGATGGGCGCGATTCACCCGTGCGGCAGGCCCTGGGCATCGGCGTGCGGACGTTCCGCCATGGCCAGAAGGCGCTGGCATTCGCCGTCACGCATGAGCAGCCGCACGGCAACGTCTCGACCGAGGTGCATCGCTCGGGCGGTCCCTTCACGCTGGTGCCGCTGTCCGATCGCGACGGGCGGCCCTGTTCAGCCGTGGTCTGGATGGAAAACGGGCGCGAAACCGCGCGTCTGGCCGCGCTGCCGCCAGAGCAATTCGAGGCGGCCCTGAACGCGCGTTCGGCCGGGGTCATGGGACATCTGACCCAGGCGACACGGCTGACCGAATGGCCGATCATCAGCCAGATCGCGGACCGGTTCTGCGGCCCGCGCACCGCGCTGATCGCCGAGGCAGCCCATGTCCTGCCGCCGATCGGCGCGCAGGGACTGAACATGAGCCTGGCGGATCTGACCGCGCTGCTGGATCTGATGCGCGCGGCGCCGGGCGATGCGGCAGGGCTTGCGGCCTATGACCGTTCCCGTCGGCCCGAAGCCCATGCAAGGCTTCTGGGCATTGATGCGCTGAATCGCGCCAGCCAGGCGCAGGCGCGGCCGCTGCGCGACCTCAGGGCGGCCGCACTGGGCGGGCTTTATGGCATCGGTCCGGTGCGACGGATGATGATGCGGGCCGGTCTGGGGCTGCGCTGAAACCCGCGGCTTGCCCGCGCAGGGCCCCCCGCGAAACGGAACGGGGCGTCGGCGGACGGCCTTGAAAGCGCCGCCAACCGGACCCATCTGGCTGGTTCCGGGGACGACCTCGCCTTCATGATCTGCATTGCCGGGACGACCCGGCCCGCCTGAGGTCGTTGCCATGCCCTGGATCATTCTCATCATCGCCGGTCTGCTGGAAATCGTCTGGGCCGCTGCGATGAAGCAGTCGCACGGCCTGACCCGCCCGCTGCCCACCGCGATCATGCTGGCCGGAATGGTCGGCTCGTTCTGGCTGCTGGCGGTTGCCATGCGGCAATTGCCGCTGGGCACCGCCTACATGGTCTGGACGGGGATCGGTGCCATCGGCAGTTTCTTGCTGGGAATCGCGCTGTTCGGCGAGGCCGTCAGCGCCGGCCGGCTGGCCGCGGCCGCGCTGATCGGGACCGGCATTCTGGTGATGAAGCTGTCATCGTGACGCCTGCCGGCAGGGCGGCAGATGGCACGGCCCAGACGTCGCACAGGGCAATTTCCTTCCGGCAGAGGCGGTGTTAAAGGACCGCCAGCCACAGGAGATCAGCCATGCCCGCCTATCGTTCCCGCACCACAACCCATGGCCGCAACATGGCTGGCGCACGCGGCTTGTGGCGCGCGACAGGCGTCCGGGACGAGGATTTCGGCAAACCCATCATCGCCATCGTCAACAGCTTCACCCAGTTCGTGCCGGGCCATGTCCATCTGAAGGATCTGGGCCAGCTGGTCGCGGCCGAAGTCGAGGCAGCCGGCGGCATCGCCAAGGAATTCAACACCATCGCCGTCGATGACGGGATTGCGATGGGCCATGACGGGATGCTGTATTCGCTGCCCTCGCGCGAGATCATCGCCGACAGCGTGGAATACATGGTCAATGCCCATTGCGCCGACGCGATGATCTGCATCAGCAATTGCGACAAGATCACGCCGGGAATGCTGATGGCGGCGCTGCGGCTGAACATCCCGGTCGTGTTCGTTTCGGGTGGGCCGATGGAGGCTGGCAAGGTCGTGCTGGAGGATGGCCGCGTCAAGGCGCTGGATCTGGTCGATGCCATGGTCGCCGCCGCCGATGACAGCGTGTCCGAGGCCGATGTGGCCGCCATCGAACGATCCGCCTGCCCGACCTGCGGGTCATGCTCGGGCATGTTCACCGCCAATTCGATGAACTGCCTGACCGAGGCCTTGGGCCTGTCGCTGCCCGGCAACGGCTCGACCCTGGCCACCCATGCCGACCGCAGGCGGCTGTTCGTCGAGGCGGGACACCTGATCGTCGATCTGGCGCGGCGGTATTACGAGGGCGACGATGCCTCGGTCCTGCCGCGTTCCATCGCCGGATTCAACGCCTTCAGGAACGCGATGACGCTGGATATCGCGATGGGCGGGTCCACGAACACCGTGCTGCATCTGCTGGCCGCCGCGCATGAGGGCGAGGTGGATTTCACCATGTCCGATATCGACAAGCTGTCGCGACAGGTGCCGGTCCTGTGCAAGGTCGCACCGGCCAAGTCGGATGTGCATATGGAAGATGTCCACCGCGCCGGCGGCATCATGGCGATCCTGGGCGAACTGGACCGGGCCGGGCTGCTGGACACCTCGGTCGGCAACGTTCATTCCGGCACGCTGGCACGGGCGCTGGACCGCTGGGACGTGGCGCGCACGGACGCCGCATCCGTCCATGATTTCTATCGCGCCGCGCCCGGCGGCGTGCCCACGCAGACCGCCTTTTCGCAGGACCGCCGCTATGACAGCGTCGATCTGGACCGTGCGGGCGGCGTGATCCGCGATGCCGCCCACGCCTTTTCGCGCGATGGCGGGCTGGCTGTCCTGTATGGCAATCTGGCCGAGGATGGCTGCATCGTGAAGACGGCGGGCGTGGACGAATCGATCCTGACCTTCACCGGTCCGGCGCATATTTTCGAAAGCCAGGATGACGCGGTTTCGGGCATCTTGACCGGCAAGGTCAGGGAAGGCGAGGTCGTGCTGATCCGCTATGAGGGGCCGCGGGGCGGACCAGGCATGCAGGAAATGCTGTATCCCACCAGCTACCTGAAATCGAAGGGGCTGGGAAAGGCCTGTGCGCTGGTCACGGACGGGCGGTTCTCGGGCGGCTCATCGGGGCTGTCGATCGGCCATGTCTCGCCCGAGGCGGCCGAGGGCGGCACGATCGGTCTGGTCGAACAGGGAGACCTGATCCGCATCGACATTCCCAACCGGGTGATCGCGCTGGAGGTCGATGACGCCACGCTGGCCGCCCGCCGGGAAGATCGCGAGGCGCGGGGCTGGAAGCCTGCAAGACCGCGCCGGCGCAAGGTCTCGACCGCGCTGCGCGCCTATGCCGCGATGACCACCAGCGCGGCCAGGGGCGCGGTGCGGGTGGTGCCCGAATAGCATTGGCCGCGTCTGACGATCAAAGGGCGCTTGGCCTTGGGGCGATGGCCGTGGCGATGCTGATCCTGCCGGCCGGCGACGCGATCTCGAAGGCTTTGATGAGCTTTGCCGGACCGTTCGAGGTCACCTTGTGGCGCAGCGTCGCCAACGGGATGCTGTTCGGCCCCGTCGCCATCCTGGCGCGGCGCAGGCTGGGCGGTCCGCCGGTCTCGGGGGCGGCGGTGTTCTCTGGCCTGTTGCTGATCACCATCTCGTTCCTGCTGATCTCGGCCTTCCAGCGGATGCCGATTGCCACCGCCATCGCGATCTTCTTCGTCGAACCGCTGCTGCTGACCCTGCTGGCCGGACCGTTTCTGGGCGAGGTGCCCGGCCCGCGTCGGCTGGTCGCGGTCGGCGTGGGATTGATCGGCGCGCTGATCGTGATCCGGCCGAATTTCCAGATCTTCGGCCCGGTCGCCCTGATGCCGGCCCTGGCGGCGCTGGCCTATGCGGCGAACATGATCGTGCTGCGGCGCGCCAGCATGCGGCAATCGGCGCTGAGCCTCCAGATCGGCGCGACGCTGACTGCGGCCCTGCTGGCCGCTCTTGCCGCGCTGACGGCCGCCTTGTCCGGCCGTGGCGGGCCTTCGTATTTCCTGGCACCGGTCTGGGTGCAACTGGCCGTCCCTGCTGCGGCGATATTGTTCGCGGCGGCCTTCCTGCTGATCACCTTCGCCTTCAGCCGCTGCGAGGCCAGCACGCTGGCGCCGCTGCAATATCTGGAAATCGTCGGCGCGACCCTTGTCGGCCTGATCTTTTTCGGCAGCCTGCCTGATGCCTGGACCTGGATCGGCACTGCCATCATCCTCGGCTCGGGCCTGTATATCCTGCATCGCGACCGACGGGCCTAGATCACAAATAGCCGCGTCAGCGTGAACAGGCCCATGGCGATCATCACCAGATTTTCGGTCAGCGACACGAAGCCCAGCGGCACGTTGCTGTTGCCGCCGACGCAGGCGCATTTCAGTTCGCGTTTCTCGATATAGACGGCGCGAAAGACCGACCATGCGCCGAAACAGCCGATGAACAAGGCCACGGGGCCGGACAGCCAGGGCAGCAGCCCCGCGATCATCAGCAGTCCCGCGCCGGTTTCGAGAAACGGATAAACATAGCCGTAGGGCACCCATTTCTGGGCCAGCAGATCGTAGTTCAGGAACATCGTGGAAAAACTTTCCACGTCTTGCAGTTTTTGCAGACCCAGCAGGACCATCGCGGTTGCGGCGAAATGCGGCAGCACCATCCAGAGCGGCCCGCCGGCGAAGGCGAAGATCGCCAGCGCGATCAGCGCCGAGACGGCGAAGATGGCGATTACCGGCGTGTAGCTGGTTGTTTCCGCGTCAGGCAGAGGCTTGCCGAAGAAGGCACGGAGATCATCATAACCGCCGATCCGCTTGCCGTCGATCCAGGCCTGCGGGGTCGTCTCGACCTCATGTTTCCGCATGAAATCGTCGGTTTCCTCGCGGGTGCGCAGCGGGTGATCCTCGACCTGGTAGCCGTTATGTTCCAGCAGCCACTTGGACTTGCGGCCATAGGGGCAGAGATGCTTGGGCATGACCATTCGGTAAAGGGCGGCGCTTCGGGCCATGGCATTCTCCTTGGACTGAACCTTGGGTCCAACGCACCGGGCCGCGATTCGTTCAGTCGGGCGCGCCCAGCGGACCCGGTCGGCGTTCTTCGGACAGCATCACATTCGCCTCGACCTGCCCGACGCCGGGCAGGGTCATGATCCGGCGACGCAGGATGCGTTCGAAATCGGATATGTCGCGGGCGGTGACGCGCAGGCGATAGTCGAACTGGCCAAGGACGTGCTGGACGATCTGGACCTCGGGGATCGCGGTCACGGCGCGTTCGAAATCTTCCAGGCTTGTTCGGCCCTTGGTGGCAAGCCGCACACCCAGGAATACCGACACCCCGAAACCGAGGGCGGTGTTGTCCACCACCACGCGCCGCCCGGCAAGAATGCCCTGATCGGTCAGCTTGCGGATGCGCCGCCATGCGGCGGGCTGGCCGATGCCGACCGCGCGCCCGATCCGGGCGGCGCTTGTGGTCGCGTCAGAGGCGAGGATGCGCAGGATCGCCAGATCGGTCGGGTCCAGGTCGCTCACAGCGCCAGCTCCACGCTGTCCTTGATCGTCGACACCAGCATCAACGCGTCGCTGTCCGAGACATGCGGTAGCCGCAGGATCCGGTCGCGATAGATTTGCTGCCAATGCGCCATGTCCCGCGCGATCACCGACAGACGCAGATCGACGCTGCCGAGGAAGGTCTGGATTTCCAGGACCTCGGGCACCTCGCGGGCGGCGGCGATGAAGTCGTCGAAAGCGCGCGGATCGGTCTTGTCCAGCGTGAAGCGCAGGCTGACCTGCACTTCGTAGCCAAGCGCGCGCCAGTCGATGCGGCCCTGGATCGCCGCGATGATCCCTGTCGCGCGCATCCTGTCCAGCCGCCGCCACAAGCTGGCCTGCGTGACGCCCGCCCGCTGCGCCAGATCGCTGTTCGGGGCGTCGGGATCGGCCAGAAGATGGCGCAGGATGCGGCGGTCGGTGGCGTCGTGCATGAATTATTCACATGAAGGGTCAACAGGCATGATCTTCGCGCTTTATTGCCATATTTCGATCAGAATGACCAAACGTCTTGTCCCGATTGATCGTAAAACCCGCTGATCGAGAGGAAAGGAAGAACCGATGCGTGTTTACTATGACCGCGATTGTGACGTGAACCTGATCAAGGACAAGAAGGTCGCGATCCTGGGCTATGGGTCGCAAGGCCACGCCCATGCCCTGAACCTGCGCGATTCCGGCGCCAAGAACGTCGTCATCGCCCTGCGCGAGGGCAGCCCCTCGGCGAAGAAGGCCGAGGCTGAGGGCCTGAAGGTCATGGGCATCGCCGAGGCAGCCGCCTGGTGCGATCTGATCATGTTCACCATGCCGGACGAATTGCAGGCCGAGACCTACCGGAAACACGTTCACGACAATCTGCGTGAGGGCGCAGCGATCGCCTTCGCCCACGGTCTGAACGTGCATTTCGGCCTGATCGAGCCGAAGCCCGGTGTCGATGTGATCATGATGGCCCCCAAGGGCCCCGGCCACACCGTGCGCGGCGAATACGTCAAGGGCGGCGGCGTGCCATGCCTGGTCGCGGTGCACAACGACGCGTCGGGCAAGGCGATGGATCTGGGCCTGTCCTACTGCTCGGCCATCGGCGGCGGCCGTTCGGGCATCATCGAGACCAATTTCCGCGAGGAATGCGAGACCGACCTGTTCGGCGAACAGGCGGTGCTGTGCGGCGGTCTGGTCGAACTGATCCGCATGGGATTCGAGACGCTGGTCGAGGCCGGCTACGAGCCGGAGATGGCCTATTTCGAATGCCTGCACGAGGTAAAACTGATCGTGGACCTGATCTATGAGGGCGGCATCGCCAACATGAACTATTCGATCAGCAACACGGCCGAATACGGCGAATATGTCAGCGGCCCGCGCATCCTGCCCTATGACGAAACCAAGGCGCGGATGAAGGCGGTTCTGCGCGACATCCAGTCGGGCAAGTTCGTGCGCGATTTCATGCAGGAAAACAGCGTCGGTCAGCCGTCGTTCAAGGCCACGCGCCGGATCAACGACGAACACCAGATCGAAAAGGTCGGCGCCAAGCTGCGTGAGATGATGCCCTGGATCAGCAAGGGCAAGATGGTGGATCGCGCCCGCAACTGATCGCGGGGGACGGAAAACAGGGAAAGCCCGGGCCGGTCCCGGGCTTTCCGCTGTCAGGACTGCGGATCCAGCTTGTCCTGCGTCCTGGTCGCGAAATCCGATGCGTCGTGGCGTTCCCACAACTGCCCGGACGGCTCGCCCGAGGTCCTGTTCACCATGATGCCGCGTTTGACGGCGGGGCGGGCGGCAATTTCGGCTTCCCAGCGGGCGACGCTGGTATAGCTGGCGCCGTCAAGGAAGGTTGCCGCGTCGCCATAGGCGCCGCCTCTGATCAACCGACCATACCAGGGCCAGATCGCCATATCGGCAATCGTGTATTCATCGCCCGCCATGAAACGATGATCGGCCAGATGGCGGTCCAGCACGTCAAGCTGGCGTTTCACCTCCATCGCGAAACGGTCGATCGCATATTCGATCTTCGTTGGCGCATAATGATAGAAATGGCCAAAACCGCCGCCCAGATAGGGGGCCGAACCCATTTGCCAGAACAGCCAGTTCAGGGTCTCGGTCCTCAGGCTGGGGTCATGCGGCAGGAAGGCATCGAACTTTTCGGCCAGATACAGCAGGATCGCGCCCGATTCGAAGACGCGGCGCGGCGGCGTCACGGAATGATCCATCAGGGCGGGGATCTTCGAATTGGGGTTCACCTCGACGAAACCGCTGCCGAACTGGTCGCCATCGCCGATCCTGATCAGCCAGGCGTCGTAGTCGGCGGATTTGCCGGCCTCCAGCAATTCCTCCAGCAGAATCGTGACCTTCTGCCCGTTCGGCGTGGCCAGCGAATAAAGCTGCAGGGGATGCTTGCCGACGGGCAGGGGCTTGTCATGGGTCGGCCCGGCGACCGGTCGGTTGGTGCTGGCGAATTGTCCGCCGTTTTCCTTTTCCCAGGTCCAGACCTTCGGCGGGGTGTAGTCGTCGTTCATCACATCTCCTGTCGGCTGCCGTGGTTGCAGCCAAGATGTGATGCGCGCGGCCGAAGTTCAACGTGAAGGCGTCGCACAGGTCATGTGCGCCCGTCCGAAGGACATCAACCCGCCGAAAGCTGGTTGTGCCTGCGCGCGATGAAGGTCTTGGCGGTTTCCACCGCGACGGCCGCATCCCGGCAATAGGCGTCGGCGCCGATGGCACGGCTGAATTCCTCGTTCAGGGGCGCGCCGCCGACCAGCACGATGTAGTCGTCGCGAATACCCCTTTCCTTCATCGTGTCGATCACGACCTTCATATAGGGCATGGTGGTGGTCAGCAGGGCCGACATGCCCAGGATGTCGGCCTCTTCCCGCGCAATGGCTTCCAGATAATTCTCGACCGGGTTGTTGATGCCCAGATCGACCACCTCGAAGCCGGCGCCCTCCATCATCATCGAGACCAGGTTCTTGCCGATGTCGTGGATGTCGCCCTTGACGGTTCCGATCACCATCTTGCCCATGCGCGGCGCGCCGGTTTCGGCCAGAAGCGGTTTCAGAATGGCCATGCCGCCCTTCATCGCACCCGCCGCCAGCAACACTTCGGGCACGAACAGGATGCCGTCGCGGAAATCATGGCCGACGATGGTCATGCCCGCGACCAGCGCCTTGGTCAGCACGTCATAGGGCGCCCAGCCACGGTCCAGCAGGATGTGGACGGCTTCCTCGATCTCGTCCTTCAGACCGTCATAGAGGTCGTCCATCATCTGCTGGACAAGCTCGTCGTCATCCAGTTCGGACAGGATGATCTCGTCGTCGTTCTGGGCCATCGGCACGACTCCTGATGCGTTTCACCGCGAAATGGACGCGATTTGACGAAATTGGAAAGCTGCAAAGCGACATGGCGGATCCCGCGCGCGACTTGTGTGTCGAATCGCTGGAAAGTGTTGCCATAATGTTCTAGATTTGCCGCATGTTGCCGCCCAGAAATCCCGATGAGCGTCTGAAGGCCCGCGGCGCCGATACCCGGCCCGTTGGCCGGTTCGAGGTCCATAGCCGCGCGCGCGAGCATGACGGCTGGGAGATCCCCGAGGACGAGACGCTGCTGCGCACCGAAGTCGTGACCGAACAGCCGCGCAGCATCATCACCCGAAACACCTCGCCCGATATCTCGTTCGACCGGTCGATCAATCCCTATCGCGGCTGCGAACACGGCTGCATCTATTGCTATGCGCGGCCGAGCCACGCCTATCTGGGCCTGTCGCCCGGGCTGGATTTCGAAACCAGGATCACCGCCAAGCCCGATGCCGCGCGGCTGCTGGAACGCGAACTGGCCCGCCCATCCTACAGGCCCGCACCGATCGCGCTTGGCACCAATACCGATCCCTATCAGCCGATCGAGGCGAAGCTGGCGATCATGCCCGGTATCCTGCGGGTGCTGCGGGACTGGAATCATCCGGCGACACTGGTGACGCGCGGCCAGACCGTCCTGCGCGACCTGGACTTGTGGGCCGAGATGGCGGCCAGGGATCAGGCGGCCGTCGGCATCAGCATCACCACGCTGCAGCAGGATCTGGCACGCGCGATGGAGCCGCGCGCGCCCGCACCCGCGACCCGGTTGCGGATGATCCGCGAATTGTCGCGGGCGGGCGTGCCGGTGCGGGTCATGGTCGCGCCCGTGATCCCGGTCCTGACCGAACCCGAGATCGAGGCGATCCTGACTGCCGCGCGCGAGGCCGGCGCGACCACCGCCAGCATGATCCCGCTGCGCCTGCCCTACGAGGTCGCGCCGCTGTTCCGCGACTGGCTGGAACGTCACCGTCCCGGCATGGCCGCCCATATCATGAACCGGGTCCAGGCGATGCGGGGCGGACGCGACAACGATCCGCGCTTCGGTCACCGCTTCAAGGGCGAGGGGGTCGAGGCGCAACTGGCCTTGCAACGCTTTCGCCTGGCGCGCAAGCGACTGGGCTATCGCGAGGGCAGCCCGCCGCTGGATTGTTCGCGCTTCGGGCCGCCGCCGCGTGCGGGCGATCAATTGTCCCTGTTCTGACGCGCGCGATCGCGCCAGAGTGACCCGATGCGCCCGTTTCTGGACAATCAGACCGCCCGCCGCCTGTTTCTGGACCGGCATCTGCTGCTGCGCCCGGCATCCGGCCCCGGCCAGGGCGCCGATCTGCAATCGGTGCTGGACGATCTGGGCTTCGTGCAGGTGGACAGCGTCAACACCCTGGCCCGCGCCCATGACCTGATCCTGTGGTCCCGGCGCGGGCAATACCGGCCGCGGGGCCTGTCGCGCCTGGTCTCGCACCGCCGCTCGGCATTCGAACACTGGACCCATGACGCCTCGGTCATCCCGATGCAGTTCTACCCGATGTGGCGGCTGAAATTCGCGCGCGACGAGGCGCGGATGCGCCTGCGCTGGCCGGGGTGGCGCGGCAAGGGTTGGGACGCCGAGATTGACGGGGTTCTGCAACAGGTGGCCGATCATGGGCCGGCCTCGTCCCTGGAGGTGGGCGGCGGCGACAAGAAAGCCTCGTCAGGCTGGTGGGAATGGCATCCCTCGAAGACCGCGCTGGAATTCCTGTGGCGGTCGGGTCGGCTGGCAATCTGCCACCGCGCGGGCTTTCGCAAGTATTACGACCTGGCCCAGCGGGTTATCCCGGCCGAGCATCTGAACCGGCGGCTCGATGATGCCGAGATCGTCGATTGGGCCCTGTCTCGGGCGCTGTCGCGGCTGGGCTTTGCCAGCAGCGGCGAACTGGCCGCCTTCTTTGCCATTGCCACCCCCGCCGAGGCGAAATCATGGTGCGCCGGGGCGCTGGCGCGGGGCCGCATCATCGAGGTTGATGTGGAAATGGCCGATGGGTCGCGCCGCCGCAGTCTGACGTCGCCGGCAATGCTGGACGCGGCCCGGTCGCTGCCCGAGCCGTCCAATCGCGTGCGGCTGCTGTCGCCCTTCGATCCGGCCCTGCGCGACCGGACCCGCGCCGAGAGGCTGTTCGGTTTCCACTACCGGATCGAGATCTTCGTGCCCGAAACGCAGCGGCGATTCGGCTATTACGTCTTTCCGGTCATGCAGGGTGATCGCCTGATCGGGCGGCTGGATGCGAAACGCGAGGGCAGGACGCTGGCGGTTCGCGCCTTCTGGCCCGAAACCGGGGTGCGGATGGGCAAGGCACGCATGGCCGGGCTGTCGGCGGAACTGGACCGGGTCCGGCATCTGGCTGCGGCAGATGAGGTGACTTTTGCCGCGAACTGGCTGCGCTAGCCGCGCCGGCGGCCGCGCCGCTCGCGCACGGGACCGCCCTCGCCGGTGCCGTCGCTGGACGAACTGAACCCGCCCAGCTGTGACGCAATGGTTTCCAGCGAGGGGCGATCGCCGCGCGGGCGGGTTTCCAGCGCCTCGCGCATGGCGCGCAGGTGATCGGGCATGGTGCCGCAGCAGCCGCCGATGATCCTGACGCCCAGATCGCGGGCGAGGCAGGCGTAATCGGCCATCAAATCCGGCGTGCCGTCGTAATGGATGTGACCCGCCTCGAATCGCGGTATCCCGGCATTGCCCTTGGCGATAAGCGGGCGCTCGTTGCCCGAGGCGGCGAAACCCGTCACCGTCCGCAGCAGATCGGCGGCGCCGACGCCGCAATTCGCGCCATAGGCGACGGGCGGATTGGCCAGCTTTTCGACCGAGGCGGCCAGCTCGGCCGAAGTCACGCCCATCATCGTACGGCCGGCGGTGTCGAAGCTCATCGTGCCGCACCAGGGCATCCCGGCCAGCCTCGCGGCCTCGGCCGCGGCGCCGAATTCCTCGAAGGCGCTGATCGTCTCGACCCAGAGAACGTCCGCACCCCCGTCCTTCAGAGCCTCGGCCTGTTCGTGGAACATCTCGACCGCGGCCTCGCGGGTCAGGGTTCCCATGGGCGCCATGATCTCGCCCGTGGGGCCGATGCTGCCGGCGACGATTACCGCCCGGCCCGCCCTGTCGGCCACCTCGCGCCCCAGTTCGGCCGCTGCGCGGTTCAGTTCGGCCACCCGGCCCTGGGCCTTGTGCAGCTTCAGGCGGCTGGCATTGCCGCCGAAGGAATTGGTCAGGAACAGGTCGGACCCGGCCTCGACCGCGCCGCGATACAGCGCGCGGATCCTGTCGGGCTGATCGACATTCCACAATTCCGGCGGCTCGCCCGATTCCAGTCCCATGTTGAACAGGTTGGTCCCGGTCGCGCCATCGGCCAGCAGCCAGTCGTTTTGGTCCAGAAGTCGGCTCAGCGGATCGGTCATTTCTCTAACCTCGGTCATCGGGGCGAAAACCGTCCGGGGACGGTCACATGTCAACTGGTCCATGCTAGAAGCAGATCCGCCCGGACACAATTTCCGACCGAACGAATGAAAGACCGCGCCGGTTTCCCGACGCGGCTTCGATCTTTGTGTATTCGCGGAGGAAAGATCAGCGATCTTCCGCGTCGTCTTCGTCCGATGCGCCGCCGATATCGTCGAACAGCTCCGAGATCTCGAATTCGGCTTCGGCATCGGCTTCGGCCGCCAGGTCCTGGATCGATTTGCCCTGCGCCTGAAGCTCGGCCTCTTCGGGCGAGCGGGCGACGTTCAGGGTCACGTCGGCGGTGACTTCGGGGTGCAGCACGACGTTGACGACGTGCAGACCCAGATCCTTGATCGGGTTGCCCAGCACGACCTGCTTGCGGTCGATGCTGAAACCCGCCTCGGTCGCGGTGTCGGCCACGTCGCGAGTCGTCACCGACCCGTAAAGCGCGCCGGCATCCGAAGCCGAGCGGATGACCACGAAGGTCTTGCCGTCCAGCGACTTGGCGATCTTTTCGGCCTCGGCCCTGGTTTCGGAATTGCGTGCTTCCAGTTGGATCTTGCGATCCTCGAAGGCAGCGATGTTGGCGTCGGATGCGCGCAGCGCCTTGCCCTGGGGCAGCAGGAAGTTGCGGGCATAACCCTCTTTCACCTTCACCACTTCGCCCATCTGGCCCAGCTTGGCCACGCGTTCCAGCAGGATGACTTGCATGTTCCGGTCTCCTTACTTCACGGCATAGGGAAGCAGGGCAAGAAAGCGGGCGCGCTTGATCGCGCGGGCCAGCTCACGCTGCTTCTTGGCCGAGACGGCGGTGATGCGCGAGGGCACGATCTTGCCGCGTTCGCTGATATAGCGTTGCAGCAGACGGGTATCCTTGTAGTCGATCTTCGGCGCGTTATCGCCCGAGAACGGGCAGACCTTGCGACGACGGAAGAACGGTTTGTTCGCCATTTTTCTGATCTCCTCAGTTCCGGTCGCGACGGTCGCCGCGATCGCCGCCCCGGCGGTCGCCGCGCTCTTCGCGCTTCTGCATCTGGATCGAGGGACCTTCCTCGTGCTGGTCCACGCGGATGGTCATCACGCGCATCACATCGTCATGCAGCCGGGCCAGTCGCTCCATTTCCTGCACGGCGTCCGAGGGGGCGTCGCTGCGCAGGAAGGCGTAATGGCCCTTGCGGTTCTTGTTGATCTTGTAGGCGAGGGTGCGCACACCCCAGTATTCGTTGTCCACGACCTTGCCGCCATTATCGGCGAGAACGGTCGAGAAATGTTCGATCAGCCCTTCGGCCTGCGTGTTCGACAGGTCCTGACGGGCGATCAGCACATGCTCGTAAAGAGGCATGGCGATCCTTTCGGGTTCGGGCGCACTTCATAGGCGGGCTTCGACCTTCCGCGCCCGCCACGAGAGGTTGCGCGGATTGCATGTCTCGGCGGAAGGATGCGGCCTTATAGCCGGGAATGCTGCGGATGCAAGGCGATTCGGTGCCGCGCGTGTGGGCCAGTCCGCCCCTTGCCGAGCCCGCCGCGCGCCGGCATCGTGGCGGGGACAGCAGACAGGAGGCGGCGGATGGCGCTGGAAGATGCGAAGACCCAGGTCGATCAGGCGTTCACGCGCGACGATGCGCGCGGCCTGTCCTACGAGAATGCCTTTGGCGGCGCGACCAGTTTCCTGCGTCGCCGCTATGCCAAGGATCTGGCGGGCGTCGATCTTGCCGTGACCGGCATCCCCTTCGATCAGGCGGTGACGAATCGTCCCGGCACCCGTTTTGGCCCGCGCGCGATCCGCGAGGCATCGACCCTGCAACCCTATGATCCGCCCTATGGCTGGGGCTATGATCCGCTGAGCCTGCTGAGCGTCGTGGATTACGGTGACATGGCCTTCGATTACGCCAATATCCGCGAGGTGCCGGCCCGGATCGAGGCGCATGTGGGCAAGATCCTGGATGCCGGGGCCGCGCCCGTGACGCTGGGCGGCGATCACTTCATCACCCTGCCGATCCTGCGCGCGGTCGCGGCCCGGCGCGGGCCAGTGGCGCTGATCCAGTTCGACGCCCATTCCGACACCTGGGTCGATGACGATCCGGACCGGATCGACCACGGCACCTTTCTCTACAAGGCAATCCGCGAAGGCGTGGTCGATCCCGCGTCCAGCGTCAGCATCGGCATCCGCACGGAAAATCCCGACACGCTGGGCGTGACCATCCTGGATGCGCCCGGAGTCCATCGCGACGGCATCGACGCCACGCAGATCCGCATCCGCGAGGCGGTAGCAGATCGTCCGGTCTATGTCACCTTCGACATCGATGCGCTGGACCCGGCCTTCGCGCCGGGCACGGGAACCCCGGTCTGGGGCGGGCTGGCCAGTTGGCAGGCGGCGGCGCTGCTGCGCGGCCTGGCGGGTGTGGACCTGATCGGCGGCGACGTGGTCGAAGTCTCACCCCCCTATGACACGACCGGCGCGACGGCGGTGGCCGGCGCCCATGTCGCGATGGAGTTGATCGCGCTTTACGGCTGGACCCGGCGCTGATTGCGTCCCGCGATGGCCGGCGGCCAGCCCACGGACCTGCGGATATTTGAGGACCGAGACAGGACGGGTCGCTTGCCGATACCGTCTGGCTTGGGTAAGCGGTTCGGATGCTTCCCGAAGACCGCCTTGTCCAGATCGTTCAGCGTTTCGAGTTTCTCGAAGCGCGGCTGAACGCGGGGGCCGAGCCTGCCAGGATCGCCGAGATCAGCCGCGAATATGCCGAGCTGAAACCGGTCGTCGACGAGATCGCGGCATGGCGGACGGCGCGCGAGGGCATGGCCGAGGCGCAGGCGATGCTGGCCGATCCCGAAATGCGCGAACTGGCCGAGGACGAAGTGGCCCGACTGCGCGAGGCGCTGCCCGCGCTGGAACAGAAGCTGCGGATCGCGCTGCTGCCGCGAGACGCGGCCGACGCGCGGCCCGCGATCCTCGAAATCCGGCCCGGCACGGGCGGCGACGAGGCCGCGTTGTTCGCGGGCGATCTGCTGGCCATGTATCGCCGCCACGCCGAGGCGCAAGGCTGGGATTTCCAGGTTCTCGAACTGGCCGAAACGGAACTGGGCGGGGTCAAGGAGGCCGTCGCCCGGATCGCCGGCGAAGGCGTGTTCGCCAGGCTCAAATACGAATCCGGCGTTCACCGCGTCCAGCGTGTTCCCGCAACCGAAAGCGGCGGTCGCATCCATACCAGCGCCGCCACCGTGGCCGTCCTGCCCGAAGCCGCCGAGGATGCCGATATCGACATTCCGGCGGGCGATATCCGCATCGACACGATGCGCGCCTCGGGGGCGGGCGGGCAGCATGTCAACACGACCGATTCGGCCGTGCGGATCACCCATCTGCCGACCGGAATCGTCGTCACCAGCAGCGAGAAGTCGCAGCATCAGAACCGCGCCAATGCAATGGCCGTGCTGCGGGCCCGCCTTTATGACATGCAGCGCCAGAAGGCCGATGCCGACCGCGCCGCCGACCGCAAGTCGCAGGTCGGCAGCGGCGATCGAAGCGAGCGTATCCGCACCTACAATTTTCCCCAGGGGCGGATGACCGATCATCGGATCAACCTGACGCTCTATGCACTGGACAGGGTGATGGCCGGTGATCTGGCCGAGATCATCGACGCGCTGACCGCCCATGACCAGGCGGCGCGGCTGGCCGCCGAAGCATGAAACTGTCGCAGGCCCGGCGCGCGGCCGCGGCCGCGCTGCGTGCCGCCGGTATCGAGGGCGGCGCGCGCGATGCCGATCGCATCCTTGCCGCCATCCTGGGATTCGCGCCGCAGCGTTTGCGCCTTGTCGACGACCGCGATCTGAACCCGGTCGAGATCGCGCGTCTTGATCGTGACATCGCCGCCCGCGCCGCGCGGCAACCGGTTGCGCAGATCGTGGGCTTTCGCGACTTCTACGCCCATCGCTTCCGGGTCACCCGCGACACGCTGGACCCACGCCCCGAGACCGAAACCCTGGTTCGGGCGGCGCTGGATCTGCCGTGGCGCAACCTGCTGGACATGGGCACCGGCACCGGCGCGATCCTGATCTCGTTGCTGGCGGCACGGCCCGGCACGGCAGGGACGGGCACCGACATTTCCCAGGCCGCGCTTGACGTGGCGCGGACCAATGCCCAGATGAATGGCGTGCCGGCATCGTTCATGCGGGCCGACTGGTATGACGGCATTGTCGGACGTTTCGACCTGATCGTGTCGAACCCACCCTATCTTGCGCTGCACGAGATGGACGATCTGGCCCCTGATGTCCGGCAGTGGGAGCCGCATTGCGCCCTGACAGATGGCGGCGACGGGCTGGCCGCCTATCGCATCATTGCCGCCGGGGCGGCGGACCGACTGACCGAGGGTGGACATGTT
>CERQ01124660.1_pt1 | contig 25919 bp, 22 predicted proteins | sample 530711 | NCBI WGS metagenome assembly CERQ01 (sample SAMEA2620882, study PRJEB7988) | marine metagenome | biome: marine biome (ENVO:00000447); feature: mesopelagic zone (ENVO:00000213); material: "saline water (ENVO:00002010), including plankton (ENVO:xxxxxxxx)" | depth 850 m | reverse complement strand
TTTCCAGCATCGCCCAGTCGATCGCGGCCAGACGTTGCGCGGGGGCGGCTGCAGCCGCTGCGGCGGTCACGCGCAGGGGCAGCGCCGCCACCATCAGGCCGGCGGCGGTCAGGACGGCGCGACGTTCGGTCCGGAACGCGGCCCGTCCCGTCACCACGTGTAGGCGACCCTGGCGCTGACAGCGCGTCCTTCGCCATACGAGCAATAGGAAAATCCGCAGGCGCTGACATAGACCTCGTCGGTCAGGTTGGTCAGGTTCAGCGACATCTCGACATTGTCGGCGGTATAGCCTGCGGCCAGATCGATCAGCGTCACACTGTCCAGTTCGGCGGAATTGGCCGCATCGATGTAGCGTTCGCCGATATAGCGGACCCCGCCGCCCAGCCGCAGGCCGTTGCCGAATTCCCGGTCGATCCACAGGCTTGCAAGATGGTTGGGCGCATCGGCCAGTTCGTTTCCGTCCAGCGGATCGCCCGAGGGCGCGACCTGTTCGGTTTCGTTATAGGCATAGCCGCCGCGCAGTTTCCAACCTTCGGCGATCTCGGCCGTGGCCTCGATCTCGAACCCGCGCGATGCCACCTCGCCGATCTGGCGCAGGCCGCTGATGCCGCCTTCCAGGACCGAACGGTTCACATTCGTCTGGCGCAGGTCGTAGAGCGCGGCGGTCATCAGCCCATCGAACGCGGTGGGCCGGAATTTCACCCCCAGTTCCCATTGCTTTCCCTCGGTCGGGCGCAGGGCATTGCCGTCGATATCCTGGCCGGCCTGCGGATCGAACGAGGTCGCATAACTGACATAGGGCGTGACGCCATTGGCCATGACATAGGCCAGACCCAGGCGGCCGGTGAGCTGGTTGTCCTTGTAGTCCGCGGCGCTTCCGTAGCGTTCACCGGTCTGTTCCACCCAATCGTAGCGCAAACCCAGCGATCCGCGCCAGTTGCCGTATTCGATCTCGTCCTGCGCATAGAGGCCCGCCTGACGCAGCAGCGAGGGCCCGGCATTGGGCTGACCGAAGAAATTGCGGCCCCCGGCATTATAATCGGGATCGCGCCAGTTCAGGTCGGTCGCGGTGCCGAACTGGCTGCTTTCATAGGCGTCGTATTGACGGATATCGGCGCCGAACAGCAGCCGGTGGACGGCCTGCCCGGTCGTGACCTCGCCGGCCAGACGGGTGTCGAGGCTGATCGTCTCGCTGTCCTCGCTCTGCCGGCTGGAGCCGCGGCTGAACCTGTCCTCGCCGGTGACGGCGATCGCGTAGGTGCTGCGATAATCCCAATCCAGTTTCTCATAGCGGAATCCCTGGCTCAGCGTCCAGCCGCCGTCCAGTTCGTGGCTCAGTTCCAGGCTGACGCTGGCGGCGGTGCGGTCGCTGTCGTCCCAGTCTTTCTGGCCGGTATACAGATCGCGCAAGGAATCGCCGTCGCCCGTCCGGGTCAGCGCAAAGGGCACACCCGTCGGCGACATCGGCGCATCCCTGGTATAGTTCGCCATCAGGTCGATGGTGGTGCCGTCATCGGGTCGCCAGCGCATCGCCCCGGCCAGATAGCCGCCCCTGTCGGTCAGATCCTCGATCTGGGTGCTGTCGTCCCGGCGGATGCCCGTCAGACGCCAGGACAGGGCGTCGGACGGGGCGCGGTTCATGTCGAAGAACGCCTGCGCGCTGCCGGTGCTGCCATAGCCGATCCCGGCCTCGCCGAAATCGCCATCCTGCGCCCGTTTCTGGACCAGATTGATCACGCCCAGCGGCGATCCGGCCCCGTAAAGCGATGATGACGGGCCGCGCAGAACCTCGATCTGCTGCACCCCGTACAATTCCTGCCCGATCGCCCCGAAATAGCGACCCTGACGCAGGCCGTTGATATATTGAGCGTTATCGGCCCTGAAGCCGCGGATATAAGGGGTGTCGAAGCGTGGATCGACGCCAAAGGGTTCCGCCAAAACGCCGGCCGTGTAGCCAAGCGCCTGGCCCAGGTTCCGCGCTCCCTGATCCGTGATCTGATCGGAGGTGACGACCGAAACCGATTGCTGCATCTCGGCTATGGGCGTGTCCGATTTGGTCGCGGCTTGCGAATAGTCGCTGACATAACCCTCGGCGGCGCTGGTCGCGCCGGTCGTTGCGGTCAGCGTGATCGTGTCCAGAACGACCGGAGCTTCGCCCTGTTGCGCGGTGGCGAAAGCCGCCGACAGCGCAAGAACGCTGACGCTGGCGATCGGAAGGATGCTGAATCGGGAAATCATGTCTGCCTGCCGGAAAAATCACTGTCCGACAGGATGTTGACAAAAAAACTTGGCTATTGTCAATGGTTCCCGACTGTATTTGTCGGAATAAGGCCGGCGGCAGTAGTTTCTGCCGCCGGCCCGTTCGTCGCGATGCCGGAAGCTGCGATCAGGCCAGATCGAAGCGGTCCGCGTTCATCACCTTCGTCCAGGCGCGGACGAAATCACGCAGGAATTTCTGTTTGTTCCCGTCGCAGGCATAGACCTCGGACAGGGCCCGAAGCTGCGAGTTCGAGCCGAAGACCAGATCGGCGCGGGTCGCGGTCCACTTCTTTTCGCCCGTCGCCCGGTCGCTGCCCTCGAACAATTCGGCCGAGCCTTCGACGGCCTTCCACTCGGTCCCCATATCCAGCAGGTTGACGAAGAAATCGTTCGTCAGCGTGCCGGGCGCGTCGGTGAAGACGCCGTGGCTGGACTGGCCGTGATTGTTGCCCAGAACCCGCAGGCCGCCGACCAGCACGGTCATTTCCGGCGCGGTCAGGGTCAACAATTGCGCCCGGTCCACCAGCAGCTTTTCGGTGGGCACGCTGTAATCGGCCTTCAGGTAGTTGCGGAAACCGTCGGCCTCGGGCTCCAGCACCTCCAGTCCCTCGGCATCGGTCTGTTCGGCGCTGGCATCCATCCGGCCCGGCGTGAACGGCACCTCGATGCCGCCGCCCGCGGCCTTCTCGATCGCGGCGGATCCGCCCAGCACGATCAGGTCGGCCAGCGAGATTCGCTTGCCGCCGGTGGCCTTGCCATTGAAATCGGCCCGGATGCCTTCCAGCACCGACAGGACGCGGGACAGCCGTTCGGGCTGGTTCACCTCCCAGTCCTTCATCGGCGCCAGCCGGATCCGCGCGCCATTGGCCCCGCCGCGCTTGTCCGAACCGCGGAAGGTCGCGGCCGAGGCCCAGGCGGTCTGCACCAGTTCCGGCACCGACAGGCCCGAGCCGAGGATCTGATCCTTCAGCGCGGCGATGTCGGCCGCATCGACCACAGGATGATCGCAGGCCGGGATCGGATCCTGCCACAGCAGATCCTCGGCCGGGACATCCTTGCCCAGATAGCGCGCCTTGGGGCCCATGTCGCGATGCGTCAACTTGAACCAGGCCCGCGCGAAAGCCTCGCGCAGCTGATCGGGATTTTCATGGAACCGGCGCGAGATCGGTTCATAGATCGGGTCCATCCGCATCGCCATGTCGGCGGTGGTCATCATCGTCTTGACCTTGCGGCCGGAATCCTCGGCCGCCGGGGCCATGTGATCCTGGTCCACGCCCACGGGGGCCCATTGATGCGCGCCGGCGGGGCTTTTGGTCAGTTCCCATTCATAGCCGAACAGCATGTCGAAATAGCCGTTGTCCCATTGCGTCGGGTTCGGCGTCCACGCCCCCTCGATCCCCGAGGTGATGGTATGGCCGCCCCGGCCGCTTTCGTGGCGGCTGATCCAGCCCAGGCCCTGGGCGGCGATATCCTCGCCCTCGGGTTCGGCGCCGACCAGCGCCGCGTCGCCCGCGCCGTGGCATTTGCCAAAGGTGTGGCCGCCCGCGGTCAGGGCCACGGTTTCCTCGTCATTCATGCCCATGCGCGCGAATGTCTCGCGGATGTCGCGGCCAGAGGCAACCGGATCGGGTTTGCCGTCCGGCCCTTCGGGATTGACGTAGATCAGGCCCATCTGCACGGCGGCCAGCGGGTTTTCCAGCACGCGGTCGCCCGAATAGCGGCTGCCGGGCTTGTCGCTGGTCGCCAGCCATTCCTCTTCGGTGCCCCAGTAGATGTCTTCCTCGGGTTCCCAGATGTCCTCGCGGCCGCCGCCGAAGCCGAAGACCTTGCCGCCCATCGATTCGATGGCGCAATTGCCCGCCAGAATCAGCAGGTCGGCCCAGGACAGCGCGTCGCCGTATTTCTGTTTCACCGGCCACAACAGGCGCCGCGCCTTGTCCAGATTGGCGTTGTCGGGCCAGGAATTCAGCGGCGCGAAACGCTGCGAGCCTGACGACGATCCGCCCCGTCCGTCGCCGGAACGATAGGTGCCGGCGCTGTGCCATGCCATGCGGATGAAGAAGGGACCGTAATGGCCGTAATCCGCAGGCCACCAATCCTTGCTGTCGGTCATCAGTGCGAACAGATCGTTCTTCACCGCGTCGATGTCCAGCTTCTGGAATTCGGCCTTGTAGTCGAAATCCCCGCCCATCGGATTGCCCAGCGGCGTGTTCTGGTGCAGGATCTTCAGGTTCAGCTGGTTCGGCCACCACTCACGATTGGACCGTCCGCCGAAAAAGGTGTTGAGGGCGCTGCCGCCGTGCATCACCGGGCAGCCGCCGCTTTCCATGTCTTTTCCATCCATGATCGCCTCCTGGAATCTTTGGGATGCGCGCCGATCGCGCCCCCGCTTTTCGGCACCGATGCTAACAAAATCGTGCCATACGGAAGAATCGCAAATTTTGATCTTCGCGATAGGTTTGCCTGATAAAGATGCCGGCGGCGGCCGGTTTCGGGCAAAGCCGCCCCACCAGGACTTGTCCGCGCCGCGCCATGAACGTGTTGACACAACAACGCCATTCCGCATGATTTGCAGATCGAAGAGGTAAGTGTCTTGTTCCGTTTCAGGTGTTCGAGTTTTCCGGTTCTCGTGATCGGCATCGCCTTGGCGACCGCTCCGCGATCGGTGATCGCGCAGGATCAGGATCCGGCACAGAGGGCACAGGCCCTGCGCCAGATCATCGTGACCATGGAAGACGAGGCCCGGCAGCTGGAAACCAAGGTGGCCCAGGCACGGGCGCGCCTGGGCGATCTGAACCGGCAGGCCGAGGCGGCCGAACAGGAACTGGCGGCGCTGGACGGCAAGGCGGCGCAGGCGCGTGACGAACTTGCCGCCCTGACCGCTCAGCGAGACACGCGGCGCGCCGAAAATACCGCGGCCGGGGAAAAGCTGGCTGGATTGCGCGGAACGGCCGTCACGCTTGATGCCCGGATCGAGGCCCTGACGGAACGGCACGAACAGGCGAAACGGGATCTGGCGCGCATCGAGAAGGCCGGCGCCGATCGCGAACAGGTGCTTGCCGAAATCGAGACCGCAAGGACCAGGGCGGCGACGCTGCGCGACGAGGTCGCGGCTCTCGTCCAGCAGCGCGATGCGTTGCAGGCCGGCGCCGCTGCGGCCGGGCAGGCCGCCACCAAGCTGACCGAGGATCGGGCGCAGCTTGCGCGGCAACGCGACACCCTGACCGCCGAAATCAAGGCCCTGACCGGCCGGCGCGATCAGTTGCAGCGGCAGCAGGCGCGGGCGGCGGAACTGACCGGGCGGATCGCCTCGCAGGAATCCGCGCTGGCGGATCTGCAGGCCCGGGCCGGAACGCTGCGCGAGGAGGTCGCGACCCTGACCGAAAGCCGCGATTCCCTGCAGGCCGGGCTGAACCGGATACGGGCGCAGACCGCCGCTGCTGGGGCAGCCCAATCGCCGCCGGCCCGATCCGCTGCCCCGCCGGCCACCGGCGAAGCCCCGACAACCGCCGAGGCCGCTTCCGCGACGGGCCGCAGCCCGGATGCGGTCGACGCGGCGCTGGCGGCCGCGCCGGGTCTGCCGGACAGTCCCTCGCAGTGGATGCCGTTGCGGAAGGCCCTGATCCGCGGCGACTGCACGCCCCAGGCGCTTGCCCGGATACAAAAGCCGGTCAACCGCCAGACGCTGCTGGCGCTGATGTCGCGGCTGGAAGGCTGCTGACCGGGGCGGCCCAGAAACGCGGATGATGACGATTCGTCACCCCGATCCGGCCCCTTGTGCCGAGGATTCGTCGAAGGCCGGCGGGGAACCGGTGCAACGGCTGGAGGCGGCATCAGCGCGGCGGCGGCGCCGTCCGGATCCATGCGGTCCACGCGCCCTGCCCCCCCTGCCCATCCGTCGCCGCCAGCCGCCAGCGGGCAACGGGGCGATCCAGAAGCATCGCCGGCAGCCCTGTCATCGACCGGCGCGGCGTCCCGTCGCCTCCGGCCAGCTGATATTCGACGACGAAGCCGGCCGGGCTTTGTCCATCCGCCGCGCGCCAGTGCAGTTCCGTCTGGCCGGTCCGAAACAAGGCCTGCATGACCGGGACAGGCCGCGCGGTCTGGTTCTGCGCTTCGGGAATCTCCGTCAGGGCTTTCAGCCGTGCCTCGGCCCCCGAGATGCCGTTGGCCATTTCATACCAGGCGCGGGCGCGTTGCAGATCGATCGGCACACCCAGCCCGGCCTCGGAATACTGGCCCAGATAATAGGCCGCCCTCGCGCTGCCCCAGATCGCGGCGCGTTCATACAGCATCAGCGCCTTCGCGGTATTCGCCGCCTCGGCTTCAAGCGCCGCGTTCAGCAGCATCCTTGGATCAGGCGGGGCGGCGATTGCATCGACCCGGGCCAGCACCGGGCCCGGATCCGGCCCGGCCTCGGCCACTGGCGCGATGTTGGGCGCAGGTTCGGGCGCGATGGCCACGGGCGTCGTCGTTGGATCGCGATCCCACAGGACAAGGCCCGCCAGCACCGCCGCCAGCCCGGCCAGCGCCGCCGCGCCGGCCAGCAGCTTTTTCCCAAACGGTGACCGGGATGGCGGCGGCACCGGCACCGGGACCGGCAAGGCCGGTCCCGGGTCCCGGTCCGGTTGTGCCACGGGACGCAGGGCGGCGTCCGTCGCGACCGATGGCGCGGCTTGCGCAGGGCCGGCCTGCGGTGCCGGTCCGGCAGGCTTGCCGGGTTCGGGACTGGACGGGACGCGGGCCGGTCCGTCGCTCAAATCGTTGTCGATGCAGGCCCGCAGGATGTCCGCGTCGATCCGGCCCCGGCCAGAGCGGAGGGCGATGAAAAGACATTGCTGGGCCAGATGGTCGATCGCGCGGGGCAGGCCCGCGCTTGCGCTGTGCAACAAGACCAGGCTTTCGGGATCGAAGCCGGGAAGATCGGCTCCGGTCGCCTTGCGCGCATGGGACAGGCGATGCGCGATATAGCCGGCGGTTTCCGCCTCGCTCAGCGGCGGCAGGTCGAACCGGCCCCCGATCCGGCTGCGCAGGGCCAGGCTGGCCGGATGCTCGATCCGCGCCCGAAGTCCGGGCTGACCGGCCAGCAGCAGCGGCATCGTGCTGCGCCCGTCACCGTGAATGTCGGTCAGTTGCCGCAACTGGTCCAGTTCCTCGACGCCCAGCGTCTGGGCCTCGTCGGCAATCAGCATGACGCGGCGGCCCCGCGCCCCGCAGGCCTCGACGAAGCGGCTCAGCCGGGTCAGCAGCTCGGCCGGGGCGGCATCCGTATGATCCTGCCCGAAGGCACGCAGGGCCCAGCGAAGCGGCGCGGTCAGCTCCGCCCCTTCCTGACCCAGCAGGCCGAATTCGATCCTGTCCCGGTAGCGATGGATCAGCGCCCGCAAGAGCAGCGTCTTGCCGGTGCCGACATCGCCGGTCAGAACCGCGATCGGCTGGTTCGATTCGACCGCGGATACCAGCATCGCCAGCGCCCGGCGATGGCCTGCGGATTCGTAGAGCAGAGAGGGATCCGACAACGGGCGAAAGGCCGGAAAGACCGGATCGGGCGGCATCCAGTTCATGAAACGGGTCCGGCAGGCAAAAAGACACTCGGCAGTGACGTGTCCCGCCAGCCTAGGGCGGACCCGGCGCGATGTCTATCGCCGGATCGGTCCTGAAGCGGGCAAGGACCGGACCGCCGCAGAGGATCGCCCCCCGACAGGCGTGCCGGGCCGGGGGGTTTGGGGGGCTGCGGGAAAGCCCCCCAAGCCGGCGCGGGACGCAGATCGCCGGTCCGGGCGCTAGCCGGCATCCGCGACGAAGCCCGCCGCCTCGATGGCGCGGCTGGCGCAGGCTTCGTCATTGTCCGATGTGTCGCCGGTGATGCCCACGGCCCCCAGAATCGCGCCATCGCGCCGGATCAGCACCCCGCCCGGAACCGGCACCAGCGATCCGCCCGACAGCGCGTTCATCGACTGGATGAAATAGGGCTGTTCCTTTGCCCGCTCATAGATCGCGCGCGACCCCATGCCCAGGGCGATGGCGCCCCGCGCCTTGCCCTGGGCGATGTCGGGGCGCAGCGTGCTGGTCCCGTCCTGCCGCAGCAGCACCTTCAGGTCTCCGGCCGCGTCCAGAACCGCGACGGTAATCGGTTTCAGCGTCATCTCGGCCGCGATTCCCAGGCAGTTATCGGCCATCTTGCGGGCATCGTCCAGGCTCAGATCCATGTCGTCTCCTCTCTCGAAATGGCAGTCCTTGCCGCCCGACTTCGCATATCACGACCGGCTGTGCCTAGCCCTCGAAATCGAGATGGACTTTCACCGCCCGCGACCGGTCGCCCGCCAGATCGAAGGCCCGAACCGCGTCGCGCGCCGGCAAGACCTGCGTGACCATGGGCGACAGCTCGATCTGCCCCGCGCCGATCATCGCCACGGCCTCGGCGAATTCGGCGTCGAAGCGATGGCTGCCCAGAAGGCGCAGTTCCTTGGCCACGATCAGGTTCAGCGGCAGCGGAATCGTCCCTGCCACGCCGATCTGCACGATGCTGCCCTGCGGCCGCGTCGCCGCGATCGCCTGGGCGATGGCATGGGAATTGCCCGAACATTCCAGCACGATGTCGATGCGCCCCTTGCCCTGGGCCAGATCGGCCAGCGCGTCCGGTGTCTCGGCCACGTTCACCACGCGGTCCGCCCCCATCCGGCGCGCCACGTCCAGCGTGAAATCCTGCACATCGGTCACCACGATCCCGGCCGCGCCGCGCAGCCGGGCCAGCGCCACGCAGATCGCGCCGATGGGGCCCGCGCCGGTAACCAGCACCCGCTGGCCGGCAAGCGGCGGTGCCAGGGTCAGGGCATGCAGGCAGACCGACAAGGGCTCGGCCCCGGCAGCGGCCCCCGCCCCCACCCCCTCGGGCAGCGCCAGGCATTGCGCGACGGGATGGGCGATGCGGCTGCGAAAAAGGCCCTGTTCGTGGGGCATCCGCATGGCCGAGCCGTTGAACCGCATCGCCAGGCAGTGCCGCGTCTGGCCCGCCCGGCAGAATCCGCACGTCCCGCAGGGCCGCGAGGGGCACAGCGCGACGATCTGGCCCGCGACCAGGCCCGACCCCTCGGGCGCGGCTTCGACGATCCCGGCCGCCTCGTGGCCCAGGATGATCGGCTCTTGCACGCGGACCGGGCCGAAGCCGCCATCGTGGTAATAATGCAGATCCGATCCGCAGATCCCGCCGCGCGAGACACGGATCAGCGCCTCGTCCGGGGCGGGACGGGCATCGGGGCCATCCTCGACGCGCAGGTCACGGGCGGCGTAAAGGCGGCAGCACAGGTCTTGCATCACTTGTCCATCAGCGAGGGCAGGAAGGTGCTGATCCACGGAATGTAAGAGACCAGCAGCAGCACGAATATGTTCGTCGCCAGATAGGGCACCAGCGCCCGGATCACCGGGGCCAGCGGCAGCCGCGCGATATTGGCGCAGACGAACATGCAGACCCCCACCGGCGGCGTGGTCAGCCCGATCATCAGGTTCAGGACGGCGAAGACGGCGAAATGCAGCGGCTCGATACCCACGCCCTGCGCCAGCGTCAGCAGCGGCACGAACAGGATGATCAGCGCCGCGATGGTTTCCATGAACATGCCGACGACCAGCAGGATGATGTTGATCAGCAGGATCACCAGAAACCTGTTATCCGTCACCGACAAGACCCCGGCGGCGATCTTCTGCGGGATCTGTTCGCTGACCAGAATCCAGCCAAAGACATTGGCCGTCCCCACCAGCGCCAGGATCCCGGCCGATCCGACCGCGCTGTCGATGACGATGCCCGGCACGCGGGCCAGCGGCAATTCGCGATAGACGAAGGCTCCGACCAGCAGCGCATAGATCGAGGCGATGACGGCGGTCTCGGTCGGGGTGACATAGCCCGACAGCATGCCCCCCACGATCAGCGCGGTCATCGCGAGCGCCCAGAAGGCACCCAGAAAGGCGCGGCCAAGCTCGGTCCAGCCCTGCCAGGCCTGCCGCGGAAAATCGCGGCGCCGGGCGATGATCCAGGTCGTCGCCATCATCGCCACGCCCAGCAGGATTCCCGGCAGCGCGCCGGCGATGAACATCTTGCCGACCGAGATCCCGGCCAGCGATCCGACGATGATCATCGGCACCGAGGGCGGGATGATCGGACCCACCGTAGACGAGGCGGCCGTCACCGCGGCCGAGAACGCGGCCGGATAGCCCGCGCGCTTCATTCCCGGAATCATCATTCCGCCGATCGAGGCGGCATCGGCGACGGCGGTGCCGGAAATGCCGCCGAACAGCATCGACGAGGCGATGTTGGTCTGCGCCAGACCGCCCCGGATCCAGCCGACCATGGCCTGCGCGAAGCGAATGATGCGGCTGGTGATGCCGCCGCCATTCATCAGGTTTCCCGCCAGGATGAAGCCCGGAATGGACAGCAGCACGAAGCTGTCCATGCCGGCATACATCTTTTGCGGAATCACCACCAGCGGCATTCCCTGCCACAGCAGATAGGCCATCGAGGACAGGCCCAGCGTGATCGCGACCGGCATCCCGATGGCCAGGCCCAAAACGAAGGTCAGGCCCAGGATCGTCAGGCTCATTCGATCCCTCCCAGCGGGTTCTCGGGCCTGCCATCGCTTGCCCCCGTCACCATGCCCACCAGGCGCAGCAGCGCCGCAAGGCCCAGCATCGCCAGCAGCACCAGCACGCTGCCGTGAACATAATTCATCGGCAATGCCAGCGCAGGCGATGTCTGCATCGCGCCGATGCGGGTGAACCGCCATGCCGGGCCGATCAGCAAGGCGCAAAAGGCCAGCACCAGCGCCGCCGACAGCAAGCGCATCAGCCAGGGGTAACGTCCGGGAAGATTTTCGCTGAGCAGATCGACATTGACCAGATCGCCCGAGAACAGCGCCAGCGCCGTTCCGAAACCGGCGAGATAGAGCAGGGCAAAGCGGGTCAGTTCCTCGGTCCAGACGGGCGAGCCGGCGAAGGTCCGGCCGACGACCTGAATGGTGACGGCGGCGATGAGGACCAGGAAGGCCAGACCCGTCCCCAGTCGCAGCAAGGATCGCAACAGGCGGATCACGGCATTCATCGAAACCTCTCGGGCCCAGGGACGGATGGCGGAAGGGCGGGCAGCCGGCACTGCCCGCCCGGGCCGGATCAGGCCTGCTGGTCGAACAATTGCTGCACGACGGGTTTGATCTCATCGCCGATATTGGCCAGCACGGCATCCCTGGCGGTGGCCGCGAATGCCGCCTTGTCGCTGTCCACGAAGGTCATGCCCTTGTCCTTCAGGCTGGCCGCCAGCCGATCCTCGTCGGCGGTGAACATCTCGCGCTCGGCGGTTTGCGCGGTCGCGGCCGCCTGCATCACCGCCTCCTGGTCGGCAGAGGACAGCCTGCCCCAGGTGATCTCGGAGATGGTCAGATAGATCCAGGACCGCACGTGTTCGGTCTTGTTGACGAATTTCTGGACCTCGTAGAAATTCGCTGATTCAATCAGCGCCAGCGGGTTTTCCTGCGCGTCGATCGTGCCGTTCTGCAGAGAGGTGAAGACCTCGCTGAAGGCCATCGGCGTGGGCGCGGCGCCAAGCGCCTGCCATGTCTGCACGAACAGCGGCACGTTGGGAACGCGAAGCTTCAGCCCGTTCAGATCGCCGGGCGTCATGATCTCGCGGTTCGATGTCAGGTTGCGCGGCCCGCGCGCGAAATAGGCGATGGGGCGAATCTGCGCCTTGGCGCGGATCTCGGCCTCGACATCCTTGCCGATCTCGCCCGAGGCGACCTGATCCATCTGTTCCAGCGAGGAATAGGCATAGGGCACGGCCAGAAGCGCGGCCTTCGGTGCCCAGTTCTGAAGACTTTCGCCGGTGATGGTCATGTCGGCGGTGCCAAGCTGCATCCCGTTGATCAGGTCGATTTCCTTGCCCAGCGATTCGTTGGGAAAGACCTGCACTTCGACCCGGCCCTCGGTCAGCTTGGCAACCTCGTCGGCAAAGACCAGCGAGGCCTTGTTCCAGCTGTTCTGTTCGTTGGCGAGATGGCCCAGTTTCAGCGTGGTCTCGGCCGCGCGGACCCTGATCGCGGGCATGGCCAGCACGGCGGCCCCGGTCATCGCGGTGAATTGGCGGCGGTTCAGTGTCATCGTTTTTTCCTCCCATGCGAATGACGAACTCAGTCGGTGAAAAATTCGGCGCGGTCGCTGGTGATGCGCGGCAGATCCTCCAGCAATTGCCGCAGATGGCGACGGATCGCGGCCTCGGCCCCAGCCGCGTCGCCGCGCGCGCCGGCATCGACGATGTCCCGGTGCTGTTCGATCAGCGCGTCCGCCTCGAAAGTCTGCACCGCCAGATAGCGCAGGCGATCCATCTGCGAGGTCATCCGCTCGATCCGGTGCCAGACGTCTTCATGTCCGGCGGCGGTGGCCAGCGTACGATGGAACAGATTGTCCAGCAGGACAAAGCCGTTCACGTCGCGCCGGACCGCGGCGGCGCGTTGCCGGTCCAGCTGTTCGCGCAAATCGCGATGGATATCGTCGGTCATCCGCTGCGTCAGGATGCGGATCATATCGCTTTCGACGGCTTCGCGGATGGCGCGCACGGCCAGAACCTCGCGCAGCGAGATGCGGCCTATGAAAGTGCCGCGTTGCGGACGAACCTCGGTCAGGCCAGCGCCGGCCAGCCGGATGAAGGCTTCGCGAACCGGCTGCCGGCTGACGCCGACTCGACCGGCGATCTCGCTTTCGCTCAGCTGGGTGCCCGGCAGAAGATCGCCGCGCAGGATCAGATCATGCAGCCAGTCATGGACCTGCTGCGCCGTCGAGATGCCCGGATTGATGCGCGGTCGCTGATCCATCTTCCTGTTCCCGGCCCTGCAGCGAGACTGCCATACTTCCATACCAATTTGAAGCGTCCACTTGCGATTGATCGCGACCTGCGGCCGGGGGCGCCTCGGCGCCCGACAACCAGCTCTTGCAACACCCTGCCTGGACAGGCATCTTGCGCCGCATCGCGCCCCTGCGCGCGCCCCAATGTCCGGTGACCGGGCCCCTCTGACGGATGTGGCGGCACGTCCGTGATGTCGGCACCAAACAAAGACACGCCGCCTCGGGCATCATGCCATGCACGACGGATCCCAAACCGGTCCCGCCTCTGCGCGGCCCGTTCTTCGCTATTTCCGCTGGGCCTTCATCGTCACCGCCATCGGCCTGGCGCTTGGCGCCGCTCTTGGCTGGCAGACGACCGGCACCTTCGGGGGAATGGCCGGCATCCTTTTCATCTGCACGGTTCTGGCGGTGCTGGAAATCTCGCTGTCCTTCGATAATGCCATCGTGAACGCCAACAAGCTGAAGACGATGCAGCCGAAATGGCAGCACCGCTTCCTGACCTGGGGCATCGTGATCGCGGTGTTCGGAATGCGGATCGTCTTTCCGCTGCTGATCGTGGTGATCGCGGCCGGGATCGGGCCGTGGCAGGCCGTGGTTCTGGCCGCCAGCCGCCCCGAGGAATATGCAAGGATCATGCACGAGGCGCGGCTGCCCATCGCGGCCTTCGGCGGCACGTTTCTGCTGATGGTCGGACTTGGCTTCTTCTTTGACGGCGAAAAGGACGTGCACTGGGTCCGCTGGCTGGAAAGGCGGATGCAGAAATATGCCACGATCCGGGGGATCGAGGTCGGCTTTGCGCTGTCGGTGGTGCTGATCTTCGCCCATTTCCTGCCGCCCCGGGAAAACGAGATCTTTCTGCGCTCGGCGATCTGGGGATTGCTGACCTTTCTGGCGGTCGAGGTTCTCGGCGGCTTTCTGGATCATTCGCAGCAACAGACCCTGGCCGCCGGAGCAAGGGGCGGGATCGGCGCCTTTCTGTATCTCGAGGTTCTGGACGCCTCGTTCAGCTTCGACGGCGTGATCGGGGCCTTCGCGCTAAGCCAGAACCTGTTCGTCATCGCCATCGGCCTGGGCATCGGCGCCATGTATGTGCGATCGATGACGATCATGCTGGTCGAAAAGGGAACGCTGGCCGAATACCGCTATCTGGAACACGGCGCCTTCTGGGCGATCATCGCGCTGGCAATGGTGATGTTCCTGCAATATTTCGTCCAGATTCCCGAAGTCATCACCGGGCTGGGCGGTGCCGCGCTGATCGGGGTGTCGCTGTATTCGTCGGTCCGGTGGAACCGGCATCTCGGCGGCAAGCCGTAGGACATCGATGCCGGTCTTTCGGCGGCCATTTCCTGCGCCGGGACGAATCTTGCCTTCTGCCGCTGGTCGGACGGATTTCCGCCGGACCGCCCCTTGCCTTTCCGCGCCGACGGCCTTCCCTGCGGCTACATCTTGCCTTTCCACGGCACCACCCGGCGCTCCACGAATCGCATCAGCATGTCGAAGGCATAGGCGATGGCCGCGATGACGAAGATGCCCATGATCACGGTCGAGGTTTGCAGGAACTGCGACGCGCTCAGCACCATGTAGCCGATGCCCTTCGTGGCCGCGACCATTTCGGCGGCGACCAGCGTGGTCCAGCCGAAGCCGATGCCGATGCGCATCGCCGTCAGGATCTCGGGCATGGCCGAGGGCAGGATGACGTGGCGCATGACCTGCCATCGGCTGGCGCCGAAGCTGTAGGCGGCGTGGATCTGTTCGATCGCGGCCGATCGCACCCCGGCGCGTGCGCCCAAGGCGACGGGCGCGAAGACCGACAGGAAGATCAGCAGCACCTTCGAGGTTTCGCCGATGCCGAACCAGATGATCATCAGCGGCAGATAGGCCAGCGGCGGGATCGGGCGATAGAACTCGATCGGCGGATCGAAGATGCCGCGCATGACCGGGCTCATGCCCATGGCCAGGCCCAGCGGGATGCCGATCAGGCAGGCCAGCAGAAAGGCGCCGAAGACGCGCGCGGTCGAGATCAGCACATGCTGCCAGAACGGCGTGCCGGTAAAGCCCTGGGTCCAGATGTCGAGGAATTTCCGCACGATCGCCTGCGGCGCGGGCATGAACAGCGGCTTGACCAGCCCGGCAGTGGTCACCGCCCACCACAGCAGCAGGATGCCGGCGATGGTCAGCAGGCTGAGCCAGGTCGTGTTGCCCTGCCCCGGCACGCCGTAGGTCTGGCCGGGCTTGGTCGGGCGGGCGCGGCCCAGCCCCTTCAGGAACGCGGCTCCGCGCGGCTTGCCGACCGGGGCCTCCTTGATGCCATGATCGCTCATGCGGCTTCCTCCTCGTCGCTGAAGATGATGCGCAGGACCTCTTCGCGAAGGGTGATGAATTCCGCCGAGGCCTTGACCTCTCGTGCCTTGGCACCGTCCAGGAACTGGCGCGAGAACGGCAGGTCGAATTCATGCGCGATGCGTCCGGGGCGCGGCGACATGACGATCAGCCGGGTGCCCATGAACAGCGCCTCCTCGACGCTGTGGGTGATCAGGAAGACCGTCTTGCCGGTGCTTTTCCAGATCTTCAGGATCAGCTCCTGCGCCCGTTCACGGGTCAATGCGTCCAGCGCGCCCAGCGGCTCGTCCATCAGCAGCAGCTTGGGATCGCAGGTCAGCGCGCGGGCGATGCCGACGCGCTGCTGCATCCCGCCCGACAGCGCATAGACCGGCGATTTCTCGAAGCCCTTCAGCCCGAGAAGGTCGATGAACCGGTCCGCGACCTTGTAAGAGGCGGCGCCCGCCCCGCGCAGCTTAAGCCCGAAGGCCACGTTGTCGCGCACGTTCAGCCACGGCAGAAGGGCATGTTTCTGGAACACGACCGAACGATCCGCGCCTGGCCCGGACACCTCGGTCCCGTCCAGCACGATCTGGCCCGAGGACGGCGACAGAAACCCCGCGATCAGGTTCAGAAGCGTGGATTTGCCGCATCCCGAAGCGCCAAGCGCGACGACGAAATCATGTTCGCTGACAGTCAGGTTGATCCGTGACAGCGCCTCGACCGGCGCGCGGCCGGCCTGGGCCGGATAGACGACCGAAGCATCCCGTATTTCCAGAGCCATGTGATTGCCCTTCCCTGTGCCCGCGCAGGATCGGCCCCTGCGCGGGATTGCCGAAGGCGATTACTGCGCGGCCTTGACATAGGCGTCGGTGACGAAGGGCGCGTAATCTTCGCCCACGCTGTCGATCCGGCCCGCCTCTTTCAGGAATTCGGCGGTCGATTTCAGCACGTCGGACAGGCCGCCGCCCAGCCATTCGGGTTTCACCTGTTCGGAAAGCGGCAGGAAGGTGTAGCCCGACAGCACGTCGGGAACCTGCGCCGGGTCGGCACCGGTGTAGTCGGCGATGATCTTGACCTGTTCGCTGTCGGCGGTCCAGGCCTGCTTGTCGTCCAGATAGGCATTGTTGGCATCGTTGATGGTCTTGATGAAGCCGATCAGCCCTTCCCTGTTCTGTTCGGCGAATTGCTTGTTGACCACCCAGGCATCGAATGTCGGATAGCCCCATTCGGCGGTCTGGTCCGCCCCGACCAGCCGCGTGCCGCTTTGCAGAAGCTGGTTCTGCACCGGCTGCCAGATGAAGGCGCCGTCGATGGCGCCCTGTTCCCAGGCGGCCGCGATCTGATCGGGCGGCATCGACATGATGTTCACGTCACTGGTGCTGAGTCCGGCCTTGGCAAGAACCCCCATCAACGAAAAATGCGCGGTCGAGCCGACCGGTGTCGCGATCCGCTTGCCCTTCAGATCCTCGATCGTCGCGATCTCGGACCCGTCGCGCACGATCAGGCTTTCGGCATTGCCGATGACCTGCGCCACCATGAACATTTCCAGATCGACGCCCTGCGTCGCGGCAATTGCCAGCGGCGACGAGCCCAGCTCGGCCACCTTGATGTCGCCCGAGGCCATCGCGGCGATCACATCGGTGCCCGCGGCGAACTTGCGCCACTCGACATCCCAGCCTGTGGCCTCGGAAAACTTGCCTTCGGAGGCCGCGACCTGCATCGGGGTCGGGTTGCCGAAATGGCCGATCACCACGGATTGGGCCCAGGCCCCGCCCGACAGCGCCAGCAGCGCGGCGGAAGCGATCATGGTCGTGCGAAAATATCCTGACATGGTTCTGTTTCCCTGTTGTCGTTGTTGTCGATTCTTCACCGGGCGCGCGTATGAGATTGCCGCGCCCCCTGCTTCATTCATTCATGGCCCCCGGCGGCTGAGGCAGGCCGTGAAACGCCGCAATCGCGCGAAACGGGCCTGGCCCGGTCGTGGCCCACGCACCGTCGCCGCGGAAGCCGGCGCAGTCATCGCCGCTCTGCCGCGGCAAGCGATGGGGCGCAGGCGGCGATGATGCGGCCGATATGGTCGCAATCCTCGAGGCTGAACGTCAGCGGCAGGCGCATGTCGAACAGCCCCGCCAGAACCGCGTCCGTGCGCGGCAGGGATTGCGGCGCGACGTAGTGCCAGCTTCGATGCGCCGAGGTGAAGCCCACCGGCTCGGCGGCGCCGAACCATTTCAGCTCGACCCCCAGCCGCGCCGAGTCCTGAACGAACCTCTGCGCGGCCTCGCCGCTGATCGCGGGGATGCGGAACTGGATTGAACTGCCGATGAAGGTCTCTGCGGCCGGACGATGAGGCAAGACCAGCGCGGGATTGTCCGACAGACGCCGTGCCACCGCCTCGTAGCGCTGGTTCCAGCGACTTGCGGCATCCTCGATCCGGGCCAGTTGCGGGCGCAGGATCGCGGCGCGCAGATTGTCCATCCGCGCCGACATGTTCGGAATTTCCAGCCGGGCGTCGCTGAAATGGCGTTCCGGGGGCGCGGCGCCGTGCCGGCCATACAGCATGTAGGATCCCGACAGGATGATCGCGCGGGCCATGAAATCCGGATCGTCCGAGACCAGGATCCCGCCCTCGCCGGAATTCAGGTGCTTGTAGGTCTGGGTGCTGAAGGCGCCGGCCAGCCCGAAGGAACCGCTGCGCCGGCCGCGCCAGCGCGCGCCCATCGTATGCGCGCAATCCTCGATCAGCGGAATCTTCGCGGCCCGGCAGATGTCCGTCAGTCGGTCCATGTCGCACAGATGCCCCCGCATGTGCGAGGCCATCACGGCGGCAGGCTTGAAAAGCTCGATCTTGGCCTGAAGATCGTCCAGATCGAGGCACAGGTTCTCGTCGATCTCGACCAGAACGGCGCGCGCCCCGACCGCCACGATCGCGCCCGGCACCGGCGCCAGGGTGAAGGCATTGGTCAGCACCACGTCATCCGTCCCGATCCCCGCCGCGCGCAACGCCATCCGCAGCGCCGCCCCGCCCGAGGCGCAAGCCAGCGCATAGGCGCTGCCCTGCCAGGCCGCGACTTCGCGTTCCAGCGCGGCAACCTGCGATTCCTCGCCCGGCGCGGTGTTGTAGCGGTGCAGCCTGCCGCTTCGCATCACCTCGATCGCCGCGGCGATCGCATCTTCGGGGATCGGCTCCTGCTGGGTAAAGCTGCGCGTGAAGGGCGGAATCGTCATGGTTCAGGCGGCCTCGCTGCTGACACCGCACAGGCTGGCATCCGGGCGGCGCGTCGCGGCGGCGGGTTCCGGTCGCGGCGCCCTGCGGATGATCCGCATGCGCGATGACCCATGCTTTCACCCCGCGATCCATATTGCAAACGCGAAATTTGCGGCTCATCGCGCGGTGATCGCACCCGGTCGAGGCGAAGGTCCATCCGGCGCCCTACGCGACTGTCGGCGGGACGTCGGCCGGCGAGCGGCAGGCCGACAGCGATTCCCGCAGAATGATTTCGGTGTCCAGCAGAACGCTGTCCGTATGGGTCTGCCCGGCCACCATCGCCAGCAGGACGGTGGCGGCCTCCTGTCCCATCCGGCGCTGTGGGACCCGGACCGTCGTCAGCGGGGGACAGGACAGCGCCGCCAGTTCGATATCGTCGAAACCGACGATGGACACCTGCGCGGGCACTGCGATTCCGTTCCCGCGGGCGGCCATGATCGCGCCGGCGGCGATGACGTCGTTGCCGCAGATGATCGCGCTTGGCGGGTCGGCAACGGCCATCATCCGTCGGAACGCGGCGGCCCCCTCGGCCGGGTCGTAGCCGGCCTCGATCACCTGCGACAGCCTTGCGCCGGGACAGGCATCGACCGCCATCCTTGCGCCCACAACCCGATCGCGCGCGCGATCGTTGTGCAGGCCGATACCGCCGATCATGGCCAGATTGCGGTGCCCGAAGGCCAGCACGCGGCGGGCCAGATCGAAGGCGGCCTTCCGGTTGTCGAAGCCGACATAGACCCGCCCCGGCTCGGTCCCGTAGGCCCAGGTGACGACATGGGGCACCTTGCGGCGGGCAAGGTAGTCCCAGCTTGCCTCGGGGCGATGCCGACCGATCAGCAGCAGTCCCTCGGCGCCGCGGCTGACCAGATTGCGGATCTGCGACAATTCCTCGTCGGGATCATAGCCGCTGCTGGCCACCAGCAGAGATCGTCCGGCCCCGGCCAGCACCTCCTGGAAGGCCTGCAACCCGCCGGCGAACATGGCGTTGGCCATCGTCGGGATCACGGCGCCGATCGTGCCGCTGCGGCCCGCGGCCAGGAACCTGCCGCCGAAATTGGGCGTATAGCCCAGCCGCTCGATCGCCTCGGCCACGCGCTGGCGGGTGTCCTTGTCGACCTTGCCGGTGCCGTTGATGACCCTTGAAACCGTCGCGGACGAGACGCCGGCCGTTCGGGCGACATCGTTCATGGTGGGCACCCTGGCATCGTTTTGCATGATCGGTCCCCTCTGTAGCCGGGCCTGCCCCGCCGCTGCGGCCTGCCTGCCGCCGACCGCAACGGAGTAAACGCTTGCATGGCACTATGTAAGCGCTTACACTACACCGTGAGACGAAGGGAATCAACCAAGAGGTCTGGGAGGGACGTCACGGTGGTTAAACTCGGCAGATGGGCTGGATACCTGTCGTTCGCGGTTTTCATGCTGTTTGTCGCGAATGTCGTCGCGGGTGCCTTCTATCGCTCGGCATTCCTGTCAGACATCGGCGAAATGCTGGTGCTGTTCACGGCCTCTGCCCTGTTCGTCGTCGTCATCCTCGTCCGCGAAAAGCTGGCCGGAAAGGACGACATCGCGGACCCGTCTCTGCAAGCGCTGAATACCATCAAGGGGGGAAAGAATGACCGAAGAACATGATGACACCGAGATCGTCCGCGAATCGCGCCGGAACTTTCTGAAACTGACCAGCGGCGGCGCCTTTACCGCGGCGGTGATGCTGGGCGCCGGAGGGATGCTGTGGTCGTCCGAGGCGGCCGCGCAGACCCGCGCGGAAGAGGCAGAGCGGGAAAAGGCCGCCGAATTCACCATGGTCATCGCGACCGAATATGTCCTGGGCGCATCGCGCAGCTATCCGCTGATGCAGCTTGACCTGAAGGAAAACATCCAGAACACCACCAATGGCCGGGTCTATGTGAAGCTGGCGCCGGGCGGGCAGCTGGGCGTGGGCGGCGAGCTGGCGCAGAAGACCCAGGGCGGCACGGTCCAGGCCGGACAGTTCTCGTTGTCGAATTTCGCGCCCTTCGCGCCGGTGGTGGACCTGATCAACCTGCCTTATTTCTGCGGCTCGAACCAGCGTTTCACCAATCTCGTGCAGTCCGACGTCTGGAAAAAGAACGTTCATCCGGCGGTCGAACAGCGCGGCTTCAAGCTGCTGATGTATCTGGTCATCGACCCCCGCACCGTGGCCCTGCGCAAGGGCGGCGCCAAGCCGATCCTTCTTCCCGAGGATCTCAGGGGGATCAAGTTCCGCGTCCCCGGCAGCAAGCTGTTGCAGCAATATTACCGGCTTCTGGGCGCCAACCCGACGCCGATCGCCTGGGGCGAGACGCCCTCGGCGATCAAGCAGGGCGTCGCCGATGCCCTGGATCCGGCGGTCGGCGCGCTGGAGATCTTCGGCTTCAAGGACGTGCTGAGCCACGTGACCTTCACCCGGTTCGTGCCTGACAGCCAGTGTTTTGCCTGCAACATGAAATGGTATGAAAGCCTGCCCGGCGAGGTGAAGGAGGCGATGGATTTCGCCGCCGAGATCACCACCCAGCAGAATCTCGCCAAGGTGCCGGCCGCGCGGGCCTATGCGATGGCCGAGATGCGCAAGGCCGGGGTCGAGTTCCACCAGCTCGACGACAGCCAGCTTGCGGCCTGGAAAGAGGCCGGCGGCTATCAGCGCAGCGAATGGGACAGCTACAAGACCGAGCTGGCCGGCTCGATGGATGTCTTCGCACAACTGGAAGAGGCGGCGGGCACCCCGGGCCGCTACTACGTCAACGACGCCTGACCGGACGTTCCGGGGCCGGACGGATCGCGTCCGGCCCTTTTCCTGTCCCGACAGAAAAGGGGGCGATGCATGTTGCGCGCAATCAATCAGAATGCCGAACGCTGGGCCTTGCTGCTGTTTTACACCGTGCTGGTGCTGACCATGGCGATCGAGGTGATCCGGCGCGAGGTCTTTTCCTATTCGTCGATCTGGGGCGAAGAGATCGTCCGCTATTCCTTCATCTATCTGGTCTGGATCGGCGCCGCCTCGGCGGTCAAGGAACGGGCCCATATCCGCATCGACGTGCTGTTCCATTCGGTCGGCCCGCGCACCAAGGCCGCGCTGTATATCCTGGGTGACCTGGTGATGCTGTCGATCGCGGTGATCGCGCTTTACTGGTCCTTCGAGACCGTCGGCGTCAGCTGGCAGTTCGGATCGGTCACCGACGGGCTGCGCATTTCGAAGGTGTGGTTCCTGATGGCGGTGCCGCTGGGATTTGCGCTGATCATCTTCCGCCTGCTGCAATCGTTGCTGCGCGACTTCGGCGATCTGATCGCCGGACGCCCGGTCTTCGAGGGCAACCAGCTGTTCGATTGAGGTTCCGTCATGCTCTGGAATACGCTTCAGGAACAATCGGTCCAGCTTGACTGGTCGTTTTACGCGCCGGTGCTGCTGTTCGTGCTGTTCTGCCTTCTGGGCGTGCCGATCTGGGCCACCATCGGCGCCGCGGTGGTGCTGATGCTGACGATGTCCGGCGTGCTGCCGATGTCGCTGCTGGGTGAATCGCTGTTTTCGGGCATTGACGCCTTCGCGCTGACCGCCGTGCCGCTGTTCATCCTGACCGGCGACGTGCTGGTCAGGACCGGGCTGAGCCGCAAGTTCCTGGATGTGGCCGAGGCGCTGACCTGCTGGGCCAAGGGCGGCTTCGGCTCGGCCACGGTGCTGGTCTGCGGCATGTTCGCGGCGATCTCGGGTTCGGACGCGGCGGGCGCGGCCGCCGTCGGCCGCATGACCATCGCCCGGCTGGTCGAAAGCGGCTATCCCCGCCCCTATGCCTGCGCGCTGGTCGCCGCAGGCGCCTGCACCGGCATCCTGATCCCGCCATCCATCGCCTATATCATCATCGGCCTGGTTCTGGGCATCTCGGCCTCCACCCTGTTTCTGGCCGCACTGATCCCCGGCACCCTGATCCTGCTGTCGATCCTGGTCACGAACACCATCGTCAACCGCCGACACGCCTATGAAGGCGGCAACATGATCAGCGGCGCCGAATGGCTGGCCAATCTGGGCCAGGCGCTGAAATCGGGCTGGTATGCGTTCCTGGTGCCCGGCATCATCTTCTACGGCATCTTCTCGGGGCGGCTGACCCCGACCGAGGCCGGGGCGACCGCCGTCGTGGTGACGATCATCATGGGTCTTGGCATGGGCACGCTGAAATTGTCGGACTTTCCCTCGATGCTGGTCAGTTCGGCCAAGGTGAACGGGGTGATCCTGCCGATCATCGCCTTTTCGCTGCCCCTGGCGCAGTCGCTGGCAGCGCTTGGCGTGCCGCAGGGCTTCGTCTTCGCGCTGACCAGCCTGACCGAGAATTACTATCTGCTGATCCTGATCATGATCGGCATCCTGATCGCGGCGGGCTGCGTGATGGAGACGACGCCCAACATCGTCATCCTGGCGCCGATCCTGAAGCCGCTGGCCGACAATATCGGCATGAACGAGATTCAGTTCTCGATCATGATGATCACCGCGCTTGGCGTCGGCTTCATCACGCCGCCGCTGGGGCTGAATCTGTTCGTGGTCTCGGGCCTGACCGGCGAATCGATCCTGAAGATCGCGGCCCGCGCCGTGCCCTTCGTTTTCTTCATGCTGCTGGTCACGCTGCTGATCGCTTTTGTGCCGGTCATCTCGACCCTGCTTCTTCCCGCCGCCTACAAGTGAGGACTCCCATGACCCGCGAATATCTGAAGAAAGCCGAAAAGACCGCCCAGTCGGATGCCGCCGATGTCCGCCAGACGGTGCAGACGATCCTTGACGAGATCGAACGGGGCGGGGACGAGGCGGCGCGGCATTATGCCGCCAAGTTCGACCAGTACGACGGCAATGCCGTGCTGACGCGGGACGAGATCGCGGCAGCGGCAGCGAAGGTGCCGCAACGGCTGAAGGACGATATCGCCTTCGCCCATGACAATGTGCGCCGCTTCGCCGAGGCGCAGAAGGCCACCTTGCAGGACGTGCAGATGGAGGTGGTGCCGGGCCTGATCGCCGGGCAGAAGGCGATCCCGGTCCAGGCGGCGGGATGCTATGTGCCGGGCGGGCGCTACAGCCACGTGGCCAGCGCCATCATGACCGTGACCACGGCCAAGGTCGCCGGCGTCGATCACGTCGTCACCTGTTCGCCCCCCCGCCCCGGCGAGGGGATCAATCCCGCGATCGTCTATACCGCCGATCTGTGCGGCGCCGACAGCATCCTTGCCATGGGCGGCGTGCAGGGCGTCGCGGCGATGACCTTCGGCCTGTTCGGCCTGCCCAGGGCCGACATTCTCGTCGGTCCCGGCAACCAGTTCGTCGCCGAGGCCAAGCGCATCCTGTTCGGCCGCGTCGGCATCGACATGTTCGCCGGTCCGACCGACAGCCTGATCCTGGCCGATGCCGGCGCCGATCCCTTCATCGTGGCCACCGATCTGGTCAGCCAGGCCGAGCATGGCTACAACTCGCCGGTCTGGCTGGTTACCGACGACCGCCATCTGGCGCAGGAGGTGATGGCGCAGGTGCCCGGCCTGATCGCCGATCTGCCGGAACTGAATCGCAAGAACGCCGAGGCCGCGTGGCGCGATTATGCCGAGGTGATCCTGTGCGCCGACCGCGAGGAAATGGCCGCGACCTCGGACGAATACGCGCCCGAGCACCTGACCGTGCAGGCCGCCGATCTGGATTGGTGGCGCGACCGGCTGGCCTGCTACGGCTCGCTTTTTCTGGGCGAGGAGACGACCGTCTCGTTCGGCGACAAGGCGTCGGGGACGAACCACGTCCTGCCGACCTCGCGCGCGGCGAAATACACGGGCGGGCTGTCGGTCCACAAATACATGAAGATCGTCACCTGGCAGCAGGCCACGCGCGAGGGTGCGCGCCCGGTCGCCGAGGCGACGGCGCGGATCTCGCGTCTCGAAGGGATGGAGGGCCATGCCCGCGCGGCCGACGTGCGCCTGCACAAGTATTTCCCCGACCAAACCTTCGATCTGAGCGCGGGGTAGGCCCTCGATGTCGCAGCTTTTCGACCTGACCGGCAGGATCGCCTGCGTCACCGGCGCCAGCGGCGGTCTGGGGCAGGCCGCGGCCTCGCTGCTGGCGCGGTCCGGCGCCAAGGTGGTGGGCATCGCGCGCCGGCGCGAGGCGCTGGCCGCGTGGCAGTCCCGGACGGGGGGCGAGACCGCGATCGTCGCGGCGGATCTGTCGGACCGCGCCGCGCTGGCGCAGATTGCGGCGGATGCGGCACGGGCCTTCGGCGATCCCGACATCCTGATCAACGCGGCCGGCATCAACACCCGCCAGCCCGCCGATTCGGTGACGCCCGAGGGCTGGGACACGACCATGGACCTGAACCTCGCCGCGCCGTTCTTTCTGGCCCAGGCGATGGTGCCCGCGATGGCGCGGCGCGGCTGGGGCCGGATCGTTAACTTCGCCTCGCTGCAATCGCGGCGCGCCTTCGCCGGCGGCATCAGCTACGGCGCCAGCAAGGGCGGGGTCGAACAATTGACCCGCGCCATGGCCGAGGCCTGGTCGGGCCGCGGCATCATGGTCAATGCCGTGGCGCCGGGGTTCTTTCGCACCGAATTGACCGGGCCGGTCTTCGCCGATCCCGAACGCGCGCGGCGCAATGCCGAACAGACCTGCATCGGCCGCAACGGAGAACCCGCCGATCTTGACGGCCCGATCCTGTTTCTGTGCAGCGATGCCAGCGGCTATGTCACCGGCCAGACCCTGTTCGTCGATGGAGGATTCAGCGCGAAATGAAGGCCCTGGTCTATACCGGCGTCGAAACCCTCGACTATGCCGATGCGCCGCGCCCCCGACCGGGCGAGGGCGAGGACCTGATCCGCATCCATGCCTCGGGCATCTGCGGATCGGACATGCACGCCTATCTGGGCCATGACGACCGGCGCCCGGCGCCGCTGGTTCTGGGCCACGAGGCCGCGGGCATCGTCCTGGGCGGCCCCGATGACGGCCGCCGCGTCACCATCAACCCCCTCGTGACCTGCCAGACCTGCGAGGCTTGCCAGGCGGGGCGCACCAATCTTTGTCCGCGGCGGCAGATCATCTCGATGCCGCCGCGACCGGGCGCCTTCGCCGATTACGTCGCGATGCCGCGCCGCAACCTGGTCACCGTGCCGGACGATGTGCCGCTCGAAAAGGCCGCGCTGGCTGAACCGCTGGCCTGCGGCTGGCACGCGG
>CERQ01114840.1_pt1 | contig 26168 bp, 25 predicted proteins | sample 530711 | NCBI WGS metagenome assembly CERQ01 (sample SAMEA2620882, study PRJEB7988) | marine metagenome | biome: marine biome (ENVO:00000447); feature: mesopelagic zone (ENVO:00000213); material: "saline water (ENVO:00002010), including plankton (ENVO:xxxxxxxx)" | depth 850 m | reverse complement strand
GCTTTAAAGAAAAGTGAAAGCGGAATTATAGCAGAGCACAAACGAAGATCTCCTTCTAAGCCCAACATCAATCAAAATTTATATGTGAATGAAGTGCTTGTAAGCTATCAAAAAGCGGGAGCATGCGGAAGTTCTGTTTTAACCGATAATAGTTTTTTCGGAGGTTCTTTAGAAGATTTACAACTGGCTAGATCGAGTGTACAATTCCCTTTGCTGCGAAAAGATTTCATCATCGATGAGTATCAAATGCTAGAGGCCAAAGCTAACGGCGCCGATGTAATCCTATTAATTGCTGCCATTTTGAGTCCGCAACAAATAAAAAATTTCGCTTTACTCGCTAATGAATTAGGGATGGAAGTTTTATTAGAAGTTCACAACACAGAAGAATTACAAGCAAACCTTCAGGCACAAGTTCAACTCATTGGAGTAAACAACCGGAACCTAAAAACATTTGAAGTTTCTACGGAAATCAGTAAACAACTATCTTCCTTAATTCCTGAAGAAATGGTGAAAATTTCTGAAAGCGGACTCCAATCTACTTCCGATACTTTAGAATTAAGAGAATATGGTTACCGAGGTTTTTTGATAGGAGAAACGTTCATGAAAACTGAAAATCCCGGGGAAAGTGCTAAAAATTTTATTGAAGAAATTGAACGGAAAAAGTAAGATGAGATTCCGTGTCAGATACGGAAGACGAGATAAAGCGTCTAATTGAAGATCTTAGTCACCCCGAGCGGAGTCGAGGGACAGCATCACATCAAAAGAGCAAATCAAGATGAGACCCCAGATCAAGTTCGCCTGACGGACAGGCAGGTCTGGGATGACGAAAAGAACCAAATATGAAAAATAATAAGCCAAATACAAATGTTCCATTTCCTTCCCCTTGGGGGAAGGCTAGGTTGGGGCTTAAAGTCTGCGGAATGAAATATGAAGAAAATATTTTGGAGTTAACCCAACTCCAACCCGACTATATGGGTTTTATTTTCTATGAAAAATCACCTCGGTTTATGAATGAAAATATTCCTGATATTCATTCATCCATAAAAAAAACAGGTGTTTTTGTGAACGCAGAACCAAGTTTTATTCAACAAAAAGTTGAAGATTACAATTTACAGGCCATTCAACTTCACGGGAACGAAAATGTGGAGTATTGCCAACAATTAAGAAATTTATTCAGTAATAAAAAGCGAGATGAGATCCCGGATCAAGCCCGCCTGCCGGACGGGCAGGTCCGGGATGACGAATTTCCCGACGTCATGCTGAACTCGATTCAGCATCACATCAAAAATGAGAATAAGAATGAGCCCCTGAAACATATTCAGGGTGATGCTCTAAAAAAACAAAATCAACTTATTGAAAATTATCCCGAGCGGAGTCGAGGGACAGCATCACATCAAACCAAATCAAATTCCATTGAAATCATCAAAGCATTTTCTATTCAAGATCAATTCAATTTTCAGGAATTGGAAACATATCTTCCGGTGGTAGATTACTTTTTATTTGACACCAAAGGAAAAAATCCTGGAGGAAATGGTTTCACTTTCGATTGGCAAGTCTTAAAAAATTACCCTTTTCAAAAACCATTTTTCTTAAGTGGAGGTATTGGTTTAGAAGAAGTCGAAAAAATTAAGGCGTTTCAAGAATTTAATTTACCGCTTTATGCCCTAGATGTAAACAGTAAGTTTGAAACCCAACCCGGCAAAAAAAATATAGACGATTTAAAAAATTTTAAAACTCAATTGCTATGAGTACAACAAATCATATAAATGAACAAGGCTATTACGGTGAATACGGCGGTGCTTTTATTCCTGAAATGCTCTACCCAAATATTGCACAGTTAAAAGAAAACTACTTAGCTATTCTTAGCGAGCAATCATTTCAAGAAGAATATCAGCAATTGTTACGAGATTATGTAGGTCGCCCTACTCCACTCTACTTTGCCAAACGGTTAAGTGAAAAATACAACACCAACATCTATTTAAAACGCGAAGACCTTTGCCATACCGGTGCTCACAAAGTGAACAATACAGTTGGTCAAATTCTGTTAGCTAAACGCTTAGGTAAAAAAAGAATTATTGCTGAAACTGGGGCCGGACAACACGGAGTAGCCACCGCTACGGTTTGCGCACTCATGGGAATGCCGTGTTTTGTGTATATGGGTGAAATAGATATGAAACGCCAAGCGCCCAATGTAGCTCGTATGAAAATGCTAGGCGCAGAAGTGATCCCATCAACCTCAGGGAGTAAAACCTTAAAAGATGCTACCAACGACGCGATTCGAGATTGGATTAATCATCCTGAAGAAACCCATTATATTATTGGTTCGGTGGTTGGACCGCACCCTTATCCGGATATGGTGGCACGTTTGCAAAGCATTATTTCACAAGAAATTAAATTGCAACTACAAGAAAAAGAGAATCGAACCCAACCCGATCACATTATTGCTTGTGTAGGTGGTGGTAGCAATGCTGCCGGGGCTTTTTATCATTATTTAGATGAAAAAGAGGTCAACCTCATCGCCGTAGAAGCTGCCGGAAAAGGAATTAACAGTGGAGAAAGTGCCGCAACTTCTCAATTAGGGAATAACGGAATTATCCACGGAAGTAAAACGCTATTAATGCAAAGCAAAGACGGTCAGATTACCGAACCTTATTCTATTTCTGCGGGACTGGATTATCCTGGTGTTGGCCCAATGCACGCCCATTTATTTAGCAGTAAACGAGCAGAATTTTTATCGGTTACCGATGATCAAGCCATGCAAGCCGGAGCTGAGCTTACTAAATTAGAAGGGATTATCCCAGCAATTGAAAGTGCTCACGCTTTAGCGGCATTAGGACAGAAAAAATTTCAACCCGATGAGGTAGTTGTCATTAACTTATCCGGACGTGGTGATAAAGACCTAGAAACTTATATAAATTATTTTGATTTATAAATTGGGCGCCTGAGCGGGCTATTCGCTATATCTTTTTTGTTGTCATAATGAGCTTGTCGAAGTACAACAAAAAAGGATGCCGCTACTATCCCTAGCGCAAAAAAATCACAAACTGTAAACTGTAAACTGTAAACTGTAAACTGTAAACTGTAAACTGTAAACAAAACTAAAAATAATGAATCGCATCACCCATAAATTACGAGAAAACAAAAAGTTACTTTCTATCTATTTCACCGCTGGCTACCCTCAAATCGACGATACCAAAACCATTCTTGAGCAATTAGAAAAATCGGGGGTAGATGTAGTAGAAATTGGTTTACCCTTTAGCGATCCGCTTGCCGATGGCCCAACCATACAAGCAAGTTCTACCCAAGCTTTAAAAAATGGAATGACTAGCGAAAAACTTTTTGAGCAATTGAAAGACATTCGAAAATCGGTTTCCATTCCCTTGATTATCATGGGATATTTTAATCCGATGCTTCAATATGGAATTGAGAAGTTCTGCCAAAAATGTGAGGAAATAGGCATTGACGGACTCATCATTCCTGATCTTCCCTTAGAAGTTTATACCGAAGAATATCAAGAAATTTTTCAGCAATATGGTTTACAAAATATATTTTTAATTACGCCACAAACCACTGAAGAGCGAATTCAACAAATTGATCAAGTTTCCGAAGGCTTTATCTATATGGTAAGTTCAGCAAGTATTACGGGAAGTACAAATAGTTTTGGTGAAGCACAACAAGCTTATTTTGAAAGAATCGACCAAATGCAACTTCAACATCCACAAATTGTTGGTTTTGGAATCAGCAATGCTGAAACTTTTCAGAAAGCAACAAAATTTGCCAAAGGAGCGATCATTGGTTCAGCATTTATCAAACACTTAACTGAAAACGGAACCCAGCATATTGATGGTTTTATCAAGCAGATTAGAATGTAAAATTAATCTTTTTGATTATCTGTGATTTATAATAATGGGTGTTTTCGTCATTCTACATTGAAAAACAAAAATAGTAAGGATGAGACCCTGAATCAAGCCCGCCTACCGGACGGGCAGGTTCAGGGTAACGGTTTCTTATTATGATTCTACGGGTATTCAATCAATCTTTTAATAAACTAGAAATTTTTAAAAGCGTTTTCCAATTTCGAGCGGTGGCTTTGGTGCTTAGTTTTTTTTCGATAAGCGTGGTAGAGAGTTTTGAATTACGAACACCCTCGATATAATTTACAAAAAGATGCTTCCCTTGTATTTTAAATTCTTCCGATGCAAATTCTAATTCTTTAAAGTCTTTCACTAAATCTTCTTCCGGCTTTTCTTTTAAGAAAATTAGATGCAATTGCTTAAAATCTTCTACATCAGGAAACGGATTTTGAGTGATCGCTGCTTCAATTTCTTTCGAAGTTCTAACAATTACCGGAATTTCGTAACTATATTCTTCTAGTAAATGTTGTGCCAGTTTCTCTTCAAGAACCGCACTATTTTTCTCTTCCGCAGTAAAAAATAAATTTCCGCTTTGTATGTAAGTAGCAACCTCTTTGAAACCTATTTTCAAGACCGATTCACGTAAATCTGCCATTTTTAATTTTCGCTTTCCACCTACATTTATCCCTCGTAATAAGGCTACATATTGCTGACTCATTTTTGAATTTAGATTAAAAAATTTATGTAAATCTAATAAGTACGTAAAATTATTGTTTTTTTTGGCAAGTTGTTTGTTATTGAATTTATAACTTAAAACTTATCATTATGAAAAACGCATTACTCTTCACTTTATCATTTTTCTTTACAATACTCTGTTTTGCAAAAAAAATTACTGGAACAGTAACCGATGAACAAGGTATGCCAATACCAAGTGCAAATGTTCATTTAAAAAACTCAACGGTAAGTACCTATACAGATTTTGACGGAAATTACGAGATTGAAGCCGAAAAAGGAGATATACTTGTATATACTGCTATAGGTTTTGAAAAATTAGAAAAAAAGATTAAAAACAAAGCGGTAATCAACATTACTTTAATCGTTAATAAATCTCAATTAGATGAAGTTGTTATTACTGGTTTCGACAAGAAAATACTTTCTGGTAGAACGCAAGGAATAAAAGTAGAAAATTCAATGCCCAGTTCTAATTCTCAGTTATTATTCCGTGGAGCTAATTCAACTATTCCAGCAAATCCGCAACCAGTCCAAAACCGAGAATCTTATAAAGAAATTGAAGAAAACACCTTTAAAATGGTGAATGCTTCACCGCTTTCTACCTTTTCGATAGATGTGGATAAAGCGAGTTATAGCAATGTGCGTAGAATGATTAACAACGGACAAGAAATTCCAAAGGATGCCGTGAAAATCGAAGAGTTTATTAATTATTTCGATTATGATTATCCGCAACCTACCGGTAAAGATCCGTTTTCAATTAACACCGAAGTCGCGAAATCTCCGTGGAATAAAGATACCCAACTGGTAAAGATTGGCTTGCAAGGAAAAGAAGTTCCATTAGGTGACATTCCTCCATCTAACTTAGTATTTCTAATTGATGTTTCCGGTTCGATGAATTCTCCTAACAAACTTCCGCTTTTAAAATCGGCTTTCAAAGTATTGGTCAATCAATTACGTGACGAAGATAAAATTAGCATCGTTACCTATGCCGGAGCTGCAGGACTGGCGCTAGAACCTACTTCAGATAAAAATAAAATCATAGAAGCTCTTGACAAACTTAATGCAGGAGGTTCAACGGCGGGCGGTCAAGGAATACAATTGGCTTATAAAATTGCAGAAGAAAACTTCATTAAAAACGGAAATAACCGAGTGATTCTAGCCACTGATGGCGATTTTAATGTTGGTGCCAGCAGTGATCAAGCCATGGAAGATTTAATTCTTGAAAAAAGAAAAAGTGGCGTTTTCCTTACTTGCTTAGGTTTTGGTACCGGAAATTACCAAGATTCCAAAATGGAAACGCTAGCTGATAAAGGTAATGGAAATCACGCGTACATCGACACCATGCAAGAAGCCCAACGCGTTCTAGGTACCGAGTTTGGCGGCACTTTATATACGATTGCTAAAGATGTAAAAATTCAGGTAGAATTTAACCCGGCTAAAGTACAGGCTTACCGCTTGATTGGTTATGAAAATCGCTTACTTAACGCAGAAGATTTTAATGATGATAAAAAAGATGCCGGTGAATTAGGAAGCGGCCATACGGTAACGGCACTTTATGAAATTATTCCTGTTGGTGTAAAAAGTGAATGGTTAAAAGATGTGGATGATTTAAAGTATTCTGATAAAAAAATAAAAGGGAATGCTGATGAATTATTAACGGTAAAATTTAGATACAAAAAACCAGATGGCGATAAAAGTAAACTCATCACTAAAGTTGTGAAAGATGAAAACACTCCACTTGAAAAAGCTTCAGCAGATTTTAAATTTAGTGCGGCACTTGCGATGTTCGGGATGCATTTAAGAGCATCTGAATACGCTAAGAATATTTCCAAAGAAAAAATCGTTCAATTGGCAGAAGCCGGAAAAGGAAAAGACAAAGAAGGTTATCGGGCAGAATTTGTTCGGCTTGTTAATTCTTCTATTTAATGCAAAACAGCAAAAAAGTAAAGCCTTGTTAAAGACAGGGCTTTATTTTTATACCTCCAGAAAGCATTAAATTTTACTTAAAACTTATATTTCTATTAAAAAAATCAATAATTTACATGGGTTAAAAATGTAAATATCAAAGATCAAGAAATATATAAGCTAGCATTAGAAAAACACCAATTGTATTTTGGTAGCTTTTATTTTTATAAAAATTATATTATTGGTGAAATTAAGGAGGGTGTTTTCTATGACTGGAAAAAAGCTAATAGATTAATAAAGTTAGCCCTCAATTTTTATGGTAGTGGCAAGAAACCTCATTATATTTCCAATAGAAAAAACAGTTACTTCGTAAATCCAGCAGATTGGATTAAATTTTATAAATCTGAGCATCGTATAAGTTCATACCTCATTGTTCACCGTAGCAAATCTTCCATGTTCAATATCAAGTTTGAGAAAATGTTCTTTAAAGATAAAATACTTCATTTTGACAGTCTCCATGAAGCTGTAAATTGGGTAAATTCGACAAAGAAATAAAAAGCCTCAAAACTACGTAAAATGACTTAAAAATAAGTCAGGTGTAGTGGATCATGAATCTCTCCAAAAAATTAATTTTCAACTTCCTTCCCTATACAACTCACTAGCTGTTCCACATACATTAATCTACGGTTGGTCTAGCTATACTATTAATTGCGCAAAAGACAAATCAATTCCTACAAAACTACTACGGTAGGATTTTACTGAAATTTAAAAAAATTCAATAAAAACAAATTAAACAAACGTTTAATTTAAACAAATGTTTAATTTCGCATCTCATATGGGAATAAACGAAAAGCAATTAAAAATTCTACAGGTTACTGAACGCCTTTTTTCAGAACATGGCTTTGATGGCACTTCTGTTAGGACAATTGCAAAACAAGCGCAAGTAAATATTGCGATGATCTCTTATTACTTTGGTTCTAAAGAAAAATTATTAGAATCTCTTTTATATTATCGTTCACAAGGTTTTAAAGCTCAACTAAAAGAGGTACTGGCAAAAGATATTTCTTATCTACAAAAAATAGATGAGATGGTAGCGGTGATGATAGAACGTGTACACAAAAACCGTCGCATATACAAAATCTTACATTTTGAAAGCACCACCAATACTAGAAGATCGATTATCAATGATCATTTAATAAGAAAGAAGGAGACCTATAAAATTATTGAAAGCTTTATTAATGATGGACAAAAAGTAGGTGTTTTTAGTAAAGATGTAAATATTAAGCTTATTTCTTCCACCATTTTAGGCACCTATTTTAACTTTTATTACAATCACAACTATTTTAAAATCATTCACGGTTGGGATCCCGATACTTCTATAGATCATTTTGTAAAAAATGAACTTACTCAACACATACAAATTACTATTAAAGCCCTTTTAACCTATGAGAATTAAATATTTATTAATTCTTTTTCTACTTGTAACCGCTTGGAGTTCACTTAAAGCACAGGAAATGCAAAAACTCTCCATAGAAAAAGCTGTAGAAATAGCATTAAACAATAGTGATGAAGCAAAACTGGCAGACACAAAAGTTCGAACAGCAGAAAATCAACTTCAATCTACTAAAAACCTTCAATACCCAGATTTGAGTATCTCTGGCCAGTATCAACATTTATTTAAGCCGGATGTAGATGTAAAATTATTTTCCAATCAAAATCCCGATGCAGCTGAAGGCCAAGCTACCGCCTCTCCAAATGTCAACCAACTTCTTTTAGGACAAGCCAGTTTAAGTGTTCCCGTTTTTTCTGGTTTTAAGATTCAAAATACCATTGAAGCCAATGAAAATAATTTTAAGGCTGTTAGTTTTGATGCGAAAGAAAGCAAAGAGCAAATTGCACTAACAACCATTCAAAACTACATTAACCTCTATAAAGCACAACAAACTGTTGAACTCTTTAAGGAGAACCTGAAAAGCTCACAGCAACGGGTAAAAGATTTTTCGGCAATGGAAGAAAACGGGTTACTGGCCAGAAACGATTTATTAAAGGCAAAACTTCAAGAAGCTAATGTTCGGTTGAGTTTGGAAGAAGCTCAAAAACAAGTAAAAATCTTAAACTATAGATTAGCTATTTTTCTAAAACAACCCCGAAACACTCAATTTCAAATACAAGAAAATTTCGGTTTACCCCCAAAAGAAATTGCCATTAACGATGGTGATGCCAGGCCAGAACTAGAAGCTTTGCGCTATCGTCAACAAGCTTCTGAAAATGGAATAAAAGTAGCTAAAAGTAACTATTACCCATCGGTTTCCCTTTTAGGAGGTTATATCGCTGCAGATATTAAAAACGCCATTACAGTTACCAATGCTATGAATATAGGTATGGGACTATCTTACGACCTATCCAATATTTTTAAAAACAAAAGTGAAGTTAGAAAAGCAAAAAGTAAAGCTGAAGAAGTAGAATACAATTTAAAAATCTTAGATGACCAAATAAACGTTGAAATAGAAAATGCTCGACAAGAATATGAACTCGCCCAAAGAAAGCTTGATGTATTTGCAGAATCTGAAGAACAAGCTATTGAAAATTACCGAATAGTAAAAGATAAATATGATAATGGCCTGGTAGACACCAACGATTTGCTGGAAGCAGATTTACAAAAATTACAATCTAAAATTAATTTGGCCTATGCCAAAGCCAATATCACCTTGATGAAATATCAATTATATAAAGCTGAAGGTACTTTAACAAACCAGTTCAAATAAAAATGGAATCAAATAAAATGGAACAAAAGAAAAAAACCAATAAAAAATTTATTGTTATAATTTCTGTATTGGTAATAATTGGATTGGCCTACGGTAGCTATAAGTTTATTCATTCTTTATCTCATGAAGATACAGATGATGCTCAGATTGCTACCAATATGAGCCCTATTATTCCACGTGTAGGCGGCTATATAGAAAAAGTATATGTAACCGATAATGAAAAAGTTAAAAAAGGGGATACCCTTTTCACCATCGATAATCGCGACTATTTAGTAAAACTACAACAAGCCAAGGCGAGCCTAACTGCTGCTAAAAGTCAATTAGCAGTTACAGAGGCCGGTATTGGTTCTTCCCGTGCAAATGTACAAACCTCTGTTGCTGAAGTAAGTTCTGCCAAGGGAAATATAGAAACTGCAAAAATTAAATTATGGAGGGCTACCCAAGATTTTGAACGTTATAAAAATCTCTATGAAAATCATTCGATCACCGCTCAACAATTTGAACAAGCTGAAGCTACTAAAAAGGAAGCAGAAGAAGAATTAAAAATTCTCCAGCAACAAAAAAACGCTACCACAAGTCAGCAAAATGCTGCACAATCGCAAACCGAAGTTACCGAAAAACAAGTTTCAGTTGCAGAGGCCAATGTAGAAAGTGCGAAAGCTGTTTTGGAAGCTGCTCAATTAAATTTAGGATATACCGTAGTTATTGCACAAATCGATGGACAGCTTTCTGAGGTAGATCTAGAAAGAGGCCAATTTGTTCAACCGGGACAATCGCTATTTTATTTAGTTAACATAACTAAAAAATGGGTAATAGCCAACTTTAAAGAAACACAGCTTACAAAAATGAAAGTAGGACAAAAAGTTAGCATTGAAGTAGATGCTTATCCTGATATGGAGCTTGAAGGGGAAATTTCTGCATTCTCTCCCGCCACCGGTGCCCGCTTTTCATTATTGCCACCCGATAATGCGACCGGCAATTTTGTGAAAACTGTACAACGTATACCGGTAAAAATAAATTTCACTAAAAACAACAATCCAGAAGATCTCCAAAAATTACTTTCAGGTATGAATGTTCTTGTTGATGTACATTTAAAATAAATTATGGCCCAAGCTCAAGCAAATATACAAGATGATGATAGCTTAGTTGAATATGGCTTTAGAAGGGTAATTATTACCATTACTGCCATACTTTGCGCACTACTTGAAATTATTGATACCACTATTGTCAATGTAGCACTTAATGATATGCGCGGAAGCCTTGGGGCTACCCTTACAGACGTTGCTTGGGTAATCACTGCTTATGCTATTGCCAATGTAATTGTTATCCCGATGACAAGCTGGCTCTCTAAACAGTTTGGACGCAGAAATTATTTCGCAGCTTCAATTATCCTTTTTACGGTTTCTTCATTTTTATGCGGAAATGCTACTAATATATGGGAATTGGTAACCTTTAGATTTATTCAAGGGATGGGCGGTGGAGCCCTGCTAGTAACAGCTCAAACTATTATTACTGAAGTCTACCCCATTAAAAAACGCGGAATGGCTCAAGCCATTTACGGAATGGGCGTTATTGTAGGACCAACTTTAGGGCCACCATTAGGCGGATATTTAGTAGATAATTTTTCTTGGCCTTATATTTTTTACATTAACATTCCCATTGGAATCGTAGCTACCTTTTTAACCATTTTTTTTGTAAAAAGTCCCAAGTATGGTGAGAAACTTAAAGTAAACCAAGTAGATTGGTGGGGTATTATTTTATTAGCTTCATTCGTTGGTTCTTTACAATTTGTGTTAGAACACGGCCAACAAGATGATTGGTTTGAAGATTCAATGATTGTGAGCTTATCTCTAGTATCTATATTAGGTTTAATTCTTTTTATATGGCGTGAACTCGTGTATGAGAACCCCATAGTAAATTTACGGGTTTTAAAAGATGGCAACTTACGCATTGGTACCATTCTTACCTTTATTTTAGGATTCGGTCTTTTTGGTTCTACTTTTATTATTCCTATCTACACCCAATCCATCTTAGGATGGACCGCGACCGATGCCGGATTGTTGTTAATCCCAAGTTCTATCACCACTGGATTAATGATGCCCATTATAGGTAAATTACTTGAACGTGGAGTTTCTCAAAAATACTTAGCTGCCGGAGGGTTTATTATATTTTTCGTTTACAGTTATTGGATGTATGTATTAATGACTCCCGATACCGGTTCAGAACATTTTTTCTGGCCACTAGTAGTAAGAGGTGTTGGGCTAGGTTTATTGTTTGTTCCTATTACAACATTATCACTCTCTACATTAAGAGGAAAAAATATTGGAGAAGGTGCCGCCTTTACCGGAATGATGAGACAACTAGGAGGTTCCTTTGGTATTGCTATTATCACTACCATGGTTTCGCGTTGGACACAACAAAACCGAATAGATTTAATTCCTAACATAAATCCTAATAAATTTCAAGTTCAACAACGCATTAATGCTTTTCAGCAAATGTTTATTTCCAAAGGGTTTAGTATCAACGAATCTTTAAATAAAACCTATCAAACTATGGAAGGAATCATTATGAAACAAAGCACGATAATTGCTTATATGGATGTATTTTTATATCTAGGTATATTATTTCTAGTATGTGTACCTTTTGTATTGTTCATTAAAAAAGGAAGCAATAAAACAGATCATGCCTCAGCTCATTAAATAAAAATCAAGAGCATTTATTCATGATTGTTTAATTTCTTATTAAAATTTATACGATTGCCTAAATGGTATTCTTTCATCCGAAAATTATAGATTCCTATCATGTTCTTGATAGCATACATTGAATTAATTCTATAAAAGAATAAGAATTTTAAACAACTTTAAAGTTCACTTAACAAGATTTTACAATCCTTTTAATAAACCTAACTATAATTTATACCTACCTTTAAGGAAAATAAAAAATTGTATTATGGGACATATTGAAGATAATCGCAGAAAAAGAAAACATGATGACACTGAAAGTCCATTAGGAAATATAGGTGATCGCAAAAAAAACACCAATAAAGTAGATTTTGATGAACCTACCATCAGAAAACAAAAAAATAAAGAGTAATGGGTATATATAAAAACATACCATAAAATATAAAGCTGTCTTCATCGACAGCTTTTTTAGAATAAAACTATTTTTTGTTTAATCTTATTTATTAAAAATTAAACAAACTATGCCTTAAACTTACCCCAAATGAATTATTACAATAGAGAAGATATTGAAAACTTGGAAAAGCAATTTAGAATTAATTTGGTAAATAGCTTAAGTGGCTACAAATCTGCCAACCTAATTGCTACAAAATCTAAAGATGAAATTACCAATGTCGCTATTTATAGTTCTGTAATTCACCTAGGTAGCAATCCACCTTTACTCGGCTTTATTTTACGCCCCACTTCTGTGGAGAGAAACACGTATGATAATTTAGTTTCTACCGGAGAATTTACAGTAAACCACATCCACAAAGGAATTATTAAAGATGCTCACCATACTTCAGCTAAATATGATGGAAAGATTTCAGAATTCGATAAAACTGATTTAACCGAAGAATATCACAAAGGCTTTTACCCACCTTTTGTAAAAGAGGCAAAAATAAAAATTGGTTGCAAGCTGGTTAATTATTATTACTTGAAAGAAAACCAATGCCGAATGATTATTGGGGAAATAGAACATTTACTTTTTGAAGACGGTATTGAAGAAAAAGATGGCTGGCTTAACCTTGAAAAAGCAGAAACTATAGCCATAAATGGATTAGATGGTTATACAGAAACACACCTCATCGACCGGTTTGATCATGCTAAGCCCAACAAGGAAGTGAATTCTATTTTAGATGAAGAAAAGTGAACTTCCCACTAAAATTTGTCCGGTTTGTCAACGACCCTTTTCGTGGCGTAAAAAATGGGAAAAGGATTGGGAACACGTAAAATATTGCAGTAAAAAATGCGCGAAAAACAAACATACAATGTAATCTGGTTCAGAAACGACTTACGGGTTTTTGATAATTATTCCATTCAAAAGGCATGTCAAGAATCCCGACCAATTTTAGCAGTTTACTGTTTTGATCCTCGGCATTTTGAGGAGACTACATTTGGTTTTAAAAAAACTGAAAAATTTAGGGCTAAATTTCTGTTGGAAAGTGTACAAAATTTACAAAAAAATTTAAAAGAAAAACTCCATATTAGCCTATTGGTTTTTAATGATTATCCCGAGAAAATAATTCCAAATCTTGCGGAAAAATATCATTTTCAAAAAATTTTTCTGCAAAAAGAATGGACACAAGAAGAAGCCGAAGTTCAGCAAAATCTAAAATACCATCTTCCCGAAGTTGATTTTATTGAAACCTACGATCAATTTTTATTTCATCCGGAAGATATTCCTTACGAATCGTTTCAAAATATCCCGGAAATTTACACCCAATTCAGAAAAAAAACAGAATACCACGTTAATGTAAAACCCCCGGCTAATTTACCTCAACCTCAACCTGAAGAATACCTTGTAAAACATACAACGCAAGTTCCTCCATTAAAAGATTTAGAGTTAAGTGAAGTTGAAATAGATTCGAGATCTGCATTTCCTTTTCGTGGAGGCGAAGATGAAGCCGATAAACGTATACAGCATTATTTTTGGGACACATGTCAACTTCAGCATTATAAAGAAACACGTAACGGACTTCTAGGCGCAGATTACAGTTCTAAACTTTCAGCTTGGTTAGCCAATGGAAGTATTTCCGCAAGAAAAATTTATTGGGAAATCAAAAAATTTGAAAAGCAAATTGTAAAAAACGATAGCACCTATTGGCTCATTTTTGAATTGATTTGGCGGGATTACTTCAAATACATTTCCTTAAAACACGGCAATAAACTATTTCAGCTTAACGGAATTTCAACTAAAAATTTAGACTGGAACCACGATACAGAAACGCTTGCAAAATGGGTAAATGGTGAGACTCAAGAACCCTTTGTGAATGCAAATATGAAGGAAATTGATGCCACCGGATTTATGAGCAATCGTGGTCGACAAAATGTAAATAGTTTTTGGGCAAAAGAATTAAAACAAGATTGGCGAGTGGGCGCTGCCTATTTTGAAAGTATGCTCATCGATTATGATGTGCACAGCAATTGGGGCAATTGGATGTATAATAGTGGCGTAGGCAACGACCCTAGAGATCGGAAGTTTAATATAAAATCACAAGCAAAACGTTACGACCCCAATCAGAAATACCAACAAACTTGGTTATCTGGTCAAAAAGAATTGTTCTAAAACTCAACTTCAATCCTTTTTTGATTTAATATGAAAAAACTTCGATTTCTACTTGGCGACCAGCTCCATCACAAACATTCTTGGTTTTCTTCACCAGACAAAGACACGCTCTATTTTATGGCAGAGATGCGTCAGGAAACCGATTATACCGTACATCATATTCAAAAAGTTGTCGCGTTTTTCGCTGCTATGCGAAACTTCTATCAGCATTTAAAAGACAAAGGTCATCAAGTAATTTATTATGAAATTGATGCCAAGGAAAACAAACAGGATTTAATTGAAAACCTCCAGCAGCTTATCGATAAGTATGAAATTGAAAAATTTGAATATCAACTTCCCGATGAGTACCGTTTAAATGAACAACTCAAAGATTTCTGCTCGAATCTAGAAATTGATTCTGAAGCTTTCGACACCGAACATTTTTATACTTCTCGCACAGATTTAGCTGAATTTTACAAAGGCAAAAAAGAAATGACGATGGAATATTTTTACCGCGATATGCGTAAGAAACATTCTATTCTCATGCAAAATGAAAAAAATCCGGAAGGCGGTCAATGGAATTTCGATAAAAGCAACCGTAAAAAATGGAAAGGTCAACCTGAAATTCCGCACGAAAGAGGCTTTAGAAAAGATGTTTCTAACATTGTAAAACAAATTGAACAGCAGGAAATCAAAACCATGGGAAGTATCCAGGAGAAAAACTTTAACTGGCCAACTTCTCGCCCCGATTGCTTAAAAGTATTGAACTATTTCTGCGAAAATTTATTAGTTCATTTTGGAGATTATCAAGACGCCATGCATACAGAACAGCTATACCTTTTTCATTCCCGGCTTTCTTTTGCGATGAATTCTAAAATGCTATCGCCGCAAGAAGTTATTGAAAAAGTGATCGATACCTACCATGAAAATAAAAGTGATATTGATATTTCTCAAGTGGAAGGGTTTGTTCGGCAAATTTTAGGCTGGCGCGAATATATGCGTGGTATTTATTGGAAAGAAATGCCCGGTTACCGCAGAAGCAACAAATTAGACAATCAAAACAAACTCCCCGATTTTTATTGGAACGCCGAAACAAAAATGAATTGCCTTAATCATTCCATCAAACAAAGTTTAGAGGAAGCTTATGCGCATCATATTCAACGATTAATGATTACGGGCAATTTTGCTTTATTAGCACAAGTACATCCAGACGAAGTTGACGCTTGGTATTTAGGTATTTATATAGATGCGATTGAATGGGTAGAAATGCCCAACACCCGTGGAATGAGTCAGTTTGCCGATGGAGGAATTGTTGCTACCAAACCTTATGTTTCCAGTGGAAGTTACATTAACAAAATGAGCAATTACTGTAAAGATTGTCATTACAATGTCAATAAAAAGCAAGGAGAAGACGCTTGTCCCTTCAATTCTTTGTATTGGAATTTTTTAGACGAGAAGCGAGAACATTTTCAAGATAACCAACGCATGAATATGATGATGAGCCTTTTGAACAAGATGAATTCTGAAACCTTAAAAAAACATAAAGAGCGAGCCGCAGACATCCTAAAAAACCCAAATAAGTATTAATTCTTAGTTAATTGATAGTTAAACAATCGCAAGCGAAAAATCTTATTATATACATTTACTTCGACTAACTATAAAAATAAAAAACCATGGGTGATTTAATTTGGCTTATTATAGTAATCCTACTTATAGGATGGCTCATAGGCTTTTTTGGTTTTGGCGAAGCTGTTGGTAGTTTAATACACATCCTTTTAGTCTTAGCCGTAATCGGAATATTATATAGACTTGCCACTGGCAGAAGACCGTAAATTAATTAACGAATCAATTAAAATTAGAATTATGAAAAAATTATTTTTATGCCTATTTTTAGTAGGATCTTTAGCAACTACATTTACAAGTTGTAGAGAAGAAAAAAGTACTGGAGACAAAATAGAAGATGCCGCAGATGATGTTGGTGATTCTATGGAAGATGCTGCAGACGATGTGAAAGACGCTGTAGATTAATCTTTCATCAACAATAAAACAGAAACCTCTTGAGATCATCAAGAGGTTTTTTTATTTTTAATAAATAAATCATTCCAACATGAAACAACTCATTCTTCTTCTCATCCTATCAACTTGCGTGATAGGTTGTAAAAACGATTCTGAAAAAACCAAAACATCTACTTCCTCTGCAAAAGAGCTTTCCATCTTAGAAAAAATTGCTAATGCTCACGGCTATAAAAATTGGAAAAATATTAAAAAGCTTAATTACACTTTTAATGTAGATCGTGATTCGAGCCACTACGAGAGATCTTGGCAATGGTATCCTCAAAAGAATGAGGTCAAAATGCTATCAGCTAAAGACACGATTGAATATTTCCGTAAAGATATGGACAGTATTCAGCAACAAACAGACCAAGGTTTTATCAACGATAAATATTGGTTACTCTTCCCTTTTCAATTGGTTTGGGACAAAGGTTTTCAATATTCTGTAGAAGAAAATGTAAAAGCACCTATTAGTGAAAAATCAATGAAAGAAATCACCATTGCCTACGATCATCAAGACGGTTATACACCGGGCGATACTTATAAAATTTATGTCGATAAAGATTTTATCATTAGAGAATGGTCTTACATTGCTTCAGGTAGTCAAGAACCAAATTTATCAACTACTTGGGAAGGTTACCAAGACTTTAAAGGACTTAAAATCGCAACTTCCCATCAAAACAAAGAAGGAAATTTTAAACTCTATTTTACAAATATTAAAGTTGAATAGTTACTTGTGAAGTAATTCTCATTATTTCAAATTCTACAAAACAATCATTCAAACGTTTGAATTAATCAAAAGCAACTCATTAATTATTGCTAAATTTGTGGAAAACTCATTTTTTAGAACATAAAAATGCAAACAACCCAACATAAAAACACCTTGGAATTTGCGAAAGAGCAAGACCAAAAAGACCCTTTAAAACGCTTTAGAAATCAATTTCATATTCCCAAAGATAAAAACGGGGAAGAACAAGTTTACCTCTGCGGAAATTCATTAGGATTACAACCTAAACTCACCCAAGAATACATTCTACAAGAATTGGAAGATTGGAGCAATTTAGGCGTTGAAGGTCATACCGAGGCTAAAAACCCTTGGATGCCTTACCACGAATTTTTAACGGATAAAATGGCAAAAATTGTTGGAGCAAAACCATCTGAAGTTGTCATGATGAATACCTTAAGTGTCAATTTACATTTAATGATGGTTTCTTTTTATCGTCCAAGTATAGGACGCTATAAAATTGTGATAGAAAGCGATGCTTTCCCATCCGATAAATATGCTGTAGAATCTCAACTGAAATTTCACGGACATCAACCAAAAGATGCTTTAATTGAATGGAAGCCTAGAGAAGGTGAAGAACTTTGCCGTTATGAAGATTTAGAAAATATAATGGAGGAGCAAGGAGATGATATTGCACTCTTGCTTATTGGCTCTACCAACTATTATACAGGGCAATCTTTTCCTTTAAAAAAAATCACCGAATTAGGACATCGTCACGGAGCCAAAGTTGGTTTCGATTTAGCACACGGTGCAGGAAATATTCAACCTAATTTACACGAAACAGGACCGGATTTCGCCGTTTGGTGTTCCTATAAATATTTAAACAGCGGCCCTGGAAGTGTTGGGGGTTGCTTTGTTCACGAACGCCATGCCAACAACAAAGATTTAAAACGCTTTACGGGTTGGTGGGGACATAACAAACAAACGCGTTTTAATATGCGTCACGAATTTGACCCAATTCCCGGAGCAGAAGGTTGGCAATTAAGCAATCCACCCATTTTATCCTTAGCAGCTATTAGAGCTTCTTTAGCGATTTTTGATGAAGCCGGATTTGAAAATATTAGAGCTAAATCGGTAAAAATCACCAATTACTTAGAGTATTTGCTGGAGGAAATTGAAGGCGATCAAATTGAAATTATCACTCCAAAAAATCCAGAAGAACGAGGTTGTCAACTATCCATTAAGGTTCAACATGCCAATAAAGCTTTATTCGATAAATTGATGGCAGCCGGAGTAATTGCCGATTGGCGTGAACCGAATGTAATTCGCGTAGCTCCTGCCCCACTCTACAATTCTTTTGAAAATGTATACAAAATGGTTGAACGTTTAAAAGCACTCTTATAATGCAAAAGAAAGAAAACATCCTTATTATCGGTGCCGGACTTTGCGGTTCCTTATTGGCCTTACGAATGGCGCAACGCGGCTATCAAGTTCAACTTATTGAAAAACGTCCCGATTTAAGAAAAACCGATATCTCAGCAGGAAGATCCATCAATTTGGCATTTTCCAACCGTGGAATAAAAGCCATGAAACTCGTTGGCTTAGAGCAAAAAGCTTTAGAAATTTGCATCCCAATGAATGGACGAATGATTCACGATCAAGAAGAAAATACCTTTCTTTCCCCCTATAGTGGTTTAGAACACGAATACATCAATTCCATTTCCAGAACAGATCTCAATGCACTTTTATTAGAGGAAGCTGAAAAAATGGAAAATGTTTCCATTCAGTTTAATCAGGAGTGTTTAGCTGTAAATTCGGCAGAAGCAAAAGCAAGCTTTAGAGATTATCATTCTGGAGAAGAAAAAACCATTTCAGCCGATCTTATTTTTGGCACTGATGGTGCAGGTTCTGCTCTACGAAAAAGTATGATGGAAGATCACAGTTTCCTATTCAGCTTTTCGCAAGACTATCTACAACACGGTTACAAAGAATTAACCATTGAACCCTCTACTGAAGGTGATTTTCAACTCTATAAAAATGCATTGCACATTTGGCCAAGAGGTGAAAATATGCTTATTGCGCTTCCTAATTTAGATGGAAGTTTTACCGTGACGCTATTTATGTCGTATGCAGAAGGAGATTATAATTTCGACAATATTACTTCCGCAGCAAAAGCAGAAGAATACTTCCAAAAATATTATCCCGATGCCTTAAAACTCATGCCGAATTTAGGGGAAGAATTTTTTAAAAATCCCACGGGAGCTTTAGGGACAGTAAAATGTTCACCTTGGTATAGCCATGGAAAAAGCTTGTTAATGGGCGATGCAGCACACGCGATCGTACCATTTTATGGTCAGGGAATGAATGCTTCTTTTGAAGACGTAGTAGTTTTTGATGAAGTTTTAGAAAAACACACCGGAGATTGGGAAGCTACCTTTAAAACCTATCAAAATATTCGTAAAAAAGATACCGATGCGATTGCCGATTTAGCGATTGATAATTTTTATGAAATGAAAGAACACACAGCTGCTCCTATTTTTCAACAGAAAAGAAAACTGGAAACCGCTTTAGAACAAGAATTCCCTGCTGAATATGCCTCAAAATACCGCTTGGTAACGTTTCAAGAACAAATTGGTTATGCCGAAGCGATGCAACGCGGACGGGCCCAAGACAAAGCGATGTTGCGATTACTCTCTGAGCAGAAAATAAACGATCAATTAAGTTTAAAAGAAAAGCTTAATTTAGTAAAAGAGGAAACTAAAAATATTTTACAAGAAGATACCGTTGTTTATTAAGAAATAAAATCAATTAAGTATACATCATATTCAGTAAATATATATCCGTCATTCCGTGCTTGACACAGAATCTCATCATCAATAGATAAATGAAGCTTAAAGATGTGATCCTGAAATCAAAGATTCAACGTAATTAAACAAGTTCAGGATGACGATTTACTAAAAATAAACTAAATTAATAAAAATGACTCATCAGGAGATAGCAGAGATTTTAGATCAGGCCGCAAGGCATGCTAGACCCACATCACAATTAGCAGCCACTTACCAAATAGATTTAGATGCTGCTTATGAAATACAAAACCTTTGTGTTGGCAAAAGGTTAGACCGCGGCGAATATGTTACCGGTTACAAACTTGGTTTCACCAACCGTGCAAAAATGGAACAAATGGGCGTTCATGACCTTATTTGGGGAGTACTCACCAATTCCATGGAAATATTAAACAAAGAAGAAGTCGAAGCTAAGCGTTGGATTCAACCTCGTGCCGAAGCTGAAATTGCCTTTCGAATTTCTAAAGATATTGAAGAATCTGTAGGATTAAAAAATATCACCGATTACATCGACAAAATGGCTCCAGCCATTGAAATTGTCGACAGTCGCTATGAAAATTTCAAATTTGCCTTAGAAGATATGGTCGCCGATAATTGCTCTGCTTCTGCTTATGTGCTGGGGGATTGGATTGATTTAAAACCAAGTATTAACGATTTGCAAATTCATTTAAAAGTAAATCGCGAAACCTTAGCAGAAGGAAAAACCAATGCCATACTTTCCAATCCGCTACAATCGGTGGTAGAACTAAGCCGACTCGCTTCTAAAGCTGATACCATTATTAAAAAAGGACAAATCGTATTAGCCGGTGCAGCAACTGCTTCAGTACATTTTTCAGAAAACCAATCTATTGAAGCACAAATAGAAAAATTAGGAAAAGTAAGTTTTAAAACAAAATAAAAAAAGATAGGAGATGATAGATTTCAGGAGGAATGCTAAATTTTTCCAGTATTGATTTAAATCATACTCAAGTCTCATCCCTAACCGCTAAAAATCTAAAAATGTCAGGAAAAGTAATTGAAGGAAAAGCAACACCCAGAGGAAAATATCCACACGTAAAACGCGTAGGTGATTTTATTTATGTTTCAGGAACAAGTTCTCGTAGGCCCGACAATACGTTTGAAGGCGTTGAGGTAGATGAAATGGGCACCACTAACCTAGATATCAAAAAACAAACTGCTGCCGTTTTAGAGAATATCGACAGTATTCTTAAAGAAGAAGGCGCTTCTTTAAAAGATGTAGTCGATGTAACTACGTTTTTGGTAAATATGAACGATTTTGGCGGTTACAATGAAACTTATGGAAAATTCTTCGAACCCGAAACCGGCCCAACACGAACTACTGTAGCGGTACATCAATTACCACACCCGCATTTATTAATTGAAATAAAAGTGATTGCTTATAAAAAACAACAATACGCAACGCATTAAAGTTTGATAAACTCTCAGCTTTATGTTGTGTAGTTTGTTAACTATATAAATTGCTTCCATATTAAGTTCACGACATACATAGCGTAATTAAAAGGAAGAATATAAGTGATACATAAAAAATGTAGAAAAGAGCATAACCCTACAATAATAAAACTCAATTTATTTTGAAACCCAATAACTAAAGACAGCAAAATCAGTAACACCAAGACCACTATTATTAAGATACGATAAGGTACCGTATAGAAACCTCCACTGCACATTTGAGGTTCTAAAATAACAGGTAATAAGATAGACCCTGTAAATGCTAAAAAACTTATCCAGGTTGTTAAAAATAGTACTGAACTTTTAAACTTTTTCTTGATATAAAATAAAGATGCGACAAGAAAAATACATATGCTTACTGACAAATAAATGGATGTAATCCCTATTAAAAAAAAGTCAATAATGAAGACTAATAATAGGGTAATGATGGTTATAAGTAAAATAACAAATACATTTATTTTTATCCAATAGAAAAAATTTCGCCTCAAACTTTGCATCTACGAAAGATAACAAATAATTTTTATAAAAGTATTTAGCCAATTTTTCAACATGCGTTATATTTGAGTGGAATTTTCTAAGAATTCTACAATTTTTCAACCCATGCAACAATTACAAAATTATATTAACGGCGAATTCATTTCACCTATTTCTGATGAATGGATCGATAATTACGATCCCTCGAAGGGAGAAGTCTACAGCAAAATACCCCGAAGCAAACAAGAAGATGTAGAACTTGCTTTTGATGCAGCTAAACAAGCTTTCCCGGAATGGAGCAACACGACTTTAGAAGAACGCAGTAAAGTTCTATTAAAAATAGCTAATTTGCTTCAACAAAAATTAGTCGATTTTGCCAAAGCCGAATCTAAAGATAACGGAAAGCCACTTTCGCTAGCTTTAAATATTGATATTCCACGAGCTATTAGCAATTTTGAATTTTATGCGCATGCGCTTACCCAATTTGGAAGTGAATCGCACGAAAGCGTCGGAAAAAACACCATCAATTTCACCCTTCGAAAACCGATTGGTGTGGTGGGTTGCATTTCTCCATGGAATTTACCGCTTTACCTCTTTTCTTGGAAAATCGCCCCTGCCCTAGCTGCAGGAAATTGCGTGGTTGCCAAACCTAGTGAAATCACGCCGATGACCGCTTATTTACTTAGTGAAATTTGTATCGAGGCCGGTTTACCTAAAGGCGTTTTAAATATTGTTCACGGTTTAGGAAATGAAGTTGGTCAAGCTATTGTAGAGCATCCTCAAATTAAGGCGATCTCTTTTACCGGTGGTACCAAAACCGGAGAACATTTGGCAAGAACAGCGGCTCCAATGTTCAAAAAACTATCACTCGAACTGGGCGGTAAAAATCCGAATTTAATTTTTGCCGACTGCGATTATGAACAGATGCTCCAAACTACGGTAAAATCATCCTTTGCCAATCAAGGACAAATTTGTTTATGTGGCTCAAGGATTTTCGTAGAAGAATCGATTTACGAAAAGTTCAAAGCCGATTTTATTGCTGAAACAGAAAAGCTAAAAGTGGGTGTTCCCAGTGAAGCTTCTTCAGACTTAGGAGCCGTTGTTTCTGAAACCCATATGAAAAAAATCTTGGGATATATTGCTAACGCCAATCAGCAAGAGGCTAAAATTCTCACCGGAGGAAAACGAGTTGAAGTAAAAGACCACGAACATGGTTACTATTTAGAACCCACAATTATTGAAGTTCAATCGAATCGTTGCCAATTAAATCAAGAAGAGATTTTTGGTCCGGTGGTCACGATTATTCCGTTTAAAACAGAAGAGCAAGCTTTAGCTATGGCGAACGATGTGCGCTACGGACTTTCAGCTACGGTTTGGACGAGTAATTTAGATCGCGCTATGCGATTAAGCAATGATTTAGAAGCCGGAATTGTTTGGGTCAATACTTGGCTTAATCGGGATTTACGCACCCCGTTTGGAGGCATAAAAGACAGTGGCGTTGGTCGCGAAGGTGGTTTCGAAGCCCTACGCTTTTTTACTGAACCAAAAAATGTGTGTATTCAGTATAAGAGGTGAAAATGAAGTTGAAACTGAAATCGAATTTGAAGTTAGAAGTTAAGTTGTAAAAAATAAAAACGAATAGAAAATATATCTATGAATTTAAATTTAAAAAATAAAAATGCCTTGATATGCGGAGCGACCGGAGGAATCGGGAAAGCTTCTGCTTTGGCACTTGCTGCAGAAGGAGTAAATGTAACGCTCGTAGCTAGAAACGAAGATAAACTAAAAACCGTGCTCGAAGAATTAGATCATCACCAAGGACAAAATCACACTTACTTGGTAGCCGATTTTTCGAATCCGTCAACCTTAAAAGAAAAAGTTGAAGAAGCAACTCAAACCAAAGCTTACCATATTTTACTGAATAATACCGGTGGACCTCCGGGTGGTAAAATTTCAGAAGCTAAGACTGAGGAATTTGAAGCGGCTTTCACTCAGCATTTAATTTGTAATCATATTCTGGTTCAAGCACTGTTGCCCGGAATGAAGGAACGCGGTTACGGCCGAGTGATTAATGTAATTTCAACTTCGGTAAAACAACCTTTAGATGGTTTAGGAGTTTCCAATACCATTCGTGGTGCGGTAGCGAATTGGAGTAAAACCATGGCCAATGAATTAGGTGAATTTGGCATTACGGTGAACAATATTTTACCTGGAGCAACAGCAACAGGAAGACTCTCTGATATCATTAAAAACAAAGCCCATAAAACCGGAAAAACAGAAGAAGAAGTAACGCAAGCAATGCAAAATGCCATTCCGGCAAAGCGATTTGGACAACCGGAAGAACTGGCCAATGCGGTTACTTTTTTAGCCAGCGAAGCAGCAAGTTACATTAACGGAATAAACGTTCCGGTAGACGGCGGAAGAACAAAAAGTTTATAATTTCGCTCGCGTGAGGGATAGCAGCGGCATCCTTTTTTAGGTGTAAAAACTTCTCGACTCCGCTCGAAGTGACTCCTAAAAAAGATATAGCGAATAGCCCGGTTTTGAGATTTTATTTTTACCAAAATAAAATCTCAAAACACGCCAATAACCAACAACAAACTCAACCATGACAAAAAAATTACGTATTAACGGACATTCTCATTTACTGCCTTATCCAGAAGAAATTCCACAGTTTATGAAAGATAAAGAGATTTTCTGGGTAGATGAGGAGCGTAAATACATGCTACAAAAAAATTGGCGCCGACCAGTGACTGATTCTAGCTTTTTCTTAAAAGAAAAATTAGAATGGATGGAACGTTTTAAAATTGATCATGCCGTAGTGTTAAACCTTTCCCAGCTTTACGGAAATGGTTTGCGAGTAGAAGAAATGAAGCAGGCATTGCGGTTTCAAAACGATTTTAATGCTCGTGTGCAACACGACCATCCTACCAAATTCACTTGTGGTTTTGTGGTTCATCCCGGTTTTGTTCGTGGTGCGTTGTGGGAAATTGAGCGTTGTGTGGAAGAATTAGGAATGCGATTGTTATGCTTACCTACGCATTATATGGATAGCATCGGCACTTGGCGCTGTATTTTTGATGAAGAAAATGAGCCGATTTTTGAAATGGCAAGCAAGTATAATCTTGCGGTTGAAATTCATCCGTATGATGGAGAAAAATTTATAAAACTAGAAAACACATCTTGGCGTTTTCATTTAATTTGGATGTTAGCGCAGTGCGCGGATGCGTATCATTTTTTAACGCTGAACGGTTATCCTGACAAATATCCCAATATGCGAGTTTGTTTTGCACACGGTGGACAATTAGCGCAAATTAATTTAGGTCGAAGAATACAAGGCTTTGATGGCCGTCCCGATTTATTTGAAGGGAAAGTACATCCTAGAAAATCGGTAGGACACAAGAATATCTTTTTTGACACCTTGGTTCACGATACAGGTTCGTTAAAGTTATTGGTTGAAAACCAAAAGCCGAAACAAATCATTATGGGATTGGATGATCCTTATCCCTTAGGAGAAATGGAAAGCGCACCGCAATCTTCTTATCCCGGAAAAATCTTAGACCTAGCTAAAGAACGGGATATCATTACCGCAGAACAATATGATGATATTTGGGAAAACAACGTGATTAAATGGCTTTGCGGGGATGACGAACAAGCGAAAAAAGAATTAGTAAAAAGAATTACAGGCTAATGCATTTTTTACCGGAATCTATCGATCAATATGCTGAAGAGCATTCACAGACTGAACCTCAACTTTTAGCAGAACTCAACCGAGAAACGCATCAAAAAGTCTTGCAACCCAGAATGCTGAGTGGCCATTTTCAAGGTCGAGTGTTGAGTATGCTTTCTAAGTTGATTAGACCAAAACATATTCTGGAAATTGGAACTTACACCGGCTATTCTGCGTTGTGTCTAATGGAAGGAATTCAGCCAGGTGGAAGTTTGCACTCCATTGATAAAAACGAAGAGTTATACGACCTCCAACGAAAGTATTTTGATAAATCGGGCTTTGGTGAACACATGCATCAACACGTGGGAGTTGCTTTAGATATCATTCCGCAATTAGAAGAAAAATTCGACTTAG
>CERQ01043829.1_pt1 | contig 26311 bp, 20 predicted proteins | sample 530711 | NCBI WGS metagenome assembly CERQ01 (sample SAMEA2620882, study PRJEB7988) | marine metagenome | biome: marine biome (ENVO:00000447); feature: mesopelagic zone (ENVO:00000213); material: "saline water (ENVO:00002010), including plankton (ENVO:xxxxxxxx)" | depth 850 m | reverse complement strand
AGATGCCCATGCTGGGCACACACATCGGTTCATCGCAAATAACGGGTATTGTGGAAAAAGTGTAATTTTAGAAACTAGGAAAGAAAATGGTTAAGCCGACAAGTCCGCGTCCCTACTCCCGCAACTTGCGATAACCGTAACCGTTAGCGGCAATTAAAACTAACCTATGAACAAATGAGCAAAAGAACAAGATTAATATTTCTCGGGCTTTCACTAATTTTGTTAATCGGAGTTGGATATTTCGTAACACAGAGCTTTGGCTTCCTTATTAATGACTTTTGGTTCACTTCAGGTTTTTTATTGTTAATATTATTATCATTAATTGACCAACCTCATTTTTCTAAAGATCCTAACGTATTTATTAATGCAGTAACTGCAGGTGTATCCTTACTACTTGTAGACGAACAGAACCGAAATTGGATATTTTGGTTATTTTTGAGCATAACTTTTTATTTAGCAATTAGCAGTTATGTGCTTATGTGGCTAAGGGATAAACCTTTACCGAGCGAGGACAAATGGGTTCAATTCTTTTCAAGAATAAATAGAGAAATTGGAAAGCCTCAAACATTATTTTCGTCTTTTTTTCTTTGGGGAGCTATGAACCAATTTGGACTGAATAGCAATGGCTTTAATGCGCTACTTCTCTATTGGGTGCTTTTTATGATTTTAAATTTACCTTCGATTGCTTCAATTTGAAATAAGTTATTTGAGAAAAAAGAAAGTAAAAAGCAAGAAAATGCTTTAGGAACTATCTTTGGCGTCCAGTCAAAAAACACATTTCTTGTAAAACTATTTTCAGACAGAAAAGAATCTACAAAAATCTTTGATTTTGTAGAGTTTGTCTATTCAATTGATGAAAGTCACCAAATTAGAAAAGGACTCATTTTAGATTCCTATTTACTTAACGAACAACAGTGGATTAAGATTTTAACAACAAGTGAAATAATTAAGATCTTTGCTAATCAATCAATTTTTAAAAATCACACAGAAGACGTAATATATAAGATTAATGATGTTCCCGCAACAAGCTACTTAGATAAATTTGTAGGTATTGTTACAGAAAACTCAAGTATAAGCAAAATAAAATTCATTTATAATTCCAAAGCATCTATACAAGAAGGTCAACTATTAGAAATAAAAGTTGGAAACAAAAATGTTACAGTCTTTTATCAAATCGTTGAAGGAATTACTAAAATAGAACAATTAGAAAACAAGAATGAAACAGGTCTAATTATTGGAGAAGCAATCCAATTAGGTACGTGGAATCAAGAAAAAGTAAAATTTGAGCAATTTGGTTGGGTTCCAGATATTAACTCTCCAGTTTACATCGCATCTAAAATTGAAAATGTAGAATTATTAGATGGAGAATTTCAAATTGGACATATACCAAATACAAACTTTCCTGTTATAATCAATAAAGAATTGGCACTCACACACCATACAGCAGTTTTAGGTGTAACAGGTACAGGTAAATCTGTTTTTTCAAGAAACTTAATTAGAGAGTATTTGAAAGATAAATCGATAAAGGCAATTTGTATTGATTTTACGGGAGAATATCGAGGAAAATTTACAGATTTAAATCCCTTTAAATTAGTATCAGATGCCAAAGAGATTAAACTTTACGAAGCATTTGAATGGATTTCAAAGGAATTAGAAAAGTTTGGAAATCAACAGAGTAAAGAAGGACTTAAAAAGTGCGATGACTTTATTAAAGAAACGCTTAAAGAAGGACTTGATGCATTTTTAAAGTCAGAAGATTCACAATTATGTCTGTTTGAACTTCCCGATGTTTCTAATACAGCAAGCATTTTAGAATATACAAGACAGCTTTTTAAAGCATTATTTAATATTGCTAAAAATGATAGATGTTATGGTCACAAAGTTTGTGTGGTTTTAGAAGAAGCTCACACAGTAATTCCAGAATGGAATTTTGTTGGAATTTCCGATAAATCTTCTCACTCATTATTAAATAGCATTGCACAAATTGCTTTACAAGGTAGAAAATATGATGTTGGACTTTTAGTAATTGCTCAAAGAACTGCGAATGTATCTAAAACAGTACTAACTCAGTGCAATACGATCATTTCGTTTCAAGAATTCGATAAAACGAGTAGTGAATTTTTATCTAATTATTTCGGACAAGGAATCGCAAATGTTTTGCCAAATTTAAGATTTAGACAAGCTATAGCAGCTGGAAAAGCTTTAAAATCAAACGTTCCAATGATTTTTGAAGTACCTGAAATTACTGAACCAGAGATTGCAGATACAGCAGAGGAATAATAACTGCCGCTAATCGAGTGGATGGCTCCGCCATTAAATGACGGAGTGCACCCCTCACACCACCCAGCGTACGGGTCTCGTACTGGGCGGTTCATCGTCCATCTTTTCAATCGCTCTTTACACCAATTGAAACTATTCCATACTTTATGAATAGGCTACAGATTTTCTTGGGAATCGGTCACCCAATTAATGAAAATTAATGCTCCCATTCTTATTTCCGAAAGGATTATGTTCTGTCCTTCCCCCCTTGTGAGACCTATGCAGTTTTCTGCACCTCGTTTCCCCTGGGTACTACGACTTCGGCTGACTTCTCCACTATACCAACTCGTGGTTATGGAGACCTCCCCAGGTAAGAACATCTTCTTTCCCCTGATTCCTGCCGGATCTACTACTTCGGTATTCATTTCCAAAGAAACGTTTAGGACATCACAATGATGTGCTTGCTAATCCAACCTTGTAGCCTCATATCCGGTTCCTGTTCGTCAGTACCAGGGTTTGTAGTCCTGCTTCCTTCACTTCCTGTCTCACGACAGACAAGCTTGCAGCTTACTAATGGTTCAAGGCGTCATCCCTGCCCATAAGGGACTTGCACCCTCTAGATTAATATCATATCTTCGATATTATAAAGATGCCCATGCTGGGCACACACATCGGTTATAGCAAATAGCGGGTTTTACCGAAAAAGTATAATTTTAGAAACCAAGAAACAATAAGCTAATCCGACAAATCCGCATCCTAAATCCCGCTACTTGTCCATAACCGTAACCGTTGGCAACAAGCTGAAAAAAAATCGATGAATATTAAAAACCTTATTTTAAGCATTACAATTCTGACTTCTCTTTACAGTTGTGGACAGGAAAAATTTGAATTCGAGAGCAAAATTAAACCGGAAAAGACTTATTCACTTTCGATGAATATGTCATCAACGAATAAAGTGCAGTATTTGACTGAAAATCCAGATTTAAAAGATAAAACCACAGAAAGTAATAATTCAACCAAAATGACACGAATTACTACTACCAAAGGAATAACCGCTAATGGTAATTTTCCGGCAACAATAGAATATGGAAAAATCATAACTACGGTAAATGGAAATAAAACGACCAATCCAATTTCTGGAACAATTATAAAAGGCACTTATTCTGAAAATAAGCTTAACGTAAAAGAAGTTCTATCAGACGATTTAGATAAAAAAACGAAGGACGGAATCAAATACGCTTTAGAAAATGTAAAACCTGACATTGATTTCCCTAAAAAACCTTTGAAAATCGGCGACAGTTTTGAACATAAAATGCCAATGAGTATTCCAATAGAAGGAGCAAATCCGGTTAAAATTGATATTATAAAAACATTTACTCTCAAAAGTGTAAAAGAAAATATTGCAATTTTTAATTTGAAGGAAACAATTCAATTAAGTACTCAAATTGAACAAACAAATGTTGTGGCAAATGGCGATGGAAATGGAATTGTAGAATTTGACATTAATGAAAGTCAAATAATTAAAAATAATGCGTCCTTTACAATTGAACTTAATGTAAAAATTAATGACGACATAACTGTTAATTCAATCGTCAATTCAAATTCGGAAATCGAAACAAAGATTAAATAAAGCCAGTTGCCAATCGAGTAGACGGGTGACGACCTTATGGCCGCCACTGCGCCTCTCACACCACCGCACGTACGGGTCTCGTATACGGCGGTTCAATAATGAAACTTATCGTTTGTAGTATTCGATTAAACTAACATAACCTTTCATTTTTAAGCGTTCTACGGTAATGGTGGTACGCAAAATAGGACTCTGGGCTACTGCCCAACCGCCCATTCTGGTACGGCTTCAAGCATAGGCTTGGTCAAAGTCAATCCCCAAGCGAATCAGGTTTTTCCGCTTTCGTTCGGGTTTCTTCCAATGATGCCAAATGCAATACCGTAAACGGTTTCTTAGCCATTCTTCAAGCTTTTTAAGCTTTTCTTGAATGGATGCTGGTCTGAAGTAATTTATCCAGCCTCGGAGTAGCAAGTTGATGCGTTGGATACGTTCTTCAAAACTCGCGGGTACCGTCTTTTTGGTCAGGTATTTAAGCTTTGCTTTAAACTCTTTCCATTTTGACAATCCTGCCACCAGTTGATATTTGCCTTTTTCCCCTTTCTTGTAGGTTGGTACAAAACCAAACCCCAATACTTGAAAACCTAAAGGTTTACGTATGCCACTCTTCTCCCTGTTTATGGGAAGCTGGAGCTTGTCCCGCAAGAATTTGTAGATACTGTTGTGTAAGCTTCCCCTAATTAGAACTGCTTGATTGTCCAAAAATATCATTTTTCATTCTGGCGGTACCGCCAGAAGAATGAAATTCGGCGTATTCTACTGGCGCCATTTTTCCTAGTGCGTTATGAGGTCTTACGGTATTGTAATCTTCCATCCAGGTCTCTGTTTCTTCTCTTACCTGATTGAGATCTTCAAAAAGGTATTTATTGAGAACGCCTCTTCGATAGGTTCCATTGAATCGTTCTATAAAAGCATTCTGTGTAGGTTTCCCTGGTTGAATGTACTGAAAGTCGATTTCATGCATCTGGCTCCACTCTGAAGCTATTTTAGCAATAAATTCAGGGCCATTATCCATTCTTATTTTTTGGGGTTTTCCTCTGCGATTAATCAAATGGTTTAGTACCCAGACAACACGTTTGCTGGGCAGTGAAAAATCAATTTCTATATGCAATGCTTCCCGGTGGTAATCATCGATTACCGTTAAGCCACGGAAGCGTCTTTTATTTTCTAAAACATCAGTCACAAAATCAATACTCCAACTACGATTAGGAGCTATGGGAGCCTCCAGGGGTTCTTTAACCCTGGCAGGTAAACGCTTTTTCACCTTTCTTCTCAAACTTAAGCCAAGCTTTTTATAAACCCGGTACACTCGTTTGTGGTTCCAGGGCTTACCTTCATTCCTTAATCGATCGTAAGCCATCCAGAAGCCTTCCTCACTATGTTCTTTAGCTTTTTGTTGTAAGGCCTTCTCTATAGCAGTATCGTCCTTTGGGATTGGCTTGTAATAAAAAACGCTTTTGCTCATATTTAAAACCCGGCACGCCCTGCTGATGCCGTAATGAACAAGTTCTTTGGCTATGGCTCTTTTACGGCAGGGCTTTAAAGCTTTCCTGCCTGCCGGCAGGCAGGTTTTCAATGATTTCTTTGGCAATTTGATGATCCAGGGATAGATTGGCATACATCTGCTTCAGTCTTCGATTTTCCTCTTCCAAATCTTTTAGGCGCTTCAGCTCTTTGCCGTTCATACCGCCATAGCGTTCCCGCCACTTGTAAAATGCCGCTGTACTAATGCCGTATTCACGGCTGATCTCTGCGGCCGTTTTTCCGTTATCAAATTCCTTTAAAATCTTTGCGATTTGCTGTGGTGAATATCTACTCTTCTTCATAATTACTGTTTAAAGTTATAAAATATATTATACTTTTAAACAGTTCGTTTGTAAGGGAAGCTTACACAACCATAGTTAACTCATTTCTTTTAAGACTATAAATTTTAATCCCTATCCTATACGTTTTTAGGGTTCCCAAAGAATTGTAACTTTTGAATATTGATAAAATCTCAATTTAATAGCTAGAAAAAGAAATGTTAATAAAAGGCTACATTCATTTAGTTCCTTCTAATTCAGAATTAAGTGATGTGAAATCTTCCGCAAAATTTTGAATTATAATTAGAGTGGAAATATCTTTATCATATACTGAATACCAGCCTTGATATTCATGTGGCGGATCTCCTATGAAATCATCTCCAGTTTTCCAAATAGCCTTAGGAACTCTGGGTCTTCCCTCTCCTCCCCAAGCCCAAAAATTTACTCCAGACATTTGTTTCAGGTTCTGGGCATAATTTAAGATTGATTGAAAAATAAATTTGAAATATTTATTTCTGTACACTACTTCGGAAGATACATCATAACTATTATCGTCCCTTGATATTCCGAATTCTTCCAGAACTATTGGTTTATTTAATTTTCTTGCAATTTCTAGATGTTCATTAATATATTGAGAAGCTCTAAGTATTGCATTCCCATATGTTTCTTCAGGTTTCTTTGGATTATACCATCCCCAATTTTGCACCCAAAGATGAAAAGTACAATAATCTATAGATGAATAATTGTGATCATTGAAAAAATCTGTTCCATTTTTAGGGGAGGGGGTATTTCCTTCGCTACCTATTGAAACTAGATGATTACTGTCTAGTTCTTTTATGAAATCGGCAGTTTCATAAATCCAATTCCTATATACTTCTGGTTTATCTATTCCTTCCGGTTCATTGGCTAGTTGCCAAGCCATAATAGTTGGGTCATTTCTATATTCTACATTATTTACAGTATTCTTTCTATGTATAATTTTGCGAATTAAATCTTTGAACCATTTTTGTGCTTTCTCATTTTGATAAAATCTTACTGAGTATTCTTGGTAAGTCCGCCAATCTCCCCCATCTGCAGGAGGAGGAAAAGGAATATTTTCATCTCCATTTGTCCAAGCAACATATTGAGCAAACCCGCCGGACCAAGGCCAGAAATTATTGAGACATACCACAGCCAGCATATTTCTTTTCTTCATTTCATTAAGAAGGAAGTCAAGCCCCATTAGAAGATCTTCATCGTATTCTCCCGGTTCTTTTTGTAAAGATGGCTGCATTCTCCAGGGAGCATCTATGTCTCCTTCTGAGGCCGCCATTATTCTTAAATTCTTGATTCCGAGTTGATTTAGCCGATCTAATTCCCGCAATAACCTTTCCTTATTATTAGAACCTAAATTCATTCCATACCAGAAATTGGTTCCCAGGTAATGATAAGTTTTTCCATTTCTGATAAACTGACCATCCTGAACCTGAACAAATTCCTGAGCATTCACAGAAGAAATTAGCAAGACTGAAAGTAAAATTAGATAGTACTTCATCATCTTATCTCGAAATTTAACGGTTCGCCCGAATTACTATCTTTGCTAATCCATAACTGAAATTTTCCGACTTCAACTTTTTCTTCCATGTCGATATTCCAAAAGGAGAGTTGCTCTACAGGTAATTTAAAAGTGACTATTTTACTTTCTCCTGCTTTTAAGCTGACTCTTTGAAAATCCCTAAGCTCCCGAACAGGCCTTGCTATTGAACCTGACAGGTCTCGAGTATAGAGTTGCACCACCTCAGTTCCCTCGCATTCTCCAACATTACTAAGTTCAACTGACACATCGAGAATGTCAGTTACCTCTAACGTGTCTTTCTTCAGTTGTGGTTCGCCGTACTTGAATTGGGTAAAAGAAAGGCCAAAACCAAAAGGGAATAAGGGTTCATGGCCACTATCCAAATATACGGATCTATTTCCCAGGGAAGTCTGCAACGCACCCACAGGTATATTCTCCAACGTTGCATCATTACCTGTTGCGGGCCTGCCCGTATTTAAATGATTATAGTACATTGGAATCTGACCTGCATTTTTTGGAAAGGTCATCGGCAATTTACCTGATGGATTGGCTTTGCCAAAAAGCAAATCAACAATGGCTGGCCCACCCATCGTCCCTGGATGCCAGGCGTAGAGTAATGCCTTAGATTTATAAATTTCATCTTTAATTGCCAGCGGTCTTCCTGCCATCACCACAGTTACTAAAGGCTTTCTAGTTTCGTAAAGCTTTTCAATCATCTCAGATTGTGCTCCTTGAAGATGTAAATTGGATAGACTATGAGCTTCCCCGGATAAAATAGATTCCTCTCCAACAAAGGCCAAGATCACATCAGCTTCTGCTGCCTTTGCGATAGCTTCCTGTAACGTAGAAGTATCGCTATCCCTCGAGTATTCCAGAACAGGTACGTACTCAATGTTTATATTTTTGCCATATTGCTTTTGTAAAGCTTTTAATGGAGTTTGGGTGTGACTACTTTCGCCGTCGAAAACCCATGTCCCCATCTGTTCATGGGGCTTATCGGCCAGGGGACCAACCACAAGAATGTCTTTCACGTTCTTAAAGGGCAAAATTGAATTTTTGTTCTTAAGCATAACTATAGATTCTTCCGCGGCCAATTTTGCCTTTTCAAGATGGTCTTGGGCGTAAAAAACCTCTTCCGTATTTCCTGAAGCATAAGGATTATCAAACAATCCCAACCGGAATTTAATCCTAAGGATATTCCTTACCGCATCATTTATCGCATTAATGGAAATCTTATTCTCTTTAAGAAGTTCTTCAGCCTTAGCCAGGTAAGTACCACTGACCATTTCCATATCAACCCCGGCATTAATAGCCTGCATGGCGGCTTGTTTTTCATTTTCGCTATAACCGTGATCGATCATTTCAGTCACCGATGCCCAATCTGATACTACAAAACCGTCAAACCCCCACTCATCACGTAGAACATCCTTCAACAAAAATCTATTCGCCGTCGCAGGTATCCCATCATTGGCATGGAAGGCAGACATGATGGTTGCCACATGCGCCTCTTTAACTGCAGCTTCAAATGGTTGCAGATAGAGATTACGAAAACCACGTTCGGTTATCGATGTGGTATTGTAATCCCTGCCTCCCTCGGCAGCCCCATAACCTGCAAAGTGTTTGGCACATGCCGCAATCGCATTAGGATTGGAAAGATTATCACCCTGAAACCCCTTTACCATCGCAACAGCTAGCTTTGAAGCCAGTAAAGGATCTTCCCCGAGACTTTCAGCGATTCTCCCCCATCGGGGATCATGGGTAATATCCATCATCGGGGCAAAGGTCCAACGAATACCTACAGAAGAGGCTTCCACAGCCGCGATTCTGGCTCCTTGCTGAACCAGTTCTTCATCAAAACTGGCTGCCTGCCCCAATGGAATAGGGAAAATGGTCTTAAAGCCATGGATTACATCCCTGCCAATAATAATGGGGATTCCCAGCCTACTTTCTTCAAGAGCTATTCGCTGTGCTTTATTCGCAACCTCGGGATCTGTAATACTTAATACAGAACCAGCGAGACCTTTCCTTATAAGTCCATAATTGGTTTCCATATCATCTGCTGAAAGTTGATTCATTTGACCTATTTTTTCTAATAATGTCATTCGATTCAAAAGGCTGTCCACTTTATGCTCGATGCCTACATCTTTCTGAGCCATAAGATTAGATGTTATTAAAAGAATTATTAAAAGTTTATAAATTCTCATTTTTATTTTTTTAGAAGAAAGCTGCATACATTCCAAAACAAGCTATAATTAAAGCAACCACCTGTACTCGAAAATTCTTGTACCACACCACTTCTTTCATTGCTTTAGTTTCCTCTTTCCATATTTTCACCGTCCAGGTATTTTCCACAACCTTTTCTTCGGATGGCGGCGAGGTAACAAGGCTAATTACTATGGTTATAAATAAACTTATAACAAGAAGTATTGGTGCTAGAAGCAAAAAATGAAGTCCCATATCGATATCGAAAGTATACTTCATTATCATGATTGTCGCTGCCACAAAAAGTCCGGAAAATAAACCGGTAATTGCCCCTGTTCCATTTGCTCTTTTCCAGAACAATCCAAGGAAAAAAGTGCCTACAATTGGAGGAGCCAAGTAAGAAACAATTTCCTGGTAATAAGCAATAAGAGAGTCAAACTCCCTGATATAGGGAGCCCAAATTACAGCAATTATAAGCGTAATAACTGCTGTAAACTGCCCGACCTGGACTTTCTTTTTACTACTGGCGTTTTTATCTATTTTACTGTAGAAATCCATTGTAAAAAGGGTAGATACCGAACTTAATGTAGCACTCAAGGTTGAAGTCAGGGCTGAAATCATGGCAGAAAGAATAATTCCAATAAGACCAATAGGCAAAAGTTCAAGAATTAGTCGTGGATAAACTTGATCTGTATTAATTCCATATTCCTGTTTTAGAACACTACCACTGATTATTTTGTGAGGTAGATTTTCTACTCCATACAGATCTATACCTCTTGCTATCAAACCTGGAATAATAAAAATAAAAATGGTTAATAAGTATAAAAATCCAACTAATAAAACACCTTTTCTTCCATGATCTACAGATTTTGCAGAGAGTACTCTTTGAACCATCACCTGATTATTTGCCCAAAAGTAGAATCCTAGAATAGGAATTCCTACCCACATACCTAACCATGGAACAGTGGGGTCATCAAGAGGGCGAGTCAACTTAAGCCAGAACCCATCATTAAACCTTTCCACAAAGGTTTCCCATCCCCCTATATTTTTAAGTGCAAAAAAGAATAATAATCCCGAACCAATTATTAAGATCGTAGCCTGTATCATATCAGCATTTATGGCAGAAGAGAGACCACCTATTATTGTGTAACTTCCTGCAACTGCAGCCATTCCAATAATTATCCATACAATTTCAGCTTCAGGAAAAATCATTTTTATAATAAGTGCCCCAGTATACAAAGTAGCGGCAGCATCTAAAAATACATTCCCGATGATTGTAATGAAAGAAAAATAAGTTCTTGATCTTCCATCAAACCTTCTTTCAAGAAATTCTGGCATAGTAAAAATACCTGATCTAATATAAAATGGTAGAAAAAAAGTAGCGAAAAAAGCAAGGACGAGTACAGAAATCCAATTGTAATTAAAAACGGCTATTCCACTTATAAAACCTTCACCAGAGTGTCCCATCAAAGTAGAGCTAGAAACGCTCGCTGCGAAAAGAGAAAGACCTATCATAGGCCAGGAAAGGTTTCGTCCAGCAAGAAAATAGTCGTCTGAATTCTCAGTTTTCCCATTTTTTAATGCCCACCAAATTATGAATAATATATAGGCAAGCAATACCGTGAAATCTATTGTACTTAAGCTCATGATTTTCCTCTAGCATTATATGTAGTATACAAGACTACACTTTTCGGCAATAATTTTAGTTCGAAGCTCTCTTCAAGCATCAAATTTTTCTTTTCAGGTATAGGGAAGCCCATTGAATCCACCGGACGTGTACTTTCAGAATATAAATATTTATTAAATCCTTTACCGTTTGCATTAAAGGATTTAATATCTATAGTTAATTCTATATCATCTTCGGAATTGTTTATTACTGAAAAAGTGATATCGCCATCAGTGGATTTACCAACAACGAATCTCACCATATCGGGCAATTTTCCGCTTGTCTTAACAATATCCATCTCACCTTTAAAATATCTGGTCATCAAAGCCCAGGTATAGAACCATGGCCGAATATCTTCATCTGACTTGTCTCCTGTTAATTCCTCTCCAAGGATGTTCCACATCCCCCAACGCTTCAACTGGCTTTTATCCCCTGTATCACCATTAGTATGCATAGCGTCATCCAAACCCCAGGCGATAACACCATCGAACCCTGAGTTAAATGCCTGGGCCATTACATCGGCCATATCCACACCATAATCGTAGTCATAGATTCTCATCTGACTATCTGGACTTGCATATGGATCGGCTTCATACCTTTTTATATTTGGTTCAACATATTTCTCGAAACCCACTTCACCCAAAATGAAAGGTTTGTGAGCCAGGCTATCTGCAAAGCTAATCATTTGGGAATAATCCTGCTGAAATTGACCAGATCTAACTTTATCTACTGTAGGATAGTCATGCACATCATAGGCTCCCAAAACATCATTTAATTGTAATACAGCCTGTTTTGCCCATTCATTTCCTTTGTATTGTGATTTCTCATTATCATAAGGTGTAGCATCTGGGCCCATCAATGTTACCTGATCTAAATTTCTTGAAGTAATAGCGCTATCAAGCATGGTAACAGCCTCTTTCCATTCTGCCCAATTTCCATCTATGGAAGACCAATATCCATTCGGTTCATTTACAATGTTATAGTATCTTATACATGTATAATCCTTCTTCTTAATGAGATGCTGAAGATGATCTGCAATAAGAGAAATCCATTTGGGATCGGTGGCTCCGGTAAATGCATTCTGCATGTTTAGATTGGTATCATGAACTTTATAAGGCTGCCCCCATTCCCCTAAAATCACTTGAATATCATTTTTTTCACAATAATCGAGTAATTTATAAAGGGCTTTCATCTCCTGATTATCAAAGTTCACGATGGGATTTCCATTTTTATCCATTCCCTCAAGATATCTCCAATTAGCCTGATCAAGTACCCGAACAATTTTTGGCTGCATGAAATCCAGACGCTTAAATACAGTATCCCATTTATCATCTGTCATCAACATACCCCATTCAGCATCTTGAGCATCTGCATGGGGATATGCTGACCATTCTACACCTCCTCCAATAAAATCTTTCGAGGATGAAATGATTTGGTCAACTTGTAGTGTGATCGCATCAGGATTAATCTTCCTTTTTTCGTCCTTACATCCAAAAAGTAAGACAGCTAAGCAAACTGTGAAATATATTTTGTGAATCCTTTTAAGCATTTTTGAGGGCATTTAAGAGTTCATCCAGAGCACAGGTAGCGAGGCCTATGTATTTATCTGCGGCCCCGTAATAAACGTACAAAGTTCCGTCAATTATCATATTTCCAGTTGGGAACACACAGCCCCTGTAGTAACCTTCCAATTCATAATCATACTCAGGTTCCATAATAAAATCCGGGAGACGATGAGTCACGATTGTCGGATCTTTAAGATCCAGGAGTGCAGCACCAACCCTGTAAAAACCCTGTCCCCCATTTTCAACACCATGATAGATAATTAGCCAACCGTCTTTTGTTTTAAGGGGCGGCGTGCTACCTCCAATTTTTTCTTCCCACGTCCCCTCAATGCCACTAAGCAATAATTTGCTGGGTGCGTCCCAAACCATCAGGTCTTTGGAAAATTTAATCCAGATAGAAGGGTGGTCACAACCATATTCAGCACCTATCCACTCTTTGGGACGATGTAACATGGCATACTTACCTTTAATTTTTTCCGGAAATATTATTACATCCCTATCATCTAACTGAGGACTGGTTATACGCCCAAGTCTACGGAAAGTTCGAAAATCTTTAGTGAGAGCCAATCCTGAATTTGCTATATTATATTTTAAAACAGAGGGTGCATCTTCCCCAACTTTGGGTAATCTTATCTCATCGTGACCGAAATTCCAATATTGGCCTGGGGGATAGGGCCGATAAGCATAAGTGATATAATATTCCTCCCCAAATTTTACAATTCTAGGATCCTCCACAGCTCCCATATCTGGTCCATCTTTACTAGGTTCAAAGACCGGCTTATCTGAAACCCTTGTAAAATCTTTCCCATTTTCACTGGTTGCCAGTCCAAAACAAATCCTATGTTCTTCATCATTTCCTGCAGCTCGGTATAGCATGTAAAATTTTCCGTTCTCAAACCATACACCGGGATTACAAGTAACCAGACTTTCCCAATTATTTTTAGAATTTGGAGATAATACTGGATTATCTTTATGTTTTTTAAGTTTAACCTTCACCTTATTTAAAGCAGGCTTTTTCAGTTCATTCATTCTCTTATTTAATTTACTGGAATTAATTGCCATTGTTGATTATTCTTTTCATTTACATCCCATTGCTGAATATTTAAACCATTACTACTGAAACTTACTCCGTTTGCAACATCCAATGCTTTTCCGCTATTTCGATTAATGATTTGATAATATCCATTTGAAAGTTTAGTTATTTCCCATTGCTGATTAGTTTTACCTTCGTAATCCCATTGCCCGACATTTCCCCCGTTATTAGTATTGAATCCTAAAACATCAAGAGCCTTATTACTATTCTGAGCGATAAAATTGTAGAAACCGTTTCCTAAATCATTTATCTGCCAGTGCTGATTACTCTGACCTAGATATTCCCATTGCTGAATATTATCTCCATTGGAAGTAGCCGAAACGCCCCCCTCAACATCTAAAACCTTTCCAGTAGCGATCGATTTTATTTGATATACCGAACCCGAAGAAAAACCCATATTTCCGGCATTAGGGTCTACGAGATTGGGATAGTTATTATAAAAATCATTTGTAGCTGTGGCTATGGAACTAAAATATCCATAATTATCATTTTCATGGGGATTTTTCCACGCGCAAACTCCTGCATAACCATTCCAATAAGATTGTTTATAATAATTGGCCAACGTGATATTCCAGTTATTTGCATTGTTATATGTGCTACTATTAATATCGTAGCCTGGTGTTTCTCCAATTAATGACGGTTTATTTCCGTTATCCAACCAATAGCCGATCGAAGTATCGAAAGGGGCGTCAGATGATTGCCACTGGTACCAATGTGGCGACCAAAAATCAAGATAAGCATTGTTATCCTCGTATTGCGCCTGCAAAGAAGAAGCGCTGTAATTATTACCGGCGTAAGCATCCCATCCGGAATAACGGTTGCTATTAAAAATTATCCACATAGAACCAACAGTGACCGGTTTTTGACTATGTTCATTAATAGAGGCTGCCATCATGGCCACAAAGCGCACGACATTATTCTTAGAAAGATTTCCGCAATTTGAATCCCTCCACATATGTTCAGGCTCATTACAGATATCATACCCCATAATGATAGGCTCGTTTTCATATCGGGCCAGAAAAGGCTCTAAAAAATATTCGGTATACCATTGAGTTTTATTCTGATCATTAATAATTTGTCGATATTGATTGTAGTTGTCGCTCGTATTTTTTACCATATCGAAAGACCAGAAAGTAGGCATTATGTAAACACCCTTACTCTTTGCAATTTCCACCAGTTGATCCATATCCTGCCAAAATTGAGAACTTGCTCCTGTTACAAGTCCATCGCCATTCAAGGAAGGACTATAATTTCCGGCGCCGTGAATCCATATTCGGGCAAGGTTGATATGATTTTGTTTATATCGCTCAAATTCAGCTTCCCACCAGCTATAATCAAAATTCCTCCCTAAGAAATCAATACTATAGTCGTCTTGGGGCTGCCAGGCCGTATTTGCACCATTGAAAAAAATTTCCTTTCCATTCACGTAAAATTTAGAACCACCAATAGTTATGTTCTGGTTGCTTATGGTTATATTTTCTACTTCAAGAATATTTTCATTAACTCCAGGTTCCTCAGGACTACAACCTAGAGACAAAAACAATATTATTCCTACGATAATTCTCTCTATTTTCATGATATTATTTTACAGTTACATCGTTGGGCATACTATACATATTAGGAAGATCTCCACTAAAAAGTATGTGGGACATATCATAAAAGTCTCTGAAGTTTGGAGCCGTTGGTTCTCCTTCAAAAGGCGCAAAATAATGGTGCCCAGTGTTGGAAGGATCGTATTTATTACGCCATAAAACGACCATTGAAATTTCTTTACCACTTAAAGGAATCCCAATTTCTCGCGTCCAATACTCAGTTATAGGTGTACCATCTCCATTGCGAATACCTTCTACACCGGTTTCAGTCACTCCACAAGGCATCATTTTTTCCCCAGAAAGTAATGCCAAATTACGTAGGTTAGTGCTAAAAGCCGAAGTATTGGTACCGTGATAGCTATCCATCCCTATGAAATCAACATAGTCATCTCCAGGCCATCGGAAAAGAAAACTTTCTTTGGAACCAGCTTGATCTAATTGAGGTGATATCGCATAAATAAAATTATGTACTTGCTTAGAATCTTTTAAGTAATCAACAGTAAACTTCCAAAGTTGTAAAAATTCAGTTTGAGTTGTAGCACTTCTACCCCACCAGGACCAGGTTTGTGTATGTTCATGAAATGGTCTGAAAATTATTGGAATTAACTCTCCATTATTATCTTTAAGATTATTTGCAAAATCTGCTAGCTTATCCAGCCAACCTAAATATTTAACTTGGGTAACACTCCCCTCAGTCAGAATTTCCTTAGCGACTATATTGCTGGAGTTATCCCAAGAATCTCCACCGGTTAAAGGATTATTTAAATGCATATTTGCAATGATTACCTCTCCCCTTGAACGAGCCTCTTTAATAGTTCGAATTCTATCATCATTTAAATCTGACGCATCGCTTCTGTCGTCCATGATTTCTGCTACATCTACACTAAATACTGCTGGATAGTCACCGACAATATCCTTTATATCAGATCGGCCGTTTTCGGCATACCAGTTACGTCCATAAATCAAATCATCGTGATGACCAAACATAGTACCGTTTTGTTGTACCACCCATAAATTCGCGTACAAGGCTTTTGTAGTTTCTGTAGCTTTTGAATCTACCAGGCTTAATGACGTATTATCAATTTCTTCACCAGTTTCACCCTCAGTTTCATCTACTCCGGGAGAGTCTTTGGAACAACTAACAATTGTGAATAGCAATAAAATCAACCAGTTCATTCTCTTAATCATCTTCATACGATATTATTTAATATTAGTTAAGACTGTCAAAGACTCAGCAGGAAGGTCAAATTGGTTTTCTGAAGAAAACACTAAGTCTATCTCATCATTGGGTTTTAAACTATAACCTCCAACTTTATTCAGGTGATTTTTTCCATAAACAAATTTTTTAAAAAGGCTTTTTCCTTCATATTTAGAAGGGACTAAGTTTAATTTTTTATTTTCACCCGAAATATTAATTATTGCTATTGTGTAAGAACCTTTATATTTTAATGCGATAGCCTTAATTGCGGGATCACCTGCCGTCTTTACTCTTAAAATTTTACTTCCTTGTGGCATATATTTACTAAGTAAAGACCATGCATAATACCAGGGTCTAACTTCTTCTTCCGAGTCTCCAAAATACTCTTCACCAAGAATGTTCCAGAATCCCCAAACCTTAAGTTTATTAGGAGATTCTTTTGAATGCATAGCATCGTCCAACATCCACACTACACACCCTGCATAACCAGCATTGACTGTTTGGAAAAGGGCATCAGCCATATCAATTCCATAACTAAAATCATAGACAAACATTTGAGAGTCTTCTATAGAAGCATAAGGTTTTGCCTTTGCCCGGTGAATATTTTCTTTCTGGTAAATTGAATCTTCTGGTTCAACGAATTTAAACCCGATTTCTCCCATAATCATAGGAACATTATGGGGTGCTGCTTCTCTATATGCGCGTATTATGTTCTCGTATCTTCCGGAATTTACAGTTGTTTTTGACGGATAAGTATGAATATCATATAAACCTACAGCATCTTCAAGATCATCCGCACTTTTAGAAACCCAATCAATTTTATCCGTTTTCCAAATTGCTATATCCGGAGCCATAATTTTTACTTTATGAGCTAAATCAAGTTCTTCAATTTCACTGTAAAAAAACTGCATTGCATTCTTCCATAAATTGTAATTACCATCAGTAGAAGACCAAAAACCGTTCGGCTCATTTATAAGATTGTAATATTTAATACAGCTGTAATTATTAGTATTAACCAAAAATTCCAGATACTGAGCAGCAAATCTTAAATTTTTCTCATTGATGGTTTTAGCTTTACTATCAACCATTCCTCCACCCCAATCACCAAAGGTTACAGTTACCGAGCGAGACTGACAATAATCTAGTATAGGTTTTAAATCTTTGAATTCCCTATACGGATTTAAAGTATCATTAATAATGGATGAAGTAGTATTTACCATTACTCTAACAACTTGGGGTTTCATAAAGTCAAGACGACTGTACAATTTATCCCAGTCATTTTTAGAAATTTCTAGCTCTACCTTTCCATAATCAAGTTGATACGGATCCCATTGAACACCATTTCCTAAATAATTTTCAAGCGTAATTATATCTCCTTCAACAGTAACAGTTGCATCAGCCTGAGCTATACAACTATTACTAAAGGATGTTAAAACTAAAATTAAACTGAATGTTATATAGGACACGCAGAAATACTTCATATAACTAATTATTCTGTTTGGTGACCTCTATCCAATATCTTCTTGGACGTTTAGCAAACTTATCATAATCGGAATAAATATTATCCCATGCGTCAGTTCCGTTCAAGTTGAAAACGAAAGCCATATTCTCTATAGTTTTACTCAAGCCATTGCCTAAATCTTCAGTACCTGCCGATTCAATAGTTCCTCTTGTAATACGACCATCTGGGAAAGTAAAAGTAATTGTGCCTGTATTATAGTCTCTCGACCATTCGGCCTCCCCCTCAGGTATTTTTCTGTAAAAATTGTTAACATCTGTTACTGGATCTAGAACAAACTGGAAATCAGCGTATAATTCATCTGGCCCAGCATAATTAGTTACTGTACCATAAGTATTTCCTTCCGCCGTAATCCCTCCTAATTCAAAAACTAGATAATTATCAAGCTCAGTCTGGGGTCCTTGTGTTTCAGGCCATATCCATGGTTTAGAGGTTAAATCCAGTATTGCTCCTCCTCCATATTCAGGTCCAGTCCCCCCATATACTATTAAGTTATCAATTTCGTATCTACCAAGAATACTCTCGGTGAATGAATTCACCTTAATAGTATAATCACGTTTTTTTCCATTTTGAGAGGTTACTGTAAGTACTGCAGTATTATCCGCATTTTCAAAATTAAGACTTTCACCTTTTTCAACATTAGAAGTCGCTCCATACGATAGAACCAATTCCTCTAAACTTATAGCGCTTAGGTTCTCAACGGCATCGCCATTAATTGATAGCTCGATTTCTCCGGTTTCATCATTAATTCTATCAATAGTAGGTTGTCCTACTTGATTCTGAAATTTGATTGAAATGACACTTCTCTCATTATTCCAGTCTCCGGATTCTATATCCTCCCAAGGATCATCCTGACACGAATAGGTGGCCATACCAATTATTACAATTAGTAGAATTTTAATTTTTTTCATTGCTTACATTTTTAATTACAAACTTGGATTTAAATCAATTTCCCTTTGAGGAAGCGGATAAAAATTAGCGTCTTCGCTAGACAATCCTGATGCCTCAGACACAGTTTCGGTGACGATATTGAATCGTCTCAAATCATAAAGCCTGTTTCCTTCCCAGGCTAACTCCCATTTTCTTTCACTTAAAACAGCTTTCCTAAAATCACCTGTATTTAATCCTGGATCTAAATCACCAAGCCCAGCCCTATTTCTTATGTAATTGATATATTCATAGGCCTGTGGAGTAGGTCCTGCAGCTTCAGCATATATTAGAGCAACCTCTGAATATCTTAAAAGGAATGGTTTTGTACTAGTTTTATCTCCTATAAAATTAGGATCAATATACTTTCGTGTAAAGGGGTATATAATTTCTTCCGGATAAGTGGCTGAAAGTTCACCTTGAGCATTGTAAACAGTATCTACAATTAACTCTGTTTTTCTTTTATCGCTATTATCGAAGCTATTAAAAAATCCTATTTGAGTATTAAAAACGCTCCATCCGTCATGAGAAGGGGTGTAAGTTTCGTTGGGATTTTTTAGATATATTGTTGCCCCATCAATATATGGAATGAACAATTTGGAAATTTTGGAATAATCACCTTCTACAGTACCAGTCCTATCCATAGAAAGAAGAAAAATATTCTCCTTACCTAGAGGCATCTCAACGTCATAAATATCCAAAAGATCCTCTTCAAATCCGTAAACAGTCTGCCCTTCTAGAACCTGGTTTGCTGTTTGTTCTGCCAAGCTATACATTGAGTTGACATCTTTATCCATTTCCGTATAGAGTGCAACACCATTTTCCTTGGCAGAGGCAATTTGCAGATAGACTTTGGCAAGTAGTGCTTGAGCAGCAACTTTATCAGCCCTCCCAAGCCTTTGATTAACTCCTAATAATTCAATAGCTTGCTCGCAATCCGAAATAATTAAATCATAAATCTCATCCAAATTCTCGGAAAGTGGTGTCGAAGTTTGATCCAGAGTTTCAACAACATCTCTATGGATGGGTACATTTCCAAATGCCCTAACAAGATTAAAGTAATTCCAAGCTCTTAAAAAATGGGCCTCGCCAACAATTTCATTTTGAAATTGCTCATCATAGTTTGCTTCTGGTATATTCACCAAAACAGCGTTTGACCTGTTTATGGCTATATAAGCATATTTAAAAAAATTTGTCAAAATATTATTAATAGGGAAAGAAGAAACTTCCCAATTATTCAAATTCTGGACATCTATCCCCTCATCATTTTTAGGAAAAATTTCGTCGGTAGGTAAATCTCCTAAAAAGTAAATTGAACGAGAATATTCTAGATAGGTCAACGCGTCATAAGCATAATTTACTGCGGCAATCGCATCAGCCTCGGTTTTATAAAAATTCTCCTCTGAATAAAAACCATATGGCTCCTCTTCGAGATCACAGGATAGAATTCCTAAAAAGCCAAAAAGTAATCCTAATTGATAAATATATTTCATAGTATAAGTTTTAAAAGTTTAAATCTAATCCAATGGTTACTTGACGAAGTCTAGGATATCCTCCCCAGTATATACCATCTGTTCCTACTTCAGGATCATATCCTTCAAAATCAGTGAATGTATACAGGTTATTTCCGTTTACATAAATTCTAGCCTTGTTAATAAAGGATTCATTAAGCGGGATAGAATAACCAAATGTCAAATTCTGGAGCCTTACAAACGATCCGTTTTCTACCCACCAATCAGAAAAGTAAGTTTGCCTTCCATCACGTAACCTTGGATATTCATTTGTAGGATTATCTAAAGTCCAGCGCAAAGGAAGGTTACTCGGCTGATTAAATCTTTGAGTATTTATCACATCCTGACCGAAACTACCATTAAAAAAGACACTGAAGTCAAAGTTCTTATAATCTAAATTTAATCCTAGGCTTAAATTAAAATCAGGATTAGGATCTCCAATTATTGTTCTATCATCCAAATTAATTATGCCGTCTCCATTAACATCTACATATTTGAACTCACCTGGTTGAGCTAATTCGCCGTCGAGACCAGCATCAATACCTTCCTGCAAATTCTGAATAATACCATCAGTCCTAAAACCATAAAAAACATTTACAGGCTGACCTACCGCTAGGATATTTGGATACTGACGGAATTGCTCAAGGCTAACACCTGAATATTCAAATCTCATCCCTGTATTAGGATCTGTAGTAAGACCTGATTCAGCAACTCCACCCAAATCAACCACTTCATTTTCGTTCGCAAAGAATATTATACTGGAGCTTAAAGAAAAATTATCGTTTTCAATTAGATTGGCATTAATGCTTAGTTCTACACCTTCATTGGCAATCTCGCCATTGTTTATCCAAATACGGTCATAACTAGACGAAGGGCTAAGAATCCTCTCTCTTAATAAATCTTTGGTTTGTTTTTTATAGTAATCAAAAGTTAGACTTAACCTTTCCTCAAAAAATGCCATATCAACACCAATATCATATTGTGAGGTAGTTTCCCATTTAAGATCTGGATTAGGAATTCCTCCCCATAATACTTCAATACCGCCTTGCCCAGCTCTACCTACTTCGTAACCAGGGCCAATAGCTGTTACCCAGCTTCCGTTATCATAATATTGACTAACACCATATCGGCTAAGGGTTTGGTAAGGACTGATTCCTTGATTTCCTGAAATACCATAACTAAATCTAAGTTTTAATTGATCAATTTTTTTAGAATCTTTCAAGAAATTTTCTTCATGTATTTTCCAACTAAGAGCACCGGATGGAAAAAAAGCCCATTTATTATTCTCCCCAAACTTAGAAGAACCATCTACCCTTCCAGTAAAAGTGGCCAAGTAACGATCAAGATATCCATAATTCATTCGGAAAATTCCAGAAACAAGCTCTGTTTCTATATGACCATTAGAAACCCGATTTAACTCTGGATTGCCCGCTCCTATATTTTCATTTTGTAACGTTTCATTGACAAAATCAAAAGCTCCTAAAGAAGAACTTCTCTGTAAATAATTTTCATAAGTAAATCCTGCTGTTATTCCAATGTTATGATCTCCAAAATTATCGTCATAATTTGCAAATGTCTCTGTAACAAATCTATTTGACTCCCAATTATTTATATATGCTGCACCATTATTAAAATCTCCAGCCTCAGTATATGTATTAGGAAAAAACTGATCATTTATCGATTCCCCAAATTTGTAATTAAAACGTGAAGTAAGTTTTAAAGCATCAATAATATCATACTCTAATGCCAACGAGGTAATTAAATCAATCGTTTTCGTTTGATCAAGTCTATTATCAGAAATTGCAACTGGATGAGAATAATCATTTGTACCTACAAGAAAATAATCTCCATTTTCATCATACACAGGAAATATTGGATTACGCCAATATGCTAAACCAGAGTTCTCATAACGGTTACCTTTGCTAACTATATTAGAAAACCTAATTTTAAAATTGTCAAAGAGGTTATGATCCACTCTTAAATTATAATTAGCTTTACTATAATCATCATTTTTATAAACTCCCATATCCGTAAAATAATTAGCACTTAGATTAAAAGAAGTTTTTTCAGTTCCCGTATTTACGCTAATTGTGGTATTATTTGAAACTGGTGTATCTCTAAATACAATATCATCCCAACTAGTAAAATAAGGCCAGTCACCTGATTGCAATTCAGAAACGGATGGATAATAAATTCCTGTTGCATTTTCAGCGCCGATATAAAAGGGTGTAAATCCTCCGTTAATTCTAGATTCATTATTAATTTGAGCTAAAAGAACTGGATCCCTCCATAAATCAACTTCTGAGTTAAAGTAAGAAAGTGAAGATTGCTGCTGAATTCTCACACTTGTTTTGCCTTCTTTAGCTCGACTTGTTGTAATAATAATGACCCCATTGGCACCCCTTGAACCATAGATGGCAGAGGCAGAAGCATCTTTCAAAACATCTACAGTTTCTATATCTGCCGGATTAATTTGTTTTAAATTACCCGCATCGCCCAATGGAAAACCATCCACTACTATTAAAGGAGAATTAGAGCCTCTTAATGAACTACCTCCCCGTATTCTTACTGTTGCGCCTGCACCAGGATCTTGGGACGGAGTAGAGACCTGCAGTCCAGCAATCCTACCCTGTAAGTTTCGTTCAATGGAATTAGAGGGAATGTCTTCAATCTTTTCGGTTTTCAAAGTACTTACAGAACCAGTTAAATCCTTACGTTGGACATTACCATACCCCACAACTACAACCTCAGAAAGTTGTTGGAGATCATCTTCAAGCGTAACTTTTATAATTCCATTCTCCGGAATTGGCATTGTTTTCGATTGAAAACCAATACTAGAAAAAATAAGTTTTGAATCTAAAGAATTAACTTCTAGATTAAAATTACCATCAAAATCGGTTATAGTACCGTTAGAAGTTTCACCTTCTATGACATTAACTCCTGGAAGAGGTATTCCTTTGCTATCAGTAACAGTTCCAGAAATATCTATTTGGGCTTTAGCGCAAACAGTCGTGATCATAAAAATTATAAGAATCACAAAGTTCTTTAATGTAAAATTCATATCCATCAATTATTCTATTAATTATTTGATATAACAAAACAACAATAACTTATTAAGAAAAATTTTGTAAATATGGCTAATATGTAATACTATTATGAATATTTAATGATATTTATAAGAAAGCTTATATCTTTAAAAAGATAATAATAGATTATTATACCTTATAATATCATATATATTGAAAAATAATAACTTATTTCAAGATATTTATTACTTTTTACATTAATATGAATTATAAATAAAAACTTAATTATAATACTATTATGAATAAAAATGAAAAGGTATTAACAGAACTAGTACCTATATCCGAGAATGATTTTTTTATAGTTTTAAATCATCAGAATGCCAAATTTGATTTTCCATTACATTACCACCCAGAATTTGAAATTAATCTTGTTTTAAATACATCGGGTAAAAGAATCGTAGGAGATTCAATTGAGGAATACCATGATTGCGATCTAGTCATTATTGGACCTAATACTCCTCATTATTGGACAGGAGGGGTGGACAAGAGAGAAGCACACGTTATTACCATTCAATTCCAGACAAATTTTTTATCCCCTTCTTCCCTTAATAAGAAACTTTCTTTTCCAATAAAAGAATTATTGGAAAAGGCTCCTAGAGGCATTGCTTTTTCAAAAGAAACCATTGAAAAATTAAGACCGAAAATTTTGAAATTATCACAATCTCAGGATTTTGACTCTTTTTTAAATTTTCTTTCTATTCTATATGATCTTTCTATAGCAAGAAACACGCAAACTTTAGCTTCTGTATCATATATAGACTATTATAAAATTTCTAAAAGTAGAAGAATTCAGAAAGTTAGTGAATATATACATAAAAATCTCAACCAGAAAATTTTCATTCAGGACGTGGCATCTTTAATTAATATGTCTGAATCAGCGTTTAGCCATTTTTTTAAAAAAAGCACAAATAGTTCTTTTTCCGACTATGTTATTGATCTTCGTTTAGGTCATGCTGCAAGAGAACTAATAGAAACCGAGAAATCCATTAATGAGATTTGTTTTGATTGTGGATTTAGCAATATTTCAAATTTTAATAGATCCTTTAAAAAAAAGATAGGCTTTACTCCAAGTTCTTTTAGGGCTCAACAGAAAATGATAACGAAACATTGAAACGAATTTATAACTTTCAATGCTTTCTCAATCCATTTTTTTATTCATAAGAAATCCATACTTCAATGCTTACTATAGGAATTCAATTATACACTCTAAAAAATTTGATTAACACAAATCCCAAACTGATACTAAAAAAATTGGCGGATTTAGGATTTAAAGAAATAGAAACATATGACTTTTCTAAAGGAACGTTGTGGGGATTAACTCCGGAAAATCTTCTCAAAGAATTAAAAAAGAATAAACTTAAATCTTCATTTGGTCATTATGGTTTAGAATCAATGTTGAGTGGCAATATGGATGAAATTAAGGAAGTTATTGAAACAGCTAAAATTCTAGATCAAAAATACATTGTTATTCCAAGTATTCCAGAACATCTTAGAAAAACAAATTCAGCTTATGTGGCTCTAGCGGATATAATGAACGAAGCTGGGGAAATATGTAAGAATTTTGGTTTGAATTTAGCATACCATAATCATTCATTCGAATTTAAAACATTAGAGAACTCGGACAGGTGTCCTTACGAAATTTTATTACAACACACAGATTCAAAGCTAGTAACTTTTGAGATTGATATTTACTGGGCCTACAAATCCGGTATAAGCCCTGTAGGATTATTCGAGAACTACCCAGGAAGATTTGAGTTATGGCATATAAAAGATATGAATAAAAGTTATCAAGAATTAAATACCGAAATAGGAAACGGCAGTATTAATTTTAAAGAACTTTTACTTTACAAAGAGATGACTGGAGTTAAACACTTTATTTTAGAGCAGGAAAACTTTGAAATTCCCCTTTATGAAAGTCTAAGAAAAAGTCTTAATTATATTTCAAAAAATTTAGCTATTTAGTTTGTTCAATCGATCATCCTAGAACTGATTCGCTTTGCTCCATAAAATTTATTTCAACTAAAAAAACTTTTCTTAAATAAAATTACGCTCTCAACTTTTCTAATTGACGAAGATTTGTAATACGATCTATACTTTATATTACGAAGTAAATAGAGCATTTTTTAAATAAAATTTTCAAATTTTATACTCATAAATATTATTGTGCATTCCGTGATGTTTTAAGTCTGGTAGGCCACTATTCTAATGATATTTACTTATTAAGAGAAATTAGTTAATAAGCCAATTACAAATTTGAATAAGATAAAAGATAAATAATTTCATTGGATTCCATTCTTGCATTTAATTTCCCTTCCTGAAGCTTACCGATTCTTCATTTTAGGTTTTTGATTTCCTACCACGCCGTACAGTTATTCTTTTTTTGGTCGCAAAACACCAATATTTTGGAGTTGAACCGGACTGCATAAGCCGCTCCCCTACTCGCTTTTATAAGTCCTTATCAATCCAAAATATTGAAATCGTGTAAGCATCAAAAAAAGATAACAGCTATACGGCTCTATGGGAAGTAAATCAAAACAGTTTAATATGAAATCATCAATAACATATCAATCCGGAAGGGAAACTAAAAAATCAAAAAAAGGAAAAACGCTACCGGATATAATAAGTAAATCAATTTTTTCAATCAATGTGTAACCGTCTGTCTTTAAAGGCAGACCTCTAAAACTTTTAATTATGAGTAATCTAAGAAACAAA